>ERZ1026868.1506-NODE-1506-length-11937-cov-10.494193_pt1 | contig 11937 bp, 14 predicted proteins | sample MGYA00380164_ERZ1026868 | MGnify/ENA primary metagenome ERZ1026868 (study PRJEB33269, sample SAMEA4719800) | human gut metagenome | biome: human-associated habitat; feature: organic feature; material: feces | place: Cameroon | collected 2013-10 ... | reverse complement strand
CTTCACCGCATTGCCGTATGCAAAAGGAAGGAGGTATTTTGATGCGGTTGCCCTGTCGCCGAAGGTCAGTGCAGATTCCGGCAGAACGTCATCAACTCCATTGAGCTCTACAGGCAGAGCCACAACAGCGGACAGCACCAAAAATAATTCGGTCGAGAATCACTCAGAATCTGGTTTCTTCCCGTAAGAAGCCTGATCATCACTCAGATAGCGAACCGAAGACAAAGATGGCACCGAGTATCCTGAAACGGGAGACAATACCGAATGAAGGATGTCAATGTTTAGAGCGCACTCTATTCTTGATATCGTCTCCAATGTCATATTCGTACTTCCTTTCAGAAGATTCGAGACATATTGCTGAGAACATCCCATCCGTTCAGCCAATTCCGACTGAGTGACAGATTTATCATCCATAGCCCTCATCACTTTCATCGTGATGCATCTGGAATAATTCAGCCATATCTCATTGTCTCTACGCCACTGGGCATTCTCTCTCCATTTTGATGGAGTCGCAGACTGATGCTGATTAAGATATTCAATTGCCTTGTTCATTTATAATATAATCATTAAATCCTTCCTTGTCATAGACACCATTATCAATAAGGTGATTCCTAACCAATTCCAATTTTGCCAGTTCAGCCAAAGTATGGCTTCTTTCCGACATCGTGGCCGTCAATTTGATCGCACCTCCAGTTACCAGGTACTCTCCATCATCAATTTTTATAGCATATATTCTCAACCAAGAATAATGGCGCCGCAAACTCTCCCCTTTTGCCTTTTCCTTTCCCAATAACATCTCCGAATAACGGTTGTTCTCCAAATGTCTGAAAAGCAAATCCAAATTGGCCTTCGGGGCAATATCCAGCATCAAACATTCAAGCCTTGAGGCATCCTCAATTGTCACTCTCACCGCCTCGTACACGTCAGTAATATGGAAATACGACTTTAGGTCGAGAATGTTGTCTTTAAAGAATTTTTTCAACCACAGCATATCATACCACTGGCCAAACAACTCTTCAAAGCAATTATCTTCATGCCCGTCATATCTTACGGCCCATAGCCTTCCGTCATCCAGTATTTTATCGAATGTCATAATACAAACGTAATTATTGGCAAATATAAAAACTATGTTAAAATTATACAACATAAATGTTGTAAAAAAATCTTTAAACCCCAAAGTTCACAACTTTGTGGACCACAAGGTTGTGAACTTTTTGAAATTACTTATAAAATCGAATATGAATCAGTGCAATATCTAAGTTATTATCCACAACAAATTGCACGTCATAGACCTTACTTCAGGAAAATCAGTTTCTTGTTCCGATAGGACAGGATCGTCTTCTGCCTTGACAGGATCTCGTAGCCGATGAGGCCGTCGATTCTCTCGTCCTTGTTCGGATTGAGGTGGCTGATGTTATTAAACACGGTTTGGGTGTTCTTAAAGACTTTATCACCGACTTTGAGACGCTTCAATTTCCCGATGTGGACCTCCGCGCCCTCGCCATTGCTTATGCCTTGCAATTTTGTCATCGTTGCCCTCTTCAGGTTATTTTTGAATTGTCCCCATAATCCGGAATCGATCAGATTGTCCTCTGCTCCGCTATCAATGCCGAACGTAAGTACGACCGTATCTATCTGAGCCTTGATGAGAGGAATATGACGCATCACCTTGCTCATTTCAAAAGGTACTTCATCATATTCATACTTGAGATCTTTCAGGAAGGTTTCCGTATAATCCGGATCAATGAGAGTCAATGTCTTATGCCTGTAGTCGAACAGCAGGTCATAGTCCCTGTATACATCATAGCCTATAAAGCCGTAAACCTCTGTTCCGTTCTCCAGATGGGACAGATCCGACATCATAACCTTTATGCTGTCCGCACATATTCCATTGAAATCAAAGGAATCGACTTGAATGACATCTTGACCTCCACTAATGTTTCCGTTGACATCTTTCGATGTGCCCACGTGCGTTCCTTTGTCTTCTTTTTCCTTGAAATATTTACTGTTCAGATAAAGTGAAGAGCAGCCACTGTCGATGATGAAGTTATGTTTCTCTCCATTTATTACAGCCTGAGTGACAATCAGATTGTCCTTTGACAACGTTATCGGAACCGTGATCACCTTAGCCTGCGGTTTTTCAAACTTGAATCCTTTGTCAGCGTGCTTGACCGTCGCCTTCAGCAGCTCAAGACTTTTAATCTTATTCTCCTCGTTGAACACAAAAGTCGTGGCCCTTTCACCAAGTTTTGAATATGTGAACGAATATACCAGCGTCAGCGTATTGCCGCCCTGACGCTCGGACACCTTCTTATATTCAGTGATGCTGTCATTCGACTGTTCCAACTTTCCGATGGTGGCGTTCAGCACAAGACTGGCGACATCCCCCTTCTGACCTGAGCACTCAAAGTCAGAAGACAGATACTGGCGAAGTGTCTCGACCGAATAGCCGTTTATAGCATTAACCGCCTCTTTGACAACATTCTCGCAATCAGTCAACGACTGCGCCCTCAAGCAAACGGCGCTGAACCAAAGGAGCGCTACAAAACCAAATCTTTTCATTTCTTTACTACCTTTGACGACATTAGCGATAGTCCTTCTATGGAATACCCGATTCCCAAGGCTACCCATATTCATAGACAATATACTTCTTCAAAAAGATGGCCATATCTTTCACATTGTACTAAGATGGACAAATTGTCAGTTTGCCATAAATCTTTTCCAACGATGCTTGGAAAATAGATGTAGTCATTCCATTTACTCAGATGATATGATGTTATATTCGAACTAATGCAATTTTGGATAATCTGTGGTTTTTATATTCGATATGATATAATTTCGCAGAATTCATTATATTTGCATCCGATAGGATATAATTATTATGAAGACACTGTTGTCCGCAAAACTCAAATCCCTCCGGAAGGAGTATGGATTGACACAGGAAGACCTCGCCCTGAAATGTGGCGTGGGTCTTAATTTTGTGCGTCAGCTTGAGCAGGGAAAGCCGACGCTCAGGATGGATAAGGTTAATCAGGTGCTTGCTATGTTCGGTTATGAGCTTGCACCGGTAAGAACAGATGAACTAAATGAGAAAAGCTGAGATTTACCTTAAGGATCACCTTGCCGGCATTCTTACAGAGACAGAATCCGGTTATGAATTCCGCTACAATAAGGAGTACTTAGACAATAAGGGCTCAGAGCCTGCGAGTCTTACACTTCCTCTCTCTGAAAAACCTTACCAGTCCAAGATTCTGTTCCCGTTCTTCGATGGTCTAATTCCGGAAGGATGGCTGCTTGATGTGGCCTTAAGGAACACAGACATCAGTTCATTGGACCGTATGTCCCTGCTCCTGCTCTGTTGCAAGGACTGCATCGGAGCGGCAAGTGTTGTACCTGTAAATGAGGAAAGCGATGAGTAAATGTCTATATTGCTATAAGGGGCTTGCAGACGGCGAAGTGGATTTCCATAAGGGTTGCGCCAAGAAATTCTTCGGAATGCAGAATGCCCCGGATTTGCCCTACTCACTCAATGATTTGGATGTCCTTGCGGCTCAGGTGATAAAGTCGCAGACAACACTGACTGGCGTGCAGGCGAAACTGTCTCTCCACCTTGACAAGCACGAGGGTTCAAGAAGACTTACAGTCGTGGGACTTTGGGGTGATTATATCTTCAAGCCGCAGACCCAGACATACAAGAATCTTCCGGAAAACGAAGACTTGACAATGCATCTTGCTGAAATCGCAAAGATAAAGGTCGTGCCTCACACTCTGATACGACTTCTGGATGGCACTTTGGGCTATCTTACCAAAAGAATAGACAGAACATCAGAAGGAGGCAAGATCCCGATGGAGGATATGTGCCAACTTACTGAGAGACAGACTGAATACAAGTACAAGAGTTCGTATGAACAGATTGCCAAGACGATTGCGAAGTATTCATACGCCCCACTTCTGGACTTGACCGATTTTTATGAACAAGTATTCTTCAGTTGGCTGGTAGGAAACAACGATATGCATCTGAAGAACTTCTCCCTGTATGCACCAAAAGGCAAGTGGTCCCTTACCCCGGCATACGACCTTCTGAATGTCTCAATGGTAAATCCAAAAGACACCGAAGAATTGGCGCTCACACTCAATGGCCGTAAGAAGCGCATAAAGAAAAGTGATTTCGTCAGCGCTATGACACTTTCAGGCATTTCTCCTAAGGTATTTGAGAATATGCTCGAAAAGTACAGGAAACACCTGCCGAAATTCTACGATATGATTGATATGTCGTTTCTGGATGACGAGAGCAAGGAAGCGTATAAGCAGGGCATCACATCACGGTTGGAAAGTATGTCAGCTCAGAAATAAAACAGGTGGGTATGAAATTGTACAAATACTAAGAAGCTGTTTTGATTTGTTTGTTTGTTTGAAGATTTTTTCACCTCAAAGAACATTTCAAACAAATCAAAACAGCTTCTAAATTGAAAGTTATGCGATTTCTACCGGGACCTGGATGATGGTGAGCCACATATTGACGTCCTCTTGGTTCCAGATGCCGTCAATGTAGTTGGCACGCGGGGCACCTGTGACCTTGTAGCCTTCCTTTTCCAGTATGGCAAAAAGGTCGATGTAACTCTGGCGGAGGTTCTCGTAGGGTCCGAACACCTTCAGGCATGCAGCCATCGGAACGGCGGGAATTTCCTTGAACTTGATGATGGCGGAATCCTTTCCCTTCTCCTTTACCTGCTCGCAGTACTCGATGTCAATGTCCTGTGGTTTGTAGCCACCGTGTTCAATGGTGTAGCAGTAGCCGGGTTCAGGGCATTCGCATCCAAGACGGGCCATTTCAGGTCCGATGATCTCACAGCACAGATTGCCAAGCTCAGCATAAGATGGAATGACGGTTCTGTGACTTGCAACGATGATTGCGGGTAACGGTTCAAAATACAGTTTTTCCATTTTGTGATTCTTTTTGTGGGAAGCCACAAACGCTTTGAGCAATCGGCGGCGTTCCTTGAGAACCTCCAGTTCCTGTTCACACTGGACTATCTTATCCTCAAGAGATTCGACGGAGGGGAAATGGCTTTCGTCTTCCATCATATCCCGAATCTCTTCAAGAGTGTAGCCAAGGGTCTTCAGGGTGCAGATGTTCTGGATTTTCTGGAACTGCGCCACGGTGTAGTAGCGGTATCCGGTCCACCGATCCACGATTTCAGGAACCAGAAGTCCAATCTGTTCGTAATGCCGCAACGCACGTACGGTAACCTTGCTCAGGCGGGAGAACTCCCCGATTTTAAACTTGATTTCACTCATAACAGCTGTGCACTTTTGTTATTTGCCCGCAAATATATACAATGACGTAGGGTACGAGTCAAGGAAAAAATGATTTTTTTTCGCTGAATATATGAAAAACAGGCGGCAAACGCATACCTGTTGATGTTTTTTGACATAGGGAAACTCGTCACTCCTCGAAAAGTCTGGGGCTTGAACGGCTATATCCCTACACTCCCAATCACCCGAAGCAGAAATATCGGTCAAAACGATAACAATTGGAAGAATATGCAGTGAATATATTAACTCACGGGCAGTCCTCTTCTTATTGTCACTTCGTCACGACTTTGATGACGGTGACATCTTTCCTGCCGGAGAGTTCCACGGCCTCCTTGCTGCCGGGCTTATAGACAGTCATCGAGGCGATGGACTCCGGCTTGATCTTGGCAAGGGCCTCTTTGTCGCACTTTTTGCCATCGATGAGACAGATCACAGAATTAGCAATGATTATTTTGGAGTTCGCATTGGTGTACGTCTTGCCATTGACGGTGATGGTTATCTCGCCATTCCCCAAGTCCACTCCTCCGTCCGCTGAATCGGACTTGATCCTTGCGATTTTCTGGCCATCGGTCCTGATCACGTGCAGCCTTATGACCTCCCCATCGGATTCACTCTTTGCGAGAACTATCTTGTAGTCGCTTATCGTCTTGCCGATGAGTTGGCTGCCATCGAACCTGCCAATTGTCTGATTGTTGATAATATACCTGTCAAGCGTGTCAGTCTGAACCGCCACCACTGAGGCATTTATATTCAGCGCGCATATCGCGCTCAAAAATATTCCTAACATAATTTATTGATTTTTAATATATTCATTGCACCAATTGCATATTCAAGCGCATTTTGTCTGCGCAACTTATTTCATCGCCGTGATAGAGACCGCACTGGCGCCGTCTTCCCTGCGCATCACGTAAGAACACTCGCTTCCGTCTTTCATCAATGCTGTGAGAATGACACGGTTACCTTCGGGAGTTGCGGTGACCGACCTGACGTTGTCAGTGTCGAGGTTCATTATCTGCTGGATTCCTTCCGCGATCTCGATTCCGTTGAACCCGCACTTGTTGTCGCGTAAGTTCAATGTAAGGATCAAGGCCAATGAGGCCGCTGCCGCCAGCATTGTCCCCCAGACTATCGGTCGGCGTCTGCGGGATTCCGACTTTCGCACGATTCTGTCGAACTCGGCTGCAGAGTCATCGGAAAGATAGGCCTTTTCGAGTTCCGCCAATGTTCTGTTATCCTGTATCATATTCATAGATCCTTTAAAATTTCCTTCATCTTGCGCCTTGCCTTTGAAAGCAGAGCCTTTATCACGGACTTGTCCTTGCCGGTGTTTGCGGACATCTCGTCAAGAGTCCAGTTTTCCGCCTCCCTCATCCGGGTATATTCCCGTTCGGACGGTGTCAGGCTGCCATACAGTTCTTTCCGGAATCTGGCCGCGTCCTCCCGCTCGACTTCGCCGGTAGCGGATATTCCTCCCGGAAAGACATCGCCCGCAATCGGTTCAGTCTCAAGGTGCCGCTTCCGGTAATGCGAGACGCAGATGTTCTTCGTTATCTTGACCAGGAGGGCTTCGGCGTTCCGCACCGGATAGCCTTTCTCGGAGAGGTTCCAGAAAGCGAGCAGCGCCTCCTGGACAATATCCTCCTCGTCAATGGCCATATCGGTCGCCCGGCTGAAACGCCTCGCCAGCGCCTTCAACCTGCCACTATGCTCCCGCGCGATATTTCCGAATTCCTGTTCTGTCATATTCTTTTTTCAAAGCGGCTTTCAGACCGCCTTCATCTGCAAGTCGCAAAAACAGGGCGAAAGTTAACAAGTTTCCGCTAAAGTTTGCTACAATTGTCAAAGGCTGTGTCGTCAATTGTCGGTGTGGACTGGAATGATACCTTTTCCAAAAAGAAGCAGTTTGCGAATGAGCGGTAACCTATCTTTCTCAAAGAGGCGGGGAATTGAAGTCCCGTAAGTTTCACGCAGCGTGCGAACGCGAAGTCTGCAATCTCTTCCAAACCGTCGGGGAACTCAATTCTTTCAAGGTTCTTGCAGCCGGCAAATGTTCTGTCATAGATCACTGTCATCCGGTTCTGAAAAGTCAATGTCGTGATGCCCTCACAACAGGTGAAAGCCAGCCGCCCTATACTCCGCACCGACTTAGGAATCACAGAGACAGCAACTTTAGTGCAGTCCCAGAAAGCCCACTCACCAATTGTGACAAGGCTGTCCGGCAAAGCCTTCAAACTTAGTTTCCGATCCATATTGAACGCGCTGTTTCCGATCTCCCTTACAGACGGCGGCATCTCAACTGTCACCAGATTCTCGCAGGTATTGAACGCCCGCTTGCGGATTATGGTCAGGCCTTCCGGCAATATAACCTTGCGAATATGGTTGTTCATTTCAAATGCCATCTCTCCGATCACCTTTACCGAGCGCAGCTCTGGATAACGATTGAAATCAACGACGGATTCTTTTCCAAGCCATTTCACGAGACAAAGTCCGTCCGGACTGTCTTGAATGATATAGCTCTCTTTGGCCGTCATTATTGTCGGCAGCACCAGAGCCAACGAAATGATAATCGCACGTAACATATTCATAAGTTCATATAGTCAAAACCGCGGTAAAGATGACTTCCCGGCCGCGCAGGGCATATTCGTAGGTGAAAGTGTTGATTGAGTCGTAGAGGGTGTAGCTGTAACTCCGTTGGTCTAGGGCGTTGCGCAGGTCGAGGGACAACTTCCAGGCCTTGTGCTTCCAGACAAGGCCGAAATCGAGCAGCGTCATCGTCTTGAACACATCGTCCGTGAGTTGTTTTCTGGTGATCTCGGTCGCCGCGCTGAGAATCAGGGATTGCGCCGGAGACACACGGATGGACATCTCGTGACTTCTTGAGTCATAGCTTTTTGCCACGCCCTCGTATCTTGACGATGTACGGCTGAAGTCGCCGGAATAATTAAGTTCCAGCCAACCTACAGGATGTGAGGATACTGACGGCGAAATTACCAGACTGTTTCCTGTAAAATCCATCACCTGCCCGTTCTGCATTGTCCGGCCCTCATTGTGCAGATATGATCCGTTCAGGGACACCTTGGTCCTGATCGGCGCGATCTGTTTGGTCACACCGATCTGAGCGATTATATTGTCCGACACATTGGGGACAAGCGCGCGGTCATTCAATATGCTGCCGCCGCTCACCGTGACGGACGGAAGCAGGTTCCTCCAGTTCCTGACATAGGCAAGGTCGGCATTGACAAACCATTGGCTCAAAGGAATCTTGAAATCGTAATGAGCGTTGGCTGTCAGATATTTGCTGTCCGAGGCCATCCCCGGTGCCATCCGCAAAGTGGTCCTGTCGATCTGAACCGGCCGTGTCAGAAAATCCAGGACATCCCCGATGTTTCTGGAATATGATACCTCAGTCCTAACGGTGGAACGCGCGGTGAGCCGCCAATTGAGATACAACTCCGGACATACGGAAAAATATTCATTCATAACACCACCCCGCCAGATCGCATCACCCCGGACCGGCACTTCCGCACGCAGCACAAAATCCCGCAGACTGTACTCGTATTGAGGGGAGAATGACAGAACCGCCTTGGTCACACGCAGGTCGTTGCCCTCGCGCGTCAAACCATCGCCAGTTTTGTCCGTTTTCAGCCGGTCGAATTGGGTATTGAATATCAAAGGCATATATACCCTGTTATGCCGCTTTTCCCACACGGCGGAGACAGTGTTCTCCGAAGAAAACACCTCGCCTGAAACCGACTGCGATATGCCGCCGTCGCCTGACGATATATTCAATGAATATGACGGTGAAGCGGAATATGCCATATCGGATGACACGCTCCACAGCAGATTGTCCTTACGCCATCTGGCGCTGAAGTCGCTTCCGAAATCCATACTGCTGAGTGATTGGGACTGGGATGACATCGCGCCGTTAAGTTCAACCGGCACAGCGGAGCGGGTAAAATCCATATTCCCGTGCAACTTCTCTCTGATGAAGCATTTTTCGGAGTTCTTCTGGTACTCAAGGGAAAGCCAAGGGCGCTGTATCTTTGTTCTCGGAGAGGTTGTCTGCGACATCACGATTTCACCGTCCTCATCATAATATTGCCCTTTGAATGAATATGAATAGTCGCTCCTCGCCGAACTGTAACCTGCGTTGCCTTTGATCGTCGAGTATTTGCCGACCTTATGGATCGCATTGACTGTCACGGCCATATCTGACGGGCTGATGTACCTGTCGTCTTTCATTGGAGGATGGGATGCCGACAAGCCTCCGGCCAGTCTTTTGACGGCGGTCACGTCACTCTCCGATTTAAGGAAGTCCGTGCCTTCATCCAAGGCGAACCCTTTGATGTTCCCGACATCCAACGACGCGATCACCTGTGTCTTCGCGCGGAACAGCATCGCCGAGCCCTTGGCCGAATACAGCCAACGGTCTCCATAACCGGCGGAGGCCTCGTAGGAGCCGACCGGCTTTATCTTGGCCTTGTCATTGAGCTTTACATTGATCGCTACGTCATCGGAGAAGGTGTTCCTGTCGATGGCCGCCTCCTTGTGGTTGCTCAGAACCTGGACGGAGTTCACATACGCCGCCGGGATTCCCGAAGTGGCGATGTTGTACTTGCCGCCAAGCAGGTTCATTCCCTCGATGTAAAATCCGGATATGTCCTTGCCGAGGTACTTTATCCGTCCGGACTCCTCGACATCGATTCCCGGAAGCCTTTTCAGGGCATCCTTCAGGGTGTAGTCCGACCGTGTGGTGTAAGCAGAGACGGCATAGGAAAGAGTGTCGCCGAGCTGCCGGATCGCCGGAGCCCTGACAACGGCCTCCTTAAGGCCTATCCTCTTCTCTTTCAAGGAGAAGTCGCACGTCCCGGATGTGTCTTTGTGTAAGATCACGGAAGACGATTCGTAGCCAAGGCAATCCACGGAAACGACGACATCTCCTTTCCGATCAACCGATAAAGAGTACTGGCCTTTGTCATCCGATGTCGTGTAACCGAGGAGCGTCGAAGATGATGCCGCCTTTATTATCGCGCCCGGCACAGGATTCCCGTCTGAGTCCCGCACGCTGCCTTTTATCGCATTCTGCTGCGCCAAGGCCGTCACAGAGACGGCGATGAATATGACACAAGCGACTATGCGTCTCATATTCAATCCTCAAAAGTTATTTCAGTTCAAGCGGCACATATCCGTTGGTACGCAGTCGAAGCTGCACCCCGTTGATATGAATCGACCTGCTGCCGTCATCATATTTATGAATAGACATCTCGCTGATTGATTCCGGAGGCAGGTTCCCCATCGGGTCGGACTCGAACATATTCTTCGCTTTCACGAACTTTTCTCTTGTCGTGGTGGTAATATTCTTGTCGGAAACGGGTGTTATGGCGGTGGTTCCGTTGCGTATGATGATGGCCTCGAACTTATTGACCCCGTCGGAATCCTCCGCCTCAAGAACCAGTCCCGGCAGCCCGCACAACTTCCAAGGGCCATACGACACGGGAATGTCCTGGCTGTACCACGCCGTCCACTTCCGTCCGCCATATTCACACTCAGCCTTGTGGCACTGGTAGCCGCAGACGGTCTTCTCCCCTTCCGCCAAAGTCCATTTCATCGCCTTGGAATCCTCTGTGTATGAATATCTGTCCGGAATTATCGTCCCGTAAACCGTCATATTCCCAGCCGGTTCGTTCTGGAAGATGGCATATTCAAAATACTGCTCTTTCTTCTCTTCCCGCAGACGGAAAGCCTCAACCTGCTCTTCCGAAGCCCCGGACGCCCTTGCCGAGTCAAGCTGGAATGTGGAGTAGTCCACAAACTTCGCCGACTTCTTCCCAACCTGAAGGATTGTGGAATATACATCCTCCCGTCCCTTGTCATCAGATGTGCGGTACTCATACACGCACTCAATGTCCGCCGTCCGTTCCTCCGACGGCCCGCCGATGCCCTGCACCGCTGCAACAACTGCAGAAATAATCATTGCGATCATTATCACCGTTTTCTATTATAGTCGCAGGAAACGGAGGAAGGTTAACAAGGCATCTCTGAATTATTTCAGGTAATGATATACGAGTTAACTACACCTTTCCAAAGGACGTGCGTATTGCCATTTTGCAAAATGGCGGCATACGACCATACTTCTACGCCATTGTGAGGCACGGTGGTATGCCACCTATGGATAGAGAAACCATAGGCGGCATATCCACAGGCGTCTCGCTGTGCTCAGGGCGGGTTTGTGTGCTGCCATATTCACAAAATGCGGGTGTCGCCAGCGTCGTCATTGGTCTCCAGGACAATGCCAAAGTCAGTGTCTTCCCTGTTGTTGAGCACACCATATGTCATCATCGCATTCAGAAGCTGTTTCCACAAAATGTAATTTTAGGGGGCTATCCGATTGGCCAATCTCGCCATATAGCGTTAACACTTAAGCTATTGCGATTGAGCAACGCTTCTATGCGATTGCTTTATGCACCGGATGCTAATCAGGAATGTTTTCTTTTCTTGCGCGTTTATGATTTTTTCTATAACTTGCCACTGATTATCAGTGAGGTTGGTTGAATACATCTTCATAACTTAACTGTCTTATAATTATAAAGTTACGGAAACATATTCAATTAAATATCTGAC
>ERZ1026868.1505-NODE-1505-length-11938-cov-5.077085_pt1 | contig 11938 bp, 28 predicted proteins | sample MGYA00380164_ERZ1026868 | MGnify/ENA primary metagenome ERZ1026868 (study PRJEB33269, sample SAMEA4719800) | human gut metagenome | biome: human-associated habitat; feature: organic feature; material: feces | place: Cameroon | collected 2013-10 ... | reverse complement strand
AGCCAGCCTCGATGCCCTCGCCAGCCTCGATGCCCTCGCCAGCCTCGATGCCCCAGCCAGCCTCGATGCCCCAGCCAGCCTCGATGCCCCAGCCAGCCTCGATGCCACAGCGAACAATAATGCTCTTTTCCGTCTGGATGCGGCCCCGCACCACAAAGCGGTCATCCAGATCTATTTCGATGGTTTCTTCGGAGATCAGATCCCCTTCCAACACATAATCGCCATTGGCGATCTGCTTCAGGCCGTTCCACAGTTTATCAATCTTCATCGCTTTTCTTCCTTTCCGTCAACAATGATTTGCACGATACGCACCCGGCCAATGGGTTCCAGCAGCATGGCAACGGTTTCCTTGCAGGCCAGCAGGTCGCCGTCCTCCTGAATGTCAATCACAAGCCTAACCACAGTCAGCCTCCTCAGCATTTCCCAGGTACGACTGGAAGGAGCGCATTTTTTTGCCGCACCTTGCGCACTTGTAGTTATACATGGTGGTAGTGTAGCAGCCTGTTCTATCGTAGATGTAATCAAATCCGGTGCGTTTCCAGTCATGCTGTTCACATGGGCAAAGCCGTTCTTCCAGCTCTGCCACGCGACAGGAAAGGCGGACTATCTCAACTTTCAATTTTTGCGTTCCAAACATTCCGTAAATCATCCTCTCACAAATTGGGGGCAGGCATGGATTTTGAAAGATTTGGCGGAAAAATCGTCCGGGTCGCGGTTCAGGTTATTCCGAATGATAACCGGCTCCGCCTTCCAGCCGGGGACGGGTTCTCCCTTTGCGGACCATGAACAGCCTCCGCAGGCGTTAGCGCAGTCCCAGCAGGGCTGGCTGTGGGGTGCAACGAGGCAATCCGCCAGCTTAATATCCGCAGCCATTACACGCCAGCTCCTTTCGCCATTGCGTCCCAGCCCGCATAAGTCATGCCCTGCTTCTTCGCTGCAGATGGGGTGGGGATGCCTGCGGCTTTCCACCGCTCATGCAGGGTCTCGCACTTCGCATAGAATTTTTCCAGATAGGCGTCGGACGGCTCCGGCATGGGGGCCTCCTCCGCCTTGGTGGCTTCCGGTTTGGGCAGGAGGGCGGCCAGCTCATACACATCCGGGTAAAACCGGTTCTCCCGCGCCCGGACAATGACCGCTTGCTTCACGTCCTCATAGGCCCACGGCTCCAATACCAGCGTCCACGCCTCCAGATCTGCGGGGGTGCGGGGCTGCTGCCTTGCGTTGGGGTAGATCGTCTCGATCAGGTTAAACAACCGCTGGGTGTCCTTCTTCTCCATGTTCTTCTCCTGTAAGACTTCCGTAGAAGTCTCTAATAGCTTCTTAATAGCTTCTTTTAGCTGCAGCAGCAGCTAAGAGAGATAAATATATAATCTTTTCTTCTTAGGGGGGTGTGGGGGGCGTTCTTCTTTTCTCTGCGGCTGCTGTGGGCGTCGGTGATCGTGCTGCGGTTTGCTTGCATCCGCCCGTCATCACTCTTTAGACACACACGGCAAAGCTGTTAAAAAGGTAATTCCCCGTCATCCTCAATTTCGGCGAAATTATCAGCGGGGGCGGGGGCGGCATAGGAATTCTGGGCAGTGGCTTGTCCGGCGGTGCTGGCGGAGACGCAGACGTAATCCGCCACCAGATCGTTATAGGTCTTGCCCTCGTAGTCGTGACTCTCCACGCGGCCCACAGCAAAGACGGAATCGCCCTTGCGGACATTAGCAAGGAGCCGCGCCCAATGGCCCCAGCCCTTGACGGTGAGCCATGCGGTAGTCCCGTCCTGTTTATCGTAGGCCGGGACGGAGACGGAGCCGACTTCCTTTCCGCTCTGGGTGGCGTAGATCTGGCCGTCCTTGGCGGCGCGGCCAGCGATCAGGCCGGTTTGCAGTTTCTTGCCCTCCTTGCTGTAGGTGGGCAGTCCGCTAATGAACATCAGGCATCCTCCTTCGGTTCCAACGCATCCAGCAGGGCGTCAAAGTCCTTACTGAGTACCTTGCTGGCGCTGTCATAGCCATGGGACTTCAAGAGGGATTTCGCCTCCTGCTTGGTGAGGCCGTGACGGGAACAGGCAGAATAGAAGAACTTGACCTGCGCGGCGGTAATGGGGGCGTTGGGGTCCTTGTTGGTCATGTAGGCACTGCCGTCTTCGGTGTCGCTCTCGATGTCCTGCGTAAACATATCGGAGACGCAGCCGAGGGATAGAGCAGCGGAGACCAGAGCGCGTTTCTGGGCCATCTTCACGGCGCTGTTGGCACCGTCATAGGGGGACTGGGAGCCGGTGCGGCCCTCGCGGGTGTTGCCGGATCCGTAGGAAGATGTGATGACGTACTCCTTGCCTTCATAGATCTTGATGAGGTCGCAGCGGACGAGGAAATAGAAGAAGCCGTGTTCGATGTCCTCCAGCTTGCTTTCCAGTGTGTAGCGCTGGCAGAGGCCGTAAACCACAGCCACTTTTTCCCCGCCGGACTTGTAAAGCGTGGGGTTTTTCGTCATGGGATCGCCATTCTTTTTGCGAATCATGCCGAAGTCGATGCCGCGTTTCAGGGTGGCGGTTACACCGCCGGGGCCGCAAATGGTGTAATTCCCGGAGCGGGGAACGGGGGTCACCGTCAGGGCGGCGGCGTCGTAGTGGTACAGGGCGAGTTCATTCATGTGCGTTTCTTCCTTTCTGTGGCTTTATGGAGGGTACGGCAGGCGTTCACCAGATTTGAATTTGGTTCTACATGGCGCAGCTCATAAGTGCCGTCCTTTGAGAGTTTCAAGGCATAGAGCGATTGAATTTTCCCGTAACCGCAGCGCGGGTCCCATGAGAAAATCATCTTGTAGGCGGTGAGCTGAGCGGAAAGGGCGGCATCGTGGAGCTGGCCGGTCTTGATGTCCAGAATGGCGGGGGCATTATGGATGATGCCAAAGCGGTCCATTGTTCCGGCCATTTTCATATTCCGGTCCGCTATGAGGCATTCGATCAGCTTCCATTCCGGTTTCCAATCCTTGAGAAACCGGCGGTAGGCTTTCAGGTATCCGGTGATCTCCGGGGTTTCCTCCGGCTCCTCGCCGTAGTCGATGAGGGCGCAGGCTTCGTGGACGGCGGTCCCCTGGCGGGCGGCAGCCTCCGCCAGCCATGGCCGGTCTGACTTATAGTCATAAGCGCAGAAGCGGGTGACTTCGGTGACGCTGGGAAGCCTTACGCCGTCAAGGGTGTAGGTGTGGGTGGCCTCGTCAAATGTCAGCATGGGGTCCCTCCGTATACAGGACCGGGATGCCGAGGGCGTCGGCAAACAGGTCCATATTTTTATCAAGCTCGTTCGACAGGTAGTCCTTAAAGCAGGGCGGGCAGCACAGCTCCCCATTGGGCAAGACGAACACGCGGTCGCAATCGTCCTCCGCATTGGGATTCAGGGGATGCTCGCAGAAGTGGCAGATGGGATAGGTTTTTCTCGTCATAGCTGAGTTTCCCTCCAAACGCGGACGGCGTGGGCAATGTCCGCATAGTTTTTCGTGCGGTAGCCGCAGGAATCGCAAAGAACGAAGAAGCCGTCCATGTTCCCTTGGGCTACCATGCGCTTTCCGCCATACATCCCGCAGCGGGGACAGGGCGGCAGCTCTTTCATTTGACGGCGGCGGCCCATCAGACCGCCCCCAGAATATGAGCCAGTGTCAGGGCCAACAGGCCCAGAAAGCAGCCGAAGGAGATCCATGCGGAGAAGTCGGCACGGCTCCGGCGGCGCTGCTCCCGCGTGCGGTTATCTCTTCTCATGGCGGGGCCTCCTCTCGATGAGAGCCACGATCCGCAGGGGCCACGCGGAGACAGTGGCCACACCGATCAGCATGAAAACGAATGTTGTTGTGTCCATAATCAGACCTCCCCGAAGTGGTAGCACTGCCGGAAACCATCGTCGAAGGTGACGAGGAACCAGCGGTGCGGGCTGTTGATGTAGGTGACGGCGCCTGTTTTCGGGCGGGGATGGTCGCCCTCAATTTGAAACGGCCATGTACCCCGTGTACCCAGCGCCGGACGGTGGGGCGTTTCCGGGGCCTGACGGCTGCGGCAGAGGCTGTTATAGCTGCTCATTTTCTGGCACCTCCGCAGAGCTGCCGGGCGAAGGTGGCGGCGGAGATATGGCCGCTGGCATCCATGGGATAGCGCTTTCTGACGGTGCGAGGGTCCCGGATGCCGGTGAACGCCTTGACATCCTTGATGTTCAGAAGCTGCCGCCCGCCGGTAAAGGCGAGGATCTGTTCCAGATTGTCATAGTAAAAATCGTTGACCATAGTGGCCTCCTTTTTTGATTTTGTCGTGATTGCGATTGCGTGCAAATCGTTGCGCAGCAAACCTAAGCCGCCGCACTGCCGAGCATATCTATTTCATTCCATTGCATTGCCGTGCTTTTCTGTGCATAGCCATTGCTCAGCATCTCTAGACAGTTCTAGGCCATTCCGTTGCTATTCCTAACTGCACCATGCTCTTCCATTGCTACTCTTAGCGATACGTAACAACGCTACTCCATTGCGACGCTTGGCACTGCTTTTCCGCTGCGTTACTGGATCTCCTCCCAGACAAACCGGCCCTTGCCACTGTTCCGCCACTGGCCGATGCCGGAGAAGCGGCCATAGTCCAGCCATTCCCGGACGGCCTTTTCATGGTCATCGCAGAGGCAGACCACCCGGAACTCGCAGGTAGCCCCGGCGGGGATCTCCTCGCTCATGGCGAGGGAGACGCGCTCACCCTGCGCCGTCTGCGCTCTCAGGGGGCGCTGGCACTCACCAACGGGGCCGTCAAACTTCAGCGGGATCACGCGGGGCTCCGGGAAGATCAGCTTGTCGATCTCCTTCTTGTAAGCCTTGATCTTCTCGGACGCGGTGCCCTTGACCTTGCGGAGACCGCCGCAGGTGTCCTTGAAAAAGCCTTTGATCTGGTAATCATAGAGGAACGGGGTGCCGTCCTCCGTCCGGGGGAACACCGTCATGGCCTTTTCTGCCACGGCGTCAGCGCCCAGCGCGGAGACTTCCTCTTCCACGGTGGCGGCATCGGGGGACTTGGAGCCGATAAACTCCCGGTAGATTTCCGGGTTGGCGGGGGACGTGCCGAGGATGGGTTCGGTGAAGGTGAGTTTTACTTTCAGTTCTTTCATGTTGGTTCTCCTTTTCGTGATTGCAAGTTGGTGTGAATTGGTGTATGTTTGGGGGTAAGGGGGGATTGAAATGAAGAAAATTAAAAAGCTGCTGGCTGGGTTTGCTGCGTTGCTTGTTCTGACAGGGTGCAGCTACCTCGATGCGGAACGGGTCGATTGCTACGAATGCGGAGATTCTGTGACCAGGTGGATCGACTTAGCGAGCGGTGAATGTGTGTGCGCCACCTGCTTTGAAAAGCGAGAATATCAGGTTTGTTTGGATTGCGGGCTTGGCTACAGGCCGGATGATGGCGGCGTTGATGGATATTGCGAACGCTGCGCGGAAAATGATACGCAATACTGCGCTCAGTGCGAGGAACGAAAAAGCATTGAGAATCTTGTCGAATTGGATGATAGCTCGTATATATGCGTTAAATGCCTATACAGCCAGACCAATTCTTACGATGATTACAATGACGGGTACAATGATGGCTACGATGATGGGCAGAAGGCCGGATACAATTCCGGGTATTCTAAAGGCTTCTCGGAAGGAAAGGCGTCTGTCAAAGCCACAACTTCCACAGCATCGACGGCCAGCAGTCCCAGCAGTTCTTCCAGCGGGACAAGCACCCCGGCAGTCTCGGAGCCGCAGTCTGTGACGGTGTACATTACCAACACGGGAAGCAAGTACCACCGGAGCGGTTGCCAGTATTTGCGCAAGAGTTGCATCCCCATCTCCCTGGACGACGCCAAAAGCCGGGGGTATACGGCTTGCTCCAAGTGCTGGTAATTCACCTTTTCAAGATAATTTCAGGAGAAAAAAATTTGCTCCGTCTGTTCCTGATCCAGCCCCAAAACGCGCTTGATTGCACGGACTTCTCCAAGGGAAAACTCAGCACCACCAGTTTCGTTTAGTTTAGCATTGAATCTGGACAGGCTCAGGCCAACTTGCGGGGCAAGATCGGCTTGTGTCATGGCCTTTTCACGAAGGCGGCCCTTTAGCATATTTGCGTTCATTTGTGTCACCTCGATTCATCTTTTCAAGATAATTTTATTATACTCATTTATTTCATCTTGTCAAGATATTTTTATTGACTTTTTAAAAAATGATGGTATTATTAAGATAACAAATGGAAAGGACAAGAAGCGATGACAATAGGGGACAAGATCCGGCTGCACCGGAAAGCCCTCAGCCTGACGCAAACGGAATTAGGCGAAAAGCTGGGGGTAAAAACCAACGCTGTAAGCAAATGGGAGTGCGGCCGGGTCGACGATATACCAACATCTAAGATAAAAGCGATGGCAAAGCTGTTTGACGTGCAGCCTTCATACCTGATAGACGAGAAACAGCCCGCCCCCACGAATGGGGACGAGCTGGCGGAAGATGATAAGCGGATCATTGAGCTTTTGCATCAGCTGACGCCGGAGAACCGGGAGCGGGTGTTTGAGATAATAAAAGCTCTTGCATCGCAGTAAGTACGACGGCTTGCTTCTCCGGCGGCAAGCGGTGGAAGGCTTCCAGGAACTCAAGGTCTGTCATGGGATGCTCCTTTCTATTTGAAACCCCGGCCCGCCGAAGCGGGACCGGGGAAAGGGGAGGGGGCTACAGAAACGATAACCCTATTTAGCAGGAAAGTCCAATTCAAATGGCGGATTTTTCTTGCAAAAAACTTGCAAGGAGGGAAAACGGTGAACTTTTCGGAAAAAGCGAGGGCAATGCGCATGAAAAGCCCGCTGACGCTGCGGGAAATCGGGGAGCAGTGCAATGTATCAGAAAGTATGGTATCGCGCTACATTTCCGGCGCGGCGAAACCGCCGGATGATGTGGCCGAAAAGATTCTGGAAGTCCTGCGGAACAGCGAGCAAGACGATGACCATGGCATTTACGCCGCTCACATCGACGATCTGCGGCGGCTGATCCGCCAGCAGCAGTGGGAGAAGCGGGTATTGTTCGGGGTTCTCGTTTCCCTTTTGGTTTTTCTGTTGCTGCTCTATCTGGACGCTACTCACGGGAGCTGGGGCGCGATCCGGTACATAAAATAAAAGCCGCCAAAGGCAACTTGCCATTGGTTGAGAAGATTTGAGGGGGAAGAATTATGAAACTCTTGCGGCATATCATTGGAGTAATTCTCGGTATTGTTGTATTCGTTTTCGTCTACGGCCTTACTACACTTATAATTCGATTCATCGGCAATATACCAATCATTGGGGCGATATTGTACTATCCATCCGATGCAGCATGGGCGCTTATCGTTATCCCGGCCCCAACAGCTATTTTCGTCGCTGCTTGGGTTTCGGAGATGATTGCCAAAACAACAAAGCCTATTTCCGTTATTGCGGCAATTTTTTGGATTCTCAATATTATATCGCTGTTTGTCTTTGATACGTTTACATGGCGCGAATTGCTTACCTCTATTTTCGCTGTTGGAGCCGCCTGCGTTTGCTTCGGCGGGATGGATGATCGCCCGAAAAAAGCAAAAAATAACAAATACATGGTAGTTGACAAGGAAACCGGCGAGGTTATAGACGAAGAATATAAGCCGAAATCATAATAAAAGCCGCCTGAGTGCTGGAACACTCAGACGGCAGATGATACCACCAATCGCAATCACGACAAAGCCAAAGGAGGATCAATCACAGTATAGCACGATCCCCCTGGCGATGCAACAGGAGGAAAGGAAAAAATGGCGAAGAAAAGTAAATATGGCGTCCGCAAGGACGGCCTGCACGAGGCAATCCGCACCATCAACGGCAAGCGGGTAGCCTTCCGGGGCAAGACTGACAGAGAGGTAGACCGCAAGATATTAGCGTACAAGCTGGAGGCGGAGAAGGGCCGGAATTTCCCGGTGATTGCGGATGAATGGGAGCGGGAACATGAGAACGAAATTTCCGAATCATCCCGGCGGGTATACAGCTACGCCGTGAAGCGTCTGAAAGAGGCGTTTCCGGGGCGGGCATCGGAGATCGAGCCGGTGGACGTGCGGAACTACATCAAGCGCTTTGAGGCGCAGGGGCGCAGCGCAAACAGCGTTGGTATTGAGCTGGCGGTCTGCCGGATGATCTTCACCCATGCCGTCATTAAGGGCGATATTCGAATCAGTCCAGCGGCGGAGGTCAAGAAGAGCCGGGGCCTGCCCTGCAAAAAGCGGGAAGCACTGACGGAAGAGCAGGAGGAAGCCGTCCGGGCAGCGGGCGAGGCCAAGACGGCGCGCTGGTGGCTGTTTGGCTATCTGCTGCTTTACACCGGATGCCGCCGGGGTGAAGCGCTGGCGCTGACGTATCGGGACATCGACCGCAAAGCCGGTGTGATCCACATCGACAAGAAGGTCAACTACGCCACCAGTAAGCCGGTTTTGGAAAACCACCTGAAATCGGAGAACGGTCTGCGGGACATTCCCCTGCTTCCGCCTCTGGCGGCGGCGCTGCCGAAAAACCGGATCGGGCTGCTGTTTCCGGGGGATGATGGGGGCTATATGCGGCCCCATGAGATCACGCGGGAGTGGCGGCACTACTGCCGGGACGTAGGCCTGAATCAGATCCAGCAGGACGAAAACGGCAAAACGGTGGAGATGTTCCCCATCACGCCGCACTGCTTCCGGCATAGCTTCGCGACGATCTGTTATGAGGCGGGGCTTGATCCCAGACAGGCGGCTGGCCTGCTGGGCGATACGCCGGAAGTGGTGGAGGCGGTCTATACCCATCTGCGGCAGGATCGGCGGCAGACAGCGGCAGAGAAGCTGACGGCGTATTTTGATGAGAAACCCGTCTCGCAACTGTGAAGTTACTGTGAAGTTTTTATTCAAATTTTTTGCATCATGTTACATCAAAACGCAATTCTAAAAAACGCTGAAAGCGTTGAAACTGCGTGGTTTGATGGAGTTTTACACAGACTGGTGTAATTGGACGCAAAGGGCGTATAAATAACCATCTGTTAACACTTTATGAAGAGTTCATGGGGATTTCTGGCTATACTGTGAACGTACTGTGAAGCGTGGCGAAAACGGCATAAAAAATCAGCGGCTCGGATGGCTCCGGGCCGCTGCTCTTTTTTGGTTGTCAGATGCTCAGCATGGCGGCGCCGTTGACGGTGATCCGCGCCTCGTCTGGGTGGGCCTCGTTCCATGCGTCCTTAAACGTCCAGGCATTAAACCGGAAATCCGGCAGACTGGGAAATGGGATCAACTCGCCCGCCTCGCCCAGCACATTGCATACGGCCAGCGCGGAAGCGCGGGAGATTGGAAGGAAGTACAAGCGCTGGATCTCGCGCATGATGGCATTATGCACGTCATCTTCCGGCGTGGTGGGGATCAGCGGGGGCAGAAACGCCAGCGGGTCGCCCTCCGGCGCGGGCTGGTTGCGCTCCATCTCTGCCACGATGGCGGCAGGGTTGCCGCCCAGCGTGTACAGGTAGCCACTTTCGGCGGGGCCGTACTTGGCCTCGTATCTCTCCTTCAGATTAGCCATTGTTCCGGGCCTCCTCTCGATGATCTCTCAGATATTTTTCTGCCTGTTCTGCCATGTGGGAGCAGCGCCATCCCTCCGGGGTGTTAAGCGCGCAGTTGCCGCAGTCGCTACAACGGCGGTACTCGTCGAGGATCACAGCGGCGTGGGCCGCGTCTCTGATATAGTAGTTTGCCATGGCTTCCAGTCCTTTCTCCGGCGGTGGCCGGTCTGTAAGTTGATGGTAACATGGGCCGCGCCGGTTGTCAACGCTCCCAGCTGCGCTTCTCGGTGTCTTGCATGGTTTCAATGCCGGGGCGCTGGCGCTTTAGCTCCGCGAACCGGGCAAAGGCTTTCCGGCGCTCCGTGCCGAAATATTTTTCGTCTAAAACTCGCTCCATGGTGCCGTCCTCATAGGTGCGGACGATCCGCACAAAGTAGATCACCGGCTTGCCCCTGTAACCGGGGTCCCGGATCAGCTCCAGCCGGTCACGGTAAGCGGCAGTCGCAAGGGCGGCGTATCGCTCCGCCAGTGCTGCGCGGTATTCGGTCAGCTGGTCGATCAGGGTTTGACACCGGGCAATCATCCGGGCGGCGCTGTCATCGTGGGCCTTGATGCGGTCGGCGGTCAGGGCATCGGGCCGCCGCAGATAGGCGGTCAGCCGTATTTCCGCTTCCCGGCTGGGGTTGCCGTAGCGCTGGAAGAGGTCAAGATAGCTCATGCAGTGGCTCCTTTCTGCGCATTCCTCGCGGCGCGGTATGTTTCGTAAACCTCGGCAGCGGGAAATTCCTTCCTGCAACAATTCCACTTGGGACGCGGGGTCTTGCGGAGATAAATCGTATCGCCGTCGTCGTAGTCTAAATACCATTTCTCAAGTGTTCCGTCGCGGTTGATCGTGTATCTTGTGGGGGCTGTGGTTGCGGCCATGGTGTTCTCCTTTCTGCCCTCGTTCCTCCGGGGCGGGCGGTTGTGTCAGTCGGCCAAATGTAACCGGCGGCGGGTGGCTTCCTCGGTGCGGTAGGCTCTGCCGTTGGTGGGGTTCGTGCCGGTCTCGGTGACGGCTTTCACAGCGTAGCGGGTGCGCTTGCCGGTGCCGATGGTCTCGATTGCGTAGATCATAGCAATGCTCCTTTCTGATGGTGGCGCGCCCCGGTCAAGCCGGGAGCGCGTCGGATGTGGTGGAACGGGCAAAGGTGGTGCTTCCGTACTTGCTGCGGATCTCTGCCATGGTTTTCGTGCCCTTGTGCCAGCGCTGGCCTTCCTCGGCAAAGTGCCAGCTCCAGAGCTTTTTCGTGCTGCTCCAGCGGCACCCGGCAGCCTTCAGGGCTTCCTTATGCTCCTTGGTATTACCGCCGATCCAAAGCCAGCGACCGCACAACTCAATTTCGAGGCCGTCCAGCTTCAGCAGGGCCGCGATGATGGCGATAAAATCACCGGCGCTCTCGGTGGTGGCGTGGGTCTTGCCGGTGGTGTCCTCGGCGGCCTGCTCATTCTGGCTGCGCTTCAGCACCTCAAATCGGGCGCTATACTCGGCGTTGATGGCCTGCATGGTGGCGGTGTCTCCGCCTTTGTCGGGGTGGTTCTTCATGGCGGCGGCCTTGTAAGCCTTTTTCAGCTCGTCGAGGTTGCGGCAGTCGATAAAGTAAGTAGTCATTGTGTGATCCTCCTAAAAATTTTTATCGTGATTGCGGTTGGTGGAGTTAGCGGATGGGGCGGGCACCCTCGGTGCCCTGCTCCCAGATTTCGGCGGTGTAGCCGTACCGCTTGAGCTGCTGTGCGAGGGCCTGCGCGGCCTCAATGGTGTTGCGGTAGGTGATGGCGGGAGTAGTCTTGCAATAGACGATCATGTATTTCATGGTGTTGTCCTTTCCGGCCTGTGGCCTGTCGTGTTGTCGTGGTTGCTTTTGTTGGCCTAATCATAACGCCACCATTAGGCAATGTCAAGAGGCGAATTGCAGGTTTGTAGAATGTCACAAAACCTAACGCCGCCATTTGTGAATTTTGCATAATGACGCCGTTAGGCCATATATTGTATTATATATACTACCACGAGAGGGGTGAAAACATTGGAATACAAGAAATTGAGCGCAGAAGCTAAGGCCCGCCGGAACCGGCAGAACGCCGCCAGCCGTGGCCGATATGAGGCAAAGACCTATGACAAGATCTACGTGAGGATACGCAAGGACGGCGCCGACGGGGGCACGCTGGACCAGATCAGAGCGGCAGCAGCAGCAGCAGGCCAGAGCGTCAACGCCTGGATCATTGAGGCGATACGGGATAAGCTGTAACGAGCGACAGAGCGTCGGGGGATAATACCCCCGGCGCTTTTCTTTTTGTATGCGGGGCGGCAGCAGCGGCAGCGGGGGCAGCAGCGGCGGCTCCGGCAGCAGGAATGGAGACA
>ERZ1026868.1504-NODE-1504-length-11944-cov-4.426445_pt1 | contig 11944 bp, 10 predicted proteins | sample MGYA00380164_ERZ1026868 | MGnify/ENA primary metagenome ERZ1026868 (study PRJEB33269, sample SAMEA4719800) | human gut metagenome | biome: human-associated habitat; feature: organic feature; material: feces | place: Cameroon | collected 2013-10 ... | reverse complement strand
TATCGTCTGCATACAGGGCCTCCATCAGCTGCGAATCAGAGTGGATCGTATGGATATCATACTCCACGCACTTGATCAACTCTGCTGTGGACAAAAGAGCCTGTTGGGACAGGTGGTAGACCCTCCGCTCATTTGCGCTGCGCCGGTCTTTGCGGAACAGCTTCTTTGTAATGCTAAAGGGGACATGGCCGAAGACCGTCAGCTTGATAAAGGAAATCAGGCGCAGTAGCAGACTGTCGGAGATCGGCACTACATAAAGCCCTGACAGCAGGGCATACAGCGCATCCTCGCCGGTCTCGCCGCAGCCCTCAACCACCAGCCCACGTTGAAGCAGCCGGCGCATACAGTCGTGGAAGCTGCGCTGCGGTGCGATGCTGCTGGCTTTCAGCTTGGCGGTATAGGTATCCTTAAGGGCTCCGGCATCCATGATCTGCCAGTTCAGCGTGGCCCACAGGATCATCTCCTGAATGTCCAATGCGTACTCACGCTTGTTGATGATAACCATAGGGCAGGTCATACCGCCCATGTGGCCTTTGCGCTCAAAACGGCCCACTGCCGTGTAGTATTTCTGCATGTATTTCACCTCACATTTTCTCATGAAGCCTTGGAGTCCTTTCTCAGCGGCTCATATTCAAGGCTTTGCAAAAACTCCTTGTTGGACTTCAGGCGTTCGGCAGCTCTATGTACGGCCGCGCCCAGGTAGTTCGCCTTGATGCCGTAATGGGCGGCGATGTCCGTATTGCTCAGGCCGATAAACTTCAACTGCATTGCCTCAATGCCCAGCCGGGCAACACCGTCATATTGCTGCTTTGCGCTTTCCAGAAGGGACAGTGCATCTACCTCAGCCAACTGTTCCTGAAAGCTGCGGATACCGGAAGCCATGGCACTGTCAGCTTCCGTGTCAAAGATCTCCGATACCGGGAAGCAGCGTCTCTCCTTGCTACGCTGCAGCCGGCAGTAGGTGCGCAGGCCGTTCTCAACGACCTTCTGGGCATAGGTGGGGAAGCTGGCACCGCCATCCGGGTCATATGTCACCGCAGCCTTACAGAGCCAGATGCAGCCCTCTTGAAATAGATCGTCATAGCCGAAACCATAGCACTGCTCATTGACCTGAACACTGGTATGAATGGCCCAGCGTACCACGTCCATGTTCGCCTCTACCATATCTCGCTGGGTATCGGTAAGGGCGATATCCTTATTCTTCATTGTCGGATTCACCTCTCTTCCTTTGTAGAATTAGGCGTGATCTCTATGCGATCTCTGTGCTGGGGATATGAAACTGTTCACAGGCGCGGATCAGCCGGTCACACATATACGCGCCAAATTGCGCGATGTGCGCCTGATCTTTATGCAGGCCGAACTCTGTCTGCATCCATTGGTACGCCTCTCGTTTGGACATCAGGCCGGAGCGCCACAGGCGGTCAAAAGCCCGATGTGCCTGGATACGTTTATGCCGCAGATCTCCGTCTGCCAAAGAGCCCAACGGAAGCCGTGTGGTGCGATGGGCGGCCACATAGCTGTTGCAGGCGGGGTAACGGTCGCAGACATACAGATACTTGTACGTACCGCGGTTGTCGCCGTATACAAAGCTGGCCGGATGTAGAGTGGCCTTGGCCCCGCAGTTGGGGCAGTGAATGTTGACTCTTTTCAGATGATTCACCTCCTTTACCGGGTGTATATACGTTCATTGCTGGCAGTTCTCCCACATCTGGGAAAGACTGCACCGTTTCGGGTCCTCTACATTCCAGACAAGCCAACTGGTGTAGAAGCGTTGGAAGCCTTCCAGCGTCATAACGCCGACGCAATCATACTTATCCACGGTCTCGCCGGAAAGCTCCTCGAATACTGCCACGGGGATGATCGTTGGCACGGCATTGTGATTTACAGACAGAAGAAAGCCGGAGCAGTTGGGACAATGCTGGCAGTCGATGAAAAAACTGTTCCGCCAATTACAGCAGGTTGCCTGTAAAAATCGGTAAAAGCGCTTGTCCATAAAAATCCCCCTATTATCATTATCCGTAAAACGAAATCAAAAGTGCGCCACTTTTTGAAAAAATTTTCAAATTTCTCTGCGGCCACGGGGTCGGGGGCGTCTGGAGACGATAATTGCCACGGCAGCTGCCGCAGCCAAAATGATACAAATTGCTTTTTTCATAGTATTGATCCTCCTAATTTTTGGTTCTTTCACAATAGACCGCGTAGCATTGCTTGCCGCCGCTGGCATGGGGATGGCAGGTCTGCAACGTCAATAAGTTGCGGTTTGATTGAATTTTGATTTTCTCCACCGCGTGGAGTTGGATAATAGGAATGTGCTTATCCATTGAAATGTTGTTGGGTTTACCCGCAAACATTTCAATAGCATCTTTGGGTTTTCGTTGAAACAGTGTAATGGCATCCTCAATCTCAGCGTCATCGACTTCCTACTGGATGACACGCTTGTCTGATGCGCTGCCAGCAAAACTGCTCACCGTGATTGGCTTATTGCCTCATAGTGGGCAGTTTTTTCACAATAGACCACATACCGCTGCCGCCCACCCGAAGCATAGGGGTGGCAGGTCAGGAGCGTCAGCAAATCGCGGTTCGGTTGGATCTTGATCTTATCCACCTCGTGAGGCTGGATGATCTGAATATCCGCCACGGTATAGGTCAGCGTTTCCCAAAGGTTTGTGAGCTTCACAGTGTCGCCTACAGCCAGCTTGTCTATATGCCGGAAGTAGTCCGCACCGCGCCAGCCCCGGTGTCCTGCAATAACGCAGTTGGTGTTGTCGCCGCCGATAGGGGCGGAGGTATTGCCCAGCACCGCCGCCCCTGCCGCGAGGTGGGTATCGGACGCGCCTAAGTAGACGGGCATGGTCAGTTCCATGGCTGGAATTTCTAAGACGCCGATGATCTCGTCCTCAATGCCATAGGCAGTTAGATTGGCGGCGGGTTCCTCGCAGGCTTCCAAGTCAATGAGGTTACACTGCTTTTCCGCATAAAGCTGGCGATTGTACTCCTGCAAAGCTGCCAGCAATTCGGGGTACTGTTGCTCCGGTTCGTCGCGGTCGGCCAAGAACTCCTGCACTGCCGCATCTGTGTCGGCTTGGAGCCTGTGTCCCGTGAACACCGGCCACAGCATGACGCAAAAGCCCGCCACAGCCAGCAGCACCGCCAACACAAGAGAGGCCTTACGCATGGCGCTTCCTCCTTACCAAAAAGTATCCGCCGCCGACTGCGGCCACCACACCAAGGCCGATGCCTAAGCCGGTGAGGTAATGCTGCGTCCACGAGGAAGTGGTCTTCTGCGTTTCGGCAGCCTCCGCTTCCCGTTCTGGCACATACGGCACCCGATGACCTCGTACCAACAACCGGTGGGTGTTGACGCCAAATGGAGTGCAAGTGACAAGAGTAACCAAATCCTTGCCATCCTCGATTTGCAGCAGGCTTGTGTCTGTGGGCAGTACCGTATTGATGGCGTCTACCTCATAAGCCAAGACTTCACCCAAAACGTGAATATAAAAGATGTCGCCTTTTTCGAGCTGGTCAATATCCGAAAATAGCTTGGAGCTCGCCATACCACTGTGCGCCGACAGAACCGCATGGGTACTGTTGCCACCCACTGGCAGAGATGTTCCTACTACATGACCGACCGCTCGCTCCAACGTTTCGGCACCCGTTCCATGCTGTACCGGCAAGTACACATTGATTTTTGGAATGTCAACGTAGCACATGACGCCGCCCACGGTGAGTTGTTCGGCGTAGGCCAAGGGAGGGGCAGAAGCCCCTCCCTCAGTGATGGCTGCGCCGGACAGCATAGCGTTGTACTGCTTTGCGGCTTCACGCTGGGCGGTCAGCTCAGCATCGTCGGTGTCCTCGATGGCGGCGGTGTAAGTGGTTTCTACATCGGAGTGGTACTTTTCGCTCACCAACTCACCAATCAACGGGTAAAGCAAAAGCCCCAGCGCCACAACGCCGCAAGCCGCCGCCAGTAGCCAGCGTTTCACTGTTCGCTCTTATGCTTGCGGGACTTGACCACGATGAAGGCCGCCACACCTAGCAGGGCCACGCCGCCGATGGGGAACATCCAAGTGCCGTAGCCGCCGGTCTTGGGCAGATCAAAACCGGGGTTGTTAATCACGGTCAGGGGGACAATGGCATTGCCATCACTCATGGTGACGTCCTTGCCATTGACGGTGGCGGAGGCGGTCAGCAGCTTGGCGCCGCACTTCTCGCAGGCGCCGTTTTCGGAGGTCTTAATAACGATCTTGACTGCCTCCTTGAGCAGCACATAGCCCTTATCCGTGGCAATTTCGGTCAGGGAATAGCTATCGTCCTCCAGACCCTTGACCACGATGTGGCCGCTGCTGTTGGGGATAAAGGTGGTAGCATCAGACTTCTTGGAGGTAAATCCCTTGGCGTAGTACACGCCATCCTTCAGGTCTGCGATGATGTAGCAGTCGTCGGTGTCATTGTGCAGCAGGAACTTGACGTTCTGGACGCTGCCTTTGCCATCGCTGAACTGCTTCAGCACGTCAATGCCGTAAGTATACACGTGGCAGCAATCTTCCAGAGTGTCGTAGTAGGTAGTATTGGTACGCTTCCAAGTCAGGGTCACAGTGTTGGGATTATCAGTATCGCCCATCTGCGCGTCGGCAGTCAGGGTGGCGGCGTAGGTGATCCGCATGGTGCAGTCGGAAAAGCCGCGCTTCACGCTGTCGGTATACACGCTCTCGGACTCATTGATCTCCGCTAGACCGGTCTCGGTCATCTTGATGGTCATGGTGTTGGTGGTATCTTCGTAAACCACGGTGAACTTGCCGGAGCTTTCATCCCAAGTGGTGATCTTGTCAGTGCAGGCGGAATCGCGGAAGAACTCAATAACGACGTCGTTCTTGTTATACTTGATGCCCTTGCTCAGAGTGTCCACATAGCTATACTCGCTCAAAGAAGAAGCCTTAGAAGTAATCGTAGGCAGGGTGCTGATGATCTGATAATCCACAACATCGCCCACGGAGGCGGTGGCAGTGTGCTCGAAGCCATCGGTGATGTCGGTCAGGCTGCCGTTATTCTTTCCAGTGCTGCTCTTGCTCTCGCGGACGGTCTTTTCGAGGTTGGGGTTGCCGGTCTGGTTTTTGGGGTACACGGTCAGATCGTAAAGCCACTCGCTGCCATCGATGGTGGTCATGGGCAGGGAAACAAAGAAGGGATTGCAAGTGCTGGTGACCATTTCGGGGACGCGGGTTTCCACGACAAGATACAGGCCCTGCTCCATGTTGGAAGCGGAGGTATGACCAGTCGCATCGGTCTCAGTCATGGCCACGCCGCCATTCTTAACAGCAGCCTCCAGAGCGTTCTTGACAGTAGTTGCATTGGCAGCCAGCGCAGCAGACAGCTTGTTGTTCAGAGCATCGCTGGTGAAGTAGTTGACACCGCCCTCAGTCTTGTGGGCATCTGCGGCGGTCAGGCCGATAGCGGACAACACGGCGTTGGAGCGATCAGAGGTGTCGAAGCCGTACAGCACGCCAACCTGACGCTGATTGTCCACCAGCTCATTGTTCATGGTGATGTCGGCCACCTTCAGATAGGTGAACTCCACGCCCTGAATGGCGTACTTGCTCAGCTTGTCAACAACGGCGTCGTCATGCAGACCGGTAGAGACGTAGGATTCCGCGTCCCACACGCCATCTTCGCTGGCTTTGGTAATGTCATATTTATAGATACTCAGGGATGCTTTCTTGCTGGTGTCAATGGTCGGCTCGGCAAATGCCGTAGTCATCAGTCCGAAGGCCATGAGCACCGCCATCAGCAGCGCCAATACGCGACGAATCTTTTTCATTTGGTTGTCTCCTTCATCAAATCAGATTTTTTGCAAAAATAAACACCCATGCAAAGCATGAGTGCTGCAAACACGAAATAGGTCATGAATCCTACACCGCCCGTAAACGGCAAGACAAATCCTGCGCTATTGCAGGCGGTAATGGTAACGTCGGGGTTGGTGTTGTCCAGCACACCGGTGAACAGCGGTTCAGCCATCAGGGTATAACCTGCGGGAGCTTTCACCTCAATGACGCGATATTGTGCGCCAATCTTGAGATCGTCCCACTTGGCAATACCAGTCTTGTCTGTGGTGATTTTGCTTACCTCTGCCCAAGCCTGTCCGTCTGTGGAAGTCTCCAGCAGCAGCTCCGCACCGGCGAGGGGGCTACCGGTAACGTCAACCTTGCGGACGGTAAGGCAGCCCTTGACAGGCTTATTCTCACGGGTAACTTTGACGTTGAGGTTCTCGCTGGTCAGGCTGAAATCGTACTTGGTATCGTCCAACTGGTAGCCATCCACGGTGCTGATCTCCTGATAGCTATAGCTGCCGGGCTTGAGATTATCAAAGGTCACCTTGCCATTGGCGTCAGTCGTACCGTCCGCGATCTTGTTGCCTTCGGAGTCAAAGAGCCGATACACCACACCAGCCAGCGGTTTCTTGGTGTCGGCGTCAACCTTCAGGATCTCGATGCTTCCGGTGATCAGCTTGTTCTCACGAGTGACTTTCAGCACCTGTCCGTTCTGATTTAGCACAACGGGAAAAGCCGTATCGTCCAGCTCATATCCGGTTGGTGCCTGGAACTCCTTGCAGGTGTAACTGCCCAGCTTCAGACCGGTGAACGTCAGCTTACCATTGGCGTCCGTGTAGCCTTCTGCGACTTGGCTTCCAGAAGCATCATACAGGCGGAAACCGGCGTTCTGAAGAGGGGTGTTAGAGTCCGCGTCCACCTTGCTGATCTCAACACTGGCCTTTCCCAGCGCATTGGTTCGGGTCGCCGTAATATTTAGAGTCGTGGATGTAATGGTGATCGGGTATTTTGTGCTGTCCACCACATACCCGGAAGGGGCACTGATCTCCTGATAGGTATAGCTGCCAAGCGGGAGGTCAGAAAAGATCGCTTTGCCATCCGCGCCGGTAATTGCATCAGCGATTTTGTTGCCAGCGCTGTCATAGAGCCGGTAGGTCACGCCTGCCAAGGCTTTTCCGGTGTCGGCATCAGTCTTGCTGATGGTAAGGCTGCCCTTATCTTCTGTCACGGTGGCCTTGATCTTGATGTAGGCTCTCACAGGATCAAGTCCTGTACCGGTATAGCTGGCCAGCGACTGATATTTGCCGGTGGAATCATACCAGCACAATACCGCTTCGTCGGGATCAATGCCGTATGCGCTGCCAGTGGCAGAGTAGGTTTTCTCGGTGCTGAGATTCTTGGCGGCTTCTGCCGTAGCCGTGATGGTCAGGGTATTGCCCTTCTGAGAAAACGTAATGCCGTTGCCGCTGTTCGCATCAAAATTGAAATCGGACAACACACCGTTGGTGTCGGTAACGCTGGCGGAGTAATTGCCGCTGGCGTCCTTGGTCAACTCAATAGTGTCGCACCAGCGGCTGCTTGTCGCCGCAAAACTGGGAATGTCCGTTGCACTCTGCATCGCATCTACGATTTCTCTGTACCACAACTCAAATGTGGGATAACGAGACGTATCGACGCAGGTATAGAAGGGACTGGATCCCCAAGAGCGATAGTCGTAGGGGCTTCTGTACTCACAGATCAAGTCCCAAATGACTGCTTGTGTAGCGGCCCACTTTTCGGCGCCAACGATGTCGCTGCTGTTGTTATCGCCGTAGGCCGTGCCATACTTGTACCAGCACCCGCTGGAGCCCTGCACATAATTGCTGCTGTCGTCCGAGCGAACACCCGGCTGGATGCAGTAGGCCAACGCACCGTTGACGTACTTGACGTGGTACAAGGCGCTGCCGCTGCCCAAACTGCTGTCCGCCAGAATGGTCAGGTTTCTCGTGCTAGGCGTGGTGCTGGAGCTGTAGTCGTACTGCTTGAAGGTCAACTGCGAGGTGTAGACGTACACTTTGTACTTGACCACGACGGTTGCCGCATATGCAGACACCGCCAGCATCGCCGCCATGACCAGCGCCAGTACTAAGGCTGTAAATCGTTTAACAGTTTTCAATAGCTTCCTCCTTGTTGGAAAAGTAAAGCCCCTCTGTTGCCAGAGAGGCTTTGCGTTTAGGGTATCAAGTTTTAGTCGTAGAGGACATAGATTAGTAGGCTTCCTCTATCCTCCACAATGCAGACGTTGCAGTGAAATCCGGCATCTGCCACACTGTCCCGTCCTGCCTGCATCATGAGCTGCTTAAAGGTAAAGTCCACCATGTCCCGTGCCTTGGCTTCCAACGTCTCTTGCGAGGCATCCACCGGCACTGCGGCAGGGAAGCGGTAGGCGCTGTTGTCCAGCGTCAGGCTACTATCTGTAGTGACGCCGTACTGCGCCACTGCATAGGCGTTGGCGGCGTCGATGGCCGCCTGCCGGTCTGCCGGGGCCGTGGGGTCGGGTGTGGGGTCCGGTTCCGGTACAGGCTCCGGCTCCATATAGCCGGTCTTTGCATGGACAGTCTCGGAAGGAATGTCCTCTGTGACATTGGGCTGCGCGGTAGGTGCAGGCGCAGCCTGCGGCACTTCGGTATCTGCGTTTGCTGGAGTGTCCGCAGGGTTGCTTTCCACGATGCGTACTGGTGTATCTTCGTGTTCAGACTGCTGTGGAGGGGGGATCGTTTCATTCTTTGCATCATTCGTAACGATGGAAGACTGCTTCTGTTCGGGAAGCAGCGCCACAGGTTCCGGTTCTGCCGGCATCTGAGCCGCCTTGGCTGCACAACCGATCAAACATGTAATACTCAGTGCCAGCGGGATGCAATAGATCAGCTTATTCCTCATGGGTATCTCTCCTTCGTGTAAATATGGGATAGTCCTTTTCTGCGAGGACTTAATCATACTTACGACTGGAGAGAGCCTTTTTTCAACAGCAGATTTCAGAAATCACGAAGCGTACACGATTGGGTAATGGTAAGTATCGTCTCTACCCAGCCACATGGCTCCCAAAAAATGAATTACTGCATCGGGGCTCACCACCTTCCTGCATGTGAAAGACCGCTGAGTTGTTACCCTGCGGCCTTTACAATTTTGACTGTACCAAGTATAGCATATGAGGATTTACGACGAAATCGCAAAACAGTGCCAATCTGTTGCCATCCTTTGCCGATGTAGTGACATGACATTTGGTGTGCCATATGTTTTACACTTTTTTAACTGCAATTCTCCCGCTTCCTGTGGTAAACTGGTAGTGTGCATAATGCTAAAGTTAAAAAAGTAGAAGGAGGGCAACATTTGATGAAGCATGATATGTCGTACCTGAAGGATCTGCCCATTGCCGTTTTAGGCGGCGGTGCGGTCGGAAAGACCTGCGCCGCAGATATGAAGCTGGCCGGGCGGGAAGTGCGGCTCTATTCCCGCACCCCAAAGGCTGTGGCGAATCTGGACAAGACCGGTATCCTGCTGGATGGCGTACAGCGGAACCTGTACGGCTTTGAGCGGTCAGGCCGCGCGTTTCTGGATCTGGCCAGCAACGACATGGCCGAGGTAGTAAAGGGCGCGGGGCTTATCGTGATCGGTATCACCGCCAACGCCCAGGAGCACTACCTGCGCACGTTGGTGCCGCTGCTGGAGGACGGTCAGGTCGTACATATCTTTACCGATAACTACGCCACGCTTCTGCTGCGCCGTTTCATGCGTGAGGCCGGCTGCACCAAGAAGGTCATCGTAGGCGGCTGGAGCTCCGCCCCCTACGGGACACGGCTGGAGAAGATCGGCGGCTTTACCATGCCCCATGTGGGCGCGAAATACCGCGCCATCACCCTCCGGGGCGCGACGCAGCCCATGACGGACATCGACGATTTTCTGGAGTCCGCCAAATATCTGCCCTGCATGGATGCCGTTACCCACGGAGATGGCCCCGTGGCCGGAGATACGGTGCTGGACATCGGCTTTTCCAATGTCAACCCGGTGATCCACGTTCCCGCTTCGGTGCTGGGCGTGTCGAGCATGGAAAACTGGTCATCCATCTATGGCAACGACCCCGACAGCTATTCCATGTACTCCCACGGGCTGTGCCCCTCCATCTGCCGGGTGCAGTATCAGTTCTATCAGGAGGAATGTGCCATTGCCGACGCCATCGGTATCCGCATCCCGGATTATGCCTATGAGTCGTTCTTCTCCCGCCGCAGCATATTGACGCAGGAGTACATGGGCCTTGGCGCCGAGGGCGAGGATAATGTGATCTTCCCGCTGGACAAACCCTGCGACGAGGGCAATACGGGGCCGAATTCCATCGACCACCGCTACATCACGGAGGACATTCCCGTGGGTTGCAAGATCTACCACGACCTTGGCAAAAAGTTCGGCGTGCCGACGCCGATCATTGACAGCATGATCGTGCTGGGCGGCGCTATGCACGAAACCAGCTTCTTTGAGGATAACCCCTTCGATCTGGATTATCTTGGCATCGGCCAGCTGGACAAGGAGCAGCTTCTCTCTTATCTGCACACCGGCCAGTTGCCGAACTGATAGAAAAAGTACAGCGCTGATACGCCTATGCTGACCGAATGATCCATAAAAAAGCACCTGACCGATTGCGGCCAGGTGCTTTTCATGTGTCCTAAATATGCTGCTTGATGATTCGGGTGATGATCCCTGCGGCGACACCGCGTTCTTCGTCCAGATGAGTAACGACGAAACTGACATCATCCTTTCGTCCGGGTCTGCGCCGGTCATAGCAGGAGTGGGCGATGGCGTTGGCACCGTTGCTGAGTCGGATATACACAATGCCTTTATAGACATGGGTGACTTTTCCTGCGTACTTGCCCTGGATACGGCATTTGCGGAGATTATCATTCCGGTTGTCACCTGTTACACTTTTGACGTCGGCCTTGATCCAGATCTGCTCCGGATCAGTACGGTCAACTTTCAGTACACGCACCAGCACATGATCTCCCACGGCGAAACGGTCATTGGCGTCGCCGATCCAGTCCCACGAAAGGTCGCGGGACAGAATAGACGTCTCCACGCCGAATACTTCGACTCGGATGACCCGCTCTGACACGGCAACCACACGGGCCTGCACCACGCGCCCGGCACAGATGCGGTACTGACCGTCGCTGTCCGTGCCGAAATAATAGATCTGCTGCTTTTTCAGCATGGCGTCTTTCCGGCTGGCGACAACGGATCTGCTGTTGCCATCGATCCCCTTGATCACGAAGTCCACCTCAGCGCCCAGCATTTTATTGAGGATCTTCTGATAGTTGAGGATCATTTCATCGTAATCTATGCCATAGAGTCCTTTGGGGAAGTCCAGCACCATCTCACGCAGGGGGATCACAATGCGGAATCCCTTGTAGTCCACGATGGCAATGGTTCTCCCGGCATCCGTCTTTTCAATACCACTCAGCATACCGGTGAGGATGCGCCGGGTGCGATAGCCGGTATGGATCTCATGCCAGATGATGTCCTCCCGCTGCTCCTGTGTTTCCGCTTCGTCGCGGGCATCTACAGTCAGGATCTCCCACGGCTGAACAGTATCAGGCACAGGTTCCTCGGTGGTATCTTCGGCGGGCGGCGTCTCCGGTTCCTCTGCCGGCTGCTTCTTTCTGGTGGTCGTCCGCCTGCGAACGGTGCGCTTCGGTGGTGTCTCTGGGGCGGCCTCCGGCTCTTCCGCAGGGGACTCCACAATTTCGGGGGTAATGTCCTCGGTTACAGGTTCGCTCATGAGTTCCGGCAGGCTCTCTTCCACGGCATCATCCGCGGGCAGTACCGGAGTATCCGGGACAATAGCGATTTCTTCTGTTTTCTTTCTCGGCATAGTTGCTCCTCCTTGTACTACATTTTTGTTGACATGATGGAATCCTTATCGGTCTTGACAAACTCGCTGCGTTTGACGGGGGACTTATTCGGACGAGGTGCGTGCTTTGGCTGCTCCGGTTTTGGTGTGGGCGAGGGCTTCTTATGCCATTCCGGAACATGGGCGGATGCCTTGCAGTCCCGCAGCTTCTTTGCCTCATAGTGATTGGTGTAGTCGTACTTAT
>ERZ1026868.1482-NODE-1482-length-12087-cov-7.094581_pt1 | contig 12087 bp, 7 predicted proteins | sample MGYA00380164_ERZ1026868 | MGnify/ENA primary metagenome ERZ1026868 (study PRJEB33269, sample SAMEA4719800) | human gut metagenome | biome: human-associated habitat; feature: organic feature; material: feces | place: Cameroon | collected 2013-10 ... | reverse complement strand
GTGTTCCATATTGATTTGTCTTATCCAATCAACCTGGATAATTAAACAGTGCTTTTTAAAATTTTCTACTTCTTCTTTTTTAGAAAATGGAATGGCTTGAATAATTTTTTCTTTTGTTCTAGCATCCATATTACTAGATGTGTTCAAGGCATTAATAGCTAATTTAGTTTGTTTAATAAAAAATGTTTTACCACTTCCCCATCTTCCATCAAGAGCAATAGCAGTAGATATTTTTTGTTTTTCTAATATATTATAAAAGTATACTATATCTTTATTTCGGTCTATGATATTTTCTTCAAGTGTCTTCAGTAAATTTTCTTCCGTTGATTCTAGTTCATAATGCTCCATAAAAAACCTCCATGAAAAACATCTGATTTTCAAAAAGTAAGGCACAAAGAATCAACTATAGTCCTTGGAGCAATTCTTTGCGCCTTATATCTAAGCCCTACTTCTTCCCGTATTTCTCCTGTTCTTCTGCTGCCCTGCATAATTTAGTTGATTCTTCTCGTACTTTATCCAAATCAACTACTTTTGCACGCTTCTGCGGCATCTGATACTCTTTGCCAGCTTTATTATATGTAAGGTTAAACACCAAATTACTCAACCACTTTCTAAATGACGGATTATCTTGATACTGTTTAAATAGTTCCATGTTATCGGCCATAATTGATAATATAACTGTCTGCAAAGCACGTTCACTTTCAGTACGTGCCTCTTGCTCATCAGAGTTCTTCATGGCATTCTGATACTTTTTATCTTTTGATACCATCGCCGGAATTTCCAAAATTTGTCTTTGAACATTATCCTCATCATTCCACTTGATGTTACCAAACATATCATTGAAATCATTAACGATTCTTGAAAGCGGGTCCATTTCCGGTTCAATGATATGACCAATATTACCTGTTGGAACCGGTTCTATTACTGCATCAGTATCCTCCAGTTTTATTGATATAGCTTCCTGCGCCTCATTTCTATAGCTATCCAAATCAATTGCTGTAAGTATTCCGTCAGATAAATCATCTGTTTTAGGTGCAGGTAACTTCATAATCAGTAAATTCATGAAAATGGAAAGTTTTTCCCAATCTACATTACCATACGGTAAGATAGCACCAAGAAAGCCATAGGTACGCACAAATGCTTTTGCAGCACTCTTAAACTTTATCTGATCCTCAGTTTCTAATTCCTTATAGTTAAAAACACAAGGATCTATTATAGGATCTAAACAATCACGTTCAGCTCCGGAAACAAATAAATCAACAACCGTATTTACATCGTCATCATTATATACCTGATATGATTCCATTAACGAAATCAAATCATAAAGCTTGTTAGGGTCTGTTTCGCCGGAAAGAATTGTTGTGCGATAGTATTTTGAAAATGCCTGCTCAATCATACTCGTCTTGTTGGCAAAGTCCAGAATATAAACTTCATCTTTTCCGGGACAGGAGCGATTCAGCCTTGAAAGCGTTTGCACCGCAGCAATATCATATAATGGTTTATCTACATACATTGTTTGCAGTAAGGGCTCATCAAAACCGGTTTGGAACATGTCTGCTACCACCAGAATGCGATAGGGGTCCTTTTTGAACTCCATCGGAATTCTAGCATCCGGAAAGCCATTTAAGTCTGCAGAAGTAAGTGCAGGATCCTGACCGTTATATTTATGCTCTCCGGAAAAAGCGACTATCACCTTGTACGGGCTATGTCTTTCAGAAAGGCACTTATTGATAGCATAATAATACTCAATACAACGAGCAATACTTGCTGTAACTACCATTGCACGCGCTTTTCCATTTAATTTTTTTCGTGCAATGACCTGTTCATGAAAATGTTCCACCATCATCGCTGCTTTTTTAGCTATAACGTCCGGATTACCTTCCACGAAAGCACGCAGTTTCTTTTGTGCACGCTTTTTATCAAACATCGGATCATCTTCGACCTTTTTGGCAATCTTATACCAGCTGTCAATAGTAGTATAGTTTTTCAGAACATCCAAAATAAAACCTTCCTGAATTGCCTGTTTCATAGTGTAGACATGGAAAGGTCTGTGTTTTATTTCTCCATCTTCTTCATAAGGTGTACCAAACAATTCTTCTGTTTTATTTTTAGGTGTTGCAGTAAAAGCAAAGTAGCTGGCATTTTTTACAAGCTTACGACCTTCCACAATCGCGTTAATCTTATCTTCGTTATCAAGCTCACTATCAGAAGCCAGTCCGGAGAGTGCAAGGTTCATATTAGCGGAGTTACGTCCGCTTTGCCCGGAATGAGCTTCATCAATAATAATCGCAAATTTATTACCCACATGCTGCTGCCCAATTTCTTGCGCAATATATGGGAATTTTTCTATTGTAGTAATGATGATGCGCTTACCATCTCTAATAGCATCTTTCAGCTCGCCCGAATGGCGTGCCCAAGTTACAGTACTATTAACCTGTACAAACTGCTTAATAGTATCCTTAATCTGCTTATCCAAAATTCTTCTGTCAGTAACAACAAGAACAGAGTCTATCATCGGATGACCGTTTTTTTCAAGGCCTATAAGCTGATGCGCAAGCCAGGCAATGGAATTTGACTTGCCTGAGCCGGCACTGTGCTGAATAAGATAACGTTTACCTACTCCATTCTGATGTACATCTTCAAGCAGTTTTTCTACACAATCAAGCTGATGATAACGAGGCCATATCTGCTTTACAGATTTTCTCCTGGTTTCCGGATCTTCTTCAACAACAATCTGAACGTAATTCTCGATAATCCGAGCAAGTTTCCACTTTTCCAGAATATCCTTCCAAAGATAATCTGTCATAATTCCTTTTGGATTAGGAGAATTTCCTGCGCCATCATTATACCCCTTATTAAAAGGGAGGAACCAACTGTCTTTCTTTGCCAGCTTAGTGCAGAACTGGACATTCATATCATCAACTGCAAAATGTACTATGCAACGCTTAAACGAAAATAAGATATCACGCGGATCACGGTCTTCTTTATACTGGTCGACAGCGTTGTCCGTCATTTGTCCGGTAAAATGGTTTTTCAGTTCCATGGTAATAACCGGTAAACCATTTATGAAGATACACAAATCAAGTGCAAGCTTAGAAGCATCCACAGAATAGTGCAGTTGACGGGTAACACTGAAAATATTCTTGGCAAACAGAACCTTCGATTTCGCATTGTTTTCTGTAGGCGTAAAATAAAACATAATAAGGTCAGCAGGATATGCTTTAACACCATTTCTGAGAACATCAATTATACCGCGTTTGGTTATTTCACTAGAAAGACGGTTCAAAAACTGACGTTTTTTCTGCTCACTCTTATTTACACCGAGTCTTTCCATCGCTACAGGCTGCGTATCGTTCAAGAAATTAAATAAACGAGTCTCGTCAAATGCATATTCTTTGTTATAATCGTCATTTGTGCCCTGCTCGTAACCATTATGGTTTTTAAGCCAGTCAACAATGATGTCCTCAAGACCTCTTTCAGTCGTATCTGTAAAAGCCATTTTTACGCCTCCGTTTCTTCTGCGTCTGCAAGCTCCTCTTCATTTTCTTCCCCGTCGCCATCGTCTACCACATCATCGATATGCTCATATTCAGGAATTTCCACATTACGCACGTCGATTTTACCGGTAACGACATCAGAGATAAGGCTAGATTTAAGTTCTTGGAGTTCTGCAATTATTTGCAGTTGTTTTTTCACAACATTATCTATTTTTAATGTTTTTTTATCAATATAGTTTGCAATCTCCCTTTGTTCATCTATCTGAGGTATAGGCAACTGCATATTTAATATGTAATTGGGGTTAGCTCTTGGCATTTTTGCCCCATACGTAGATGAATCAACAGAATTAATAAAGCTTTCATGCAACATTAAATACCTTAAAAAACGCATATCTCCATCAAACGAAGAAATTATAAGCATTTCTCCTGTGCAAAAACTATCATATGGAGCTATAATCACTTTGGCTAGATATGGACGCAATTTAGAAAACATCAAATCCCCTTTACAACAAATACTTTGCACTGATTTGTCATATTCTGATAACGTAACAATTATATCGTTAGAATAAGATTTAACATTTTCTAAGCCAATATACCTGTTAGTTATATTAGGTTCATATATTCCCTTTTCATTTCTAACAGTTGTAACTCTTTTCAACTTATTAATCTGCCAATGACTAGGAATATTGCCAATCCATTCAACTCCACTAAACTTCATTGGCGCATTTTTATTTAAGCCATGAGTTACCGTTTCATTGATAACAGCCTTTTGCAGTTCAGTTAATCTACTAATCTTTTTTTGCTTTATTCCAATCAGCTTATTAATCTCCGAAACTTTCCAGTCCAAAAACCGTACAATCTGCTCTTGTTCTGTACGAGGTGGAACTGGAATTAAGATGGACTTCATCTCACTATATCTAGTAGTCCACAAATCAGCGACTATTCCTCTTCCATTTCTATAGTACTCCTCTGAAAATCTATAATTCCTTAAAAGATAGTGAATGTATTTGCCATTCAATTCCTCTCTTGGTGTCAACACAATATTAATCAAGGAAACAGAACCATCCAATTGAGAAACACCACATGAACTTTTTCTATCAGAACGACTGTTAATAACAAAATCACCTGCTTTAACAAGTTTCCTGTTATCACCATTATTAGTTTTTGCAGCATGTTCAAGCTGGGGCAATATTCCTTTTTTGGTAACAGATAGCGGAGCAAATACTTTATCCGATACTTTACATTTTCTCTCCTGGAACAACGCATTAACTTTCATTAAATTCCAATGGTTGGGAATCTGAGGAATCCAAGAGATATTAGTATTAATTGTATTTTGATATCTCGTCATTAATTCAGCCCCCTAATGATCTCGTCCATCACACCCTCGGATTCCTTTTCAAGCTGTGCCAGCGACGCTAAAATGTCATCCATAGAGCGCAACTCCACAGGCTTATAGAAATATTTTGTAAAGCTGATTTCGTAACCAATCTTGGTTTTGCTTTCATCCAGGTATGCATCCAGAGCATAAGGTTTCACTTCTGCTTCCATGAATGCTTCAATACCGCCTTCATATTTAAACGGAATATTTTCGGTATCGCGCAGTTCCGGATCAGCTTCTCCTTCTACCGGTTTTGCATCAGGATTTGTTTCCGTAATATACGGACGAATCTTCTTTAACTGTGTTTTCTTAAGCTGCGTAGCCTTTGCAAAAGCATCCCAATCATCAAGAGGCGCATTTTCCATAGCCGTTTTTACAGCCTCACGCACTTCGGCCAGCTCGTTTGCTTTTTTGAATAAAAGCTTGCCATTATCGTCTCTTTCCGGAATCTCATTTTCCGTCAATACACGCAGGCGCAACGGTCTTTCAACAGTAACATTCCAATAGGCAAATTCACTGTTGTCAAAAATCATGCTGACATCATTTTCTTCCATATTAAGGAAAATGCGCATGATTTCTTTTCTTATTTCAGTGGTAAATTCGCAGTTCTTTTTACCCATGTTTTTACGTAAAGGACTCTTCATGCCTGTTGCATCAATAAGTTGAATTTTACCTTTACGACGTTCTTCTTTCCTGTTAGAAAGCACCCAGATATGTGTACCGATGCCGGTATTGTAAAACATATTCTCAGGCAAAGCAATAATAGCTTCTACCAGGTCACGCTCTATCATATATCTTCTGGCATTACTTTCGCCGCTACCTGCATCACCGGTAAACAAAGACGAACCATTATGTACTTCAATAATACGGCTACCCATAGATGAATCATTCTTCATTTTAGAAATATTGTTAAGCAGGAAAAGCAGCTGACCATCACTGGAACGCGGAAGCATCTTTAATTCTTCCCCATCTTCGGTATACACATTAAATCTTGTATCAAGAATTTCCTTTTTCTTGTCACCGCCGCTCATTTTCTCTGCATCAGTCTTCCAGCTTTTACCATATGGAGGATTACTCAGCATAAAGTCAAACGGTCTGGTGGGATGGCCATCCGAAGACAGTGTAGAACCGTAACTGATATTTTCAGCTTCTTCGCCATCGCCCTTAAGCAACATATCTGCTTTGCAGATAGCATAAGTTTCAGGATTGATTTCTTGACCAAAAAGATGGATAGAAACCTCCCTGCCGTGCTGTTCAGCAATTTTTAAAAGTCTATCCTGAGCAACAGTAAGCATTCCGCCAGTTCCACAAGCTCCATCATAGCAAGAATACGAAGAATCTTTAATCTTATCCTCTACTGGAAGCATCGCAAGGTCAGCCATAAGCTCTACAACATCACGCGGAGTCCAGTGTTCACCAGCTTCTTCGTTGTTATCCTCATTGAATTTTCTTATCAGCTCTTCAAAGATAGTACCCATAGCATGGTTATCAAGTCCAGGGAGCTTAACTATCTTTTTCTCTTCATCCTTATATACTGGCTCCGGACTAAGGTTAATATCAGAAGATGTAAATTTACTGATTACCGAACCGAGGACATCTGCATCAACCATGGTTTGGATTTGATTACGGAATTTAAACTTGTCCAAAATTTCCTGTACGTTTGGTGAAAAACCATCAAGATACGCTTCGAAATCAGCTTTCAATGTCTGTTTTTTACCTTTAGCTGTTAAATCTTTTAATACAAACGGAGAGTTATTACAAAACGCTTGTCCAGCAGCAAGATACAGCGCCGGCCACTGATTAGCCACATGTGCTTCATCCAGCTGTTTTTTCAGGTTTAACACCTTCTCCTTGGTATCTTCAAGCATCGCGTCAAGTCTTCTTATAACAGTCATAGGAAGAATAACATCACGATATTTGCCTCTAACATATACATCCCTTAAGCAATCATCTGCGATTCCCCAAATAAAGCTGACTATCATATTGTACTCTTGATTATCCATCTATCGCTACCTCCAACCAATGTATAACATACATTGAATTATTTTCTTAATTTCTATTATAACACTATTGTTATGTTATAGACACTTGTTTCAAGCTATCACAATACCTGATGCCAAAGCTTTCTGTAAAGCGTCTCTGATACTCTGCTTGGTGATTTTCAAGGAATTGCTACCGCAACGTATAACATTCGGTGAGCCTTCCTTCTGTTCAATAGCGGCAATTGCACTGCTGTAATCACCGGACCCTACAGTTTTATGAGGCATAGGGCCAACTAAGACAAGCGTGTTTTCAGGCTTATAAAAAAGCTTACTGAAATTAAACCTTTTCACCTCATCATATTCCAGACAAAACTCAAAGCGGTTTTTATCAAACCCCAGTTCTTTAATAACGCCTAACAACTGATTTTTCCTTACGTCACTTTGCCCAACGATAAATATTTTACCGGTTCTATAAGGCTTGTAGGAATAATCCTGTTGCAGCAAATTACTCAACCCTAACAGCTCTAAAGCTTCTTCAAGTTTACCGGAGCGATTGAGGTTGGAAAGTATTTGCTCTAATTTCTCACTTAAAGTATTACGTACACGCTCTTCTAATTCCAGTAATTGTTCAACATTCAGCAAAATTATTCTACCTCCTCTTCATCGATAATATTACTGAGTCTTTCTGTAGCAGCTGCAAGTTTAAGCTTCAGCATAGCAATCTCATCACAAATAGCCTGATATTTGTTGGCTATCTTTTCCTGCTTTGTAATATCCGGGCACTCTATCGGCATTCTTTGCAAGCTGTCAACATTGATAATAGGTATAGTTGTTCCGCTGGTAATAGAATTAAGCAACGCTATGCCCTTGGAGCTCTCCAAAAAGGCTTTCAAATAATGCACATCAATTTTGTCATTATTGACTCTGATTACATACATATTACCAACCGGCAGAATTTTTTCGTTCCCTTCAATTTTTACGATAGCAGTTTTAAAAGGTGCTCCCATCTTAGACAGCAACAGATCCCCATCTCTAAGCAAGTATCTTTCATGCCTGCTTTCAATAGTTTTAAGGTACGGAAGTTCATCATTGATAATGCCATCTTGAATGTCAGCCAAACGTACATAGCGGATATCCGTAGGTTCTTCGGAAACCAACTCATCTAACTGTCTTGCTGCTAAAGGCGCAGAGCGACCAATTTCATTAACAACTCTGCCAAATTCAACAGGATTTTTCAATTCGATATTATCGAGCGTCATATAACGTTCAGGAGAAAGCGAATATCCATAGGGTTGAATATCACCAGGAGCTACATCAACAGTATATTTACCACCATTGTTATAGAGATTAACGATTTTAGTAATATCTTCATCGCTCAATGTATTCTGTCTGCGTCCTTCCTGACAAATATTACGCGCATTAACCAAACGAGCAAACTGATTGCCTTTGCTTAAGACCAGCATAGACATATTAACATTTCTGGAAGCAAACAATTTTGTAGGCAAACTAATTACTGCTTTCAAAAGTCCTTTTTCGATGAATACTCTTCTGATAGCTTCATCCACATTGCTGGAAAGAGAACCATCAGCGACAAACACCACAGCTATTCCACCCAGCTTAAGGCATTTAACAGCTGATAAAGCCATAGCCCAATCAAGTGCAGACATCCTTTTAAAGGGATGACATTTAAACTCAGCATTCAATGCATCCATGGTATCATCACTTACATAATGAACAAGCTTTACCAAGGGGTGAAATGAATATATCTTATCATATTCGACTCCATCGTTCTCCAAAGCCTTATTCACGAAGTTGCCTTGCACAATATTGATATCTTTCGGCACAAAACCAGTTCTGATTATCGAAACGCCCTTTTCCTGCGAAACAAGCTCCATACCATAAAAACTGCAATTATGCTTTTCGGCTAACGCCAGCAAAGTATCGCCTACTCCGCTACAGGTTTCCAAAACCTTTTCACCAGCATGTAAATCTAAAATATTTTCCAACAATCTATTTACAGATTCCGGTCTTTCAGCACGAGGCTCATATACATTGACAGGCTGCATTAAAATATGGGCAAATACCGCGGGAGCATAATTAAACGCTAAACCGCGAATATGTTGCCAGAATCTCTCCGATTTTTCCTGAGAAAAAGAAAAGCTGTCACGAATCAACATGCTTTCTTCTTCACTCATAGTTTCTAAAACATCATTGTAACTAAGGTCATGCTTAATAGAACGACTAGCCTTATACAGCAAGTAGGTCACAAGCATCGTATAAGTATATTCATTGCTAAAAGCATATTCTTTCATTACATTTCTGATTTCCCATTCAGCTTGCTGAACATTATTAGTAAAGATTTTATCCACGTCTATGGCCTCCCGTCTGTTTTTGTTTACATGCTTATTGTAGCATAACCGTCTTCTGTTGTCAATGGTTATGTATAACCATTTTTTATATTTTTTGGTTACACGCAACCTCGCATAATTCCATGCAGATTCAAAGAAACAGATCTCATGCAAAACAACACTGCTAATCCTCCAAGACAAGCAGTGTTGTTTTGCATAATTTTTGGGATTTTCCCTATTTACTTAACGTTTTGTTAACTTTTATTTTGTTAGAATGAAGGAAAGTAAAATTTAAAATCACATATAAAAGAAAGAGGTTATTAATATGGACCAAAAACTTGACAAACTTGCTGATTACATCCTGTCCCTCCTGCTTACTAGCAGCGACAGCGATACCCTCGATAATGAGGAGGAGGCAGCCTAATGCCGCGCGCAGTTATCTACGCGCGCTTCAGCAGTGACATGCAGCGCGAAGAGTCTATTGACGCACAGGTTCGCGCTTGCACTGCCTACGCCAAAAGCAAAGGTTATGAAATTGTTGATACTTATATTGATGAAGCCAAAAGCGGTCGCGAGGTTACTAAGCGTGATGCGTATAAAAAGATGCTTGATGATGCGTCTCACAAAAAATTTGACATTGTAATTTTTCATAAAATCGACAGAAATTCAAGAAATGAAGTAGATTATTACATTACCAAAGCAAAATTCTTGAAACTTGGTATCAGTTATGAATACGCCGTACAATCTATCGATAGTTCTCCAGAAGGACAGATGATGGAAGGCATGCTGGTAGCTATAGCAGCATATTACAGCCGTAATCTGTCCAAAGAAGCTAAAAAAGGTTTAAATGAAAACGCTTATAAAGCGCAATTTAATGGCGGCACACCTCCTTTAGGTTATAAAATTGTTGATAAGCATTACGTGATTGATAATGATGAGGCCGAAGCTATCCGACTGATTTTTAATTTATTTATTTCCGGACATAGCTACAAGGATATATGCTGCATCCTCGCCTCCAAAGGCTATACTACGCGTAACGGCAAAAATTTTGGCAAAAACAGCCTTTACGATATCATTGGAAATGAGCGCTATTGTGGCATCTACACATTTAACAAAATTCCTAAGGGCAAAGGCAAACGCAACTCTCATTCCAAAAAACGTCCTGATGATTTCATCCGTATTGAAGATGCTATTCCTGCCATTATCAGCAAAGATGTTTTCAAACAAGCGCAAGACCGCCGCAGAATCAATAAGGCACGGCCTGCGTTTAAAGCTAAAACCTGCTATCTCTTGAGTGGTAAAATTATTTGCGGACAGTGTGGTCAAGCTATGGGAGGACATAGCGTTAGCAATCACCAAAAAGTTTATACTTATTACAGTTGCCTGACAAAAGAGAGAGTTCCTATGCAAAGCTGCCCACAAAGAACTGTCCGCAAATACGATACCGAAAACGCTGTATTAGATAAAATTAAAGCTGAAATCCTAACTCCTCAAACTTTTTCCTCAATTGCTGATAAAATGCGCAAAAAATTTGCTACTCAAAAAGGTTCTCTTGAGAAAGATATAGCTAATAAACAAGTTCAGCTTAATCAAGCGCAGAAAAAACGCGCTAATCTTTATAAACTCGTTGAAAAAGGTCTAGATGATGATTTTACTTTGGCACAAATTAAAGCCGCAAAAGACAACATTGAAAGTTTACAAGAAGATATTGAAAAGCTCAAGAAAAACAAGAAAAGTAAAATTCTAACTGATGCTGAAATTAATAAAGCGTTTAAACTTTTTAATGACAAACTAAAAAGCATGGGCGATATCGAAGCAAAAAAACTACTAATCGACTTATTTTGGGATAAGGTAATCGTTACTGGTCAAAAACTTGATATTCAACTTTCTACCGATGCAATTAATAACATGATTCAACAATAAAAATCAAAGCAGGAGCTACCGTACTAACTCTTCTAGTATAGCAGCTCCTGCTTTTTACAATTATCTTATAACTTGATACACTATTATCAATATATTAAATTCAAGCACATTCTTATTTTTACGCACAAAAAAACTGATTGACTTCTACAAGTTCAATCAGCATTTTCATTCTATATATTGTTCCAACATAAACAAAATTTATGTTGGTGCCGCGGACCGGAATCGAACCGGTACGGGTATCACTACCCGAGGGATTTTAAGTCCCTTGCGTCTGCCAGTTCCGCCACCGCGGCAGACATAACTACTTGGCACCTTTTAAGAAATAAAAATGGAGGCGACACCCAGAATCGAACTGGGGATAAAGGTTTTGCAGACCTCTGCCTTACCGCTTGGCTATGTCGCCTTAAAAGGTGGAGCGGAAAACGAGATTCGAACTCGCGACCCCCTCCTTGGCAAGGAGGTGCTCTACCACTGAGCTATTTCCGCAATATGGTGCCTCAGCACAGAATCGAACTGTGGACACAAGGATTTTCAGTCCTTTGCTCTACCAACTGAGCTACCGAGGCATGATTGGCGACCCGGATGGGACTCGAACCCACGACCTCCGCCGTGACAGGGCGGCATTCTAACCAACTGAACCACCGGGCCAATCAACTACGAATTATATTATACAGGCTTGAGCCTATTTTGTCAACATCTTTTTATACTTTTTTTAAATCTTCCAATGCAGCCATCAATTTTTCCTCTATATGCACCTGCAAAGCCTGCAGCTTATCCTCCGCCGGCACGTTGCCAAGCACGTCAAAAGCGTCTGTGGTCAAGGGCAGATGATTCTTGCGCATTTCCGCAAACAGCTCATCACGGAAAATATTATAGGAAAAGTATATCTGATTGCCATGCTTAAAATCAGTATAATCCAAAAAGATAAAGGAACCATTGATATAAGGCAAGGGATTATC
>ERZ1026868.1479-NODE-1479-length-12096-cov-4.065526_pt1 | contig 12096 bp, 18 predicted proteins | sample MGYA00380164_ERZ1026868 | MGnify/ENA primary metagenome ERZ1026868 (study PRJEB33269, sample SAMEA4719800) | human gut metagenome | biome: human-associated habitat; feature: organic feature; material: feces | place: Cameroon | collected 2013-10 ... | reverse complement strand
CTGACGCTGGAGGATTTTGCCAAGATCCAGCAGGCCCTTGCAGCGCAGTGAGCAGACCGTCTGCCTGCGGCGGCAACACCGGCCCGCAAACAAACCCGGAAATCAAAAAATCAGCCTTGCCAAACCCGCCCGCTGGTGGTATACTATTCTGGTAATGTTCGCTAGTGTGGCGCAATGGCAGCGCAACTGATTTGTAATGGCCAAAGGCCAAAAGAGAGAAACAATCAACCGTCCAGATGTGGTTTTTCACGTCTGGACGTTCTTTTTTGCGGGCATTAAAAAGAAACGTGCGCAACTGATTGACTCCTGAACAACAGGAATAGAACGCTCAACTTTTGGGCGAAAATATGACTGCTCTCAGGAAAACTTCTTCCAATATTGGAAATTGCTGGAAAACAATTATCATGGAGGAAGCAACTATGAAACGAGCGATTCAGAAGAGTACCATGGCGGACACAATTGGTCTGCTGGAAGCATTCGAGGAGTTTATTGAGGAGAAAGAGGCTCAGAATAAAAGCCCTAAAACCATTCACAACTACCGGCAGACCTTTGAAGCGTTTTGCAGGTTCAATGAGTTTGACCGAAATACTGGAATCGAAGCCGTTACGCGTAAAGTGTTCCTTGATTGGGTCAACGATATGGCACAGGACAAATCACCGGTCACAGTGAACCATTACCTTCGGGATGTCCGAGTATTCCTCTACTGGTGCATGGATGATGACCATCACTACATCGAGAAACCGTTCAAGATGAAGGAAATGTCGATGCAGGAAACAAAACCAAAGGCATTCAGTGACGAGGATATGGCACAGCTGATGGAAAAACCAAACCTCAAAGCCGATTTCCCGGAATGGCGTACCTATGCGATCGTGTGCTGGATTATGGACAACGGAAGCCGGACAGAGACCGTATGCTGTGCAAAGATGGGCGATGTAGACTTCAAAAATAAGACCATTACCTATGCCCATACAAAGAACCGGAAGGCTCAGGTTGTCGGAATGTCAGATGCGCTTGCTTCTATCCTGAAGGAATATATCCGAAAATGGCGCTATGAAGCAAAAGAAGATGAATACCTGTTTCCAAGCATTGGCAACGAGCAGCTGACAGGAAGTGGTCTGCGGTGTGCATTCAAGCGTTACTGCCTGAGCCGTGGCGTAAAACAACACAATATCCACGGCCTGCGGCATACCTTCTCGCTCTATTACATCCGGAACAACGGCAACCAGTTCAAGCTGCAAAAGATTCTCGGCCACTCCACCATGGAGATGACAAGGCGGTATGTCAATCTGGCGGCGGCAGATATCACCAGTGATTATGACCGGTTCTCTCCGCTGGCAAATGCAAAACGGAAGGCCAGCCGTGCAAAAGTGGTTCACCGGACAGATGAAGAAAATCTAAAGTAAACCTTTCAAATCCAAGGCAGTATCGTCCATCCTGGCGGTGCTGCTTTTTAGTTTAACCTTTTTAACATTTTTCACCATGTTATCAACATATAGTTGTTCTTTTTGGATTCAAAAGTTTACTTTATATAGTCAAAGGCAGAATTCATATTTGAATTTAACAACAAAGTGTGGTATAATAGAAATTGAAGAAAGGCCGTATCAGGCCGTAATAATAACAGAAAAACACAGGAGGAACGATACCATGAACACAAATGTACAAACACCCCGCGATATCATTGTTATCTACTCGCCGCGCATGGCTGGATACCTGATGATGAGGGGTTTTTATCTTGTCGGCGTACAACCAAATCTCAAGCGACCGGGTAAAAACTGCTTCTCGTTCTTTGCTTCCCAGATGCTCAAGGAAGCCATGGAGGACTATCTGAACCACAAAGACGAACTGGAAAAGCTCTAATCGGAGGTGGACAGATGGATAATGAGACGATGAACGCAACCACCTCACAGATGCCCGCTGTGGCGTCACAGGAAGCTCAACAACCCGCCGGGATGACCTATGTGTCTGATATCATTGGCGAAGCCTATAAGGGCTGGGAGAATGGCCGTGTGATATTCGACTGTGGCACAGGACGCGGCAAGAACGAATTTATCATCCGAAAGTTAGCAGACTACGCAATCGACCGAATGTCAGAAGGTGATAACAACCATAAAATCCTCTATCTCTGTCCGCTGAATGCGCTCTATGCGGATATGATGAACCGACGGCGTGAAGCAGTTGTGGCGGCATTTGGCGAAGAGATGGCCGATGAATGGGACGTGTATAAAGAGGTTTTGGAGATTCAGACCTATCAGCACATCGAAACTCTCCGCAGAAATAACCCGGCGGCATTGGAAAAGTATCTGGCGCAGTTCAAAGTGATCGTCGCAGATGAATGCCACTACTTCACCGATTTTTCGTCCTACAGCATCAACACCTACCTGTCGCTGAAAGTGTTACAGAGCGCCGAATCCGACCATGTGGTTATCTATATGAGCGCAACAGGTGAACAGACGTATAAACTGCTGGATGATGCTTCAAAAACGCCAGAGAACCGCATCTACAAGCTAGCGCAGGATTACAGACATATCAAGCAGAAATACTTCTATTCAAGAGAAAATCTGGTCATGATGCTAAACAATCTCCCGCCTGATGAAAAAGCTGTTATCTTCGTATCGTCTGGGGAAGATTTGCTCAAGATGAAGAAGATATTCGGTGATGAAGCCGCATATTACTGCTCTGAGAATAATCCGAAATATGGGAGACTGTTCGATAAGCTGACCGACTGCATCGAAAACAGACAGCTCAAAAAGCGATTCCTGTTCACAACAAAGGCATTCGGCGTGGGCGTCGAAATCAAAGACCGCACAGTAAAGCACCTCTATATCGACCAGTGGAAGCCAATCGACATTCTTCAGTCCGTCGGGCGAAAGCGTCCACTTGATGCCGACGACACTTGTACTGTCTATTTCCGTGATTGGGATGGTGACTGGTATCACGGCGGCTTAAAGAAATTCAAGGTCATCGTCGAAGAAGAGCTAAAGCCAGTATTAGCCTATCTCGCGGGGCCAGAAGCATTCGAGAAATACCGAAACAGTGGAACACCTGATAGTATCAACCAGAAAATCGAGAAGTGCAAAATCATGAAGTTCGACAACGCAAAAGTCGAATATCGTGTAAATCCGCTCGGCGTCAGACAACTCACTTGTGAAATAGAGATGTTAGAAAAAATGATGAATGCGGATGATAGCTACAAGAAATATTTTGCAAGTTATGTGCCGGAGCTTATTAAAGGCGTCCAGCAGTACCGGTTTGATGTGTTGACCGATTGGATAAAGACGCATCTGAATCAGCCGATGCCAAAAGAAGAGATGTATGCAGATATCATGCTCTCGAAGGTATTCATAGAGTACAAAGGGCGTCCGATGGGGCAGAAATTATTAAATAGTAAACTTCAAATCTATGGCGTCAAGATTGTTACAGTTCGAGAGTTTAAGAGAAATGAGAATCGCAACAAAACATTCTGGGAGTTAGTTCAAATCTGATACTATTTTGGCGCAAAAATTGTACTTATTTATATATAAAGTCAGTACAAAAAATGAGCCAATTATGAATGACGCCATAGAGAAACAAGAGCAGAAAAAGAAACTATTCACGATTTCAATCATTTGTGAATGCTTTGATATCGAGTCTACGAGATATTAAAGTATTTACAAAAAAGCAGGAAAGATAAAGAGGGGGTGGGAGAAAAGAAAACCCACCGTCGATTCTATCAAAGCAAGCCTGTTGAATAAGTGACGTAAAACAGTCAAAAAGTGAGTGAATTTCATGATATTGTGATTCGAAACGCACAAGAATGTATAAAAGTGGGACGATTCCACACAAATGAGGAAAACGCGATAATGCGTTGATTCGCAGCTTGTTGAGAAAATATGATGATGCGTCGAATACTACTAATTTAGTAAGCGTCTGCCCGACGGATGGCGTCACGAATCGTTACCCCTCTGGATTGACACGATAAAAAAGTACACTCCAAATGTAATATGACGTATTATCGCCGCTTCAATACAAAGCCGTCTACGTCGTGAGCATCGTTTTGTTGCGGATTTTTCCGTAGCTAAAAGGGAATCGGTTAGAGTGGACACCCCTGCAATATATGACAGATTGACATGGGTTTAACATGTGACAAAATGTCCTAAGTTCGCCTTGACACGGTTCCAACTCCTGTCAGATTGACGGAAGTTCGTAGTAGCCCTCGACTTGAGGGGTGCCCAAAACGGTTCCCCCCCCCTTAGTAATCGACAGATTTCCATGACCCCGCGCAAGCTGTAACACACAACATCGCGCATCTGTGTATGATTTCCGACCTGCGTAATCAATTTGATTACGGAGCTCAATGGATCAAGATGGTTTGCATTGCGTGTGATTTCCGACCTCGACCCCCAAGTTGACGGTCGAGCTCAGTGGGTCACAGCCGAATTTTCAGTGCTGATGGAATCGCCATACACGTCCCCATACCAAACAGCACGTACCTGATGGATGCCCAAAATATCACCCGTGAGTTACCGTTTGAAGGGATACGGCAAATCACCGACCCCATCAAGAAAGATGTGCACAATTTTGCGCAGATGTAGACGGTGCTCAAAAATGTTCTCCGTGCACATAAGTGGGTACGCGCAAAATTGCGCTGTCCTCTATGTTCTACAAAACCAATAACTTTTTCTCAAAAATGAGCAAAACCCAATAATCAAGTCGCAAATCCGCCGGGGATGTACTTCTCGACTGGATTCCATATAGAAACTAAAAGTGCACTTGTAACCCAACGGAACATTGCAACAAGTGGCAACGACCACATGATATAAAAAATCGCCCTGTTACTCACAATCGAGCGGCAGGGCTTTTACTATGCCAAGAAAAACGTCAAAGAAAACAAATTACCAGATTTTTTCGACTTTACGGTGATGCTTTCTTAAAATGGCAGAAACCTTGTCACCATTTTCAGATTTGTTGATATAATATTTTTTACAGCGTGGGCAATACCAACCGTATTCAATGGTGCTTTCAATGTGAAAGGCATAGCATTGTAAAGCGTATGTTGGATGATCTATGCAATATCGGATGAGGTCATTCTGCTTTTGAAATTTGAGTAAAACCATAGTCGGTGATAGTTCTTGGTCTATGGATGTACGAGGGTGATTAAATTGAAACTCCTTTTTCGAGCCATCATAGTAATCATCTTCATCATAGGAGATGTGAGTAGCCCCAATTTGGTATTTACTCCGACAGTGGAGCCCTGCATGATGTTGTTCACGTCCCATCTTACCCTCCAATTATAGCAGTCTCTGGAAAACTATTAAAAAGCAATTGGATTACAAACTTTATAGGACACTTACTTCTTCTTTTTAGTAAGTGGGATGCCATGCTTTTTTGCATTTTCGACAAAGGCAATGTGCCGATCGGCTTCCTGTTTTAATTTGTCATGCTCGACTCTCGCTGCACGTGCTCGTGATTCTTGATATTCGTGATATCGCTGCGCAGACATCCAATTCGGGTAGATCAAAACATGCTTGCTAGCTGCGTGGCTTTCTGGTGGAGGGTATTTCTTGTTGGCCATGATATAAGAAACCTCTCACCGCAGCTTTCTCATATATGCTTGAGACGTCCTTTTCTGGCTCTCGTAGAAGGTAACGCCGGTAACATCGTTCACAACCAGATCATCATAAGGAATGCCCTTTTTGTTCAGATGGTCAATGAACCAGCGCTTTTTCAGATAGCACCACGGGGTTCTGCTGAGGTCGCCGTAACTCGATGCAGGCCGCTCACATGCGTTGTAGGTCTTGCCGCAGATGCTCCACCACTCTTTACGTACTCGCTCACGCATTTGTAGGACCTCAGAGGTGCCATGGAGGCCGTGCTCCTCGCCATACTGATAGTCTGCCTTCTTGATTTTTGCGTTCTGTCCCGCGCTGACTGCACCAGCCGCACCCAGCCCCAGCAAACCCAAAACGAACGATACAGCTCCACTCATAACAATTTCCTCCTGATGAGACTATTTTGAAAGATTATGCCGTTTCTCAACAATTTTACTGATTTTCTGCTCTGAAGTTACCACGCTTTTATCAAAATGTCAAGTAGTGGAGCCTAAATGATAAAGACTCACCCGAAAAGGCGGCTATACTTGACATAAAAAGGGGGGACGGTAACATGACAGCAGACCGTATCAAAGCCTTGCGAGAAGCCCGTGGATGGACACAGGCCGAACTTGCACGCAGAATGAATATGACACGAAACGGCATCAATTCATGGGAACAAGGACTTTCAATGCCATCACCTCCCAGTCTGGTTGACCTTGCACGACTCTTTTCCGTATCGACGGACTATCTGCTTGGTGTAGAAAATTACAGCGCCGTCAATGTGACCGGTCTGAACGAAGAAGATGTTGCGCTTTTGGCTCAGTTAGCCGATAGATTGAGAGAAAATCACTGAACTTTCAAATCATAACAGGGTATCCGGACACGCTGAGTTAAAGCTCAAAAATCTCGGTCGTGATTCTGGTTTGGTTTTCACCCAAAAGTTTACCATAAGTACGGTCAGAAATCCGTTTGAACTCTTCAGCTCGTTCTCTCGTCTGATAACTAAGCTCCTGTAGAACAGAGTTACCGTCATCGTGGTCGATAATTTTGACGATGAACTTATTGTTTTCAGCCATAAATCTACCTCCTATTAACCAAACAGTGCACAAAGGATGTTGGCCAGTACATAAAGCCCCAGCCCACCAGCAATCAGAAGGCAGAATGCTTCACCGGAACCCTTTCCACCTCCATTGCTCATCATGTTGTACATCATATAATGGTCGAACCAATCGTGTCCACATTTACGACTCATAAGAAATCCTCCTGTGTTATCGTGTGTTTCTTTGGACTGACTGAAGAATATCACACTTAATGTCCAACTAATCGGATTTACAAGTGAATTTTTAAGAATTTTCTGGTTTTTGTGCTGATAAATGCTCCCGAATCATCCGTTCCAGTGTGGGGCGAGTGATGTGAAAAGCTTCTGCCAGCTGCCCTTTGTTCAGTTCCCGGCGGGTGTACCGGTCATACAGAGTGGGAAAGTTATCGGGGATGGCGACCTTCTTGCGTCCCTTATAGACTCCGTTCCGCTTGGCGATGGCGATTCCTTCCCGCTGACGGTCCAGCAGATTTTGCCGTTCAAACTCGTTGATGGCCGCGATCATTGTCAACATCAGCTTTCCGGTAGGGGTTCCGGTGTCGAGATTCTCTTTGTTGCTGACCAGGTGAACGCCCTTGGCCTGTAACCGCTCCACAATCTCAAGCAGGTCCTTGGTACTTCGTGCAAGACGGCTGAAGTCATGGATATAGACGGTATCACCCTCACGCACATAGTCGAGCATGGCTTGGAGCTGGGGCCTGTCCATACTCTTGCCGCTGATTTTTTCGGTAAACCACTTTTCGATGCCATGCTTCTTGAGGGCTTCAATTTGGCGGGCTTCGTTCTGCTCTTCAGTGCTGACGCGGACATATGCGACCTTCATAAGATGTACCTCACTGATAAAATAGGGTCAGAGATGGGAGAAATCTTTGAAAAGAAAGCCAAAACCGACCTTAAATTGCAACGGACAGGATAAAATTGGGATGATAAATAGAGTACACCCTAATTAACACACGGTATTGGCCAGCCCCAACAGGTAATCGACGGACACTTGATAAAATCGTGCCAGATGCATAAGACGGGGAATCTCCGGGAGCTTGTCGTGTTCCCAAGCGTAGACAGCCCGCCGGGAGACGCCCATCTCTCTGGCGATATCGCTTTTGGTGTAGCCCTGCAACATGCGAAGTTTCCTCAAGCGGTCAGAAGTAACGTTCATGTGGTTTTCTCCTTTGATAAATCTGCGCTACTCTCACTCACGCGGCTTTCTCTCTTTTTACAAGTGCACTTTTAGAAAATGTCAACCGTAATGGTTCCGCCCTCTTTGGTGCTGATTTCGTACTCGATGGTGTGGATGTCGGGAAATACCAGCTTCTCGATGCTCAAAACGCTGGCAAGCGGAACGGAAAGCATCGTGCTTCCAGCGATGAGATGCAGTTCTGTCTTGTCCCGGCGGGTATGCAGTTGGACGTCTTGGAAAGCGATGTCTGCCCCGGTAAAAATGGCGCAAACGCTGGCCGTACACTCGAATGTCTCACGCACAAAGGTGTCAATAGCGATTCTGTAAGTATCCATGAGCTGTCTCCTATACTTTATATATAGCACTACTCTCACTTGTGCCCTTGCTCTCTGTCTTTCTATGATTTAGTCGGCCTTTACGAATGTCTCCATGCAGTCAGCACAGATAACATGAACTTCCTTAGTGCTGCGAATGATGGTTCCGCATTCTGGACATATCCACCGCCGGGTACTGCTCTTGGCCTTGGGCGGCTTGGGTGCGCCTGTCTGACTGCTTCCCGGTGTTTTACTGCCAGCGCCCGTGCCGAACATATCAGCCCACGCCAGACGCTCGCCCATCTGGATATCTTGCCATCCCATGAAGATGATGAAGTCTAGCAGTTCTTCGGAAGGGCTTGTGATGGTCCAGCCGTATTTCTCGTGATGCGCAACCACCAGACCATGAGCTTCGGCTTGCTCCTTGAAGCGCTTGTTGTGATAGACGCCATTGTTGGACGTGTCCTTGATTTGGTTCTCAAGATTGTACTCGTGCACCATCTCGTGAAGGAGCGTCGCGGCAGTCTCTTCAATGGGACGGTCGAGCGTGGCCGACGAGATATTGATTTCGTATTTGCTTTCCTGTCCGGCCTTCCAAACCTTCGAACAGGTGATATGACCATAGGCGGACGGAGTTTTCTTGAGGGATATGATCGGTTCGGGAAGTTTGCTCTCAAAGTAATGCTTGTTCAGCTCCCGGAACATCTTTTCCAACTGTCCAGCGGCACGGGACGTTTTTACAGTCTGTTTCATGGTTTGTACCTCTCATATGTGTTTTCTTGAAAAATACCGGGACAGATGTTATAATGGTTCCATCCCGGCGGACGGGTCTTTCTGATGGTGGCGCATTAGGAGATAGTGAGTCGGGTTCCAGTCACGGTCTTGCTGTATTCGCTGTACAGGTCGGGGGCAACCGCCTTGATAGCCTTACTGTCAAGCCGTGTGCTGGAAAAATCGGACAGGCGGACTTTGTGGCAACCGACTTCGAGATAGTTGGTAGAACGCTCTGCAAGGGCTTCCCGAATCTGTGCTTTTAAGACTTCCTGTTCAGCCTGTGCCGTCTCAATCAGTTGGGCGGCTTCTTTGTACTGTTCAACGAGAACCAATAATGCGTCGATGCTCATGTGTGTTATTCTCCGTATGTGTTGTTGGTGTTCGTGTGGTGGGAAGTGGTGTTCCCGATGACAAGAGTATACCAGTTAACGGGTTTTAGGTCTATTCGCAAATTTTACAACGTTAACTGGTATTTTGATTTGATAATTGTGCATGTGTACCAGTTAACTGGAACGTTTACGGTGAATTATAATAGGTGTATATATGGCAACAAAAGAAGCACACAGCAGAGCGAACATTGAATACAACAAGCGACAGGATAACATCATGATTCGCCCTCCCAAAGAACTGGGAGCAAAAATTAGAGAAGCGGCAAAAGAACATGGTATGAGTGTTCAAGCGTTTGTTCTGCAAACTCTGTATGCCCGTATTGGAATTGATACGGTGGGGGTGGTTAAAAATCCTGAAAGTGCACCTTTAACAGAAGAAAAGCCTAGTTGTTCCATCTCCCCAGCACTGAAGCAAGCCATCAAGAAAAGCATTCAAGATGCGGTCCAGAACTTTTCAGAGGATGAATGCAACAAGCTCCGTGATGAGTTCGAGAAGCTGGTGTTTGAAACTTTTGTGGAGGAATCCAGAAAGCCGAAGAAGCCGTCACTGGATGATAAGAAAAAAGAAGAACCGTCCAAAGAGGATGCCGAAGCAAACGAATGTGTTTGTGAGTCTCTTCTCTAACCATAAAAATAAGCCTCTACCTTTTTTACGGGTAGGGGCTTTGTTGTTGGGTTGGTTCTGTATAAATAACGCAAATGCGATACTTTTTGACGTGTACGATTGATGAATTACCGGTGAAATAAGAAATGGCACATTGCAATAAAATGACGATATATCGAAAATAAATTAAAATGTATCTGGCGGATAGCCCGGAAAAACGATGGAGATACATGTATGAATGTTGCACAACATAGACACTTGTTTCTTTGGACGGACTTTTAGCAGCGCAACTGATTCGTAGATATTGACAATCAGTGTGATTTCTGATATCCTATTTAAAGACAGTTAATTTCCAGTGGGACGTAAGAAGTTCTCAAAAATCAACTAGGCGAATCAGTTGCTCAAGTTGAGAGAATCAGTTACACACGACAATGAAAATAACGTATCAACGTTATAATATCCGCTAGTGTGGCGCAATGGCAGCGCAACTGATTTGTAATCAGTGGGTTGCAGGTTCAACTCCTGTCACTAGCTCCAAGAAAAATCCTGCGATATACCGTTAAAACAACGGCGTGTATCGTGGGATTTTTGCTTTTATATGCGCTGCAAATCTATCAGAATGTGCCTTGTTTGTGCCTTATTGCTCAAAAAATGCCTTGTCGGAGTGCTCTAACGGTGGGCAAAAGAAAACCACCCGGCGGAGCAAAGACGCGGCAGCGTATTCATTCAGCGGGTGAAACGGTGTAGAAATAGGCGCTGGACAGATGGGGACGCCAGAGCGATCAGAAATTTCCTCCCATGGCAGAGGCAGTAGAGCGGTTTGCAATGTTTTCTATTTCTCCGTATACAGTATATCGCAATGGAAAGACCGAATCCATTGACAGAACAGACAATGTTGAACCGTGAATATTGTGCACTTTTACACTGTTCAACAAGAGCCAAAAGTGCTATAATAAGCATGGGGAAGTATAGACTTTGAACAATACCCCACCGGAAAAGAGGTTGAATATGCTGTCTGACGCGAAGAAAAAGGCAAATGCCAAGTGGGACAAGGCCAACATGATGATTTTAGGCTGCAAGGTGCGCAAGGATTTTGCAGCTCAATTCCGGGAGGCTTGTACCGCGGTGGGAACAACGCCCAACGCGGTACTGAAACAGGCGGCAGAACAGTTTTTGAAAGAACACCCCGTGCCAAAGGGCGAACCCGCCGGGGAGGAATGCGCTTGATGGAGTTGACAATAGAGAACCTGCGCACACTAGCCAGCGGCGGGCAAATCTTCCTGACCGCCCATTCACAAGCCCGGCTTTATGAGCGCGGCATTTTGCTGGCAGACATCCGGCAGGCCATCCAGAGCGGGAAGATCATCGAATACCGCCCGGATGATTACCGCTGTCCGTCCTGTTTGGTGCTGGGCGTCAATCTGGCAGGCCGTTGGCTGCACGTTGTGTGCGGCATTCATGAGGGTGCTCTGTGGATTCTGACGGCCTATTGGCCTGATCTCGACCACTGGAACGAAACCTTTACCCAAAGAAGAAAGAAAGGGGAATGAGCATGACTTGCTTTTTCTGCAAGGGCGAAATGAAGCCCAGTACAACTATTCACACCGTACAGCTGAAGAACTGCGTCGTGGTCATCAAGAACGTACCCTGCCTGAAGTGCGAACAGTGCGGCGAGGTCGTTCTGTCAGCTGACACGGTGGAGAAGATAGAGCACATCTTGCAGACGGTCGAAAAGGCCGTGGCAGAGATCACCGTGGTGAACTTCCCGGATTGTGCAGCATAACGCCCGGTGAATAGAATCAGAAAAAAAGAGGTCAAGGCCTGATGAAGCGGGTCTTGACCTCTTTTCAATCTAGCGGCCTGCATCCAGCGGGTGCAGATTCGTGGGTTTGGGATTCTTCCCAACAAGTTTTTGCAACGCAAGGGGCCGTGTATGTACAGGGCCATTGCTTGCAAGAGCAGCGTATTGTATATACGTCTGCCCTGCTTGCAAGCACTAGGCCCTCTGCAAGAGCACACGACTTTCCGTGAAAGTCTAGTGTGTTACACCTCGCCGCCGGGCGGGGTGTACGTTCTCGGTGTGCTCCCGGTGTGTTCATCATCCAATCTGTCGGACGCCGTGGGCGGTCTGGCTTTGCTCTGTCGGGGGCGGGTCGCCCTGCTCAAAGT
>ERZ1026868.1477-NODE-1477-length-12104-cov-8.695410_pt1 | contig 12104 bp, 10 predicted proteins | sample MGYA00380164_ERZ1026868 | MGnify/ENA primary metagenome ERZ1026868 (study PRJEB33269, sample SAMEA4719800) | human gut metagenome | biome: human-associated habitat; feature: organic feature; material: feces | place: Cameroon | collected 2013-10 ... | reverse complement strand
AGTTGATGTACCGTGGCTTCATCCAGCGGTAGGCGAAGCAGTCCGCGAACGGCCCACAGAGCCTGTTCCAAAGATGAAACTTGGATGTGCCGGCCGTGCGTGGGAAGTGCCTTACCGGAACCTGACCGAAACTGCCACCATCCTGGAGCAGGATCAGAGCCGGCAGGAACCGGTGCATTCCCTTGAACATCGGAATCCTCTTAGCCGCATCCGTGCGGATGATCTTGAGGGGACATCCGGTGTCCTTTGCTCCGTCGTGAGTCATCATATTCCTGAATCCGTTGGCGATTTTGGATTGGATCCGCTTGAAGGCGGTGTCCTTGCGGTTCGCCCTGTAGCCTGTCATCAAGGTGTGATCCTTCATTCCGTCCAGCAGCAGGTTGAAATCCTCCGGAGTGGTCTGAAGGTCGGCGTCCATATAGCCGACATATTCAGAGAAAACGTAGTCGAATCCGGCCTTTATAGCCGCGCTGAGTCCGGCGTTTCTGGAGAAACTGATGTAGAAGAAGTCCTTGTTGCGGGAGCAGATCTCCTGGATCAACCTGAGGCTGCCGTCCTTGGAACCATCGTCCACGAACAGCGCGCAGGTCTTGATCTTGCTGGCCGGAATGAACTCAGACAGAGCCTTTTCCAGATTGTGGATGTTGTCCTCCTCGTTGAAGACAGGCACCACAATTGTGAGAGCATATTCAGACGTTCTGTTCATATTTGAATATTAACTTGATTTCTTGTAACTGATGATCGCCCAGCTTCCGAACGCGGCCGCGAAGCCGCACAAAGCGAGGAACTGAGGAATCATATCCATAAATTTACTACCTTTCAGGTAAACAAGGCGCATCACCTCGATGAAATATTTAAGAGGATTGACGATTGTTATGGCCTGAGCCCAGTCCGGCATACTGCTGACCGGAGTGAACATTCCTCCCATCAGGAAGAATATCATAATGAAGAAGAATCCCACGAACATCGCCTGCTGGATGGTTGAGGCGTAGTTCGAGATCACGAGCCCCAATCCGGACACCACGAGAATATAGACTCCGGTGAAAAGCATAAGTGTCCAGATGCTGCCGGCCGGGGCTATTCCATAGATGACTTTGGCGAGCAGCAGACTCAGGCCCATTATCACGATTCCGATGATCCAGAGCGGAATCAGCTTTGCCAGAATGAATTGGAACTTGCCGACCGGGGTGACGTTGATCTGTTCGATGGTGCCGCTTTCCTTCTCACCCACGATGTTGAGGGCCGGGAAGAAGCCACAGATGATGGTCAGAAGCATCACAATCAGCGCCGGCACCATAAACACCTTGTAGTCAAGCGACGGGTTGAACTTGTAGAGAGGGCTGACCGAGAATGAAGGAATATCCTTCCCCGCGGAAGTGACTTTCACCTTCTCTGAATATTCCCGCAGAGCCGTTGATCCTGAGATCATTGACACCATATAGGACGATCCGAGCGTGCCTTTCGTGCCGTTCACGGAGTTCGCGGCGATTTGAATCTGAGCGCCTTGACCGTCCACAAGATCCTTCTCGAAATTCTGCGGAATCACGAATATCATATCCGCCTCGTCGGAATCGACCTTGTGTAAAGCGTCCGGGTAGGAGTCCGAGGTGCCGGAGATGTTGAAATAGGCCGAGCCTCCGATCTCTGCCACAAGCCTTTGCGACAGCGGACTGTGGTCGTTGTCAACCACATCCACACGGATGTTCTTGATCTCTTGGTTCGCCGCCCAGGGGAAGACCAGCATAGCCATCAGTGGCAGCGCCACCAGCATCCTCGGGATGATCTTGTTCCGGGACAGCTGCTTGAACTCTTTTTCTATGAGGAAAGATAACATATTCAATGAAGGTTTAGGCGAGTCTTGTCTTGAAATTCTTGACACTCAATGCGATGAGAATTACTGTAATAAGGGACAGCACCCCGATCTCCGGCAGCGTGTAGCTAAGCGGCGTGCCTTGGATCATTATCATCTTGATCGACTGGATGTACCATCGCGCCGGGACGATGGTCGAGATCCATTGCAGGATGCGCGGCATACTCTCGATCGGGAATATCAGTCCGGACAGCAGCATCGTAGGCATCATCAGTCCCATTCCGGAGGCTATCATCGCCGCCATCTGCGTCTCTACCAATGTGGAGATGAGAAGTCCCAGACACAGGGTGCAGATCAGGAACAGGATTGAGACCAGAGCCAGCGAGAACAGGCTTCCGGCGATCGGGACTCCCATCACGAACACGGCGCAAAGGATGATCAGCACCAGGTCGAAGATGGACAGGACCAGATAAGGAATCGCCTTGGCGATGATGATCATCATCGGGCTGATCGGAGAGGTGAGCAGCACTTCCATCGAGCCGGTTTCCTTCTCCCTGACGATGGCCACGGCCGTCATCATCGCGCATATCAGCATCAGAATCAAGCCCATAACTCCAGGCACGAAATTGTAGGCGCTCTTGCCCTGCGGGTTGTAGAGCATTCTGATGACCGGTGTGATCGACGCTCCCGCCATTCCGTTTTTCTCGGCGATTTCCTGCTGGCAGGTGGCCAGAATGTTGCCGGCGTAGGCGGTGATCATCGAGGCCTGGTTCGGGTCGGTGCCGTCGGCGATCAGCTGCACGGACGCTCCTCCGTTAAGTATGTCATTCGAGAAATTGTCGCTGAAGACCATCACAAGGCTGGTTTTGCCTTCCCTGAATATGTCGTTGATCCGGTCGATGTCTGTTATCCTTTCACTGACGTTGAAATATTCACTGGCATCCATCCGTTCGATGATGCGAGTCGTGAGTTCATCGTTGACAGGGTCGAACACCGCCACGGAGGCGTTGCGCACCTCTGTCGTGATGGCGAATCCGAACAGCAGAAGCTGCGCGATCGGCATCCCGACTATGATGAGCAGAGTCCACCTGTCTCTAAGGATATGTCGGAACTCCTTCTGTATGAACGCTGATAATGATTTCATCTTACTCTCCGTTTCTTTTGGCTTCTCTTGCAAGACGGCGGAACACCTCGTCCATACTCTCCGCTCCAACACTCTGCTTCAACGCGGCAGGGGAGTCCAAAGCCTTGATCTGACCGTCCACCATAATCGAGACGCGGTCGCAATATTCAGCCTCATCCATATAATGAGTGGTCACGAATATGGTGATTCCGTCATCGGCCGCCTTATAGATGAGTTCCCAGAACTGCCTTCTGGCCACTGGGTCCACACCTCCTGTCGGCTCGTCCAGAAAGACGATTCCGGGCCTGTGGAAGATCGAGACCGAGAAAGACAGTTTCTGTTTCCAACCCAAGGGCAGTTCCTTGACCATCGTGTTCTTCTCGGAGCTGAAATTCAGTTCGTTAAGGAGTACGTCAGTTTTCTCTGCGATTTCCTTACGGCTCATCCCGTAGATCCCGCCGAACAGCACCAGGTTCTCCTTGACGGTCATATCCTCGTAGAGGGAGAACTTCTGGCTCATATACCCGATGTGCTTTTTGACCATCTCCGGCTGCCGTGCGATGTCGTAGCCTGCCACGGTCCCGGTTCCGGATGTCGGCTTGCTCAGGCCGCAGAGCATCCTCATCGCCGTGGTCTTCCCGGCACCGTTCGCGCCGAGGAATCCGAACACCTCGCCGTGATGCACATCGAAGGAGATGTGATCCACGGCCGTGAATGTCCCGAAGCGTTTTGTAAGGTTGTCCGTATGAATTACTTCCGCCATCATATTCTCATAAAGCAATCTTCCACAGATGGTTGGATCGCATTGATTGTGATATTGTTGTGCTTCCTGTCTTGAAGGAACTTCATCAGTTCTTCAATGTTGGCCTCCCCGCTGGTGGAAAGGTGCACGGAATCCCCGAACGAGAACGCCCGTACAGTTCCCGTGTAGGCTCGCAGGTCTCCCAGCAAGACGTGCATCCTGTCGGATCGGACTGAATATAGCTGGTCCGGGAACTCCGCTATTATGCCGGCCGGGCTGTTGACCGTCAGGAACTCTCCGTTTCTGATGAGGGCGATCCTGTCGCATCTTCCGGCCTCGTCCATATACGGGGTCGAGACCAGAATCGTGATTCCGTCGTTCTTCAGTCGTCCGAGCATATCCCAGAACTCTTTTCGTGAGACAGGATCGACACCTGTCGTCGGCTCGTCCAGGAACAGGACCTTCGGCTTGTGGATCAGAGCGCAGCAAAGTGCCAGCTTCTGCTTCATTCCTCCGGACAGTTTTCCGGCCATCCTTGTCTTGAACGGCTCGATCTGCTTGTAGATGTCCTCTATCAGGTGGTAGTTTTCCTGAATGGTGGTGCCGAACAGCGTGGCAAAGAACGTCAGGTTCTCCTCCACGGTAAGGTCTTGGTACAGAGAGAACTTGCCTGGCATATAACCGATAATCTTTCTGATCTCTCGGTAATCTCTCACAGTGTCAAGCCCTTCCACCTGCGCCGTTCCCTCGTCCGGTACCAGCAGGGAGGTCAGCAGACGGAACAGCGTGGATTTCCCCGCGCCGTCCGGGCCGATGATCCCGAAGGTCTCGCCGTGCCTTACGTCGAGAGAGACCCCGCCCAACGCCTTTACCTTCCCGTAGGATTTCACAAGCCCTTCCGCCCGTACCGCTGATTCTGTCAACGAACCTTTCATCATCAGAATTTGACTTCTCCGTACATCCCAAGTTTAATCAGACCGTCATTTTTCACGGCGATCTTCACGGCATAGACGAGATTCGCCCTCTCGTCACGTGTCTGGATGGTCTTCGGCGTGAACTCCGCCTTGTCCGAGATCCAGACGAGTGTGCCGGCATATTCCTTTCTGCCGGAAGTGCCTTGGTCGGCATAGACCTTGACCGCCTGTCCGAGTTTGATATTCGTCAGCTGGTCGGCCGTGATGTAGGCGCGGAGCCTGATGTTCTCAAGATCCGCCACCTTGAACAGCGCGCGTCCCTGCACGGCGAGTTCCCCCGCTTCTGAATATTTCGCCAGGACGGTTCCGCTTACAGGGCTGGTGATGACGCACTTGCGGATCCTGTCCTCAAGCTGTGCTATCTGTGCCTCAATGGCGTCTGCCTGTCCGGACACATTGCTGTTGGCATTTTGTAGGCTTTCCTTCTGGGCGGCCAGCTGGCGTTCGAGGATGTCCAGCTGAGCCTGTATGTCCTCCACCTGCTTGCGGTTCGAGGCTCCGGCCTGCTCAAGTTTCGTGAACCTGTCCAGTTCCTGTCTCTGTTTGACGATCTGGCTTTCAAGGGCGGCAATCTGTCTGGAAATGTTCAGTCTGCCGCTTCCGACCGCCCTGCGGCTGGCCTCCAGCTGGACTTTGCTGAGGAAAAGCTGCACCGTGTCGATGCAACCGACAACGGCTCCGGCCTCCAGTCGGTCGCCTTCCTGAATGCCAAGGCTCATTATCTTTCCGTTACCCTCGGCTGAGATCGTCACCTCGGTCGATTCAAAAACTCCTGAGGCATCGTAGGCCTTGTTCCCGTTCCCGCAGGATGCCACCGCCAGAGTCAGAACCGGCAGCAATGAATATGTCAGTGTCTTTTTCATATCTTTTTGTTTTTTTAACGTTGAATGAATATATACGTTAACCTTTCGTGGTTAATTGTTTGTCACATATTTAAGATTATACATCGCCAACAGCATCCTGACCTCGTGGCCCGCTTTCTCCTGCTCGGCCAGCAGCTCGTCGTTCATAAAGCCGACCAGATCCGACCCCGAGATCGTCCCTTCTGCCATCCTCGCCTCGTTGGCCTTGAGGACGGACTTGCGCAGCGCGATGATCTCATCGTCATATTCAAGTTGCTCCCGTAAGGTCTTGATCTCGCTGTCCTTGCCGCTTACGTCGATGCTGGTGTTCAGCAGGAATGTCTGCCGTTGGGTTTCTATGCCCGCCTTTCTGGTCTCAAGTATTCTAAGATCATTCTTCTTTGTGTAGAAATTGCCTATGTTCCAGGTCATTCTGACTCCTGCCGTCAAGTAAGGCTTGAACTCGTCGGACAACATATTCAGTCCCGGTCTGCCATACCCTCCGCTGACGTACAGACCAAATTTCGGGGTCAGTCCGGCGGTGATCTGCCTGTTCTGGGACTCCAGCGCCTTGAGCTGCGCCTCGTACATCGCAAGCTCCGGCCTGAGGATTTCCGCGCTACCTCCTGCCATAATCGGCTCAGGCTTGATGAGTTCCGAGTCTTCTTCAAAACTCATTCCGGTCAGCAGCCCCAACATCCTGAGATATGCGCTCTTGGTGTTCCTGAGATTCAGAGCCTCCTGCTTGGTTTTCAGCTGCTGGATTCTGATCGCGTCCAGGTCCGCCTGTCCGGCCACCCCGTTCTCGATGTAGGACTCCACCTTCCTATAGTTGGTCTCCAGGTTCGAGAGCATAAGCTCACACTGCTCTATGTTGCTCTGCATCAGGATTATCCCGAAGAACATCTCATTCACCTTCGCCCGCAGTCCGTATATGCTTGCATCAACGCTTTTCGCATCGGCCTCCGCCTGGCTTTCCGCCGCGTCCTTGCGGGCCTTGACAGCCCCTCCGTCCCAGATAGTCTGGCTGATGTCGATCGAGGCTCCGTACTGGTCCTTGCTCATAGTCGGGATCATTCCCGCAAGCTCGTCCGGGTTGATCATACTTCCGAACTGGCTCTGCGCCAACTTTTTTTTGTCGAGGCTGAATTTGGTCACATCCGACTGCCAGCTTGCCTTGGCCGACAGAGTCACCTGCGGCAGATATGCCTTCGAGGCATTGGACAATGTGTAATCCTTTGATTTCTCGATCAGTTCATATTGCCGGACCATCGGATAATTCCTCTCCGCCGCGGCATAACATTCCTCAAGCGTGGCCGTCCGCTGCTGTGCGAGGCAGGGGAGTGACGCGAGCGCGGCTGCCGCCGCCATAAGAAGTCGTTTCATTGTAATATTCATTGATCCTTGTCGTTTTTTATAGCGTTCCAGATGAACTCCACATTCTCCTCCCTGCGGTTGATCAGGTACTCGTTTATGTCCATCTCCGGCTCAAGTTTCTTCAGCACCGGAATGCACAGGAACGAGGATGCGTTGAGTGAGATTATGTTCATTATAAGGCTTCTGCCACTGATGCTCCTGATGCGTCCACTTTCGATTTCCTTGGTCAGCACACCGTTAAACCAGATCAGGTAATCTGACAGTTTAGACTTCACGATGTCAATGACTTTCGTCATATTCTCCTCGTTGTGGATCAGTTCGTTTATTATGAACCAGACGAACCTGTCATTATCCATCAGAAGGTTGAACTGGTTTCTGACGAACTGCGCGATGACTTCCTTGAGGTCAAATTCCTTGCTGTGAATTCCTTCCAGAATCCCGACGATGAGTTGTGCTTTCTCGTCGAAAACCATCTGAAAGAGTTTCTCCTTCGACCTGTAGTAATAGTGCAGCATCGAATGGCTCACCCCGGCCCTCGCCGCGATGGCCATCATCTTCGCGTTGCCGTACCCCTTCTCCATAAACTCCTCTTCCGCCGCCCTGAGGATTTTCGCGGCTGTGTCTAAAGTCTCCTCTGCCATATTCATTCACTCTTTTATTTTTCCACTTCGCTCTCTTTGCATCCAGTTGTCTCGTCATTCTCGTCAGCGACATTTGGAGAGATGCTACTGCCAGCTTGCAGTTCTCCCGCGACGATGTCATCTTCGGGAATATATTCCTCCGTGAGCAGTACCTTGACCGCCCCGATGACCACGAATGCCATTATCGCCCATTTCATAACCATAATTCCTTACGCTTGCCTCACCGTTTTGCCGTCTCAGATTGCCCTGTTTATAGACATTTATGTTAGACAATGATGTCCGACAAACGTGTTCGACAATTTTGTCGATACAAAGTTATTGATATATTTTGAAATCGCAAAATAATATATCAAGACAAAATAAGAGGCAGAGTCAAAAAGCAAGTGCAACATTACAACAAGACAGAACAAGAAGCAGGGTATGAGGCAGAACAAACTTTTACAAACCACGGCCGATGAATATGCTTCAGAAGGCTCTCTGGAGGGGGGGAGCCTGGCCGACCTGGGTTTAAAGCATAGGTCAGCCATCCAATCCCCCACTCTGCACCGTTCAGTGGCATATTCATCGGCCGTGGTTTGTAAAAGCATAGATTTAGAAACTGTTTTGATTTGTTTGTTTGAAAATTTGAGAGTGAAAAACTTCAGTTTCGACCGCTTCTTCCAAGGAAGATAGTGGTGCTATCTGACAGAAGAAGCGGGAAGAAAATGAAGATTCTTTCACCTCAAAGGACATTTCAAACAAATCAAAACTTATTTTTTGTGATATTGCCGTGGAGTCATTAACTTTATGAAGAATTTAACAAATTATCATTTTATGAGACCAATCAGGAAAACTGTGTGCCTTCTTGCCGGCGCACTCGCACTGACATTGATGTCTTGCGAGAAAGAGGACAAGACCGTAGCGGTGGAGAGTATCGCGTTTGAGGAGACTTCATTAACTTTGACAGTAGGACAGAGTACGGTGCCTTCCGTGACAATTCTGCCTGAAAACGCCACGGACAAGACATATTCCTTGACATCCAGTGATGAATCTGTCTTGGCGGTTTCCGGAGAGGAGATTTCTGCCGTGTCTTTCGGTGACGCTGTGCTCACAGCCACGTTGCCGGACGGCAGCCTGAAGACCGAATGCAACGTCACTGTAGTCCCTGAGGGCTACCAGACGGACTTCACAACGCTCAATTCCGCCACTGGCTACTACTATGGAGACTATTATATGTCGGGAACAGACAACACTTGGTCCTATTTCACATCAGGAAGTGTGATTTTCACTGAAGGGGCTTTCAGTGGCAAAGGGACAGCCCTTTTTCTGGAACTCAACGCTCCGAAATCTGGAGACAAGGCTGTGGCGATAGGAACGTATATCGCTGACGTGGTTGGGAATATGCAAGAGTACACATTCGTGAAAGGTGAGGATTTCGGAGCCAGCGGGCTTCAGGGTACCTTTGTCTATGACAGTGAGGTTGAGGGAAATTACGAGGTTGTCAACGATGGCGTGATTTCGGTCAAGACGCTTAACGGCTCTTATGTCGTTACGGCCTGTGTCGAGGCTGGAGGTCGGCATTATTCATTCAGATATTCAGGTTCGGTTCCTCTCAAGGATTATTCCAAGGACTATGACAATTACAAGGTGGTTGAGATGAAGAACCTTTCACACGGCACTCTGGACTACTACGGAACAAAGATTTACGGCAAGACCGGCACGGACTATTCCGGATGGACAGTTTATCTTGGTGACGCTACTATGGATTTCGACAATTACGAAGGGACAGGGGAGATGCTGATGCTTGACCTCAATACGGCCTCAAGTTACACGACTGCGATCCCTTCCGGAACCTATAAGGTGATGTATGCCGCTGACAATGCTCACTTCCAGCCGTTTACGGTTGTCCCTGGATTTGAGGAGGCTGGAAATCAACTTGGAACGTGGTATGCTTCTGATTGGAATCCACTTTATAGAGCCAATGTCGGCTGGGTGAATGTGACCAACGAGAATGACAAGATCTACACGATCGAGTTCAAGTTCCGTGACGATACCGAGGAAGTTTATTTTCAAGGCCGCTATAAAGGAGAGCTTACTTATGGCGACTACCACGAGTAGTTGATGCCATTTTAAGATGAAAGGCCTGAAAGTCCGATGACTTCCAGGCCTTTCATTTATGGGAAATATTCCTATTCTTTCACGCACCTTACGCACATACCTTGCGAGCGGGCGTCCTTCATAACCTTGAATGTCCTTTTGCTCTTCATAATAGCCATATACTGGCCGTAGAGTTCAGGACTGGTTGAGGTCGCAGACCTGACAGCGGCGGTTCCGAACCATACACCAGCGTATGGGGTGGCCTCCGGATAGTCAAGTCCTCCGGAAGCATAGACCCTTGTGCCTGTGCAAGGGAACCATTGGTCATAGATAAGCGCTCCGCGGTTTTCGGCGTCCCAGGTCATATCCGTGAATTTCATCCAAGCGAACGGAGTGTTGCCGTCAGTGTCGCTGACAGGAACCTTGTAGCCCACAGGACACGGATCGTAGATGGTCTTCTTCATCGAGACTCCTCCCCAGTAATCATCATTGGAGACATCAACCCAATCCTTTGTGATGTAGTCGCAGACATATTCAGGCTCACCATATTCGTCCACTTCTCCGGTCGCCTTGTAGGTCATCGCATAGAATGTCGTAGGGAACTGGATTGAATTCTCGATTGTGCCGTGGTAGTCAGCCAAATCCTTTATCTTGAAGAGGACCTTTCCGTCGATGCCGTAGAGTTCTTTCTCTCCGTCAGCCACATAGCTGTAGTCTTCGTTCTGGATTGTGAATCCGGCTGCTCCCGGGAACGGATCCTTGCGGCCCCATTGGTAAAGCATACCGAAGTTGTCGAATGAACCTCTGTTCATATCGGTAGCTCCAATATTCCTGTCCATAAATGTCCACTGGGTTCCGGCTGCGTTGGCTTCGGTCGTGTACAATGTCGCCTCCGGATCGTAGTCGCAGGCCCAAAGATGCCAGCTCCAGAGAATCTTTCCGGTCACATCACAGACCGCGACAAGGGCGTTGCCCTTAGAGTCGGCGATCTCCGCGTAGGCCGTCTGGACTTCAGGATCGAAATAAAGGTTTTTCACAAGACCGTAGCTGTCCTGCCATACGAGTTTCACGGTGGAACCTTCACCGGTCAGCTCGGTCTCTGAGTTTCCTTTGTGGGAAGTGGTGAATGAGACCACACTGCCTGGCTTGACGATATAGCAGTTGGCGGTGCCGTTCTCCGAAAGATTCACCGCGGCCGCCGAGATTTCTTCTGGAACGTAGATTGGTTTTTGAGGTCCGTTGTCTTCCTTACACCCTGTAAAGGAGACACTTGCCGCACACAGCAATGCCGTGAGCAAGCTTTTCTTGTAGTTGGTCATAAAATAATTTGTTAAGAACGTTTAAACTTCAATCGTGAAGATAGGAATATTATTTCGTTCTTTCCGCATTATTTTACTATAAAATCGATTTTATCCAATATTTAAAGCATTCTTTGAATATTTATTCTCCGTTACGGTCTTTTCACAACCCTTATAGCAGTCTTTTCACAGCCTTGAAGAACTTGTAAGGCATATATCGGAACGGCAGGTCCAGCCAGGTCGGAGTTGTGACGACCGCCCGGTAGTGCGTGAACGCGTCGAAACTGCGTTTGTGGTGATAACTGCCGAGGCCAGAGTTTCCGACTCCGCCGAACGGAATGTTCTCATTGGCGATGTGCATTATCGTGTCGTTTATGCAGGCGCCGCCTGAGGACGTGTGACGAAGGACGTAATCTCCACGGCTTCCAAAATAGTACAGAGCCAGAGGTTTTTCCCTTGATGTGACGAATGAGATCACCTCATCGATCTCCTTGAATGTCTGCACGGGGAAGATCGGACCGAAGATCTCCTCCTTCATCACAGGAGCGTTCTCGCTCACATTGTCCAATACTGTCGGCGAGAAATAGCGCTCACTTTTGTCCGTGTATCCTCCGAATACGAGCTCGCCGTCCTTAAGATAACTCTCAAGTCTGTCAAACGCCTTGTCATTCACGATTCTGACAAAGTGCCTGGTCTTTTGCGGATTCTCTCCGAGAAGTTCCTTGAAGCTGACCTCCAGTTCTTTAAGGAACTCATCTTTGATCTCTTCGTGGATCATAAGGTAGTCCGGCGCGATGCAGGTCTGCCCGGCGTTGAGGCTTTTTCCCCAAGCGATGCGTTTCGCCGCGACCTTGATGTCGGCATCCTTGTCCACGATGCAAGGACTCTTCCCGCCGAGCTCCAGCACGACCGGTGTAAGATTCTTCGCCGCCGCTCCCATCACGAGCCTTCCGAGCGCAGGGCTTCCGGTGAAGAAAATCAGGTCCCAACGTTCCTCCAGCAGAGCCGAGTTGACCTCGCGGTTTCCCTGGACGACGGCGACATATTCATCGCTGAATGTGTCTTCGATCATTTGTTGGGTGACTTTGGAGACGTTCGGGACGTACGGCGAAGGCTTCAGAACCGCCGTGCAGCCGGAGGAAATGGCTCCCACAAGCGGAGTCAGCAGCAGCTGCACGGGATAGTTCCACGGCGAGATGATCAGCGCGGTGCCAAGCGGCT
>ERZ1026868.1475-NODE-1475-length-12113-cov-5.040388_pt1 | contig 12113 bp, 5 predicted proteins | sample MGYA00380164_ERZ1026868 | MGnify/ENA primary metagenome ERZ1026868 (study PRJEB33269, sample SAMEA4719800) | human gut metagenome | biome: human-associated habitat; feature: organic feature; material: feces | place: Cameroon | collected 2013-10 ... | reverse complement strand
TACCGATACAGTTTATCCTCGTATCAAGGTGACTTATGGAGGTGTGGATGCTGTGCGTCCTGCCGAGGAAATCGACGCCGAGCAGTTTATCGCACAGAAGAGTTTCAAGGCTAAGGGAAAACGACTCTCTACCTGGAACATAGGTTCTATAGAGGAAATAGAGCCGACCCGTTTCCCAGAGCCTGCAGATACAGCCGATGCAGCCGACGCAGCCGAGGGCGATGAGACGACAGCCGAGGGCGATGCTGCCGACGGCAAAGTGTCGTCCAGGACAAAGGCAAAATCATCCGACGAGAACCTCGACCCTGATGCCGGCAAGAGCCAGCAACAGATTATCGATGAGCTGACAGGACAGACAAGCCTCTTCGACGATAAGAACTTTACTGCGGAAGACGAAAAAGACCGCGACTGGCTGAAGGATCAATAGGGGAGTTGCTTCAGGAGTTAAAGAAGAAACTTCCTTCCCCATAAAGAAAGCCGCCCCAGAAGCTTAAAGCTATCTGTGGCGGCTTAAAAGAAAAGATTTACCCTGTATTATTACTCAATAGTAATCAAAACTCTGCGGCATTCCTCCTTTGAACAGCCGTTGCTGTCGCCAATGGCCTTCTCCAACTTGATGTCGAAGCCCTTGATGCCTTGTTTCTTCAGGAAGTTGACAACATTGTTCAGACGACCCTCGCTGAGTTTGTAGTTCTTTGAAGAAACTCCGTCCGATGAAGCCTCACCGATGATGGTAAGCTTGTAGTCGCCCTGTTCCTTCAGGGTGTTGATAAACTTCTTCAAGCGAAGTCTTTCCTGAGTCGTGATGTTGGTCTTGTCTACGGTGAAGAATACCTCGTAAGACTTCACCTTCTTCGACTTCTCGCAGTCGTCGAGCAATGACTGCAACTCGGCATTGTCCTTGCGGCAAGCCTTCAGACTCTCAGACAATCCGTCGTATGCACGCTGCTTTTCAGCCAATTGCTTTTCGTAGGCTTCCTTCATTTCGGCCTGATCTCTCAGAGCCTTGTAGTAGCGGGCCTTGTTGCTTGGCATCACCTTGCTGACGAAGTTGAAGCGAAGAACCACTCCTGCACTGTACATTCCCTTAGGAGTCAAGTCCTTGTTGAGAGGCAGATAGCTGTATCTGCCGAATACACCTGCTGTCCAGCGAGATGAGAGGTCGTATTCCAACGACAGGGTTGCCGGGATATACATCGCATCTACATGTTCGTTGAAGGCATGACTCTTCATGTAGTCGTGGGTGTAGACATTGTAGTAGCCTTCACCCTTGGCAACAGCCATCTCTCGGTAAGAGAAGGTGGTGGAGTTGCGGCTCCAGCCGCGCAGATAACCTACACCGACTCCTAACCAAAGGTTCAGTTGCTGAGCCTTGCGGTTGTGCCAGAACTCCATGATGTTGAAGTCTACATTCAGGTCGGCCATGGCGTACTGCATGGTATAGCGGTTCTGGAATCTGTCCATCTTGGTCTCCAAGGTCGTAGGATAGGTTTTTCCTGTAGAAGGATCTTTTATCTCATAATCCTTGTTCGTTGTGGTAGAGAGCATGCCCTTGTCTGTCGACCTGAGCATGTCGTACTCTAAGTTCAAACCCAGTCTTACCCAGGGCTTGATATTGTATTTCACTCCGACACCTCCGAAGGGCATGATGTGCTTTCTTTTAGCTATATCGTCCATACCCCTCATGCCATGATACAGAGTTCCTCCTCCCTGGATGTAAACCGACCAAGTGTGAGTACGCACCGTATCATTGTAGGTTTGTGCTTGGAGTGTGGCAGCCGTCGCTAAGACGGCGACTGCCAAGGTTAAACGTTTTATTCTCATAATTGTAACTGCTTTGAATTTGTAATGCGGTAGCATATTGGCATGAGATATTCATGCTCTTTCTGCAGATTCTTACTTATTCGGGATACTCGAAAGATGGAGTTCCTGTTGCATCAGCATCATTTTGCAAGTAAAAGTTGCACTTCAAAACCGACTTGATGACTCCATCTTTATAGGTAGTCAAGTTAAGCAATGTGTTGCTGACTCCTCCAGAGGCATAGGAGAGGCTATTCTTTCCTTTGGCATCCACGTAGAGGATGTGTAAGATGTTCTTAACGGTTGAAGTAATATTATAATTCATCTGCTCTGGCACTTTGGCTATTCTGATAACCTTCTTGCCGTTGGCGAGTTGCATGGGCTGGAGTGTACCTGCCACAACTTCTGTTGTTGAAACAACTTGCTCGGTATTTACCTTGATTAAGTTGTTGTTCTGTACCGTGCCTGTATAAGCTGAATAGTAGGCGTAGCACAGGATAGTAGGCTTCTGTACCTCAAGCATGTCTGAGATGATTTTCTTCAGAGTTGGGTCTGCTGATACTGCTGCCCACATCGCTGGTTCCATGTATACAGAGGTTTTGTCGGCAGGATCCTGATAGATGCCGTTGTCGGCAGCCATCTTTTCCAACTGCTTGAGCATGGCTTGTGAGTTGGCGTCCTGCTTGTCCTTCAGCTCTTTAATGGCTGTAGTAAGGGCATTCTGCAACTTGGTGTTAGATTTTACTACCTTGCTAACTCCTTTAGCGATAGCAGTGTTGAGGGCGGCGGTCTGTGCGGTGATAGCATCAACCACTCCTGCGATGACAAGGTTCATGTCGGTTGTCTGCTGTGTGATGGCACTCTTTATGCCGTTCTCCAAGCCTGTGATAGAGCCCTTAATCTCGCCTCCCTGTGTGGTGATGGCTGTTCCGATAATGCCGCCCTGTTGGTTTACTGCTGCCACAATAACGTCACCGTTCTGACCGATGGCTGTAACGATCTTGCCGCCCTGCTGCTCTATCATCTCCTTCAGAGCAATGAGCTGGTTCTTCATGCCGTTTTCCATGTTGACGATGGCTGTTGTGTTGTCACTCAACTTAACGGTGAGTTGTCCAGTCATGTCATCGATGCTACCCTTTACTGCTGTGTAGCCCGCGGTGATGTTGGTGTTCACATTGTCGATGGCGGTCTTCAGGTTGCCGAGTTCTGTCTTGATCTCGCCAAGTGAAGTGTTGTTGCTTCCAAGTTTGTTCTCCACTGCTATGAGACGGAGGTCGAGCGTGGTGTTGATCTTGTCGTTTACAACCTCAATCTTTGCGAGTCCTGCACCAACGGTAGTGTTGATGGCATCTATCTTGCTACCCAAAGTAATAGTCTGGCTCTTCAATTCTGTTACGAGATCGAGGATGCTACTCTTGAGCTGACCTGCGATGAGATTACCGTTGGTGTCGATAGTGAGGCGGAGCAGTCGGCTCTGTGCTTCGAACGTATCGCTCAAATTACCAATAGCAGTTACAATCTTTTTGCCATGATTGTCAATCTTGGTATTCAGCTTGGTGAAACCATTAACAAGCGTAGTGTTGATCTGTGCAAGACCAGTCTTTGTTGTCTCCTCAAGGAACTTGATGGCACCCGTGTTCTTGTCAATCTCTACCTTGATGTCAGCGAGACCAGTCTGTACAGCTAAGGTGAGTGCATTGAGACGTTCATCCAGACTTGATGTCTGGTCGTTGATAGCCTTGATGATGGCATCAGCCTTAGCTACGATGGTAGCATTGAGGAGCTTGCCTGTGTCTTCAATCTGCAGACGCAGAATCTCTCCATTCTTGTTCATAGCGGTCACAATCTTATCGCCATTATCGTCTATAGTGGTCTTGATAGCTGTGAAACCGTTCAAGAGAGTTTCGTCTATCTTGAGCAAGCTGGTGTTGATATTGCCCAAGCTGCCCTGGGTATTGTCATCGAGGAGCTTGATGGCACCTGTGTTGTTGTTGATTTCCACCTTGATGTCCTTCAGGCCAGTCTCTATAGCTGTGGTGAGAGCTTTGAAGCGCTCTTCCATAGTAGAAGTCTGGTCGTTGATAGCCTTGATGATAGCCTCGGCATTAGCTATTAAGGTAGCATTGAGAAGCTTGCCGGTGGTGTCAATCTGCAGACGCAAAATCTCACCATTTTCGTTCAATGCGGTCACAATCTTGTCACCATTATCGTCTATCGTTGTCTTGATGGCTGTGAAGCCATTGAAGATTGTCGTGTTGATGGTGTTGAGACCAGCCTTCAGGCTCTCGCCCTGTGCTGTGATGGCGCCTGTGTTGTTGTTGATCTCCACCTTGATGTCGGTCAATCCGCCCTTCACGGCAGCTGTCAAGGCTGCTATGCGCTCAGCCATGGTGTTGCCCTGGTTGTTGATCACGTCTACAAGAGCATTGCCAGAAGCCAAGATCTGGGCTGAGATAAGCTTTCCTGTGGTGTCAATCTGCAGGCGCAGAATATCTCCGTTCTGGTTCATGGCGTATACAATGGCCTCGCCCTGGGCAGTAATCTGTCCGGTGAGTGTAGTCATCTGCAGGCTCAATGCCTCGAAACCATTAAACAGAGATGTGTTGATGTCTTTCAGACCGTTCTTGGTGTTCTCGCTCAATATGGTGATGGCACCAGTATTGGCCTCTACTGCCACCTTGATGTCTGCCATGCCGTCTCTCAACAATGTGTTGAGGGCATCAAAGCGCTCTTTCAGAGTCTTGTTCAAGTTATTGACTGCATCTACCAGTGCCGAGTAGTCATTGATAAATGTGTTTCCACCATAATCGACAGTAGGTTCAGTTACGTCCGTACATGCCGACAAGCTCAAGGCTGCTATGAGCAACATAGGATAAAACTTCTTTTTCATAATTAATTTAGGTTTTAAGCTCCACTTTTCCTTATACACCTTTTAAATATATTTACTTTCATATATCTTATTACAATATAAATATAAAAAAGGGAAGCAGTTAATAAAATAGGTTATTACTTTCGACTGCAAAAATAAGTAAAAACTAATCAATGGGAGTGAACCTCAGTTTTTTGTTGTGAACCTCAGTTTTTTAACGTGAACGTGCGGTGGATTCAGTTTTTTTAACTAAATCCACCGCACGTTCACGTTGATTTTATTCCTTTCAAGCAGTTTTTGTACCTATATTGTGCTTTTATATCATTTTTCCCTCCATACGGATAAGGTTGTTGAATATCCCTATTTGCGGAAGTTGAGTAAAGCGAAAGTCGAGTAAAAAAAGGTAAAAAGTTCAGCTCACATACTTCTCTATCAGGTCGTAGTCGAAGTCTTTGAGTCGCTTTCTGGCATTGGTGAGTCCCCATCTGTTCTTGAAACCGCACAGCTCGGCAGCGGCTTCCTGTCCTATGTTGGCAGAAGAGTCGGATGCCATCAGCCTTTCGTAATGACGGATGCGGAAAGCGTTGACCAGTCTGTAGAATCCCACTTGTGTGATGAAGGTGCCTGCCAGGGTATGGTTCATCGAACTGACATCGCGCACCACTTCTATTCGCTTCAGGCTGGGTTCCAGATATCTGCGGCTTACGATGGTCAGCACCTCGTTCTTTACCGACTCCCAGTTTTCCTGTTTTATCTGCAACTTGCTGTTTTCCCTGTTGCGCTCTCGCTCTTGTGGTTCTGGTTCGTTATCGGCATCTTCTATATCTGTTACCCCCCCAGCTTGATAGTCTACAGCCTGTACGATTTGTTCGAAGAATTCAGTCTCCTGCAGCACTCGTTCCATGTTGTCCTGCGCTATCGTGTCCATGCCTTCCTGTCCCTGTGCAGAATGAATCAGTTTGTTGGGATGCAGGATTTTGCAGAGGAATCGTATTTGCCATGCTGCGAGAAACAGGTCGACGAAGGCTTTCAGCAGTTGGCTGTCAACGAGGAATTGGGTCCACATCACCAAGAGCCACATCACGGGCAGGTGAAGTATCTTCTTGGCGAAGGCGAAAGGAAAGTCGGAATCACTCGAGAAGTTCTGGGTGTGGTAGTCGTCAACCTTCTTGATGAGCCATCTGCCTTCTCTTATCATACGTATGGACAGCAGGATGCTCATGCCTCCTACGACACATTCCCATTGCTGTTTGTAGGGCAGAAGAATCTCCTCCGCATGGAAAACCACAATGATGAACAGACCGCCGAGAAGCAGGAAAGGGGTGAGAAAATAGAAGACGGACGATGCCTTTCGCCACATATTTCCCATTTGGAAATAGCGGTGGTAGAGCATGGCAAAGCATACGGGATAGTAAAGAATGCCAAAGCTTCTGGCGAAAAACCAGGTTCCGGAATCTGCCGGGCACAGCACGTATGGCAACTGCAAGGCGGTGGCAGCATAGAAGAAAGTCATCTGCCGGCGGGCGGGATAAAAGTAATCGCCCTTTTTGTCGAACGGATGGCACATGTGACACCATCTCACTATGGCACAGAATGTGCCAGACAGGATGACTGTATAGCATGCTAATGAGTAGAAAAGCTCTACCTGGGTAAAAATAGTTGGTATATTCATCTGTGATATCATCTTTTTGTGTTGGTTACTAATTACTCAGGCTTTCGCAAGTGGAGTATTAATAGTATCTGAACTTGCTAAAGTCCTTTTAGGTATAGACTTATGTCTTTATCTCAGTTTGCAAAAATAGTAATAAAATTGCGAAAAAGCAAGCAACTTCCAAGTTTTTTGTCTTTTTCTTCTTATAATTGAAATATAAATTGTATCTTTGCATCCGCAAATGCGCTTGTGGCGAAATTGGTAGACGCGCTAGACTTAGGATCTAGTGGTTCAGGCCGTGTAGGTTCGAGTCCTATCAGGCGCACATGATAAAATCCTGACTGCTTGCTAAGTAGTTGGGATTTTCTTTGTTTATCGAAGTGTGTCATTAAGTGTCATAAAATAAATATTCAGTTTTTCCACTTTCATATTAATAAATTTATTATATTTGCACCATCGTTATACACTAACGAATAAATGGAATTATTACTAACCAACAAATATAGCATTATGAACAGCATTCCATTGGTATTTTGGCTCATTCCAATAGCCAGCGTTGTGGCATTGGGAATGGCATGGTTTTTCTTCCGCACCATGATGAAGGAGGATGAAGGTACAGACAGAATGAAAGAAATTGCAGAGCATGTAAGAAAAGGTGCTATGGCTTACCTCAAGCAGCAGTACAAGGTGGTGACGGCCGTCTTCGTCGTGCTCGCCATTGTTTTCGCCTTCATGGCTTATGTGCTGAAGGTGCAGAATCCATGGGTGCCCTTTGCCTTCCTTACCGGCGGACTCTTCTCTGGCTTGGCAGGATTCTTTGGCATGAAGACCGCTACTTATGCTTCTGCCCGTACAGCCCATGGTGCACGCACCGGACTGGACAAAGGTCTGAAGATAGCCTTCCGAAGTGGTGCCGTGATGGGACTCGTGGTGGTGGGACTCGGTTTGCTCGATATCGCCCTCTGGTTTATTGTTCTTAATGCAGTTTACGAAGGAGAGGCAACTGCCCTTGTCACCATTACCACCACCATGCTGACCTTTGGCATGGGCGCTTCCACCCAGGCTCTCTTTGCCCGTGTCGGTGGAGGAATTTACACCAAGGCTGCCGATGTGGGAGCCGACCTCGTGGGCAAGGTAGAGGCGAATATTCCAGAAGACGATCCTCGCAACCCTGCTACCATAGCCGATAATGTAGGTGACAATGTGGGCGATGTGGCAGGAATGGGAGCCGACCTCTACGAAAGCTATTGCGGTTCGATATTGTCTACTGCCGCCTTGGGAGCCACGGCCTTTGCCATGAATGGCGATATGCAGCTGCGTGCCGTCATCGCCCCTATGGTTATCGCAGCCATCGGCATCTTCCTGTCTCTCATCGGCATCTTCCTGGTTCGTACCAAGGAGGGAGCTTCTATGAAGGAACTTCTCCACTCGTTGGGACTTGGCACCAATGTCAGCGCGGCACTTATCGCTGTAGCCACATTCGCCATACTCTATCTGTTGGGCATAGAGAACTGGCTCGGCCTTTCCTTCTCTGTCATCAGCGGTCTTGTGGCAGGTGTCATCATCGGACAGGCTACAGAATATTACACCTCTCAGAGTTATAAGCCAACACAGAAGATAGCTGAGGCTTCGCAGACAGGTCCTGCCACTGTTATTATAAAAGGTATAGGCACAGGAATGATTTCCACCATGATTCCCGTTGTCACCATCTCTGTCGCCATCATGCTGAGTTATCTTTGTGCCAATGGCTTCGATATGTCGCTGTCGGCAAAATCTATCAGCACCGGACTGTATGGCATCGGCATCGCGGCAGTGGGCATGCTGTCGACTCTCGGCATTACACTTGCCACAGACGCCTATGGACCTATAGCCGACAATGCTGGTGGAAATGCCGAGATGAGCGGATTGGGCAAGGAGGTTCGTGAGCGTACTGATGCGCTCGATGCTCTTGGCAATACGACAGCAGCCACAGGCAAGGGCTTTGCCATCGGTTCGGCAGCCCTGACGGCTCTTGCCCTTCTTGCATCCTACATCGAGGAGATCAAGATAGCCATGATACGTGCCGTAGAGAACGGAAAACAGTATGTAGATGCAGCAGGAAATATTTTCGATCCTACGAATGCTACCACTATCGACTTCATCAACTTCTTCCAGGTCAATCTCATCAATCCTAAGGTGCTTGTGGGAGCATTCCTCGGAGCTATGGCAGCTTTCCTGTTCTGTGGCTTGACCATGGGAGCAGTAGGCCGTGCTGCAGAATCGATGGTTCAGGAGGTTCGCCGGCAGTTCCGTGAGATCAAGGGAATACTCGAAGGCAAAGCTACGCCTGACTATGGTCGATGCGTGGAGATAAGTACCCGTAGTGCACAACGCGAAATGATCATCCCTTCTTTGCTCGCCATCATTATTCCTATCGTTGTGGGTCTTGTGTTGGGTGTGGCTGGCGTTCTCGGACTTCTCACCGGCGGTCTGGCAGCAGGCTTTACCCTTGCAGTGTTCATGTCCAATTCGGGTGGCGCATGGGACAATGCCAAGAAGATGATAGAAGAGGGAAGCTTTGAAGGAAAGGGCAGCGAGAACCACAAGGCGACTATTGTGGGCGATACCGTTGGCGACCCATTCAAGGATACTTCCGGTCCGTCGCTCAACATTCTTATCAAACTCATGTCGATGGTCAGCATCGTGATGGCTGGTCTGACCATTGCTTTCCTATAATTCGAAGAATACGTAATAGAAATATGTTGAATAAACACTACTCCTTGGCTGATGGCTACTCCCTGACAGCGATATGCTCGCTGGTCGTGTGGATGTTTGTAGCCGTCTGCCAAGCTGCTTATGGCAAAGATGTCTATCCGAAACAAGCTGTAGAGATAGCCAAGAAGTACATCACCCTGTCTCGCGACGTGAAGGCTCAAGCGCGGGCAAAGGGGCTTCGCCCTGCTGCCTTGGCACCTTATTATATTTATAACGATGCACAGGGTAAAGGTTTTGTCGTTGTTGCTGGTGACGATGATATGGGCGATGTGTTGGCCTATAGCACCGAGGGAACCCTTGATACGCTACAGGCTAATCCTGGTGTAAAGCTACTCCTGGAGTCTTATCGCCAAACGTATGATGTGCTGAAAGAAGGGCGGGTGATGGTGCAGAGAAAAGCCCGTTCGGGGTTGTTCTCGAAGACCGTATCTCCCTTACTGAAAAGCAAGTGGGGACAGTCGCATCCGTTTAATGCCCTGACGGGTTATCCCTATAGTGGCTGTGTGGCAACAGCGGTGGCCCAGATGATGTATTACTATCAATGGCCTGCTCAGGGGAGTGGTAAAAACGAATATCGCGTCACCTATTATAATACGATGAAGAGTGCAGACTTTAGTCAGTCGCACTACGATTGGGCGAATATGCTGCCCGATTATAATTATCCTGTATCTGCGACAAAGGAGCAAGAGGATGCTGTAGCCTTATTGATGAACGATGTGGGGGTAGCTTCCTTCATGCAGTACACCCCAGCTTCAAGTGGTACACAAGGCATTTTTGCGTATCAGGCTCTTCAGAAAAATTTCGACTATACTGCGGCTTATGCCACCAAGGCTGTTGAAGGCCCAACTCGTTTTGCGCAGATCTTGCGGCAGGAACTACTTAATGGTTGTCCTGTTTATCTGGAAGGTCGTCCTGCAGGTAATGCTTCAGGTCATGCTTGGGTAACTGATGGGTTTGATGAGAATGGTCTTTTCCACATGAATTTTGGATGGGATGGACAGGGCGATGCCTACTATTCGCTCACCAATCTTAGCCTCTCACAGACAGGAAGCGAGTTCCAAGGCAAGCCCTTGGCCTTCAATCGTGCTATTATGGCCATCTTGGCACATCCCAATAATGGCAAATATCCCGCAATAGAGCGTGGACTTTTGGAGTCTTCTCCTCAGCTGATGTTTAATGAGGGTGGGGCTGTCCTTTTAAAGGATGCAGAAGATAAAAGTTTCCTTGCTTCGCAGTCGTTGACCATCGAGATGAACTCTTTTGTCAATAAGGGTAAGCCTTTTAAGGGTGATGTGGGCATAGCTGTTTATGATGCTGAGGGTACATGCCGGCAGGTGGCTTATACCGATGATCATGCTATAGGCGGTTTTACTCAACGACTGTATGGTGGAAGCGATGCAGGATTTATGGGGAGCGATTATCTTGTCAATCAAGTTCAGTCTGTAAAAATGAAACTTACAGGTTTGGAGAATGGTTATTATCGGTTGGTCCCTGTATGTGTAGCTCAACGAGAGGATGGTTCGTGGGATGAATTCTTCGCGATGAAGAAGGCCCCCATCATAGAGGTGGAACTGTCTGATGGACGAGGTCGCATTTCTGAAATCTGTTCTACTGATGTTGTTTTTCAGTTGATGGCGCAGCCCAGGCTCTCAGGTCAAGCAGAGCAGGGTGGAAAGGTATTGGCCTTTTTTACGTTGAAAAACCTGAATGGTGTGCCTCGCGACTGTTATCTGAGGGTGCGGTTGCTCGACGATAGGAAGGCGGTAGTGCTCAATACTCGTGTGGATGAGTTGACCGAGATAGAGGGATTCACAGAAGCAGAGATACCCATCAGCCTTTCTCTGCCCATCAGCTTGGTTCCTGGACGTTATGAGGTGCAACTCTCTCTGACGGGTGATGCTGCAGAGACGCAGGATTATCCTGTCAACCTGATTCACGATAAGGAGGCGGCTTACATCGAAGTTGTCAAGGCACAAGAAAAGCCTCTCATGTCTCAGTTAGAAGTCTTTTTTGCCGATGACTCGAATAGCAGGATAGAATCGAACAGCGTTGATGTGTCGAAAATATCTCTCTTCAAAATGGCAGTCTTGCTGCGTACGTCTGAAGGTCGTAACTATGAAGGAAATGTATCAATGTTCTGCGAAGACATGATGACCCACGAAAAAACGCAGGTTAAGGGCATTGATGACCGGGTGTCTATCTCGTCGTCTATGTCTGTGCCTCTCTTTAGTTATTGGCTGCGTAAGGGTGACCTGTCATGGGAAGATGGGCATACCTATCGTGTGATGGTGATGGGTGAGATAGACGGGCAGCAGGTGGAACTTGCTGATCCGCAGTCTGCCACCTATTACCTGCATCGTAAGGGGGATATCCTAACACTCTCACAAGGTACTCCAACGTCCATAGGGACTGTAGCTATAATAGCACCTTCTTTCATCATCAAGCGAGAGGGTGGTAGAATCATCGTTTCGGGGACAGAACTAAAGTCGTTGCGACTATATGATGTGGCTGGTCGACTGCTTCAACAGACCACGTCAGCCGACGGAAAACATGCTGTCCTTACCCTACAAGGATCAGCATCAGGCATCTCTGTGTTGCGCATAGATGCTGGTAGGCAATGTTTTACCTATCGTCTTCTGTGAGAGATGTATGAAATAAGAAGAATGAAATAAGAAGAAGGAAATAAGAAATCCCCGACAGTTAGGATATTGCTTCCTACTGTCGGGGATTTCTTATTTCTTTATAGAGCTGCCATCATGCGTAGTATTTTTGTCATGAGGGCAAACAACGCCTTACTTATTCAGCATTGGCAAGCGCCTCGCGTACCTTGGCTTCTATTTCTTCGAGAAGCTCAGGGTTGTCCTTCAGTATCAGCTTGGTAGGGTCGGCACCCTGTCCCAGGTTGGAGCCATTATAGCTGTACCAGCTTCCGCTCTTCTTGATGATGCCATGCTCCACGCCCAGATTGAAAACTTCGCCTGCGTGGCTGATGCCTTCGCCAAACATGATGTCGAACTCAGCCTTGCGGAAAGGAGGAGC
>ERZ1026868.1471-NODE-1471-length-12141-cov-10.276849_pt1 | contig 12141 bp, 15 predicted proteins | sample MGYA00380164_ERZ1026868 | MGnify/ENA primary metagenome ERZ1026868 (study PRJEB33269, sample SAMEA4719800) | human gut metagenome | biome: human-associated habitat; feature: organic feature; material: feces | place: Cameroon | collected 2013-10 ... | reverse complement strand
AAACGCAGAAGAGGCTTTAGCCTTTGATGCAAGTTACAAACCATTCAAACAACAATAGAACTATGAAAGAAGAAATGTTAGAAGCCATCTATGGCACAGTCGAGAGATTGGAGCAGAAAGTCGATAATTTTTCTGCTTCACGTAAAAATATAGAAATGGGAACCATTCCAGCTTCTGTAAGTGTTGACACAAGCAAACTTGAAGAAGCCATCCTTTCCGTATCTGCAAAAGAAGAGGAAACTATTGAAAAGTTGGCAAGATTAAGAGACGCAATATGTGTCTATGTCGAGCTTACAAAGAAAGAAACAAGCAAAGATGAACAGCGAAGCAAACTCTTGCTTGATGCGATTAAGCAGTTGAAGCAAGAACAAGATGCTGCTTCAAAAGTTATGCAGGACAAACTCTACGTAATGGGCAACACACCTCAAAAGAAGGTCGTCACTCATCGTTTCGAGCCTACTTCAAAGTTTGTTCTTCTTTTCATTGGTGGCTTGGTTCTATCTCTTGTCATATCCATTTGGGGCAATCTTACCCAATGGCGAGAGCACAAAGATTGGGAGGAGGCAGATTTAAAATATCGTGCCTTGCGAATGGTTCTCACATCTGATGACCCAAATGTTCGATACATCGAGAGGAACTTCTCTGTATGCCGAGACGAAAATGTTATAGATGATGTAAGAAATCGTGTTGCTGTTTACGAGGATTCTATTCGTCATCACCACGAGATGGTTGAAATGGCTGTTTACAAAGATAGCCTTGCACATCGTTTGTTACACGAATCAAGAAAGATTAAATCCACATTGGCTCGATAAAACTTCAAAAAGAAGTAGCTTACCACACCCAAACAGTAGGCTACTTCTTTCTTGTTACTCATTTGTTTTACCAAGTTCGTTGATATATTCCTTTGGCGTTATACCCGTGAATTTCTTGAACATACGGCTGAAATGTTGAGGATATTCAAAGCCTAATCCGTATGCCGCTTGGGTGATGGACTCGCCAGATGCCAATAGGTTCTTTGCTTGCTGAATAATGTAGCTTCTGATGTAATGGCTCGCTGTGTCGCCTGTTGATTTCTTGATTAAGTCGCCGAAATAATTGGCAGACACACAGAGCTTGTCTGCACAATATTGCACTGTTGGTATTCCCAATGACAATTGTTTGCCTTCATCAAAATATTCACGGAGCAGACTTCCGAACTTCTTCAGAAGGTCGGTGTTTTCTAATTTTCTGGTCAAAAATTGTCGATTGTAAAAACGGCGACAATAGTTGAGCAACACTTCCAAATAGGCAACAATGATGGTGTCTTGAAAGTCATCACGTTTGTTGTTGTCAATCTCGTCACGTATCTGCCGCATCAACGACACAATGATTTCATGTTCCTCGTCCGACATGTGAAGAGCCTCATTGATGCGGTAGTCGAAGAAGGAATATTCCTTAATCGTCTGTTCAAGGTGGGTTCCGTGCAGTAAGTCTGGATGAAACAGCAAAGCCCAACCTTTTATATCTACAAGATTGCCATTTTCTTCTTTTCCTCCTATTTGACCTGGAGCCACACAAATCAGTGTTCCTTCATTATAGTCGTATTTTCCGAAGCCGTATGTCAAGTCAACAGCCACATCGTCACGAAGAAAGAGACCGAACACGCTATAATTGCAAAGACAATGGCGAACAGGCGACACTTCCGAGTAGTCAATGACACTGATGAGTGGGTGGGTATCCTTATGACCGAGATACTCACTATAATCGCTTACATTTTTTACTTTTAATAGCTTATTCATCATGATTCGTTTTAATTTCTGCTGCAAAATTAACAAAATGATACGAGAATAAAGAAAAGCAGAGTCATTTTCCAAGATTTTGGTACATATCCAGAGATTTTGTATACTTCATATATCCAAGGTGTGCTTAATTTTGCAGCGTAAAATCAAAACAAAATGAATATACAAGAAAAATTACAACAAGACGAGGTGGTGCAGTACATCGCCCATCGCCATCATCTGACCACGCAAGAAGTCATCGCTTGGTTCTTGCCGTCGGAGAAGAATCTTCAAGCATCGTGCCTCGAAGACAACGAGATAGAGATTATTAGAGAACTAATAAAACGAAACTGATTACAGATTATGAACAGAAGAGATTTTATCAAGAAGTCGTCAGTTTTCGGACTGATGGCAGCCGTAGATTTCAGCGGCGTGCTCAAAAACACCGCTCGCTCGGCAACGGCATCTGATGCCAAGACTGGCAAGAAGCAGTATGATCTGGAACACAGGAACTTGGGCGGAATGGATGTATCCGCCATCGGACTGGGATGCCTTCCTATGGTGGGATATTATGGCGGCAAGTTTGATAAGAAGGACATGATAGCCCTAATTAGACGAGCCTACGAACAGGGCGTGACGCTTTTCGACACGGCAGAGGTGTATGGCCCTTATACCAGCGAAGAATGGGTGGGCGAAGCATTGCAGCCATTTCGTGACAAGGTGAAAATAGAGACTAAGTTTGGCTTTGGCGTGGAGGAAAAGCAGAACACTGCGCTCAACAGTCAGCCAGACCATATCAGAAGAGCCGTGGAGGGTTCCTTGCGCCGACTTCGCACAGACCATATCGACCTGCTTTACCAGCATCGTGTTGACCCGAAAGTGCCAATCGAGGAAGTTGCCGATACGGTGGCAAGCCTTATCAAGGAGGGAAAGGTGTTGCATTGGGGCATGTCGGAGGCAAGTGCGAGAAACATTCGCCGTGCCCATGCCGTGTGTCCTCTCTCAGCCATACAGAGCGAGTATGCCATTTGGTGGCGTGAGCCAGAGACCAAGATTTTCCCGACCCTTGAGGAACTGGGCATCGGATTCGTACCGTATTGCCCTCTGGGACGTGCGTTCCTCACGGGAGTTATCAATGAGAACTGCCGTTTTGTGAAGGGCGACCGACGATTTACGCTTCCGCAGTTTACACCAGAAGCCCTGAAACACAACATGCCGTTGGTACATCTCGTGGAGCATTGGGCGCAACGCAAGGGTGTTACCCCTGCACAGTTTGCCTTGATTTGGATGCTTTCACGCAAGCCTTGGATTGCACCGATACCAGGCACTACCAACCCCGACCATCTTGACGATTTCTTGGGTGCAGGTTCTATTCGCCTCTCGGTTTGGGAACTGGAAGAATTTGACAAGGATTATTCCAAGATAGACTTGATGGGGCATCGTGCAGACCCATTCACTGAAAGCCAGATAGATAAATAAGGTATGACTATCCAAGAATTCAAGGAATACGTGAAGGAGCGCAAGCCTCTCAGTTCAGATGAGATTCACCAGTTCATGCACGATATGAGCGACGAGGCAAGGCGCATCACCTTCGAGCTGAACACTGCCTATCGTTCGCAGGAGGAAATACGAGAGTTGCTTACTCGACTGTTCGGCTATGAAGTGCCGAGTACGCTAAGAATATTCCCTCCCTTTTATACGGATTTTGGCAAGAATATCAAGGTGGGTGAGAATGTATTTATCAACGCCTGTTGCCATTTCCAAGACCACGGCGGTGTCGTGATAGGCGACGATTGCCAGATTGGTCATAATGTTGTATTTGCCACGCTCAACCATGGCATCGCTCCCGAAGACCGCTATCATACTTACCCTGCGCCCATCGTGCTTGGCAAGAATGTGTGGGTTGGTTCTAACGCCACCATCCTGCAAGGTGTGACCATCGGCGATAATGCGATCGTCGGGGCTGGCGCCGTGGTAACGAGGGATGTGGAGGCGAACACCATCGTGGGAGGCATTCCTGCAAAACTCATCAAACGTATATAACAATCATCATCAAAAAAGACTGCAAAATGAAAAAGATTTTATTGACCCTTGTGGTTTTGGCTATGACCACAGCAGCATTGCAAGCCAAGACACTCATTGTCTATTATAGTTTTACAAATAATTGCCGTACCATCGCAAACGACTTGAAAGGTCAGTTGGCTGATGCCGACTTGGTGGAGGTGCAACCTGCCGAAGAAGGTTTGGATTATGCAGCAAATAATTACGCCATCGGTAGTGCCTTGATAGCAGCAATCCGCAATAATCCTAACGATGCCTCGTCTTATCCTGCCATCAAGGATTTGACAGTGGATTTCAGCCAGTATTCCGATATTGTGATTGCCACCCCATTGTGGTGGAGCAACATGGCTGCACCCATGCAGACTTTCCTCTTTCATAACGGAAGCCAGATGGCAGGAAAGAAAGTAGGACTGATTGTTTCGAGTGCAAGCAGTGGAATAAGCGGTGTGGTATCCGATGCCAAACGATTGGTTCCACAAGGCGATTTCACGGACAACCTTTGGATTCGTTCCTCGCAAGTGAGCAGTTGTCACTCCATGATTTCCTCTTGGATTTCAAACACAGGTGTTGGCACGACCACAGGCATATCCGTGGTTGAAAACGATAGACAAGCGAGCGTTTCCGTGAACGGCAATCGATTGGTGGTGAACGGCGACTTCAAGAGCGTTGACATCTATGATGCAGCAGGTCGTAAACTGCTGTCCTCCAATGATAAGGCAACAGACCTCAAAGGTCTGACGGCTGGCAATGTCTATGTAGCTATTGTAAGAGGAAACGAGGGAGATGCTTCCTATAAGTTTACCATGAAATAAAAATGTCAACTATGGAGAAAAGAGTATTGAACAATGGTGTAGAAATGCCTTGTCGTGGCTTTGGCGTTTTTCAGATTCCTAATCAAGAGAAATGTGAGCTGGCTGTGGAAAATGCATTAAAGGCAGGGTATCGCTTGCTGGACACCGCTTCCGTCTATGGCAACGAGAAAGCTGTAGGTGCAGCCATCGCCAAGAGCGGCATCGACAGAAAGGATTTGTTTGTCACCACGAAAGCTTGGGTCTCCGAAATGGGATTGGAACGAACCAAACAGGCTTTCCATGACTCTCTTAATCGTATTGGCTTGGAATATTTGGACTTGTATCTCATACACATGCCGTTGGGAGATTATTATGGAGCTTGGAGTGCGATGGAAGAACTTTATCGGGATGGACTTGTACGTGCCATCGGGGTGTGCAACTTTGAGTCTGACCGCTTGATGGATTTGTGCTACCATGCTGATGTCAAGCCGATGATAGACCAAGTGGAGCTTCATCCTTTTACTCAGCACAAGGAATTATGCGAGGTCGCCCAACAGTTGAATGTACAAATTGAGGCATGGGCACCATTTGCAGAAGGTCAAAACGACATTTTTACAGATAAACGTCTTGTGGGCATAGGCAAGAAATACCATAAAACCGCTGCACAAGTCATCTTGCGTTGGCATCTACAAAATGGTATTGTTGCCATTCCAAAGTCCATACACGAAGAGCGAATACAAGAGAACTTCGACATAATGGATTTTACGTTGTCAGATGAAGACAAGGCTCTCATCGAAGAGATGGACAGTGGGCAAAATCTTATTTTGGATATACGTGCGAAGGAAGAGGTAACTCGTCTGCACAATATTCCAGTTATTAATGAATAGGTGTATTATAAACTAACAAACTTATCATTGCAGATTATGAAAAAACTTTTGATTATTCCATTGATGTTGCTGGCAATGGCATTGTCAGCTTGTGGAAGTAGCAACAACGAGGAGGCTGGCGTGCCAGAGACACCTGAGACTCCCGAACAGCCAGGCACCGACCCTTCCAATCCAAGTACAGGCAATGAGCATTATCTCGTGCTGTATTGTTCGAGAACCAACACCACGGAACGAGTAGCCAATGCCATACAGTATTCGCTCGACTGCGACATCTTGGAGGTGGAGCCACAGACGGCATACGACGAAGATTACAACTCCATGCTCAACCGTGCGCAATCAGAACTTGCCGCCATCCGACAGGGCAACTATCCTGCCATTAAGACCAGCGTGGACAATTTTGACAAGTACGACATGATACTTGTAGGCTATCCTATATGGTATGGAAGCATGGCTACGCCGATGCAGACGTTCCTGCACAATCATGCCTCCAAATTAAGCGGTAAGCGAATCGCCTTGTTTGCTACAAGCGGAAGCAGTGGAATCTCGACATCCGTCAGCGAAGCTAAGTCGCTCTGCGCTGATGCCAATGTGCTAAACGAGACCTTGCTTCTCACCTCCTCATCGATTTCCGATATGAACAACCGAGTGGCATCATGGCTCAACAATCTTGGTGCAAAACGTGAGAATCGTGAAAGCAACGAGTTAGGCGAAACAACGCCTTCAGAATCGACAAATCCCGACAATAATAACAATCAAACATCACTAACAATGAAAATTACAATAGGAAACAAAACTTACATGGCAACGATGGAGGACAATGCAGCCGCCAAAGACTTGCTTTCTCGCTTGCCTCTCGACATCACATTGGAGGATTTCAACAACACTACAGAGAAGATATTCTATCCAGACCCTGCCTTGAACACAGAGGGAGTAAAGGGTGGTTGCGCCCCAGTGCCAGGCGACATCACCATCTATGCCCCTTGGAAGAACGTGGCAATCTTCTGCAAGAGTTGGTCGCACAGCAACGACCTCATCAAGATTGGGCATATCGACGACAATGGCATTGAGGCTTTGCAAGTGGCAGGAGACATTAAGGTAAAACTCGAAAAGTAATCAGCTATGGACAGAAGAGATTTTTTGAAAAAGTCGGCTTTGGCAGGAGCTGGCTTTATGGCATCCCAGTCTGTGCTTGGCAAGATTGTTAAAGATGGAATACCTATGAGTAAGAATCATGCAGACTTAGGCGCAAATGCCACAAACGGTGTACAGCATCAAGCATTTGAAGAACGCAAGCTCGGCAAGCGAAAAGTAACTTCCATCGGCTTGGGGACAGTGGACATCTGTCCTGTGGGCTATTACGGATGCAGCACTACCAAGGAAGATATGCTTCGTTTGGTGCGTCGTGCCTACGACCATGGCATCACTCTCTTCGATACGGCTGAGGTGTATGGAAGCGAGGAATGGATAGGCGAGGCATTGCGCCCTATCCGTGATAAGGTGACGATAGAGACTAAGTTTGGTTTTGCAGTGGCTGAGGGGAAGCCAAGCGTAGTGAACAGCAAGCCTGACCATATCCGCAAGGCAGTGGAAGGTTCGCTGAAAAGACTTGGGACTGACCATCTCGACATGCTCTTCCAACATCGTGTTGACCCCGAAGTACCTATCGAGGAAGTGGCAGAGACCGTTGGGAAACTCATCAAGGAAGGAAAGGTCTTGCAATGGGGATTGTGCGAGGCAAGTGCCAAGACGATTCGCCGTGCCCATGCCGTGCAACCTTTGTCTGCTGTGGAAAGCGAGTATGCCATTTGGTGGCGTGAGCCTGAGACCAAGATTTTCCCAACGCTCGAAGAGTTGGACATCGACTTCGTGGCATATGCTCCTATCGGTAGAGGCTATCTGACGGGCATTCACAACGAGAATAGCCGCTATGTGTTGCCCGATCGCCGTGCCGTCCTCCCTCGTTTTGAGCCAGAGGCAATGAAGCACAATATGCCGCTCATCCGATTGGTACAGCGTTGGGCTGAGCGCAAGGGCATCACTCCTGCCCAGTTTGCCATCGCTTGGGTGCTGAGTATGCGACCATATACCTTGGCAATTCCTGGCACTACCAAGTATTGGCATCTTGACGAACTGGTTGGCACGCCTATGGCGAGACTCTCTGCTGACGAGCTGGAGCAGTTCAATGGCGAGTTGGACAAGATAGACATCATGGGACATCGTGCCAATGCGGCAATAGAAAGTCAGATAGACAAATAGAAAAGAATTAAACGTGAAGAATAGAACCCGACAAATCCTTTGGCTCCTTTTGCTTTTTTATATGGCAATAGCAGCAAAGGCAGAAAACAATGAAAATAAAATCATGGGAAAGAAGAATTTAGGCAGTCTCTTGGCTCTCTATCCGAAGCCAATGACGGTAGTGGGAACGGAAGTGAACGGCAAGGTGAACTGGCTGGTCGTTGGTCATACAGGCATCATCGGTCACGACCGCATCATGGTGTCGCTGAGCAAGGCGCATTATACCAACCAAGGCATCAAACAATCCAAAAAGTTGTCCGTCAACCTCGTGAGCCAAGCGATGCTCGACAAGGCTGACTACGTGGGAAGCGTGAGCGGTGCGGAGACCGACAAGTCGAAGGTGTTCGCCTATCATATAGGCGAGAACGGAAGCCCTGTCATCGACGAAGCCCCTATTACGATGGAGTGCAAGGTGGAGGACATCTACGAGACGGAAGGTTTCGAGAGTTTCGTTTGCTCCATCGTCAACACCTATGCCTCGGACGACGTGCTCGACAAGGACGGCAAGCTCGACTACACCCAATTGAAGCCTGTGCTCTTCGAGTTTCCCACCTATTCTTATATTGCCACAGGCGAGGTCATCGGAAAAAGCCTCAACCTCGACAAGCAACCTCGCATGTGCGCCAAGGAGCAGATGCAAGCCGACGGCATCGTTCGCCTGTCAAGAATAGAGGTCTATCCTGAATATCTTAAGGAGTACATGGAGTATGCCAAGGAAGTGGGTGAGGTATCACTCCGTACAGAGCCTGGCGTGCTGACGATGTATGCAGTGAGCGAGAAGGAGAATCCTTGCGTCATCACCATCTTGGAGACCTACGCCAGCCAAGAGTCTTACAAGAAGCACATTGCCTCCGCCCATTTTCTGAAGTACAAGCAGGGCTCTCTGAAAATGGTGAAGGACTTGAAACTGACAGACCAGACTCCGCTTAACCCGAAAAACGTAATCAATAACTTTATAAAATAGGCAGATATGAATACACTGTTGTTAATAGGTGGCATTGGTATGCAGGAGATTTTGTTCATCGCTCTTATAGTGCTGCTTTTCTTTGGTGGCAAGAAAATTCCCGAACTGATGAATGGCATAGGAAAAGGCGTTCGCTCATTCAAGGATGGACTGAATGGTGTTGAAAATGAATTGGAAAATGACAAAACTGATTCAAAAGATGTCAAGTAATAAGGATGTCAACCAAATGACATTTTGGGAACATTTAGAAGAGTTTCGTTCAATAGTACTGAAGGCAATCGCTCTAATGGTTGCCTTTAGTATTATAGCCTTTGTTTTTAAGGATGAACTTTTCCAAATTGTCCTTGCACCAAAGAATGCAAACTTCATAACATATCGTGTACTCAATATCTGTGGAAGTTTATTCGGGCAATCAGAATCTGTAACTTTTCACATAGGATTAATCAATACAGGACTTGCTGAACAGTTTGTCATTCACATGAAAACAGCAATGTGGGCTGGTTTCTTATGTGCACTCCCCTACATTATATATTTGTTGTTCCATTTTGTTGCCCCAGCCCTGTATGACGAAGAACTGAGATATACCGCATACATCGGTGGATGGGGGTATCTGATGTTTGTCTTAGGGGTATTGACCAGTTATTTTCTTGTCTTTCCGCTAACTTTCCATTTCTTGGGGACATACCAAGTGAGTACGGAAGTTGCCAATATGATTTCTCTTCAATCATATATGGATACCCTAATAATGTTGTCATTAGCTATGGGTATAGTCTTTGAGATGCCTCTGCTTTCTTGGCTTTTAGGAAAGATGAATATCCTTTCATCTGATGTGATGCGTAAATACCGCAGACATTCATACGTGGCTATCTTGATAATAGCAGCAATAATCACCCCGACATCAGATGTGTTTACACTTCTTGTTGTCAGTCTGCCAATGGGAATGCTATATGAAATAAGCATTTTGATAACAGGCAGACACAAACAGTATTTATAAAACAAAAGATGATGTACTTAATGGATATATCTTATATGGCAAGTCTTAAAAAACACCAAAAAGCAAGCAATTTTATATGTTTTTCAGAAATTAGATTTATCTTTGCACCTATAATCGAAGCGTTCTTTGTATATTGCAAAGTTGTGAAAGAAAAAGAATATAGCTCGTTTCTAAATCGTTAGCAGTTACATTCTTTGTTATACTTAATTCGTTGATATTCAATCAAGAAATGATTCTGTTATGACTCGCCACGTGGAAAGTTATTTTGCGTGTGATGCCTGCAGCCACTATCCATCGTTTCAATGGCTTCGATATCCAGGAAGGGGCTGGCAACCCTGCAAACACCAACAGGTTTGGGTCTTTTCGCTCACCGCACAATTTGTATGCCTGTTCCGACATCGGCATGTATTCCACACCCTTTGTCTTCTTTTGGGTGAAGTTCAGTCTGTATGTGTCATTTATCTTCTGCACTTCCGACCATTTTAGTTTTTGGATGTCGCAATGTCTCAATCCTGTCAACGCCGAGAACAATGCAGCTCTCTTGATAATAGGATTGTCACATGGTGTTGCGGCCAGTATGTTCAGTTCTTCCGTCGTCAGGAACTCTCGTCTGCTTTCCAACTCTTGTATGTTCTTACTCTTGGCGGCCATATCGATGGTCAGGTAACCATCGATGAAAGCCTGATGCAGCGCAGCCTTAAAGATGGAGAAATAGGTGGCTGCAGTATTCTGTGATATGGTTCCACTCTTGCTGCCACCTTGTGGAGCAGTCATTACCCATTGCTTGAATTCCTCTATCAATTTCAGATTTATTTCCGAAAATAGGATCGAGTCACCATTTGCAAACAGTTTCAACAACTCATATAAGCGATTCCAGTTGACGATGATGGATTTCGAACCATTGCCATGTCTTTTCTCTGCAACATACTTCGTATATTCGATAAAGTTACATTTCGAACGTTCGTTCTGTTCTGCCTGGGCAGCTTCCGTGTCCGTATATAGGGCAGCGTTGTCATATTCACGCTGTCTCGCCTCACGTATCTTGTCTGCATAAAGACAGGCACGTTGATCTACAGCAGCCTTACATTGAATCACACCGTTCACGTCACGCTTCGGCATATAAGCCTCCTTGCCTTTGGCACCTCCTCGTGTCGTTTTACTTTTGTCCCATAGGGGAGTAGTAATCACACGGTTGATATTCTCACGAATACGTTTAGGCTTGTCGCTAAACTTTTCATAGACGGGATATGACTCCACAACGAGATACCATTCGTCTGCACGGTTAGATTTTCTCAGTTTCACCGAGACCTTTGTATTATGGAATGTTCTTTTCATACTCGTTCATTATATAGTAATTGATGATTTCATTATTCAGTAAACATTAATCAGAAGTTCAATATGTTCTCAAAAAACGATGATCTGCCACATATATCTATTTGTACAGATTGTCTATTTCATACTTTGGAACATACACATAGTTTCCAATCTGTCGGGTTGGAATACCATATTTTCTGATATGCAGATATACAGTACTTTCATCCATATTGTATTTCTTACTGATCTCCCCAATGGTGTAGCAGTTCTCTGGTTCCAGGTTGTAGAGCTTTGGCAAAACCCTGGCTGGTTTCTTCTCGAAGTTCCTTTTAGGAAAATATTTCTCCAGTTCTTTTCTGCTCACTCTAATGAGTCGCACACCCAAATTAATAGACGGTATTCGTCCGTCATGAATATATTGGTAGAGCGAAGTCCTGCTCACCGAGTACATCGCCACAGCCTCAGGAACCGTAATATAGTCCCTGTCATCATCCATCTTCTCTGTTAATTCCTGAAGCTTTTTCAGCTTCTTAGCTTCACGTTTGCGCCTTGCATAAGCAATCTTACCACAATTCTCAGAGCAGTATCGTGACTCCAGAGTTTTGGCGAAAAATGGATTTCCGCACACCTCGCACCTACGTTCTATTTGAAATTTTGCCTTACCCATATTTTGCTTGTTTTTTACCCATTTACTTACAGTTTATAATCGCATCTACGCTTAAGTATCAATAAGTCCAACCTTATCTACGTTTAAGTCCTGTGCCAAATATGTGGCAAAAATACGGCATTTTTCTGAGATAACCAAATAAGTTTAGAATTGTTAAGAAACAGAAAAAGCCGTGCAACTTATTGAGTCACACGGCTTTCCCGATAATATTTATTTTATTTTTACGTCATTTTTATTGACTTTACTTGACCTCCTCGAAATCTGCGTCCTGAACGTCCTGAGCACCATCGTTAGCACCCTGCTGTGCCTGCTGACCGCCCTGTGCACCCTGAGGACCTGCCTGCTGACCACCCTGGTACATCTGCTGAGAAGCAGCCTGCATGACGGTGTTCAAGTTGTTGATAGCTGAAT
>ERZ1026868.1469-NODE-1469-length-12147-cov-4.109080_pt1 | contig 12147 bp, 10 predicted proteins | sample MGYA00380164_ERZ1026868 | MGnify/ENA primary metagenome ERZ1026868 (study PRJEB33269, sample SAMEA4719800) | human gut metagenome | biome: human-associated habitat; feature: organic feature; material: feces | place: Cameroon | collected 2013-10 ... | reverse complement strand
TGGACACATTTCTGCTCCGGCAAAACTGCTCCGCACCTGCCAGCGATGGATTTTCGAGTGATTTTTGGTTTTTGAGACGCAGGCGGGCTGGCGCCCGCCAAGTTGAAAAGGGCAAAAAGCGCCGGAAAGACACGCTGTCAGGCGTGCTTGCCCTTGTCAATCGATGGTATCCACCTTACATACAAACAAAAGCCTTAAATTTGTATATCCGGCTCGCTGTGAGCCTTACACATACATTAGAATCGAATCAGTGGGAGAAAGAAAGGATATCGCTATGATCTGTGAGAATATTACTATCGGAGCCAATGGCCACCTCCACTTTGCCGGCCAGGACACAGTGGCTCTGGCTAAGCAGTACGGCACACCGCTGTATCTGCTGGATGAAGACTATATCCGCCATCAGTGCCGCGTGTATCAGAACGCCTTCAAGAAGCACTTCGGCCCCACCAGCCGCCCCCTGTATGCCAGCAAGGCCAACTCCTTCAAGCGTATCTACGAGATCATGAAGGAGGAGGGCATGGGCATCGATGTGGTATCCTCCGGCGAGATCTACACCGCCCTGCAGGCGGGCTACGATCTGTCCCACGCCTACTTCCACAGCAACAATAAGACCGATAGGGATATTGTGTACGGTATGGATAACCACATCGGCTACTTCGTGGCCGACAATGTGGAGGAGATCAAGGCCATTGAGGCCGAGGCCGGCCGCCGGGGCATCAAGCAGAAGGTGCTGCTGCGCCTGACGCCGGGCATCGATCCCCACACCTACGAGGCCATCGCCACCGGCAAGGTGGACAGCAAGTTCGGCTCCGCCATCGAGACGGGACAGGCCGAGGAGATCACCGTCTTCACGCTGGCGCAGCCCCATGTGGAGCTGATGGGCTTCCACTGTCATGTGGGTTCCCAGGTATTCGGTGAGGATATTTTTGAGCGTGCGGCCGTCATTATGCTGGAGTTCATTGCCGCTATGAAGGAAAAGCACGGCTATATGGCGCAGCAGCTGGATCTGGGCGGCGGCTATGGCGTCCGCTATGTGGAGAGTGATCCCTTCCTGGATGTGGACACCAAGGTGAGTCAGGTGGCAGCAGCCATCCAGGCGGCTTGCAAGCGGCTGAACATTGAAATGCCTGAGATCCACATGGAGCCTGGCCGCAGCATCGTGGGCGCGGCAGGCATGACTCTGTATACCTGCGGCACGGTGAAGAAGATCCCCGGCTATAAAAACTATGTCTCCATTGACGGCGGCATGCCGGATAATCCACGCTATGCGCTGTATAAAGCCAACTATACCTGCCTGCTGGCTAATAAAATGAATGAGAAGTGCGACTTCGAGGCCTCTGTGGTGGGTCGCTGCTGCGAGAGCGGCGATATTATCCAGGAGCATGTGATGCTGCCTGCCTCCGTGGGCCGCGGCGACACTGTGGCAGTGTGTACCACCGGTGCGTACAACTACTCTATGGCCTCCAACTATAACCGCCTGCCGCGACCCGCCACCGTAATGCTCAGCGGCGGCAAGAGTTATATAGCCATTCGGCGGGAAACCTTCGAGGATCTGTGCGCCTGTGACCTGTAAGCAAAAGCAATAAAATCAAGGCCCGCCCAGGCGGGCTTTGATTTTATACCCATTGAAAACGTTGCGGTAATCGTGTAAAATTACTGTGTAAACTGCGAATACAGCAGGGCAGAGAGGAACGAACACCGCAGAAATGGGTGAAAAGAGGTATGCAGGATGGATATACTGCAAAATGTCATGGACTCATCCTCCCACGCCATGTTCACCATGGATCGACAGGGGATTGTAACTCATATCAATCAGCAGGCCAAGGAACGCTTTGGCCTATTTAACCACAGCCTGTACGCCCATTCAGCCGGTCGGCTGGAGCCGGGTGATCTGGTGATTCTGGCCACCACCGCCATGGGCGCCGATGACGGCAATCTGACGCCGGAGGACCTGGCGGTGATTGGCATCCGGGATCCGCGCCTGCGGCCGAATGACATTCTGGCGGCGGTGGGCGTATACAAGGGGCCGGGCGTCAAGCCTGTGTACAAATATCTGCGGGGCGGTGAATCCGTGGGGCTGCACCTGGATGTAACCTTTCAGGGCGTTCCTATTTCCGTACACATTGGTGACAAGCAGGTTGCCGTGGAGGTGCGGGAGAAGGTATACTCCATTACCTATTTTGTTTCCATCTGTCAGGCGGTCATTTTGGATCACCGGACCCGGCAGGTGAAGTTTTGGGAAGAAAAAGGCTACTCCGCCCGAAAAGAAGGCCTTGGTAGTCTGCTGCGGGGCAGCACCTATATTGCAAAGGACCCGGATCAGGAGATCTGCGTGGTGGGTTACCACTTCAAGGATTTTTTTGAGGGCGAGCTTTTCGAGGAGCACCTGCGGCAGGTGCTGGACGGGCAGGCTCCCGGCTTCTCGGATGTTGCCTATGAAATCAACGGATTTGCCCTGCTGGCCTCCATCCTGCCCATTCGGGATGGGGAGGAGGTCGCGGGGATCATCGTCAAGTTCCGCAACATTGAGGACATACGCACCACGATTATGGAGCGCAACACAGCCATTGCCGCGGCGGAGCGGAAATACCGGGAGTCCTCCGAACGCAGCCTGCCGGAGGAAGAAGGCTCTCTGCAGACCTACGGCAGCTCCGCCGCCATGCGCGCCGTCCGGCAGCGGGCCTATAAGCTCAGTCAGATGGATTGTAATATTTTCATCATCGGCGAGACGGGCACAGGGCGGACGAAGTTGGCCAAGAGCATTCAGCAAGTGCAGCCCAGGGGCGGCCCTTTTCTTCAAACGGATTGCTCTGCCGTGGCGCCGGGTCTGCTGGAGGAGCAGCTGTTCGGCAGAGAAGGCGGCGCACCCGGTTCCTTCCTGGAGGCCGACGGCGGTACGCTGCTGTTGGACGAAGTGGGCGGCTTGCCTATGAATGTACAGGCCAAGCTGCTGTATGCCATTCGTCGGCGGGAGATTATGCCGGTGGGCGCCTCTACTCCGGTGCCAGTGGATGTGCGGCTGCTCTTTATTGCCGGGCCGGAACTGCGGGATGAGGTGGATTCCGGTCGGTTCCGCCAGGACCTGTATTACCGGCTCTCAGCCTTTTCGGTGGAGATGCCGTCCCTGCGTGACCATAAAGAGGACATCTATCTGCTGGCCAACCAGCTGACAGAGCAGATTTGCCAGCGCTATCATATATCTGAAAAAACACTGTCCGGAGAGGCTTTCAGCAAGCTGATCAACTATGATTGGCCCGGCAATCTGCGAGAGCTGGAAAACGTGCTGGAGGGAGCGGCGGCGCTGTCAGATTCGGACATCATCTATCCGGAGCATATCCACCTGCCAACGGAGTCTGCGCCACTGACTCTGCGGCAGCACCTACGACAGGAGGAAAAGCGCTTTATCCAGCAGGTACTGGCTCAGTGCGGAGGAGATCGGCAGAAAGCTATGAAGCAGCTGGATCTGTCTCGATCCGTGTTTTACGAAAGACTGAAGGAGTACGGTCTGCGCTGACAGACCGAATCCATACATATTTTGATACCATGAAAGGAGAATAAATATGAAGAGTTTACAGGAGTTTCCCCGGATTCCCCTTGCGGTGCTGCCCACCCCCATTCAGAAGCTGGAGAATATTAGTCGTCTGCTGGGAACCAATGTGTGGATCAAACGCGATGATCTGACCGGTATCGGCTTGGGCGGCAATAAGGTGCGCAAGCTGGAGTTCCTGCTGGCAGACGCCAAGCGACAGGGCGCAGAGATCGTGTTTACCACCGGCGGCGCACAATCCAACCACGCAATGCTGACGGCAGCCTGCGCCAAAAAGCTGGGCATGACGCCCATCCTGATTCTGAAAAAGCGCGGCGTTACCGAGCGCAAGGGCAACCAGCTGCTGGAGTACCTCATGGATACCGACGTCAGGTTCATGGACACGGACAGCTATGACGACATTTACGCCGAGATGGATCGCGTGGGCCAAGCCAGTGGCAAGAAGTATTATAAAATCCCCTGCGGCGGCTCCAACGCCATCGGCGCCCTGGGCTATGTGAACTGCATGAAGGAAATTGCCGACACAGGTATGCATTTCGATTACGTCTGCTGTGCCGAGGGCAGCGGCGGTACCCACGCCGGCGTGGCACTGGGAGCTAAGCTTTTTATGCCGAAGACCCAGGTAGTGGGCCTGATGGTGGACAGCGATCCCTTTGAGATAATCACTACACGTATTATGCAGGAAACAGCCAAGCTGCTGGAACTGGACTTTGTGCCCACCGAGTCGGATGTGCACCTGGTGAATATGTGTGGCCCCGGCTATGCCATTCCCTCCCCGGAGGGCAACGCCGCCATCCGCATGATGGCGGCCAATGAGGGCCTTTTCCTGGATCCCGTATATACCGGTAAGGCCTTTGCCGGCTTAATCAAACTCGCCCGGGAAGGGAAGTTCAAGTCTGATGATAACGTGTTGTACCTATATTCCGGCGGTGCTGGAGGGCTGTTCGCCATCGACGTGGACCTGGGCTGAAGCATGATTCGGCCTGCGCGACAGGAATAATAAATCCGCCCCTATCTACAGCTTTTCGACCCGCAGGAGAGTCTACAAGTGGGCGGACTTGAAGGTGAGCGTGTGGATATGAAATGATTGGCGCTATGTACCGATGGCAGCACAGGCCGCTATCAAACAAGCCAAGTAAGCGTCCGCTTTCCGCATAGCAGCAAGCCTCCGGTCAACGACCGGAGACTTGTTTTTTGCGGGAAACCGTGATACAATACCACGGAAAACGGGCAGGGAGGGCACTTATGAAAAAGATAGACAACTGCGAAAATTCCACGGTGCTGGTGGGGCTTCTGCTGGCGGGCATCCTGCTGGTGATGGGCGGCTACCGCATTTTCTCCTACCTGTGCGACAGGGGAGCCGTGGACACCGCCACATATCTGCTGGGCGCGGCGGCGCTGGTGCTGGCGATTCTCGGTCTGCTGCTGGCCAGCCGCAGCTTCCGGCGGCTGAAGGAGCTGCATCTGTAAAAGCCCGCTTCTGCAATTTTTCCAGTATTTTACAGCAGCGCCCCGGCATTATGAGCCGGAGCGCTGACGTCCCTATGCAGCATCTGCCGGAGTCTTTTGCGTGCCTTGCCGCGTTCCCAGCACCATGCCGGAGATGACCAACAGGATCCCCGCCACGCCGATCCATGTGACGGTCTCATGCAGCGCAAGCACGGCAATGATCGGGCCGGTCAGCCCCAGAATAGCGTCTCCCATGCCGGTCAGACACAGAATGGTCAGCACAACGGCGAATATCTATGCTCATGTGATGGAGGCTGCCGACAAGAAGAACGCTGACATTTTGGCCGACGTATTTTTGAAAAAGGCTTGGATTTTGAGGGCGAGTTGAACTAAAGTTGAATTATTCCGGTGAGTCCCAAATTGGACTTCCCTAAAAAGTAATAAAAACAGCCGTTTTCATATAGAAAACGGCTGTTTTTGTGGCAAATCTACTGTTCGTGGATACAATGCACCATGTTTTGACGGCATGGTGCATTATTTTATGGGTTTTGTTTTGATGGGCTGGGACACTGCGGACGGAAAGGACAGAATATAACCTATTTTATTGTTCAATTCCGCGATATCCATGTTTTTCTGCATTCCCAAGCAAATAAAGGAACGCAAATGCAGGAATTCGTAGCAGATCTTTACCGCACTTTGTGTTATGAACTCCATAATCGTCCGCATTCTTGGTTATAATTATTGCTGCCGACGATTCCTCACACAATTCTACGATCGCATCATCATCCGCAATTGGCGCACCTTCTCTGTATTTAACTTCAATGAGGATGTTTTTCGTATTAGGATAGTCCACCACAATATCAATTTCTTTGCCCTTTTTTCCACCTCTAAAATAGCCCACCGAAGTAGCATATTGATAATAAAACGCTGCGACATGCTTGTAAACAGCCGTTTCAACAATCTTTCCCATCTCAACAGGGTCCGTCAAAACAGAATCATCCATCAAAACAGCATTCCGAATTGCCGCATCGGCGATATAAATTTTAGGACGCGCCTTTAATACCTTTTTCCCTGCCATATCAACCGGCCAACTCTGATAAATCAAATTTGCACTTTCCAGATACTGAATATAGTTTTCTACAGTTGTGCGAGATACACCGTTCAGTTCTTTCGTAATTGCCTCAATCGATACAATTTCCGAAGATACATTGCAGAGGTATAAGAAAATTCTCTCCAGCTCCGTTGCGTTACGGATATTGTACAGTGAGGGAAGATCACGCTTAAGAACTTTATCCACAACATCTTCTCGCATGATCTGCTGCGCCATCAAGTCATTGTCAGCCAATGCCAACTCCGGAAAACCGCCAACCTGCAAATACCGCATAAAATGATTTTGAACCTTGGAAAGCTGCATCATAATTTGAGTCCGCTCAATTTGACTTTTGTGGAGCAGTGTTGTTACTTTCAAATCGGAGGCGATATTGGGCCGATCCAAATCCAGCAGTTCACAATATTCATAAAAAGACATCGTTGGGACTTGTATAACGGTCCAACGGCCGGCACCGCTTTCTCTACTGCCTTTCATCAACGCTGGGCTGGCAGAGCCGGTTGCAACAACACGGGTGTTGGGTTGTGTATCATAAATGATCTTTAACCATCGATCCCAGTCCTGTGCGTACTGCACCTCATCAAAGAAGTAATAGACATCCTGCTCTGCATAGATATTTTCATGATAGCACTCCAGAACATCCTGAAATTGGCTGAGCTTCAGCATAGGATGATCCAAAGAAATAAAAACAATTTTCTGCGGTGCCACACCTGACTTTAACAGCGCTTCGATCATTTGGTATTGGATGGTTGTTTTTCCAACGCGTCTCGTCCCGGTCAAAACCACAGAGCGGCGAATTCCTTTATCCGTCAATCGCTTCATCGCTTCGTGGAATGCAAACCTCTTGTAGGTTTTTGACATCTGCGGGCTAACTGTCCCGGTTTTCCACCACGGATTATAAGCACTCAGAACTTTGAGGATGCTCTCTTTTGTTGTAATCGCCATTGAGATCAGCTCCTTTTTTCAATATAATATCCGCAAAATCAATTTTTGTCAAGGGTTATTGATAGTACACTATGAATGTTTTACTAAAAATATTGATTTTTTCTGCTGAAATCCGCATTAAAAAACTTTTTCCGTTCCAGTTTTCAGATAATATTTTCGTGGAGTCAGATTTCTGAGGCACACTTTCGATCAAGCAATAGCGCAATCAGTTTTTGCTGTTTGCACTTTGGTATTTTGTTTGCTGATTCGGATGGCTCTTTGATGAATCAGGTGATACCGATGTTCAATGTGCAAAGTAAGTCAAAGTCTCTTTGCTGATTCAAGCAAATTTTTCCGAATCAGCAAAGAGACTTTGAATATTTCATCATAGTCAAGCCGTAACAATCCGTAATTATGGGCAGGGGATGTCAAGTTTCTGTGCACTTTCGTTTTGTACGGAAACTTCGTAAATGATAACTTTCTGATAACTCTCCTCCCCAGCCATTGACTATCCCAGACCCGAAAATATACTGTCGTGTCGGAAGGAGGTGCCGCTATGACGCAGGCAGAATATGAAGCCGAAATGTGTTTCCGGCTCTGTAAGAGTATTTTCTCAACGCTGGCCGCTATGGGGCACATTTCAGAAAATGATGTACAGGCCTTGCTCCGTGCTGCCACAGAGAAATACAGCGCTCCAATTGGCGAATTGGAGGTGAAAAGCGTTGCCGCAGAAAAAGGTTACACGGGTTGAGCTTCCCGCCAAACCGTTCTCACCGTCGCAGTCGACACTCGTGAAGCGGGTCGCTGCTTACGCCAGAGTGTCCACCGTGAAGGATTCGCAGGAAAACAGTCTCCAATCGCAGCAGGAGTATTTCACGGAGTATATCCGGCATCACCCGGACTGGGTCTTTGCCGGAATGTACACCGATGACGGCGTTTCCGGCTTGTCCATCCGCAGGCGGGACAGTTTCAACCGCATGGTGAATGATGCACTGGACGGTAAAATCGATCTGATTCTCACAAAATCGCTGTCCCGTTTTGCCCGAAATACCGTAGATGCCCTCACGACCATCCGCAAGCTGAAAGCCGCTGGAGTGGCGGTTTATTTTCAACGGGAGAACATCAACACCATGGACAGCACCGGCGAATTTCTCCTCACGCTGATGAGTTCCTTTGCCGAAGAGGAGAGCCGATCCATCTCTGAGAATGTCACTTGGGCCGTCCGCCATCGATACGCCCAAGGAATCTACCATCTCCCCGGACTGCTTTTGGGGTACCGGCGCAGCCTAGATGGCGAAATTCAAGTCGATGAAGCCGGGGCCAGAGTCGTGCGGTTCATCTACCTGCTCGCCTTGGCTGAGAAAAGCAGCACAGATATCTGCCGCATTCTTATGGAGTACAATATTTCCTCACCGGGGGAAAGTAAAGTTTGGGAGTCAAAAACCGTTCGCAGCATTCTGAAAAACGAAAAATACATGGGAGATGCGATCCTGCAAAAACAGGTTACCGTTGATTTCCTGACGAAAACCAGCAAGCCGAATGAGGGTGAAGCGCCGCAATACTATGTAGAGAACGGGCATCCCGGTATCGTCAGCAAGTCCGTATGGCAGGAAGTGCAAGTCAAATGGACGGATGCCGGTCACCGGAACTGCACTTTCTCTCCCTTCGCTAACAAAATCCTCTGCGGAGACTGCGGCGGTTGGTATGGGCGAAAAACATGGCATTCCACAACCTACAGGGACACTGTCTGGGAGTGCAATCACAAGAAAGCCGGGCATACCAAGTGCCGTTGCCGTCACATTTATGCCAAGGAATTGGATACCGCTGTCCGCAACTCTATGCAACACCAGCTGCAGACACACAAACACATTATCGCCGACTGTGCGGATTTGTTGGGGCAAACGCTCGGAGCCGTTCCGGCAAAGGCGAGGTCCGCTTTGAAGGATATCGCTCAGGGAAAACTTAATATCCAAATCGATGCTCTGATGATCCGCATTCTGATATTCAAAATGGTGGTCACGCCAAAGCAAAATCTGGCGGTTCGCTTTCTGGACGGCAGTACCTACCGCCACCGTCTTGGTGCCACGCCCCGAACAAACCGGATCTACAATGCACAGCAGATTCACGAACAGATGCTGGCTCTGGCTGCTCCGCAAAGGAAATATCGCAGCGGCTGGGGATCAGTGTTAACACGGTGCGGTCGTTTTTGAGGAGGAAGAGAGAATCTCAGCCTGCATAGATGTGCCATGCACGGACAGTCTCCATGCATGGCACATTGTCATTTTGTATTTTCTCCGTCATTTACCAAAGATGATGAAAATGCATCGCACAGATGGTAAATCATATCTGCGTGTAGCAAACCGTCCAGCCACCGTTGCGGAATTGCATCGAAGCGGTATAAACTGCCAGCAAGTCCACCTGCGACGGCGGCAACTGTGTCGGTATCATGCCCAAGGTTGACCGCTTTTAGTACACAGTCAGCATAGCTGTCCGTGTTCAGCAGACACCAGATTGCGGCTTCCAGCGTCGACACCACATAACCGCCGCTACGAATTTCCTCTTCTGGGGTCAAGGCAAAATCATCCATAGGTTGCGCAAGCAAACGGGCATACTCCGTTAGTTCGTCACGAAAAGCAGGCTGGTTATAGTAAAATTGCTGCGCTTGGTGTAGCCCCTCCCACACAGATGCCTTTCCCGGATGATCGATAAGCGCCCATAAGATGAAGGAATAGATCCCACAACCCATCAGTGAGCGAGGATGGGCGTGTGTAAGAGCAGAAGCATTGTGAATGGTTTCCATTCGGGCTGAAACGGGATATACTTTCTGTCGGTACTTTGCATATAGTGCCGCCGGTAGGATTCGCATCAGTGATCCGTTGCCGTTATCATTCGCCTGTTTGCAACCGCACTCCAGCGCAGGAGTGCCTGCAAGGAAAGCCGATAAGGCGCGGTGCGTGGTAACACCCATGTCAAACACAATGCCTGTAGCGGTGTAATCAGCCCGTACCTTCCAGTTGCAGAAGCGCTGCATTATGTCGTTGTAATTTAGCCCATGCGAAAGGCTGTCAAGCGTTGCAAGCGTCATACTGGTATCATCAGACCATGTACCGGCGGGTACAGGATGCGCCCCATAGCCTTGGTAATCGAGCACAGGCGAACGGTGCAGCTTCTCCCGGCTTTCAAACTCTGCCGGCACGCCCAAGGCGTCTGCGATGGCATGTCCGAATATAATGGTTCTTACTGTGGAAAGCAGTAGGTCTGTCTGCATATCGAACACCTTCTTTAACTTTATTGTTCTGGATTGTTCATGTCTGTCACTGCAATCGCATCGCAAAGATTAGTTATGTTCGTCAAATCTGTCCAGCAGAGCTGTGGCAACATGATATGCCAAACAAACCGGTACGGCGTTTCCAATTTGTTTATATGCAAGCGTTCGCGAAGGAATCCCCTTCTTGGATTCAAAGTAGTAATCATCTGGGAACGTCTGTATTCTTGCTGCCTCACGGGGTGTTATTGAGCGATTCTGTTCGATATTCGGATGGATAAAATAATGGCCATCCCGAGCAATGTGAGCAACAATCGTTTGGGCATACGGCAGATTTCCGGCAACAACTTTAAAACGATCCAAGAAAGAATCCGTATTTTGATGTGTCCGTAGGTTTGCTGGCAAATCAACATATGACACCCGGGTGCCGGTTCTGTTCCATGTATCCACAACAATCCGATAAATCTCCAAGTCCTGCTCTGTGTGTGGTCTTGCTTGGTGGAATGTTACTGGTTCAGTATCGTATTCCTTGATTCCGGATTCATACAGATATTCACCACCATAGTGCGCAGTTGCGACAGGCTCAGTCGTTCCTCCTCCCGCAGCTATAGCGGGTAAGTCGCCAAACACTTCATTTACCAAAAAGTGATTCTGGACTACAGGAATTTCGGGGTAGAAACCTTCATGTTCTCCACGAGTCCCAATTAGGATAATTCTTTTCCGGTTTTGAAGAACTCCATAATCCGAAGCATTGAGGGAGCGGAATTCGGTTGAATAGCCACATTTCTGGAACAATGCCCTCATATTATCAAAGTGAAGCGTGCCATCTTCGTCTCTTGCCGATAACAAGCCGAGGACATTTTCAAACACAAAGTATTTAGGGCGGTACCTTCTCAGGAATTCAGCATAATGTCGGTAGAGATAGTTACGCTGGTCTCCCATCATTCTTGTTTCGGAACGGGATCGTCCAGCAATGGAATATGCTTGGCAAGGGGGGCCACCAATGATCAAATCCAGCGGTCCGTCGCCCACTAATGCATCAACATCCTTAAAGATGGCAGGCAATGTCTCAGTGGAAATCTCATAATTCAGCACAGAGCCCAAAACGCCCTGGGGGATATATTCGTAAAACTGATTACGGGTAATTTCCCGGTTAAGGTACTGACTATAAACAGCCAGTTGATTATGATCCCTCAGCCAATGATATGCCATACGTGTTTTTAATGTATAACATGCTGCGACATCCATTTCCACATGCGCTACCGCTTCATATCCTGCTCTCAGAAAGCCTTCCGATAATCCGCCAGCTCCTGCAAACAGGTCCAAAAACCTAGGCATATAAATCATTCCGTCCTAACTTACATTTATATTGATGTGCGACCGCCATTATGTACCGACTTGTATAAACCCGGACAAAATCATATTTTGACGCTCTTGCTCGGCATTGCCGTCATAAAGGACGTAGAGCATTGCGCAAGCACGGGAAGCCGCCACATAATTCAGTAACCGCGTGTCTTCATCGGAAAAGTTATCGACATCAATCATTATCACAATTTTTGATTCCAAACCTTTGAATCCGGAAATTGTTGAGAATCTTACATCGTTCTTCTTTGCTTTCCAAATTGGCCCCATTGTCTTTAATGTGCCAAGGCCTTTGTCCAGTCCTGTTAGACCAAGTCCGTTCAGAGGATTCGACAGCGTATAACGGGAAAGAATTATAAAATCACTGCCAATCGCACCACTGCCCTTAATTTCACGAACGATTGCGTTAATCTTTTGCCGTTCGTCTTCTTTTCCACTATCTTCACTCCGCCAGCAGATGAAGCCATGCCTTGGGTAGGGACAACCTTTGCA
>ERZ1026868.1467-NODE-1467-length-12160-cov-4.654771_pt1 | contig 12160 bp, 10 predicted proteins | sample MGYA00380164_ERZ1026868 | MGnify/ENA primary metagenome ERZ1026868 (study PRJEB33269, sample SAMEA4719800) | human gut metagenome | biome: human-associated habitat; feature: organic feature; material: feces | place: Cameroon | collected 2013-10 ... | reverse complement strand
GACTGGTCTTATTTCATCTGTCGGCTTTGCCTATAGAACGATTGAAGATTAGTATGAGGAATGATATGATGCTCTGCACCGTTTTTGCGATGCAGGGCTTTTTTTATTTGTTTCTCTGCTTCACATTACAAAAATCTCCCTGCACCTTTGTGATGCAGGGAGATCATATTACATATTAAACTTTTCGTATTGCATTGAATATTGCAAATATCGCCACAAATATCAGGTTGTACAGCAGGATATTTGTTACCGTAAGCTCTGCCATTGAATGGAGAAGTACCAGCGTCAGCGTCAGCAGAATACCCAGCAGTATTTCTGCCGCCTGCATTGCTATTCCTGTGGAGATCGTTCCTCTCAGTCGGTTTGCTCCGATTATCAGCTGAGCAAAGGAAGCAAATCTTCCCGAGCAGGCAAGCGTTGCGGGACGCTTTGCTGCGTACTCGGTGGTCTGCTCGAAATCTGTGTGAAGCCTGAAAGGTATCAGCCTGAACAGTGCAGGTGTTACTTCAAAAAGCTCTGACAGCCTGTGTACCGACAGCATGGAATCCACTGAACGGAGCATTACCGCAATGCCGCTGCGCTCCAGCTCTTTTAGTGCGTTCTTTATCTGGTGCGAGGGCATAAGCTCGATTATGAACATTGCCGACAGTTGACCCGATATTGAAAGGTAAACGGCGATCTTGTCCTCGCCCGTGTATTCCTTTTCCTTTGCCACAGAGGGGAGACCCTCGATGCTGTGGTTCTGCATAAGCTCTCTGTTTCCGAGGAGCACACGCTTGTTGTTTATCCAGCCGCACAGACCCATTGAATCCTCGTAAATGTAGCTTTCAACTGGGTTGAGCATTTCAGTCTTGCCCACGATTATGTCATAGAACATATTTTTCAGCACGCTGCCTGCCTGGCTTGTAAGGCTTGCCGCTTCGACAATGGCTTCGTCAATGCTTGTGTCTGGGAAGGACTTTATGTTCCTGAGGATAATGCTTCCGGGAGGAAAAAGCTGTGAAGCGTCTATCATAATGCTGTTGGTATCGGCAAATTCGTCGATGCTGTCAAAGCCGATGATAGCGCCCTGCTTTGCGTTATACTTTACAGATGCCTTTTCCATCGGCATATTTACCACCAGCATCATTGAGAAGCATGAGCAGATAGATGCGCAGGCTGAGAATGTGGAAAGACCCATGCAGACAGCGCCTATCGTTCCGTGCTCGCTTATGCCCAGCAGTGCCGAGATTATGCCCAGCAGCAGACCTGCGCCTGCGATTATGGGGGAAACTATACGGCAGAACCTGTCGGTGCTGTCGTTGGCGTATGATGTTTTAAGGAAATCGGTGATGACCTCTGTTTTCTGCATTCCCGCAAGAATGGGGAAGTCGGTGAGAGCGCCTCTTGTGAAGTTCTGCGCCTTGTCCTCGTCCTCCACGATAAAGAGGGCGTAGCGGTCATTGTCTCCCGAAATGTAGGAGAAGCTGCGCTGTGTTCTGCTGATGATGAGCAGCTTGCCTATGGTGTTGAAGATAAGTGCGCCCACCGCAACGGGGATATAGATGTAAACGAAGCTGCCACGAACCATATTGGAGTCCGCAAGGGAGACCATTGAGGTCAGCAGTCCCGAAATAAGCGCCATTGCCGAAAGGGTGTCGCAGTCGGCTTTCATGGAAAAGAGCTTTGAAATGCCGCTGGATATGGTCTGTGATGCCACAAAGCCCGCAACTACGCCGATAACGCTGTTGATGAACAGGAAAACGTCGGGCTGGCTGCGCTTGTTTATCAGTGTGAATGTTTCAAGTACGGGGAGGTTGAAGTCGTTTGCTATTGCCATATAGGTAGAGGCTATGAAGCAGATGAACAGCACCACCAGTCTGCCTGCCAGACGGCCTTTCTGCTCGGCGATATGCTTTTCGATATCGGGGGCATCTTCAAGGCTCTTGAAGTCGTCTATCTCTTCATTTTCCTTTTCCTCGGCTACCTCCGCCTCGGTGTTTTCCTCTTCGTCGCCCACAAGGACGAAATCCTTTATCTTCTTGCTTCTGCGCTCTTTAAGGGCGCTCATTTTCTCCAGCTCCGTGTCAGCCTTGCTGCGGCTTATCTGGGCTGTGTCCTGAATGAGCTTGTCCGAAAGGTCAAGGTCGATATCGGATATCTTTTTTCTTTCGATGGCTGAGGGAGTGTTCTGATGCTTTATCTTCTTGCTTTCTTCCAGCAGCTCGGAGCCTTCGCCGTCCGACTCTTCCTTGGCAAGGAGCTTGTTGAAGATGTCGGTAAAGCCCTTGAGATGCGATGTATCGCTTCGTGCCAGCGTTTTGGGACGCTCGGGCTTTTCGTACTGGCTCAGGATACTGTCAAGGTCATTGTCATCGGCATACTTGTCGAATGGGTCACGCTCACGGACAGCCTTCTTTGGCGTTACCTTTTCGGGCTTGACCTTATTGTGCTCACGCTTTGGCTCGGCAGAGGCGTATTTTTCCTCGTACTCGTCCTGATGCTCCATCTTTTCCGAAAGGCTCATGCCCTCGGGCTGTTCAAGCTCAAAGGGTATCTCACGCTTTTCACGTTTGGGGATAAGGTCGGTGTCCGTCAGCAGGGGAGAAGAACCGTATTTCTTGTCAAAATCGTCCTCTTCCTCATCGTAGATATCTCTCAGACCCTTTATGCCCTCTGTGATATCAACGTCAAAACGCTTTTTGACGGGCTTCACCTTGGTTTTCTTCGTCTTTTTCTCGGCAGCTTCCTTTTCCTCACGCTCTGCCCGCAGCTCCGCTTCGGTTTTCAGCTCATCGGGCATATACTTGCGGTCGTAGTCGCCGCTCATTATCTCATATTTAATCTGCTTGTCCTTTTTGATGCGTTCCTCTTCGGTAAGCTGATCCTCGGGAATGTCATGCACCGACTTGGGACGGCTGTTGCGTATCTCCTCGGGAGAGGGATAATCCTGCTCCAGCGAGATATTTATGCCGCTGAGACTGATATCGTTAGTGGGGTTTCTGCTGTCAAATATCTCCGCAAGACCCGAATCCTCGTAATTCTTTGTGGCGGGATAGCTGTTCAGAATATCGTCCAGAGCGGCTTCATCGGGAGATTCGCCGTCTGACGGATATTCGCTCAGTATATCTTCAAGAGAAAATTTATTTTCAGCCAATATCTATTTCCTCCTTGCATACAATTTCAAGACTTATCACTTTACAGCCGCTCTCTGTCTTACAGCCTCATACATAAATATGCCTGCTGCAACGGAAGCGTTGAGGGAGGTGATCTTTCCGTACATGGGGAGCTTTACAAGGAAATCGCACTTGTCACGGATAAGCCTGCCCATGCCGAAGCCCTCGGAGCCTATTACCAGACCGATAGGTCCTGTAAAGGAGGTGTCGGAGTAGTTTTCACCGCTTGCATCTGTGCCGTATATCCAAATGCCGTTCTTTTTCAGCTCGTCAATGGCAGCGCCAAGATTTGCAACCCTTGCAACGGGGAGCCAGCTTGCCGCACCTGCGGAGGTCTTGAAAACAGTGGCATTCAGCGATGCACTCCTGCGCTTGGGGATTATGATGCCGTCAGCGCCCGCAGCCTCTGCTGTACGGATTATTGCGCCAAGGTTGTGGGGGTCTTCTATCTCATCGCAGATGATGATGAAAGGCGCAGTGCCTTTCTTTTTTGAAATAGCCAGGATATCCTCCACGGAAACATATTCCGCACAGGCACCCGAAGCGATTATTCCCTGATGGGAAGCGCCGCCGCACATCTGAGTAAGCTTCTGGTCGCTTACGTTCTTGATGACGATGCCACGCTCACGGGCAATTCTGGTAATGGCACCGATGCTGCCTCCTGCATTTTCGTTTACATAAATAGTATCGAGCGCCTTGCCTGATTTAAGTGCTTCCATAACGGGATTTCTGCCGACGATGAGACCTGTTACCTCGTCGCTGTCAGCAAAATCCGCAGGTCTTTCCTCACGGTCATAATCGCTGCGCTCGTTGCGGGGAGAACCGCCGTAGGGACGCTTATAATCGCCCTTGGGCTTTCCGTATCCGCCGAAGCTCTTTTTCCTGTCTTTATCGAAACGCTGCTGCGCCATAATTATCTCCAATCCGTCCTTATCCTGCGTGTGCGGTAAGGGCAAGTAATTTCATTTGAGCATAAATAGCTATACTAATATATTATACAACATAATATCCGCTTTTGCAATAGCTATATCTACAAAATTCGATATGTTTTAACAAATGAATATCTATATCAGCGAAAACGTGATATGAAAAATTTTCCGTTTGACCTTGCAAAATCCTTCCGATATGGTATAATAAAGTAAATGTTTATTTTGTGAGGATAATTTTATGGATAATAACTTCAAAGCATCTACCGCATTCGGCACGGCGGATATTTTGCTTCCTGCCGAAAATACGGATATGTCCAAGTGGGCAGTTGTTGCCTGCGACCAGTTCACCTCCCAGCCCGAATACTGGAAGGACGCTGCACGCATTGCAGAGGGCGCTCCCTCCGCACTTGACCTTATTCTTCCCGAAGCATATCTTGAAAGCCCCGATTCGGAGCAGATGATATCAGATATCAGAAAGAATATGGAAAAGTACATCTCCGACGGCATTTTCAAAGAGTATAAGAACGCAATGATATACATTGAGCGCACCGACAGCACAGGCAAGGTTCGCTGCGGTATCGTAGGCGCTGTCGATCTGGAGCAGTACGATTACCGCAAGGGCAGCGGCTCTGCCGTAAGAGCCACCGAGGCTACCGTTGCGGAGAGGATACCTCCCCGTCTTAAAGTCCGCAGAGGTGCGCCTCTGGAGCTTCCTCACATTATGATACTTATTGATGACCCCCAAAAGACCGTCATTGAAAAGGTGAGCGCAAAGAAAGCTTCCCTCAAAAAGCTTTATGACTTTACGCTGATGAAAAACGGCGGCAGCATAAAGGGCTATCTTATGGACGGTGAAACTGTTGCCGAGACAGATTCTGCTCTTGCGGCTCTGGGAAACAGCGAGGAGTTCGAGAAAAAATACGGCGAGGGCACTCCCGTTCTGCTGTATGCAATGGGCGACGGAAACCATTCCCTTGCCACTGCCAAGGAATATTACGAGGAGCTGAAGCGTGAAAATCCCGATAAGGACTTTTCAAACCACCCTGCCCGCTATGCGCTGGCTGAGATAGTAAATCTCCACAGCGACGCTCTGGAGTTTGAGGCTATCCACCGCATTATCGAGGGTGTTGACACCGATGATATGCTTGCCGAGATGACTGCCGAGCTGGGACTTTCCGAAAACGAGACCGCTTCCCAGAGCTTTGTATGGGTATGCGGAAGCACCGAAAAGAAATATTACATCGCCAAGCCCACTTCTAACCTTACCGTTGGAAGCGTGCAGAATTTCATAGACAAGTACCTTTCCGCAAAGGGCGGCAAGGTAGATTATATCCACGGCGCCGATATTGTAAGGCAGCTTGCCTCCAGGGAGGGCTGTGCAGGCGTGCTGCTTCCCGATATGGGCAAGGACGAGCTTTTCCCCACCGTCATCAAGGACGGCGCACTGCCCCGAAAGACCTTCTCCATGGGTCATGCGGAGGATAAGCGCTACTATGTGGAAGCAAGAAAGATAAAATAAGAGGGTAATGAAATGATAAACTACAGAAAAGCAAAGCCCGCAGATATCCCTACTCTTATTCAGATGAGACTGGGATATATGCACGAGACACACACCGACCTTGAAGAGCCTGTTTTTGAAACCATTGCCGACAAGACCAAGGGCTATTTTCAGGAGCATCTTAACCGTGACTGCGTGGTATATCTTGCGGAGGAGGACGGCAAAGCCGCAGGCTGCGTGTTCTTCCTGCTGATAAACAAGCCCGCCAGTCCGCTGTTCATTACAGGCAAGACAGGCACGCTTATGAACGTTTACACGCTCCCCGAGTACAGGAGGCGTGGCATAGGCAAGAAGCTTGTGAGTATGGCAATAGAGGACGGCAAGGCGTGGGACCTTTCCTACATCGAGCTGAGAGCCACAAAGTGCGGATATCCCTTATACAAGCAGCTTGACTTTATTGAGGACAAGTCGATTTATATGTCCATGAAGCTGAGCTTTACGGAAGAATAACAAAACGGGAACCTTTTCAGCAAAGGTTCCCGTTTTGTTTGTAAGGAGAAGATGAAGATATATAAAGATGTGTGGGATAAGTTTTTTTAAACGGCTGCACGCTCCATTTTGTAGCCCACGCCGAAAACTACCTTGATGTAGCTGGGATTGTGGGGGTCAGGCTCTATTTTGCTGCGTATGCGCCTTATGTGCTCCACTACGGTCTTGCGGACTGAGTAGGGATTTTCACGCCATACACGGCGGTAGATATCGTCAACGGTGCATACATCGCCGCAGTTTTCCATAAGGTACTCGACGATGCCGTACTCGATGGCTGTAAGCTTGACGGGATTTCCGCCGGAGAACACCTCACGTCTCCTGCGGTCAACGGATATTGCGCCGTTTACGAGGGTGTCTGCACCGCCTGCCGCAAGAAAGCTCCTGCTCTCGGCGGATTCGCCCAGATATCTTCTGAGCATGGATATGACACGGGCTTTGAACTCGTACTTGCCGAAATCATCTGCGTCCATGCAGGCATCTGCGCCCTTGGCGAGAGCCATTGTTCTGTATATCTCGTCGCAGCTGTCGGAAACGGTGAGCAGAGGGATATCGGAAATTTTTCTCACATTGCCTATAATATCAAAAGCGGGAGCGGCAAGTCCGCCGTCACGCACTATCATCATGTGCCAGCTGCCGTTGGGGCAAAGCTCTCTGAGCTTTTTGTCGCCGCAGTCTGTGGTGTAAACGTTGATCTCCTCTCTCATAAGGAGCTTGGCGATATCATCAGTTTCGGAAGCGTTTGCCCCCGTGTATGTAAGGATAACATTTGGGCGGCTTTCGATATTCGTAATGCCGCTTTTTGCTGCCAGTATGTTGTTAAGTGACATAAGCTTTCCTCCTGTTCGTTTTATCAGAAATTTTGAGAATGATATTCCTGCGCTTTTCATGCGCTTCTGATATATAAACGATTCAGAGGGGCAAAAAATTTCACCGATTTCCTTAGATTTACAAAAAGTTCATATATGCTGTATGAATCAACATATATGAACCTGATATAATGTGTGTGATTTGTGCATATTTACAACAAAAGCCTTTGCGCTGTATAAGTACAAAGGCTTGGTTTATTCGTCCTTATCCTGCACGGCGTTTATCTCGTCCTCGCACTGCTTTACCTGATTGAAAAGCGATGAGGCGTGTTCGGGATATGTTCCTGTGAGGGTGTTTGTGGTGATAGGCGTGTTCTGCATCTCGCCGCTTACGGCAATGGCTTCGGCACGGGCTTTTTTCAGCTCCATTGCGGAGAGGGTGAAACCGTCTGCGGCAGGTGAGCTGAGGGTGAAGAACCTGCGGTCGTTCTTGGGGTTGGCGGAGAATATCACACGGAATATCCTATATACCGCAAGGCTCAGATAGCTGCGGACAGCCTTTTCCAGTTTTCCTCCGTCCTTTTCGGACACCATGGAGAATATGAGCTTCTGGGAATCCAGCAGCATTTTCTGCTCCTCGGTGAGCTTGTCCTTATCCTCGCCTGAAGCAGCGGGAGCTTCCTTTGCGGCCTTGCCCATAGGCTCGGCACATCTTCCGAGAAGATAATCGCAGGATACATTATAATAATCGGCAGTCTTGACAAGAAAATCAAGTCCGCACTCTCTTATACCCTTTTCATAATGGGAAAGCAGAGCCTGAGAAACGCCCAGATCGGTAGCGGCCTGCTTTTGACTTATGTTGCGCTCTTTGCGCAAAAGGGTAATTATACGGGGAAAATCCGTATTCACAAAAGCACCTCCGACCGTTATAGTTTACACAGATGTATCTATAGGCATACTCTACATACTGTAAATTATATAACATAACGTACAATTTGTAAAGAGCTATTTCGGCAAAATGCTATAGAAAAATGTAACTTTTTTATGAATTGCTGCAATTACTGAAAATCTGCGCAAAAAAATGAAAAATTTCCCTGTTATGAGTTGTTTTATTATCAGAGAATGATTTCTGATCAGTTGCCTTTGGCAGAAAGGAATGTACTATATGAAAAGATATTCTGTTATTGGAGCAATGGCTCTTATAATTGTTTTGACCGCTTGCGGAGCTTTTACCGCCTGCGGTACAAATGACACGGCAGTTGCCGGGCAGGACGTTACGGAGCAGACAGCCGAGATTTCCGACATCACTCAGGCAGAGACTGCTGCAAGCGACTCTGACGAAACATCAGCCGATGTTTCTGATAAAGCTGATTCAGCAAATGCTGAGGAAGAAAATGCCGCCGATATCACTGACAGCACCAATATCGCCAATGTTGGCGAATCCGAATTGACGGAGGAGGCTGAAAATAAAGAAGCCTCTCCCGAAGCTGCGGAAGAGGCTGACGGTGAAGCTCAGAAGGCTGACGGCGGTTATATCGGTATCCCCGCAGACAGCACAGCAGATGGGGATATCATTTCCATATCCGTGGGCAGCGATTACCTTGACTGCTCCGTAAAGTACGGAAACGTTAAATTCCTTGAAGATGAATCCACCTCAGACACCCTTTATTTTCAGGGAGTAAGCGCAGGCAAGGACAACATCGTCATTTCCGAAAACGGCAGCGACGGAGTTATCTTCCGTGAGTATGCGGTCATCGTCAATGACGACCTTACCGTAGATCTGTACCCCGAAAGCAACGGTATCGCACCGCTTGACGGCGGATACGGCATCAACTACTAATCGCCGTCGTAGAAAACCCTGTATTTCTTTTCCGAGTGGGAATAGGTGCTCATTACCAGCCCTATGCCGATGTACATGGTGAGGACAGAGGTCCCGCCCTGGCTCAGCAGGGGCAGGGGAACGCCGATAACGGGTGTAAGTCCGAAAACCATTCCAAGATTGAGAATGCAGTGGGTGGAGAACATGGCGTATATTCCCACGCAGATGTATTTGCCCAGATCGTCCTTGGCAATTTTGGAGTCTGCCATTATTTTAAGGCACACATAGGTGAGCACGGCGATAACGGCGATACAGCCTATAAATCCGAAGCACTGACCCACGTAGGTGAAGATAAAGTCATTGGCGGCTTCGGGCACTTTAAGATAGTCGCCGCCGAAAAGCCCCTTGCCGAATATCTGACCCGAGCCGAGAGCGGTCTTGCTCACACGCTGGTGGTAGCCAATGCCCTGAGGGTCAAGCTCGTCATCGAAAAGAACAAGAAAGCGCATTTTCTGATAGGGCTGCATTACCTTTACCCACACGAACCACAGGGCAAAGGGCAGAGCCACAACGCAGGGCAGGATATATTTCCATGAGATGCCTGCGGAGAACATCATTATCACGAATATCATTGCGAAAACGCAGGCAGTTCCGTCATCTCCCTGCAAAATTACCAGCAGAATGGGTATGGAGACGTGTGCGCACAGCAGAAGAACGTTGGAGAACCTGTTAATTTTGTCCCCCACCTTGGAAAGATGCAGGGCAAAGGTGGTTATAAAGGCGACTTTGAGCAGCTCCGAGGGCTGCAGGGTCATAAAGCCGAGGTCGAGCCACGCCCTGTTTCCCGAGACCTCGATGCCCATGCCCGTGAATACCAGCAGTGACAGTATTATTGCCAGTGGGGCGTATATCACCCACAGCTTAATTATCTTATTGTAGTCCACGGCGGAGAGTATGAGGGCTATGACCCAGCCTGCTATGACTGCGGCTGCCTGGGTCTTGTACAGCGATGAGCTTACGCTGATGGTGGCGGCTCCGTTCACCACTATTGAATAAAGAAGCACGAGGCTGAAAACGGACAGCGCCGCAACAGCGATGAACAGCAGCTTATCCAGCTTCCTGAAATACTGCCAGATGTATTTGAAAACGGTTTTCATATTCTGATTTCCTTATGTTGATATGAGTTGATATGATTTTTACGATAATACTATTATAACACGCTGCAGGTACATATTTCAACAAAAATTTCCGTGTCAATTTGACTACAGATTTATTACACTGCTGCGGACGCTTATATATGACGTGCGTTCATAAAAAATTTATTTTTATAATCAGCCCCGACCCCTTGACAAAAGAGTGCGGGGCTGATATAATGTAAAGGTCGTGAACTTTACAAAGGCTTGCGCCTTTACAGCTTATAGTGAGGTGTGTGCTTTGAACAGCGGAAAAAATCTTAAAGTGGCATTGCTGCTGGATTATTATTCTGCCATGCTTACCGATAAGCAGAGAGATCTCATTGATCTTTATTATAATGAGGACCTTTCTCTGGCGGAGATAGCCGAGCACGAAAGCATCACAAGGCAGGGCGTAAGGGACGGCATAAAGCGTGGAGAGCAGACCTTGTTCGAGCTGGAAGAGGCTCTGGGTCTTGCGGAAAAATCGGAAAAGCTTATGAAAATTGCGGAGGAGCTTGAAAGGAAAGCCGATGAATACGGCGTTCCCGAGCTGAAAAACACCGCAGATAAGATAAAAAACATTCTATAACCTGCAACAGGAGGGTTTGCCGTGGCGTTCGAGGGACTTTCTGAAAAATTAAACGCAGTATTCAAACGCCTGAAGGGCAGGGGCGTTCTCACCGAGGCTGACGTTAAGGAAGCTATGCGTGAGGTCAAAATGGCTCTGCTTGAGGCTGACGTAAGCTACAAGGTCGTTAAGGACTTTATCGGTAAGGTTACCGAAAGAGCTGTGGGAACTGATGTTCTTGCAAGTCTCACACCTGCACAGCAGGTAATAAAGATAGTGAACGAAGAGCTTATCGCTCTCATGGGCAACGAAAATGCCCGCATAAATTATCCCAGCAAGCCTCCCTGCATCATTATGATGGTAGGTCTCCAGGGCTCGGGTAAAACAACTCATGCCGCAAAGCTTGCCAAGTATTTCAAGGATCAGGGCAAGCGTCCATTGCTTGCAGCCTGCGACGTTTACCGTCCCGCAGCTATCAATCAGCTGCAGGTTGTGGGAGAAAAGGCTGGAGTAAAGGTCTTTGAGATGGGTCAGATAAATCCTGTTACCATCGCAAAGGAAGCTGTAAAGCACGCAACTGACCACGGCAACGAGGTGGTTATCCTCGATACCGCAGGCCGTCTCCATATAGACGAGCAGCTCATGGATGAGCTGAAAAGCATCAAGGAGGAGACAAATCCTCACGAGATAATGCTGGTAGTCGATGCGATGACAGGTCAGGACGCTGTAAATGTTGCAAAGGCGTTTGATGACGCTCTGGGCATCACGGGCGTGCTTATGTCAAAGCTTGATTCGGATACCAGAGGCGGTGCGGCGCTTTCCGTACTGGCTGTAACAGGTAAGCCTATCAAGTTCGTAGGTACAGGCGAAAAGCTTGACGATTTCGAGCAGTTCCACCCCCAGAGAATGGCTTCACGTATTCTGGGAATGGGCGATATGCTCACACTTATAGAAAGAGCTCAGAGCACCATTGATGAGGACGAGGCTCAGAGACTTGCCAACAAGCTGAAAGAGGAAAAGGGCTTCGATATGAACGACCTCCTTGAGCAGATGAAGCAGATCAAGAAGATGGGTCCTATCAAGCAGATCGTGGGAATGCTCCCCGGTGTGGGCGACAAGCTCAAAGATGTGGATATCGACGACAGGCAGCTCCTCAGAATAGAGGCTATGATAACCTCCATGACCCCTGCGGAGAGGGCAAAGCCCTCAATCATCAACCCAAACCGCAAGAAGCGTATCGCAGCAGGAAGCGGAAATACCGTTGCCGATGTGAACAGACTTCTCAGGCAGTTTGAGGAAATGCAGAAGATGATGAAGCAGCTGGGTGTTATGGGCAAAAACGGCAAGGGCAAGAAGAACAGACTGAGAATGCCCGGAATGTTCCGCTAAGCTTTCAATGTGTTTTTAACACTTTGATATAAAAACTTTTTAAATTTTTCGAGAGGTGAAAGAAATGGCAGTTAAAATCAGACTCAGAAGAATGGGCGCTACCAAGAACCCTTTCTACAGAATCGTTGTTGCTGACTCCAGATATCCCAGAGACGGCAGATTCATCGAAGAGATCGGTTACTATGATTCCACAACCGAGCCCAGCACCGTAAAGGTTGACGCTGAAAAGGCTAAGCAGTGGATCTGTCTCTTATACACATCTCCGAGCCCAC
>ERZ1026868.1457-NODE-1457-length-12219-cov-3.421654_pt1 | contig 12219 bp, 10 predicted proteins | sample MGYA00380164_ERZ1026868 | MGnify/ENA primary metagenome ERZ1026868 (study PRJEB33269, sample SAMEA4719800) | human gut metagenome | biome: human-associated habitat; feature: organic feature; material: feces | place: Cameroon | collected 2013-10 ... | reverse complement strand
TATGCCATCAACCGCGAGCGGATGCGTCAACTCGGGCAGACGGTTGAGGTGATGAAGCGCGTCGCCAACAGTCTTGACGTCGAGCAGGTGCTGGATGTGGCCAATGCCTATTCGACGGCGCTTGACCTGCTGGACGGATACGACCATCAGACGATTGCCAAGCCAAAGGCAAAGGGACGCTCGGTCGCGCTGTCGTACGAAGAGTGCCGCCGGTTTGTCGACAGCATGAAGTTCGCTGCGGATTCGCCGCTGTTCGGCAACGAAAAGGATGGCTCGTTCAAGTCGGCGCTTGGGGCGGTGTACCAGTCATTTGGCGGCAAGGACCTCTATCCGTCTTCGCAGGAGGAGGCGGCGAAGATTGCGGTGAGAGAGGTGAAGGAGTTTTTAACGCAGAGGCGCAGGGGCGCAGAGGAGATGGAAGTAGTCTTCTGTTGCTTCTCGGAGAAGGATAAGAATGTATAGGAGAATTTAATGTCATCGCAAGTGCGATGAAGACAGAAGACATTTAGAAAAGAAAGGTTCAAAGCAATGGAATTCAATGAAATGAAGGAAATAGCCATTCTTTCCGATGCCGCAGATGACATGCAATTTCTAAATGAAAGTATGTTGTATGTCCAACGCGCCCGGATTCCTGCCAAGTTTGGGTTTTGCGCGGACAGTAAAAATCGCGTAAAAAGGCATTGCCGTAAACTGTGAAATAGCATATACTACACAACGTTTCATTTCATCAGGAACCATAAGGAAGCAGAAAATGAAAAAGATACTGTTCACGTTGACGATGGCAGCTGCCTGTGCATTTGCCCAGGAATCCGCAAAGTCCGATGATGCGGAGAAGAAGGCGGAGGTTTCAGCCCCCATGAAGCAGGCTGTTCGCGAGCAGACGGTCCAGAAGGCTTCGTGGCCCGTTTGGCTTGCGTTCAATTCAACAAAGAACATTGACGTGGTTGGATGCCGCTTTACTCTGCCATATGGTGCCTGCGAGGGGCTTACGGGATTTGATCTCGGCCTTTTCGGCCGTTGCCGCTATATGGAGGGCTTCCAGCTCAATATCATGCGCAATGCCGCCGAGGATACGTTGGCAGGCATGCAGATCGGCCTTTACAATTCGGCAGGGCGGGCAGACATGCTCGGTGTGCAGATTGGCCTTTGGAACGAGGCGCAGTCGATTCGCGGCATCCAGGTCGGCCTCGTCAACGTCGCGAATGCCGTATCGGGATTCCAGGTCGGCCTCATAAACCGCAGCGAGTCGCTGTATGGCGTACAGGTCGGCGCGGTGAATGTCATTCGCGACGCCGAGTTCCCGTTCCTGCCTCTCGTGAACGTTGGCCTTGAGGCATTCGGTTCGCCTGCTTTCTAAGGTTGCACGATAGATGAATATCCGTCCGTTCGCCGCTGTCCGTCCGGCCAAGGAATTCGCCGCACAGGTGGCGGCGGTTCCGTATGACGTGGTTGATACCGCAGAGGCGCGTGCGCTTGCGGATGGCAACCCGAAAAGCTTCCTGCACGTGTCCCGTCCGGAGATCGACATGCCGGATGGTACCGACTGCTCTTCGCCGGAGGCGTATGCGCAGGCCCGCAAGGCTCTTGACGCGCTTCGTGGAGACGGCACGCTAATCCAGGATGGAGAGCCCTCGTTCTATGCCTACAGGCAGGTGATGGACGGGCGTGGGCAGACTGGCATCGTTGCGGTGTTCGATACTGAAGACTACCTTGCCGGAATCCTCAAGCAGCACGAGAAGACGCGTAAGGACAAGGAAGACGACCGCACGAACCACATTCGCATCCTCGGTGCGCAGACGGGCCCCGCATTTCTGACATACCGTGACGGGAACGCCTATGGCAGGGCGATCTCGGAAATGGTCGCCGCTGCGTGCCGCAATGAGCCGCTATACGATTTCACGGCTGAAGATGGCGTCCGGCACACGGTGTGGAAACTGGCGACAGGTTCCTCCTGCGCGGCGGATGAGATCCAGGAACTCTTCGCAAACATACCTGCCGCGTACATTGCAGACGGGCACCATCGAAGTGCGGCGGCGAGCCGCTATGCGAGGGAGCGTGGCTTCAAGGGTGAATCCAGGTGGTTCATGGCGGTGATATTCCCGGCTTCCCAGCTTGCGATACTCCCATACAACAGGTTGGTGCGCGATTTGAACGGCCTTGATGCCGAGCAGGTGCTGACAAGGGCGAAGGAGATATTTACGGGCGGGACTCGCCATTGCAGGATGTACATCGGCGGCAGGTGGCATGAGCTGTCTTGGGATATCCCCGCCGGTGCCGATCCCGTTTCGGCGTTGGACGTCTCGTACCTGCAGGATCGTTTTCTCGCGCCTGTCCTTGGCATAGCGGATCCTCGCACAGACCCGCGCATATCCTTTATGGGCGGGATACGCGGCGAGGCCGCTCTCTCCGCAAAGGTGGATGCCGGCGAGGCCGCCGTTGCGTTTTCGATGGAGGGGGTCTCCGTTGAGGAGATGATGTCCATTGCCGACGCGGGGCAGGTGATGCCGCCGAAGTCCACCTGGTTCGAGCCGAAGCTTCGTTCAGGGCTCTTTGTCCATGCGTTGGATTAGGGAGAAGTTCAGGACTCTCCGCGAGAAGATCGTAAGCGAGCAGAAGTCCGCGACGTTCATCGCTCGCGGATGGGCGCTTGGCGTGTTCGTCGGGAGCGTGATCCCGTTCGGAGTCCAGATCTATGTGGCGTTGCCCCTGTCCTTCCTGCTGAGGTGCTCCAAGATAGGCGCGCTGACCGGTACGCTCATCACAAATCCGCTTACGATCATATTCATATATCCGGCGCAATGTTGGGTTGGCGGACGGCTTCTCGGGAAGGACTTGTCGTGGCAGGCGATATCCGAAGCCTTGAAAGGCGTCCTTGAGCAGCAGAGCTGGAGTTCCCTTATGCAGCTTTCCGGCGATTTGATCGCGTCGTTTTTCGTGGGTGGCTTCCTGCTTGCCGCAGCGGCGACTCCGCTTGCGTACTTCGGGACGCTCAGCCTCGTGCGGAACTACCGCCGCATGCGCGGCGACAGGGATTGACCTCAAGGTCGCAACGAGTTAAGACCCTTCCGTGCCATGCACGACGGCGGGGGCGCCGTCGCCACGATGCCGGCTCGCGAGGACATGCGTCCTCCCCGGCCTTGCGCCAGGAACATTAGAGTCTATCGCACGACAGGCTTTAGCGAGAATGTCTCGAACGAGGCGGGTTCATTGCCGATCGAGTGTCCTGCGGAAAGCACGGCCTTGGCGGAACCCTGCGGGATTGGGACTTTCGACTTCTTGCTTTTCTTGACCGACCAGCGCTCGTCTCCGATGGTTTCGCCATTCTCGTCCAGGAACGCGAGCTGCACCTGTACGGCGGGAGATTTCTTCTTGAGCTTTATGTGAAGCTGGACCTTCTTGTCTCCGGGCAGGATGTCGCACGTCACAGAGTTGTCTATGTGGGCGATTGACGCAACGTTGTTGGTGACGATCTCCACAGTCCTTACGCTGTTCGTCACGACTTCCGTGACGGTCTCTATGCGCTCGTCGGGGGCGAATACCCACGCAAGCGCACCGGACGCAAGGGCGGCAACCACGGCTATTGCGGCGATTACGCGCTTCCTGGTGCGCTTCTGGTTCCGTCCGGTCTGCATCACGGAGCGAACCGCAAACGGAATGTGGCGGAACGCCACGGTGCGCTCTGCGTCATCGTATATCACGTATGTGGATTCGCACGTGTTTCCGTCTGTGCGCGGGTAGCCTACGCTTCCGGGGTTGACGATGTAGCGTTTGCCGTCCTCGATCGTGAAATCCGTCGGCGGCAGCGCATACACATGGCCGCTTGCGCCAGTGAGAAAAATGCCCGGCACGTGGGAATGGCCAACAAACATCAGCTGTTCGCCCCTCGCTGAGAAATTCGCGGCGGCCTCGGCCTCGTCGGTTACGTACAGGAAGGACTTCGGGGAAGTGAAGTCGCCATGGGTGCAGGCGAAGGTCTTGCCGCGAAACGTATACGGACGATTCATGAGCCATTCAAGGTTTTCCTTAGACAGGGCTTCGCGATGCCTTGCCACGGCGTCAGCCGCAAGATCGATGAAATCCGCCGAGTCAAGCCGCCCTGCCACGGCATCGTCGTGATTGCCTGCAAGCGACATCACGGTTGCCCTGCGCACGATGTCGATGGTCTTCTCGGGTTCGGGGCCATACCCGACAACGTCCCCGAGGCAGATTATCTTCTGCACTCCACAGTTTCGGGCATCCTCAAGCACCGCCGAGAGCGCAATCTCGTTTGCGTGTACGTCCGATATGATGGCATAGGTCATTACGTGATCTCCGCGTTACCGTTGTGCATGCGTTTCGGTGTCGGCGAGGCGGAAGCCTCGGCCACGCATCGAACATGGTGGCGATTATATCACATATTCGGCGCGTTAAAGTGCGGAAAGGGAGGAAATGGCCGACTGTTTTTCGGATAAGCCGCAAAATGGGCTGATTTGGGACGAAAGCGCAAACGCAAACGGGAAAAATATGGTATAATCTGCGAAAATTTTGATATGGAGTGCTGATGACAATTGATAAAGCATGGCTGAAGGATCACGCCAACAAGATCCGCAAGGCGGATTGGATCGATCCGGCGTTGTACCAGAAATATAATGTGAAGCGCGGATTGCGCAACGCTGATGGCACGGGTGTGCTCGTGGGGCTTACGACCATCGGTAACGTACATGGCTACGTGGTATCCGAGGGCGAGAAGCAGGCCATTCCCGGCGAGTTGTACTATCGCGGCATAAACGTGCGGGACATCGTGATGGCCGACAAGCGCGAGCACCGCTTCGGCTACGAGGAGACGGCGTATCTGCTTCTGTTCGGCGAGCTGCCCAGCGTAAAGCAGCTCATCGAGTGGAAGAACATGCTCGGCAAGTATCGCAAGCTTTCTGACGGATTCAAGGAGAACGCGATCATGCGCAATCCGTCGAAGGACATCATGAATGCGATGGCCCGCGCGGTCCTCTTCGCGTATGCGTTCGATCCCGACGACAATCCCGATGACCTCTCGATAGAGAAATGCCTTGAGCAGTCCATGGATCTCATAGGCTCCTTGCCAACAATGGCCGCCTATGCTTTTCAGGCCAAGGAGCACTACCACAAGGGGACTTCCCTGCTGATCCGCAATCCGGACGAGCGCAAGTCCACGGCCGAGAACATCCTTGCCCTGATCCGCGAGGACGGGAAGTACACGCGGCTTGAGGCCGAGACGCTTGACCTTGCGCTCATCCTACATGCGGAGCATGGCGGCGGAAACAATTCGTCGTTCACCACGCACGTGGTCACGAGTTCGTTCACGGACATATACTCGTCGGTCGCCGCTTCCCTGCTCGCCCTCAAGGGGGCGCGCCACGGCGGCGCGAACCTTCGCGTGATGCGGCAGATGGAGGAGATTACGGAGAAGGTCAAGGACTGGACCAATCCCAAGAGCGTGGAACACTACCTTGAGAAGATCGCCGACAAGAAGGCTGGCGACCATACCGGCTTGATCTATGGGCTTGGTCATGCCGTGTACACCATATCCGATCCGCGCGCCCAAATGCTGAAGAAGAAGGCCGAGCTCCTCGCCAAGGAGAAGAAGTGCGTGGACAGGATGCGTCTTTTCGAGTGCGTGGAGGAGCTGGGGCCTGCGATCATAAAGGCAAAGCATCCGCGCGCAGAGGATGTGTGCGCCAACGTGGATCTGTACTCCGGGTTGGTGTACGAGATGCTTGGAATCCCCAAGGATCTCTACACGCCTCTCTTCGCCGTCGCGCGCTGCGTAAGCTGGTGCGCCCACCGCATGGAGGAGCTGATCAATCAGGGGCCGATCATACGTCCGGCATACAAGCCGCTTTTCCATCCAAAGAAATATGTGCCGTTGAGGAATCGTTAAAATGGAGAAAGTCGAGATAATAGAGGGCGGAGTCTGTTCCGCAAAGGGCTTCAGGGCGTCGGGCGTCGCCGCCGGGATCAAGTACAAGGATCGGAAGGACGTGGCGCTCATCGTCGCGGATGCACCGTGCGCCGCCGCCGCAATGTTCACCACCAACACGCTCGCCGCCGCCCCCGTGGTGCTGGATCGTGGCATCGCGAAGTACGGCAAGGCGCAGGCGATATTGGCGAATTCCGGCATTGCGAACGCCTGCACTGGCGCAGACGGATTGCGCGACGCCGTCGAAAGCGTAAAGGCAACGGCGGCGGAACTGCACGTGGATCCACGCCATGTGTTCGTCGCGTCCACGGGCGTGATAGGGCGGCGCTTGCCGATGAAGAAGCTGCTGACTGGCATGCGCGAGGCGGCAAAGTGCCTGGAGTCCTCGCCGAAGGCCGGGCTTGACGCGGAGTACGCGGTAATGACGACCGACACCAAGCCGAAACAGGCCGCCGTAAAGCTGGACATACTTGGGCACGAGGTCACCATCGGCGGCATGTGCAAGGGATCCGGCATGATAGAGCCGAATATGGCGACCATGCTCGGCTTCATCACGACCGACTGCTCGATAACCCCCGGCATGCTCAGAAACGCCTTGCGCAGCGCCGTCAACAAGGGCTTCAACAGGCTCGTGGTGGATGGAGACGAGTCCACGAACGATTCGGTGTTCATCCTGGCTTCCGGCGCGGCCGGCAACAAGGAGATCCGCCATCCGGATTCTGCGTTCCGGGCGTTCCGGGACGCCCTCATCCAGCTGGTCGCGTTCCTTGCGAAGCAGATGGCGGCGGACGGAGAGGGCGCGACGAAGTTCGTCACCGTGAAGGTGACGGGCGCTGCGACCGAAAGGGATGCCGAGGCGGCTGCGCGCGCCATCGCCAAGTCGCCGCTGTGCAAGACGAGCTGGTTCGGCAGGGATCCGAACTGGGGCAGGGTGCTTGCCGCCATCGGGGCTTCCGGCGCCAAGATCGACGAGAACACGGTCGAGGTGTTCTATGGCAAGACATGGGCGTACAAGAAGGGGAAGGTGGCGGATTCGGCCCAACTGAAGAAGCTTGAGGCTGAACTTGCCGGGCCGGAGGTGACGATAACCGTAGACCTGCATTTCAATGCCACGCGCGAGGCCGTGATATACACCTGCGACTTCTCTACGGAGTATGTCCACATCAACGCCGACTACACCACCTGACAAGCAACCCTGGGGACTGCACATGGAAGCGAATGGATATGGCTGGAAATTCTTCAGAAGCAGCGGACTTAGGCAGGTGAGGCTCGAATCGGGAGAGGATGTCGGGCATCTGAAGGAGCTGGACCAGAAATCATGGTCTGTGCTTGCCGCCTCGAACAATGGGCTTCGCTTCGACCGACGGACGCTTGAGCTTCTCGATTCCGATGGCGACGGGCGCATACAGGCGCCGGACGTACTCGCTGCGATCGAGTTCCTCAAGGCTCATGGCGTGGATCTTGATTCGCTTTTCCGCAAGGACGATGGCGACGAGCAGCGTCTTGCCGACATTTCCGACAAGCTCGCCGACCTCGCAAAGGTTGAGCCTTCCGCCGAGGAGAAGGCTGCAATAGAGCGATGGGGGAATGCGCCAGCTGGCGATGCCTCCATCCTCCCTCTTGGCGATGCCACGGCAGAGGGCAATGCGGCCCTTGCCGCCGTGGAGCCGATCCTTGACGCATTCTTCACGCCACCTGCGGATGCTCCGCTCGTGATGGACGGGCCGGTTGCGGCCCTCCCGCTCGACGGCAACATCAATCCCCTGTATTCCGACAGTATCGCCGCATTCGTCGAGAAGTCCGTGAAGCCCGTGGTCGGATCGTCCGGTTCGCTTTGCCGGGCAGACTACCGCCGGGTGAAGGCTGCGTTCGCCCCGTATCGGGCATGGCTTGCCTCGAAGCCCGTGATGAACGCCAATGCGCGCAGTTTGCTGGTTGAAGAGGAGCGTGTTGTGCGCTACAGGATGCACCTCGGTGAATATCTCCGAAACTTCGTGAGTCAGGAGCGGCTGTACGACGGTAGCCTTGAGGCGATATTCCTCACCGGCACGCTGTTCATAGACGGCCGGGAATGCCGGCTTTGCTTCCATGTGGAGAACGAGGTCGCCCATGCCGCGCTTGCGGAGCGCTCTGAGTGCTGTCTCATCTACCTCAAGCTTTCGCGCAGTGGAGCGGCGGCATCGCGCACGATATGCGCAGTGGTCACGGCGGGCCGCACCGCGCCGCTCTATGTCGGGCGCAACGGCCTGTTCTATGACCGCGACGGGGTCGCCTGGGATGCCACGATCACCAGGGTGGTGCAGGCGCAGGTGTCTCTTCTCGAGGCGTTCTGGGCTCCGTGGCGCAAGCTTGGCGAAATGGTCGGCGGACAGGTAAGGAAGTTCATAGGCGATACGCAGGCGAAGTCGGCAGAAGGCGTCGCGGGTGCGGTATCCGGCGTCGGGTCGGAGGCGGCGAAGGCCGAAAGCAAGCCAGTGGATTCGTCCGCGTCAGGCGCAGCGCTCGCAAGCTCTGTCGCAGCTCTCGGCATTGGCGTTGGCATGGTCGGGGCCGCAATCGCCGGGCTTGTCGGCGTTGTCGCAGATTTGCCGTGGTGGAAGACTGCGATAGGTGTTGCCCTTGTGCTGCTTGCCGTATCGCTTCCGAGCGTGATTCTCGCATGGTTCAAGCTCCGCCGCCGCGACTTGGGTGCGGTGCTGAACGCATGCGGCTGGGCGGTGAACCGTCCGCTCCGCTTCCCGCAAAGGCTTGCGCGGCGTTTCACAGTTCGCGCCTGACGTAGGATGAAGTCGATCGCATTCCATGTAAACGCAACGAAAGATTCGGCACGCGCCGTGTGCGAGCGCCTTTCGGGTGTCGCTCGCGGTTGCGGGATGTCCGTTGTGGATGCCACTGCCGGCAATCCTGATGCAGTGGTGGTGCTTGGCGGTGACGGCACGATGCTTTCCGCCGTGCATCTCTTCCCGGGGATTCCGCTGCTTGGGCTGAACCTTGGTTCGCTCGGCTACCTCGCATCCGTGGAGGAGGCGCATTTCGACGATGCGATAAGGGCGCTTTCCGACGGCAGGTTCATCGTTTCACGCCGCACTGCGCTGAATGTGCGCGGGGTTCGGGCCTTGAACGACGTGGTCGTCTCGCGAGGAGTCTCCGGGCATGCCATAAGGCTGAACTTCTCCGTTGACGGGGAGCGCGTCACGCGCTTCGTCGCGGATGGGCTTGTGATTGCCACGCCCACGGGGTCTACCGCATATTCGCTTGCCGCCGGCGGCCCCGTGCTGATGCCAACGTCGCAATCTGTCGTCGTTACGCCGGTGTGTCCGCATGCGCTTTCATCCAGGCCGCTGGTGCTGAAGGACTCCGCGAGAATGGAGGTGTCGGCGGAGATTCGCGGCGACGGGGATTGCCCGGCCGTGTTTGCGGACGGACGCCCGATAGGCGTGGTTGCCGATGGGGATGCCCTTACGATAGAGAAGTCGGCCGACACGGTCCCCCTCATTGAGCTCGACGGCGTAAACCAGTATGAGATACTGACCCGCAAGCTCGGCTGGTCCGGCTCGTCGTTCAAATGAAGGTGCATTGCATGACAGATCTTGAAGCGAGGATAGGCTATGTGTTTCGGGATGCGAAGCTGCTTGAGCGGGCGCTGACGACGCCTGCGTGCCGCATGGATCATCCCGAGGCGGAGGACAATCAGAGGCTTGAGTTCCTTGGGGACGCTGTGTTTGGCCTCTTGAGCGCAGACGCGGTGTTTTCGGCATATCCGTCGGATCAGGAAGGCCCGCTTACGGTCAGGCGCACACACCTTGTATCCGGGCTCGCGCTTGCCGAGGCGGCCGAGCGGATCGGGCTAACCAGGTTTCTGAAGCGGAATGCCGGTGCTTCGCCGTTGCCGCCACACGCGAAGGTCTATGCCGATGCGATGGAGGCCGTGATGGGGGCCGTGTGGCTCGATGGCGGCCTTGACGCTGTGCGAAGCGTGTTTGCCAGGCTGGATCTTCCGATAGGCGAGAGCCTGAACGAATGGGGTGACAATCCCAAAGGGCGCCTGCAGGTGCTCGCACAGGCGAGAAGACCGTCCCGCAGGCCGGTGTACAAGGTCGATTCCGTGTCCGGCCCGCCGCATCGCCCCATTGTCACCGTCACGGTGTCCGTATCTGGCGTGGGCAAGGCTACGGCTACGGCCGGATCGCAGCGCCGTGCGGAGATAGAGGCGGCGGCCAGGCTGCTTGCGCTCATGGACGGGGACAGGCACGGCTGACGCATCGGATGGGTGATGTGGAACCGTTTCCCGTAGAGAGGGCCATTGGGCCGATAAGATCCTCGTTGGCGGCGAACCGCGACGTTGTGCTTCGTGCGCCGCCCGGAAGCGGAAAGACAACCTGTGTGCCTCCGGCCCTTCTTGATGAGCGTTGGCTTGGCGGAAAGAAGATCCTCATGCTTGAGCCTCGCCGCCTCGCGGCCCGCTCCGCCGCCGCATACATATCCGCAAGGCTTGGCGAATCCGTCGGCGGCACCGTGGGGTATTCCGTGCGGCTTGAGCGCAAGGTGTCCGCCCGCACCCGCCTTGAGATCGTCACGGAGGGGCTTCTCGCCCAGCGCCTGCTTCGCGATCCCGAAATTTCCGATGTAGGGCTTATCGTGTTTGACGAGTTCCACGAGCGTTCCATGCAGTGCGATTTCGGATTCGCGATGTCGCTTGATGTGCGCCGTGCCTTGCGTCCAGACCTGCGGCTTCTCGTGATGTCCGCCACGCTCGATACCGAAACGGTCGCGGCGCACCTCGGCGATGCGGATGTCCACACCGTGGAATCTCGGATGTTCCCGGTTGAGACGAGATACCTTCAGGTGGCGTCGTCCGCCCCGATATGGGCGCAGGTCGCCGGTGCGGTCATGCGTGTGCTTGGCGAGACGGATGGCGACGTGCTTTGCTTCCTTCCGGGCGAGGGAGAGATCCGGCGCTGCGAGGAGACGCTTGTCGGAGATCTGTCGGAGCGTGGCATCGCCGGAAAGGTCGAGGTCCTGCCGCTGTATGGGGCCATGCCGAAGGAGGCTCAGGATTATGCCGTAAGTCCGCAGTCCGGCAACAGCCGGAAGAGAAGGGTGATACTCGCGACATCCATTGCGGAGACGTCGCTCACCATACCCGGGATTACGGTGGTGGTCGATTCCGGGCTGATGCGCGTAAGCAGGTTCTCCGCCGCAAGCGGCATGGGCAGGCTTGAGACTCTGCCGTTGACGAAGGATCGTGCGGAGCAGCGGCGAGGACGCGCCGGGCGAGTCCGCCCCGGACTGTGCCTGCGCCTGTGGACGGAACGGGAGGACTCGACGCGCATCCCGGCAATGCAGCCGGAGATACGGTATGCCGACCTGGCTCCGGTCGCCCTTTCCGCTGCGATTTGGGGAACTGTCAAGATAGACGGCCTGCCGTGGCTCACGCCACCGCCGGACGCGGCGTGGGCGAATGCCGTAGCCCTGCTTCAGATGCTCGGTGCACTCGATGCCGACGGGCGCGTCACCGATGCGGGACGCCGAATGGCGGATTTCGCCGCGCATCCGCGGCTTGCCAACATGATGATGAGGACAGGCGCCGTAGACCTTGCCGCGATCATCGAGGAGGGGGCTCCGCATGGCGTCACCGACATACGGGATGTGCGGCCCACCTCGCGCATGAAGGAACTCGCCCGGCGATGGGCGAGGGTGTGCGACGGCGAACGCCGAGCGGCTGTTGACGCGGGCGAAGCCCTTTGCCATGCGTTCCCTGACCGCATAGGCAGGAATCGGGGGAACGGCTCGTTCCAGCTGAGCGGCGGACGCGGGGCGTTCCTGGATAGGACAGATGCGCTTTCGCGCGAGGAATATCTCGTATGCTGCGATCTTGACGATCAGGGAGGCGATGCGCGGATACGCCTTGCGGCGGCAGTGTCGCGCGAGGCGGTCGAGGACATATTCGCGGATCAGATACAGGAATGCGTGGCCTGCTTCTGGGACAGGAAGGGCGAGGCCGTGAGGGTGGTGCGCCGACGCGCTTTCGGCAAGATGGTCATTGAGGAGCACGATTGCCCAGACGGCGCGGCGGATGAAGCCGTGTCGGCCGCGCTTTTCGAGGGCATCAGGCGCAAGGGGGTGGCCAATATGCCGTGCTGGACAAAAGAGTCCCGTCGACTTCAGTCCCGAATCTGTTTCCTGCGCAAGACGATGCCGGACGCCAATCCGCCATGGCCGGACGTCTCCGACGAAGGCATGGCCGCAAATCTTGAGAGGTGGCTCTCGGGATTCGTTTCCGG
>ERZ1026868.1449-NODE-1449-length-12251-cov-5.447688_pt1 | contig 12251 bp, 15 predicted proteins | sample MGYA00380164_ERZ1026868 | MGnify/ENA primary metagenome ERZ1026868 (study PRJEB33269, sample SAMEA4719800) | human gut metagenome | biome: human-associated habitat; feature: organic feature; material: feces | place: Cameroon | collected 2013-10 ... | reverse complement strand
CGCCGGGTCTGTTCCGAGCGGACACTCGGCTATTACAAATCCCTGTTCCAGCCGTCCTTTGACCGCGTCATTCTCTGCCTTGAACTTTGCGTCTTTGTCGAGGGCGAGTGAATAATAGGAATGCGCGCCCGTGTTCCCGTAGGGTGTGTAAACCTTGCCGAGCGACAGCTGGAAGTTTTCACGCAAGAACTGCTCGGCATCCACGTCCGCACGGGGCGTCATGGCGTAGAAATTGAACCGCTCCTTGAGCATCGCCTGAATCTTCTCGCGGAACATCTTTCTGACGCTCGTCTTCCATTTCGCCTTTTGCGAGGGATTGTCGCGCGCATAGAGGGCGATAATGAAAAGAAAGTTCACGTCATAGTGGGCAACCAGCAACGTGTCGCGGTCGAAGAGACGGTTCTCGAACTGGCGCGAATTGTACACGTTTGCCTTCTTGTCGGCTTCGTGTATGTTATCGGCATAACTGAGCCGTCCGGCTGAATCTTCTTCCATCCTGGCGCTGATGAAGAAGTTTGGGATGACGTTATAGCCTTCGGTAATGTCATCGCGCAGCTTCCCGAATTTCCCGTACTCGTTGAAGTCGGCTTGGGCAGCGGCATCCGGGTTGTCGAGAAAGAGGTTGAGATTCCATTGGATGACATTGCGCGCGTATGTGAACTGCTTGTACACGCTCTCGCGCCCGATGGGGTTGCCGTGCTTGTAGTACTTGCTGTCGCCGATGTAGTAGACTTCCTTGTCCGGCTCGCCGGTTATGAGACTTTGATAGTGGTAGAGATGGTCTACACGCTTGCCGTCTTCCTGCGCCTTAAGTCCAGCCGGCGGGTTCTTCTCGCCCACAAGGTCATCGATAATCGACTCGAATACGATATTGAAGTTCTTTGCCAGCAGATACTCCCGCCTGTCGGCCTTTACATCTATCTGCCTCGGCTGGTCGAAGTACGCCATGCACAGCTCCCAAAGCCGAAGTGCCGTATCCGAGAAATACTTGTACTTGATGGCGTTGAGCCGAATCTTCCCGTAGCCCTTGACGTAACGGTCAAACCGCTTCCCGGTTATCAGCTCGTAGCCCATGTCGATGGGAGCGGGGAACCCGTACTGCTCATGGATGCGGTTCAAGATGGAATAGAATATGACAAGCAGTTCTTCGTCGAAATTCACCATCCTTCGCTTGTTGACGGGGTTTAGGTAAGCGGGGCTCCCTTCGTCAACAACCGCTTTCGTGGTGGCAATCGTCCGCGTCCAATTGATTTTATTGAATCCCGAATGGAGATTCTTGACTGTAAAGAGAAAGAAGTCCCGATTGTCCTTCTGGAACTGCAAGAGGGATAACAGGATATCAAGGAGCGTGGCCGACTTGCGGAGCCTCCCCTTGCCCATCATCGAGACCTGCCGCTGATAGATGATCTTCGACTCCTTGTTCAACTTTCGGAACACGCACAGCGCACGGTATATCCACACAGAGAAGCGGTAGATGAATTCGCGTTCGCCCGTTGTGAGCGGCGAGGACGCATCCATGTTCACGATGCTTTCTGGCGCGTATCTTCCAAAGACCAGGTCTTTCCCGTCTGGGCCTTCTTCCAACAGCACCTTCGGAAGAATGAACACGCAGTCGTTTACCTCTTTGCGGGAATTGAAGTAGTATCCGACATAGTTGATCGACACCATGCCGTCAACCGTCTGGAACGCACCCTCCCAGAGGATGTCTTTGACAACCTCAACGGGGTACTGGTACTCTTCAATGATGATTTTCATAACCTACTTGCAGTAATATCCGCCGGTTTTGGGTGCCCCCCTAAATTCGACTTTATTCAAATGCCGTAGTTGCGCGATTGATCGCTCTGCTGTCGCACGACTTGTAGTAACAATCTTCAACAACTGCGGCTTCCTGACGCCGGGATTACTCTTTATCGCCAAGTAAATCTGATTTACCACCCCATTTACTACCTCATTTACCACCTCATTTACTGCCTCACCATTTGATTTTTCTGTAACGCATTTCGGATTTACTGCCTCGCCCGACGGCACAGTATTTCTACGAACATTCATTCTTACGGCAAGGCCGGCATCCTCCAACTCGACAGTGCCAGTACCATAATCACGCAAGATGCCATTCACGCGGCGCAAACCGCTGCCCCACTCTTCGATTATCCTCATGTAGTTGAGCGCCTTGGCAAGCACTTCGTTGCGGATTTTGGAAAACCCTGCAATCGCGCGCTCCACTGTCTGGCCTCGCGGCAGTCCGCCGGGAGAGGTTATTTCCACCCGTGTATCGTACACGGCAATGAACACGGGCGCATCGTGCTCGATATAGCTGCGGTGGGCAAAGGCATTGATGACCAGTTCGCGCATTTCGTCCGGCGGCAGCTCGTTTGGAGTGTTACAATCTTTAACGAAACATTGAACGTCAAAGTACCCGCAATCAATGGGGTAGAAGTTTGTCTTTGGTGATTGTGTTCTTTCGATAACATTTCACGCACCTCCGACTTTTGCTTTGCAAATCGGCTTCGGGAGTTCCATCCTTTGGGGGATTCGGCGCTGTTTACCTATTTCACATCCTGAAGTCCACAACTCAATCTTTGCTCAAATGCGCTCAAGTGCGTGGTCGACCTTGACTCCTTCAAGTGAGCATTGCCAGACAATTATCAGATTCCATCCGGCATCGCGCCATGCCACTTCGTTGCGGTGGTCGCGCTTGACGTTCTCTGACCACTTCTCCATCCAAAAGGCGACGTTCGACTTCGGCATTGTCGAGTCCCTGCACTTATGCCTGTGCCAGAAGCATCCACGTATGTCGATGATTGTCTTCGCCTTGGGAATTACAACGTCAGGCTTGCCCTGAAGCCGTTTGTCACACACCCTGAACGCCAACCCGCAGCGAATTGCGGACAAGAAGTTTCGGCTTCGTGTCCTTCTCGCGAATCTTCGACATCAATTCGCTGCGTTGCTCTGGAGAAATTTTATCCATTTATTGATTACAACATTGTTTGACTTCTTTATCGCAACCGCCATTGTTTTAGACCCAATTCGCTATAAACATGGAATTATTTGTATACTTTTCTCTTCATGACACAAAATACCCCTGCCCGAAATGATTCATAATGATTTTGGCGTGTCTTTCTTGGTCGAAAGTAATTGTGAACGCATGATGTACGCTCAATACCGCATCTTGTAATTCATCATTCTCCTCCAATTCCTCAATGACAAAACCAAGTTGCTTACACTTCTCTATTCCAAAATGTCTCAGATGTGATTTGTTGTTGTTATTCAACATCGTAAGAATCCTCTTGGCCTTCTCAACAGCTTCTGTCCGCGACAATTCTCCAAACATATACTTTGTCAACCATTCCCCAGCGAGGGTTCCTGAAAGTTGTATGCCGTCACATACAGTGTAGTAGAACGCAGTAGGATATCGAGACAACTGCAATTCCCAATATGTTCTAGATCTCGGGGTTGCGTCCAGATTGGCTTTAGCATCTTCATATTCTGATTTGATGTTATATGCAGGCACTCCTCCGTATTGCGGATCGATTGGTCCCAGACAAGATTGCTTGCCCATCAATATCGACTTTGCCGAACAAGCCAACATGGTGCCTGCTGACATGGCCATTTGCGGCACAATAACACGAATGTCGCGATCGAATTTTGCGTGTAGATAATTAACAATACCCTCTGCCGCAGTAGGATCACCACCTGGGGTGTGCAATATTAAGTCCAAGCCTAATTTGCAATCCATGCCTCTTAGGCATTGCATAAATCCTGTCATGTCACTATCATTGATATCCAAATTCGGGCGGCGCGCATCTTTTAACCAGCCAGAATAATAAGCTATGACATTACGTTTTGTACAATTATGAAGATTTACTAGATACTTTATGCGCAAGTCTGTTAATGATAACGCTTTGATCACATGGCCTTTGCTATCCATGTGTTCTTGCATTTCTCCAAGAACTTCGCCCCATGACGCCATAGTCATATCCTTTCCTTTGACAGTGTCGGCTCAAAGGTATCGACACTCCATAAATCTGTCTGGCATAGTCCTCGTATCGACACATGGTGTTTTGTTCCGCAACCGATGACGACATGGTCGTCGAGCGGAATTCCGACAATGTTACCGGTTTCTACCAGACGCTTGGTTTCAGACAAGTCCTCATCGCTTGGAGTTGCATCACCGCTCGGATGCGTGTGGGCGACGATTACCGATGCTGCGCCAAGACGAATAGCATTGCGGAAGATGTCGCGAGGGTGGAGCGGCGTTGCGTCAAGCACTCCGCGAAACACAAGCATAGGCTCGCAAAGGAGCTTCCCCTTTGTGTCAAGGTAGAGGGCAAACGTATTTTCCTGCTTCTCGTCAATTCCGGCGGACAGCACCTGCCTGACCACATCATCTGAGGATTCGATCGCTCGTTTGAACGAACGCTGCGAGGTGCGGACGTTTCGTTTGACGAGCGCAAAGGCCGCCGACAATTGAACCGCAGCGACCTTGCCCACTCCCGGGACTTTCGCCGCGACAATCTGCTGCCATGTCGCATCGACAAGTTCCGCCGCTCCGCCGAAGTGCTTGATAAGTCTGTTGGCAAGATCGATGGCGCTAGAACCTTTCTGCCCCGTGCGAATGAGAATCGCAAGCAAAGTAGCGTCCGACATCTCTTTTTGCGGATTTTCCGAACGCATGAACGCCTCCCTCGGCCGCGATTCAAGAGGCAGGTCTTTTATCTTCAGCGTCTCAGCCATCCGTAGGTTTCCTTTTGTAGCGGATTTTTACGGACTTGTTGCTTTTGAAGGTTTTTGCGGCTTTCCCTTTCTTCCGTTTCTCTAGAGCGAAGCAGAGTTGTTCGGGGCTGACATTGTGAATAGCGTGCGGCTCAAACTGCCTTGAATACGATTGCACATGCATATCGTCGCCTATTATGTCGAAGCCTCGGAGCAGAAAATTTCCACCTCCTCTCCAGCTCACACTAGCGGATATCCCTGTCTGCTCGCCAAACTCAATCAGTTTCATTCGATTTACAACTAGTTGTGACATCTGTTCACCAACTTCAATGCCTATGTAACGGCGATGCATTTTGTGTGCAACTGCCGTTGTTGTTCCCGAGCCTAGATAGCAATCCAAAATATAATCGCCTTCATTGCTGGCGATTTCTATGATTCTTTTCAGCAAACCTTCAGGCTTTGGCGTATCAAATACGTTGCTCATGTCCGGGAACAGTTCAAGTAACTGTTTCTTTGCGCTATCGGAAGTGCCTACATCATCAGCAGTCCATATCGTCTCGGGAGTAAGTCCCATCTTGGCGTCACAAAGGAATTTCTTAACGCGAGGCGCGTTTCTGCCGGATTTCCCAAACCATATGTTTCCTGCGGCAATCTCTTTTTTCATCCGTTCTTCGTTGTATATCCAGCATCTTCCCTTTGGGGGGGCGTGTTTGATGCCAGACGGAGAAACAACCGTGTAGAACTGACTAGGGACGGCATGGCCGGCCTGCACATTTGCAGATACGGACTGCCATGGGCCGCGTGGATCATTATCTGGATTTTTGTATTTCCGTCTGATAAAGTCACAATCCACTGGGAGTAGGTTTCTAGAACGCCGGAACTTGCCGGCGTTTTTTGCGTACACCAGGATATATTCATGATTGCATGAGAACGTCGCACGATTCTCGCGGCTTTTGCGCTGTTGCCAGATTATTGTCGTCACGAAATTTTCCCTACCGAAAATTTCATCTGACGTAATCTTCAGATAGGCCATTTCCCGGTCGTCTATGGAAATCCAGATGCTTCCGTCTTCAGACAACAATGGCTTCAGGAGCATAAGCACTGCCCTGATTCCGGTAATCCATGAGCCATGATCGGCATTGTCATTGTAATAGTGATAAGATTCGCCATTGTTGTACGGCGGATCTATGTAGATGCATTTGATTCTACCGGAAAATCCTGGTTGAAGCAGCGGGAGGACTTCCCTGTTGTCCCCCTGTATAAGAAGATTTTCAAATGTATCTTCGATCAGAGGTTTCCCTTTATGACAAGGAGCATCTTTCCTGGTGATCATCATCTCGCCTCCATACATACCGCTAACACTTCCGCCTCATTTGACGATTCAAGGATATGTTCGCTTGAATTGAGCTTGCTGTGAGTGAAGTGTCCTGGAGATACGACATCTACTCTGCGATAATACTTTTTTGCCCAGTCAACCAGCTGCCTTATTGTTACAACTCTTGGATGGGTTTTCTTTGTCTCGTCATATGGCGAATAGGAAAGAAGCAAATTGCGTCGCGAGAGCGAGACGGCCTTGAACATGTCATCAAACGCTTTGGGCGCCATGCTTCTGATGCAGAACGGGGACTGATGCCTGTCGCAGCGGTACAACCCGTTGCTGACGTGAATCGAGCCGCGAATTTTAACCGTAGATATCTGCGGCGTGTCGCCTAACGCCATCGTTTCAAGAACATGATAGAACCGGCTATAGTGCTCGCGTGTATAGGGAGGATCGGCATAGACCGTACACACCTCGTCCGTCAACATCTCTAGGCAATGCATATAATCGCCTTGTATTGTCTTGTTTGCAAATCGGCCCCGCGGCAAATCTAAATACTTCTGAAGCCACCTCCCATAAAGTTTTAAGACGTCAATCGTCTTATCCTTTACCGCCTTGTTGTATACGAGCGGTTTTATGTTGCCCTTTGCGTCGCGGGTCTTTATCGGTTGTGCAAAATGCTTGCCAACCGTATCGACAATATCGCTGGCCGTACTCAGCAACGCGGCCAAGAACAAATCCCGTTCGCTTGAGGTTGTGTTATTGCGAATTGCAGACAAGATTGTATCGATCTGTACCGCCTGTTTGTATGAGAAATAGACACCGCCGTAATTTCGCGAGATGAATGATTCGGATCCGTCAAGCCCAGCGGCGTCTAAACTTGACAGGACAGTTTCTTGGGCGTTGGATATCGACGACATCTTGCGTTCCCGACGAAACACCTCTATAGACCCATGTTCAATTATCGCCGCAAGAACATCAAGATCCATTTCGGCAATTGCCTTGCATTCCTTCTGTATCATGGGAGAGAATGCTTCTTCCAACCTTGTTTCGGCCATGTGCTGCAACATGGCAAGAAAGTCCGTTGCCGCAGCATTGCCCACAGGATTGAGCAATGCGTTACACAAAATAGTGGAATAATGCTGAATGTCACAAGCCGTGACGGGGAATCTTGACGATAACCTGTACGAAACACATCCGGAACCAGCAAATAGATCGCACACTCCGGCATTAGCCGGGGTGACACGCAAAACATGTTCCTCGATAAAATCGAGAATTCTCAGCTTGCTGCCGAGGTAGTTTAGCGTTCTAAAGCAGAAATCGCCTTCTTCTTTGTTCTCTATCGTCATAATCACACAATGAGTTCCGGATAGACCGCATGCAAAGCTTCGGAGTGGACTATTGCCCGCCTTAATTCTCGCGCCGGTTTTTTGCATTCTAAGTACAAGAAGTTCTTTACTGTAGCATACCTTTTGTGCCCAAACCGCAGCACATGATATGCAAAGGCTGATCCGCCGAGTTTCACGTAAATGCCGATTGGACGTTTTGCATTTCCGGGATATGCGCCTTGTGTCTCCTTGCAATTGATTTCAAAACGATAGTTCCTGCTCTTTACCGTTACGCTCTGACTCTCTGCAACATCGCCAAGCGTCCCATCCTTGGCAATGTTCATGAGCTCAATTTTGTAGTCGTTGTTGCCTCGCTCTGCACCGAAGAAATTCTCAAAAATATCAAGAGGAAAATTCACCTGTTTCCATCTCTTTCCGCCACCAATCTCTGCGACGAGGATTTCCGCCCCGACAGGGACTGTAACAGCACTTTCTTCCTCTCTGCCCTTTGAAATTCCCGCCTTGGGCCGTACATGAATTTTCCTAGGAGCGAATCCCTTGGGGAATTTTTGTAGCGGAACGATTTTGAACATTGACGAGCCGGCTTTTGACGTGCCCCTCGATTGACTTGCATCGTGGATCGCAGCTCGGTCAGCATCTGAGGGGACGAGCTTGTCGGCGACAAGATTATCTATAAGTTTTCGCGTGATGGGATATAGGTTTGTCTCGGTTCCATCCAACATGGCCTTCCAATAATTGTAGAACGCCTGATGGACCGGGTTGCTCTTTATATCCTTTATGAGAAGCGAACATTCAACGTTTTGAACCAGTCCTGGAACTGTTAAGTTGCTGGATCCAACTATCAAGGTAAATATATCCTCGTTCTCGAATAAATACACCTTTGGATGAAATATGTTTCGTGCATCCGTGTGATACACATATGCGTCTACTCCCCAATCCAAGACCGCATCTAACGCCTCTTTTGACGTACCCTTCTGGTCGATTCCAAGGATGACGCGAATTTTCATGCCTTTTGATTTTGCGTCAAGAATATATGGTGTAATTGCAGCGACACCACTACCACTGGCAAAGGCAACAAGACATGTGAAACAGCCAAACCGCCTGGATTCAAACTGCTTGATCAACTCCGCAGCCACAGACGTATCTGCAACGAGGTTGTATCCTTGTCCTATCATCGTAGTTTCCATACATAACCTCCTTTAAGCATAGTTCCCAAGACTAGATACTGTCAATGGGACATTATGAGGAAAGCAAGTATTGCTCTCGCCATTGAAAAGTCTGTCAAACCTACCGAATTCGGTAGGTTTGGAAAGAGAATCTTTTGTCGCTCTCAACGATTCATCCCAATGATAGAAGTCGATGTAGAAATCTGCGGCATTGCGACACCCAAGAACATCACAAAGCGCCTCGGCAGAGCAGTTGTATTCACATTCCTTCTTGCCAAGATACTTGATTTCGGGGATTTTGGAATGTTCATCGCATATACGCGCCCAATGGCCGTATTCATTTTCGCATACATCTTCAAACAAAGGCTTCATTTGGTTAGTCCTTTGGCTTCTTCGTCTGGCACATAGTCCATGATGTCTCCAATGTTGCATTGCAAGACCCGACATATTTTTTCAAGTGTAGGAGTACCCACGGCCTCGCCCTTGGACAACTTAGCAAGTGTTGCCGGAGCCATGCCAGTTGCATCGCGCAGATCTGTGCGCGACATATCATGGTCAATCAACTGATGCCATAATTTCTTGTAGCAAAATGCCATCGTCTCTTTCTCCTAAAGAATCTGAAGATAGAATATCATAATTCTGCCAATTCGTCAATGTGGTATGAATAAAACATTCATTGTAATTAATCTAACCCACAACATGAGGCTGCACGCACAGCCATCACCCCTACGATCGGATACGCTACGCCAACGGCAAGCGGGTAATCGGAGAGCCGGGGTCGGACGCTGGATGGCACGAGGGTTCTGAACCATTGAGGGACGATCCCGTCACGTTCAGGTTCACGAAGCCAGAGGGGCGGAGGCGCAGGGACCGGACATCACGGCCTCGCTCTACGCCCACATCAATGGAGACGAACACGACAAGGCATATCTTGGTGCGGTTACGATATGCCGCTGAGTCTATTTTGCATTGCCGCCATCGCCGTTGGCGCGGAGTATCGCATCGCACCTGCCGATCATGTAAAGCGGGATGATGCGCACGTCGTCGCATTGCCATCGCCCAACATTAGACGAAGTTTTTCAAAGTCGATCCCCCCCCCTGGCATCACGGTACTCTGGAAACAAAGCCGCGACCTTCGCCACATTGTCCAAGGAATCCTCATTTCCATTTGAAATCACTTTTCCCATTTTTGCTCCTCCAGATACTGACTGAAAATAAATGGCATTGCGTTCATGCACCCGTCCTTCGGCGAAGCGTTTTCGGCGGATTTGATCGCCGCGATGAGTTCATCTGCCGTAAAAACTTTCATGCCGTTTCCTTGCCGATCATTTCAGAAGATTGCGTCCACCGACTTCGGACAACATATGCATCCTCAAACTCGAGGTCGAGGAATCCAGCACCGGTGAAGAACGAGAAGATGCCGGACTTCATGTCCCGCTTCACGGGCTTGCATCTTGTCTGCTCATTCATTTCCAGCCGCCTTTCCGCTTCGCCAGTGCGATCTTGCCCGTTGGATAGGCGACGCTTTCCGACGTCGCCTTGCGGATCGACGCGAGAAGCCCCGGGATGACCTCCGCACCCATTTTCGCCGCAGCGAAGGTCAGGCGTCCCGCATCCTTCAATGACGCGCCCGTCCAGAAGATCTCCTTCTGATCGACGATGATGAAGCGGTCGTGGCAGATTCCGCAGACGGTCTTCGTGAACTTGCCGCATTGCGCCCCGAACGCCTCGAAATCCGACTCCTCCAGCTCGCCGTTGGCATGCGTCACCAGCTCGATCTTCACGCCGCGCCCGCGCTTCGCCAACATGTCCAAGGTCACCACGCCGGGATAGGCGTCAATCACGATCAGCTCCTTCTTCGCCCGGCGAATGAACTTGATCAGAAGCGACTTCGCGTCCCAGAACCTGTTCTGGTAGAAGATGCTCTGCAGCGGCGGCTCCTTCGTCTGCACGAAGAAATCAACCTTGTCTCTCAACTCCGCAATCTCACCGTCATGCTTCGCCAGCCGCCGCTCGACCTTGTCTTCCAACTGGTTCATACGGGCATTGACGGAATATCCCCGCAGCAAATACTCTTTCAGCACACGAGTCGCCCATTGCCTGAACTTGACACCAAGAACGGAATTTACCCGATAGCCAACCGAGATGATGGCGTCAAGATTGTAGAGACATACTTTGCGCGAGACCTTGCGATGCCCTTCAATTTGAACGACCGAGGATTCCTCGGTAGTTGCCCCCTTATCCAATTCGCCACACGAATAAATGTTCTTGAGATGCAATCCGACATTGTCAGTAGAGCATCCAAACAACGCCGCCATCTGACTTTGCGTCAGCCAGACGGTCTCGTTCTCAAGCCGCACGTCCAGCCGCATCGTCTCGTTCGGCTGGTACACGACAATCTGATTCTCCGCGTTCGTCATTTCACCCCCCGCTTCAGTTGTGCGCCTCCTTTCTCATCCTGCGCACGACGCCTATTGACCTCACATGGCTTATCGGGGGTAATCTCCATGATGTTTTCGATTCTGCAGTCAAGGCTATTGCATATCCGGTCCAAAACCGAAGCGGTGACACTTTCGCCACGAGACATTTTTGCAAGCGTGGCATGGGACACGCCAGAGACACGATGCAGGTCTTTCCGCGTCATGTCTCGGTCTATCAGCAATTTCCAAAGGTTTTTATAGCACAAAGCCATCTCAGAACCTTTCATCATCGAACGAACTGGCAAGCAGTTTATCATGTCTTCTTCGGAAAGTCAATTGGATGCAGAGTGAAATTTCACATCCGCGTAATTTCGCACAACTTGAGCGGTGGTTTGCTTGCAGCCACCCGCTCCTCGAAGCGAAGAGATGCGGCATCAGGGTCGAGAACAAGACCGTATAAAGAGAGTCGCCTGGATTGACCGGCATCGATTGGTCTCCATAGGCTTCCCCGATCCCCACCCCCTGTCGGTAATCCACCACAAGCGCCGCTTGTTCAAGATAGGCATCGGTCAATGCATCTCCGGCGAACGCCCACATGACCTTGTTGATTTTGTCTTTGTAGTGCGCGACAAACACCCCACAGACGAACAGGCAATGAGGGCGTGGAAGAGTAAAAGCATCGAGGTCTATGCCGTGTAGGGCATTCGCCCTCTTCTCTCCGACGATCTCGGTTCCATGCCATGCCCAAACAGCATCCTCCAAGTTCGTCTTCACGAGGCGGTCGAGCAGGGTTCCCGCCTGGAAGCATCCGTTCGTCCATGCGGAACAACGAGGCTGTCGAGGAATGCGCGCAGGAAGAGAATGGCATTCATAAACATTCCCGCCCCTGCCTCGCCGCGCGCGCGTTCGCGCGCAGCCAGGGCGCGATGTAGATGCCCTTCGCCTCCATCTGCGCGAAGTAGCCCGCATAGTCGAACGGGAGGCGCCGCCACGTGACGACCCGCCGCCGCGAGTCGTAGAGCGCGTAGACGCTCTCCGCCTCGTTGCGCGGGTAGCCGACCGAACCGACGTTCACGATGGCGCGGCCGCCACGCGCAAGCGTCCGCGCTGCCGTACGCGCAACCTCCAGCTCCGAAGACCCCGCGCGCGCCTCGACCCAGAGCGAGGTATGCGTGTGGCCGACGAAGAGAAGCAGCGTCGCCCCCATCGCGCCGAACGCCTCCCACGCGGCCGCCTCCGTGCCAATGTAGGGGAAGACCTCGGAATGGACAAGCGAGCCATGCGC
>ERZ1026868.1444-NODE-1444-length-12264-cov-5.277336_pt1 | contig 12264 bp, 8 predicted proteins | sample MGYA00380164_ERZ1026868 | MGnify/ENA primary metagenome ERZ1026868 (study PRJEB33269, sample SAMEA4719800) | human gut metagenome | biome: human-associated habitat; feature: organic feature; material: feces | place: Cameroon | collected 2013-10 ... | reverse complement strand
CGCTGCCTTATCATCGTCGTCTCAATCTTCGTCAGGCCGTCCGCAGTAGTATAGATGACCATTTCTGAATTGTTCTGTGTATTCTCCCAATGCTCCATTTCCATCCCTCACTTCTCTGCTTTTCCTGCGCACCGGTGCCATGTTGTTTTCGGTACAGGCAATTATTTTATCGTTACTATATCACGTCATTTTCTCCGCTTCAATAGTCATTTTGACAAAGCTGGGGGACTTGTTTTCAACACAAACCAAAAACTTTAAAAACACATACGGATGGCTGGGCGCACAACTGGAATTTGCCTTAATATCCATGGTCAACATGTTGCCATTGTCCGCCATTTGTTCTAACTAAAATCCAATTCCATCCATTGTATGTACTATTTGGATTCAAAGAACCATCTCCTCCAGAGGAATCAACATCGAATGAAGATTGCAAAACAATGACTTCATCTGCATTGTTCCTATTTGCCCAATCTTGATGGTCTTTAGAACTGTCATCTCCTGCATAATAAATCTCTGTAAGCGTACATCCTTTCCAGTCATTCTTAAATTCTTTTTTTATAGTGTCAATAGCAGCATTAATATCCTCTTCTGAATAAATTTCAGAATCTACATTATGCGTATTAACTTTACTGACATTTCCACCACAAGCACTCAAACTACATACAAGCAGAATACATAGCATGATATATACAATCTTCTTCATACAAGGCCTCCATAAATTTTGTTTTAGAATTTGCCATCTCTGCAAATTTCGTTTTATGAATGCAGGGACAGCAAATGTCATCCCCGTGAAATTATTCCCTTTGGATCCGTTTTTCTATGTCTTCAATCGATGGCAGTTGCCGTTGCAGTTCTTCCGGCAGGCTGCTGGTTACTTTATACGCACTGATACCCATGGGCTTGGACATATCCTTGAGTGCATATTCCGCCACCAGGTCATTTTTGCTCTTACACAGCAGCAAGCCAATAGAGGGATGATCATTTCCTTTTTTTAGAATCCCATCTACCGCTGAAAGATAGAAATTCAGCTGCCCAGCATATTCCGGCTTGAATTCACCGGTTTTCAGTTCGATCACCACATAACAGCGAAGATTCAGATTGTAAAACAGCAAATCAATGTAAAAATCATCTCCACCCACATTCAGGTGATATTGATTTCCAAGGAAGGCGAATCCAGTTCCCAATTCCAACAGTAGCTTTGTAACATCTTTCACAAGTGCCTGTTCAATATCCCGCTCCATCATATCTTCTTTAAACGGGATAAAGTCAAACACATAGGGGTCTTTCATTGTCTGTGCGGCAAGCTCACTTTGCGGGGAAGCAAGGTGCGTTTCAAAATTATTAACTTTGTTTGCAATAACCTGTCTTTCGTATAAATTGCTTTCAATTTGATGAACCAATACACTGTGCGACCATCCATTTTCAGCCGTTTTTCGGATATACCACTCCCTCTGCTCCTCTGTTTTTACCTTATCCAGAATTGCTACATTATGAGACCATGGAATTTGTGCAGACACCGTCTGCACAAATTCCCGATCCGGATAGGTCGTCGCAAATTTTGCCATATACTTGAGATTTCGCACCGAATACCCTTTTGCTTCCGGGAATGCCAGCCTAATGTCTGTAGCAAGGTTTTCAATAAATTTATTTCCCCAGGTTTTATGCTCGTTGATAGCTGACCCAATATCGTAGTACAGGCATATCAGATCCCTGTTGACATTCAGCACTGCCCTATATTGCGCACTTTGGATTTCCTGCTTGATACTCTGTACCAAATCCAAGTACTCTCCGCTGTTCATCAGCATTTGCAAATCCTCCATTCTCATAAAACGAAACATACCCTTTTTCTTTGGATATTTTACCATACAGCGCAAAATAAAGCAATTGGCTATCAACAGTACAAAGGAAAAAGCTTTACAAACATATCGTGTTGTCCATAATGGCAATCACCCGTGAGCGGAAGCCCGATTATTCAGGACGGTAAGCTGGTAGGCGCTGTGACCCATGTGCTGGTGAACGATCCGACTACGGGGTATGGGATTTTTATTGAGAATATACTGGACGCGGCGGGGTAAAAGGGGGGTACCGTAAAACATCATTATGGGTCCGGAGGCAGCCCTGAGGCAGAAAAAGCGCAGCAATGTAAGCGTCCCAAGGGACACCGAAATAACGCAGTTGTCGAGCGAACCGGCTAGGGTCTAGCTAAAAACCGGGGATATGACCAACAGCGAGGGATTTTCCGTCTGATGAAGCCATTTTTTCGCGGGAATACTTTGTGTATTGCAAGGAAAAATGGTGCACAGCAGGCGGAAATTCCTCGCTGTTTTGGCATGATGACGGTTTTCAGCCAGACCCTGCCCGCGCTCCGGCAGCAGCCGATTTATTCAGAGCTTCCCTGGTATCAGAGGCTTCCTAAGCGTGAGCAGGGGCGGCTTTCTCCTTGGGCTTCAGCACGATAAAGCTCTGGGCAGGCAAATGCAGCGTATCTCCCTCCATGGCGGGGGTTCCGACGGTGAAGAGGGGGATATAGGCTCCGTCCAGCTGACAGGTCTCCTCACCGCTGCCGGGGTTCATGGCGACCAGCAGACTCCCCCGCTTGTAGGCAAACAGGCGGCCGCGGGCAGCATAGACGGCAAACGGGCTGTAGTTCTGAAGCTCCGGCTCGGCGTGACGCAGGGCAATCAGCCGCTTGACATGGGAGAGCATGGAATTCTCGTCAAGCTCCTGCGCCTGCACGGTGTGCCGCGCGTCGGCTTCCACGGGCAGGTACAAATCCTCTGCCGCGCCCTCGGAGAATCCGAGGTTGGGGCCTGCATCCCACTGCATGGGCGTCCGGGAACCGGTGCGGTGGTAGCCGCCCTCCTTGGTGGGGATGACCCGATAGTCCATGCCCAGCTCATCGCCGTAGTACAGGAAGGGAGCGCCGGGCATCGTGAAGATCCACGCAAAGGCCAGCCGCCGTTCCGCGTCTGTCAGCCCCGCGGCGGGACGGGGGGTATCGTGATTGCAGGTAATGAAGCACCAGAGGCCGTGGTCGCGGCTGTCGTGATATTGGGGCAGGTAGTCTGCAAGGAACCGGCTCACGTCGGTGCCGGAATCCCGGGAGAAGAAGCCGGTATTGCCGATGTAGCTGCCGCAGCCGTCCCGGAGGGTGTAGTCCCGCATCATGGTGCTGTAGCCGTTGCCGTCCCAGTTGAGATAAAAGTCCATGTCAAAGCCGCAGCGCAGAGCCTTGTCCGGATGATTCCACTCGGAAACGAAGGCAGCATCCGGATATTCCTTGTGAATGGCGCCCAGAATGTCCCGCCAGACCTCCATGGTGGCAAGCTTTTCCGTGCCGTCATTCTTCACGAGAGACTCCGCCATATCCACCCGGAAGCCGTCGCAGCCCAGATCCAGCCAGAACCGGATCACATCCTTCATGGCCTCCCGGGTCGCAAGGGCGTCAGGACTGGTGATGCTCTGCTGCCAGCGTTCCCGGCGTTCCCGGTAGCCGTAGTTCAGGGCGGGCTGACATTTGAAGAAGTTGATGATATAGGTGGCGCTGCGAGGGTATTCGCCGCCGATGAAGGGCATACCGTCGCCCCCGGCAAAGGCATGATCCGTCCAGATGTACCGGCCGGAATATTCGTTTGGCTCGGCCTCGCCGCTCTTGCGGAACCATTCGTGTTCTTCACTGGTGTGGCCGGGAACCAGATCCAGCAGAACCCGGATCCCCAGTGCGTGGGCGCGGCGGCACAGCTGCGCCATATCCTCGTTGGTGCCGTAGCGGGGCGCAATCTTCTTATAGTCCCGGACGTCGTAGCCCGCGTCCTTGAAGGGAGAGTCAAAGCAGGGATTGATCCACAGGGCGTTGCAGCCGAGGCTCTTCACGTAGGGCAGCTTTTCGGTGATGCCGGGAAGGTCGCCGATGCCGTCTCCGTTGGAGTCCCGGAAGCTCTGCGGATATATTTCATAAAATACGGCGTCACGAAGCCAGGATGCAGACATAACAATTCCTCCGTTTTTTGTTTTTGTATGGATCATCCGACCAATACCGGAAACTGCCGGGACAGGGGCGGATGGCGGGGCACGGGAAGACTTCGGATGGTTTCCTGTGGAAATACCGCGGACTTCCGCCGCGGGTAGTCTTTCCGCTTCCGGTACGGGGAGAATCGGAAAGCGGCAAATGTATTATAGAAAAAAACGGCGGGGAAATCAAGGGCAACACCGCATAATTTGGCAAGAAGGCTCAGCCAGGATTTTTGCCCCAATTCAAAGTTTGGAAAACGAAGGAATACTGTATGTATTTCTCGTTTTTCAAACTGAAGAAGTGGGGCAAAAAGGCGGCTGAGACTCGCAGACACAATTGTGCGGTGTTGCCCAAGAGAAAACCGGAAAGAAATCAAGCCGGGAAGCGCATGGGAGGGCGTTGCCGGCGGCATTTCCCCAGGACATTGGCAGTTTCAACAATTTCTGATGCATCTTTTTATACACACTGCGCAGTTGACTTGTTACGAAAAATCGAGTATTCTTTTTTTAAAGGGAAGTGTGAAGAAAATAATCCTCTAAGCACTCCCCCCGTTTTTTTCCGGCTTTCTGGAAACGATTCCAATTGGAGGACACGGGAACATACCCGGGTATTCTCCCGTTCCGTTCGTCCTATGGAAAGCGCTTTCCGGTCTGCGGGATCAGCCAGCGAATTTATAATATCAAGGAGGAAATGTAAAATGAAGAAGATTCTCGCGCTGCTTCTGACTGTCGGCATGGTTCTTGGCCTGTTTGCCGGCTGCGGTAACAGCAACACAACCCCCGCCGGCACCGCCGCCGCTGCCAACCCCACCGCCGCTGCCGCGGCCGATTCTCTGGACGGCACCTATGACATCACCGTCTGGGTCTCCGAGATGGCCGGTGTAAAGGAACTGACCGAGCAGCAGATCAAGGACTTTATGGAAGAGAACCCCGGCATCGTCATCAACGCCACCATTGAGGGCGTCACCGAGCTCGACTCCGCCACCCAGATGATCACCTCCGTCGAGGACGGCGCCGACCTGTTCTGCTTCGCGCAGGATCAGCTGGCTCGTCTGGTGCAGGCCGGCGCCCTGACCAAGCTTGGCACCAAGGCTGCCGCGGAAGTCACCGAGCTGAACGACAGCGGCGCCGTTGCGGCCGCCACCGTTGGCTCCGATATGTGGTGCTATCCCATGACCTCCGATAACGGCTACTTCATGATTTACGACAGCAGCGTGATTCCCGCTGAGCACGTGGACAGCCTGGAAGACATCATTGCCGACTGCGAGGCCGCCGGCCGCGGCTTCTCCATGGAGCTTGAGACCTCCGCGTGGTACAATGTCGCCTTCTTCTTCGCTACCGGCTGCCACTCCAACTGGACCATGTCCGCCGACGGCAAGAGCTTCGAGAGCGTTGACGACGACTTCAATTCCGACAACGGCGTTATCGCCCTGAAGGGTATGAAGAAGCTGCTGAACTCCACCGCTTACAAGTGCTCCAGCTCTGCCGATGACTTCTCCGCCGCCATCCCCGCCGCCGTCGTCATCGTCGGCACCTGGGGCACCAGCTCCGCCAAGGCCGCTCTGGGCGACAACTACGCCTGCACCGATCTGCCCAGCTTCACCGTGGACGGCAACTCTTACCACCTTGGCTCCTTCTCCGGCAACAAGCTGGTGGGTGTCAAGCCCCAGACTGATCCCGTGAAGACCGCCGTTCTGCAGAAGCTTGCCCTGTACCTGACCAACGAGAAGTGCCAGCTTGCCCGGTTCGACGCCGTGGGCTGGGGTCCCTCCAACAAGGCTGCCCAGCAGTCCGAAAAGGTTGCCAGTGATCCTGCCCTGGCCGCTCTGGCTGCTCAGAGTGCCTATGCTACGCCTCAGGGACAGATTGACGGCTCCTGGTGGGATATCGCCAAGGTTTATGCCACCGCTGCCAAGGAGGCTACCACCGACGAAGAGCTGAAGGCCGCGCTGGAGAGCTATGAGACCTCCATTAAGGGTCTGTTCTCCATGTCCGCCGAGGAGCGGGAGGCCTTTACGGTCATCGGCTCCATTAACGGCGACGGCTGGTCCGTGGATCTTCCCATGACCAAGCAGGACGACGGCAGCTGGCTGACCGATGAGGCCTACCAGATGGATGCCGGCGTTGAGTTCAAGGTTCGTCAAGGCAAGGCCTGGGACGTTGCCTACGGCACCGACGGCAATAACTTTGTGGTCGAGACCGCCGGTACCTACAGAGTCCGTTTGACCCTCAACGGCGAAGAAGGCACCGTGGAGCTGGTTCCCGCCGAATAAGGCAGGCTTCCATCCACAAACGCAGTGACATAGAGTTCTGAGAGGGGGAGCCGCTCGGGTTTGCCCGAGCGGCTCTTTTGCGGTCCCTCTGCCGCTGCCTTCCGAGTCCCGACGGGATTCGGAGCATGTTCCCTGTTCCGGCCCGGTGTCCCGCCGAAGAAGGAGGAGCCCCGGCACCGCCGGCTTCCTTTTTGGGCGGAACACCGGAAACAAATGGACGCCTCCGCAACCGGCTTTTGGGCGGGCAGCATTTCCCGCCAAAGCGAAAAACGGTTCCCGGAGGCAGCCAAATCCAAAAAGAATGGAGGTAGGCGGATAAACGCAGGTTTATCCCGATTGATCATGAAGAAACTGACGGATCTGGAATACCTCAGGCTGAACACGTTTCAGCGCCTGTGGTACAACATTGTCCTGTTCGTTCTCGGCATCCCCGGCTGGCTGGCCTCTTTGGTCAAAGCCGTCGGGAACGGGATCGCAGGCGCTTTCAGGGGCATCCGAAACGAGCTGACGGATTGCGCCACCACCTTTACAAGGGGCAGCTGGAAAACAAAGGTATCCTACCTTGTGATGGGCTTCGGCAATATTGCCCGGGGTCAGGTGCTGCGGGGACTGCTGTTCCTTGTCTTTGAATCTGTGTTCATCGTTTATATGGTCACAACCGGCAGCTACTGGCTGGGCAAGTTCCGCACGCTGGGCGATGTGCCCCCCGGAGAGGTATACAACGAGGTGCTGGACACCTACGTCCGGGTCAACGGCGACGACTCTTTTAAAATTCTGCTGTACGGCCTCCTGACCATTCTCTTCATCATCGCTTTTGTCTACACATGGCGGCTGAACGTGAAGCAGAACCGGATCTCGGAGGAGATCCTTGCCACGGGCAAGAAGCTCAAAAGCGGAAAGGACGACCTTCGTTCCGTGCTGGACGATCAGTTCCACAAGACGCTGCTGGCACTGCCCATCACGGGCATCCTTGTCTTCACGATAATCCCGATTCTGTTCATGATCCTCGTTGCCTTCACCAACTATGACGGCGCTCACGACGGCTACAGCAACCTCTTTACATGGGTGGGGCTGAGCAATTTCAACGAGCTGATCAGCTCCAGCAGCGCGGACGCGAACCTCAGCTACACCTTCGGCGAAATCCTTTCGTGGACGCTGATGTGGGCGTTCTTTGCCACATTCACCAATTATTTTCTGGGAATGCTGGTGGCGATCCTCATCAACAAAAAGGGAATCCATTTCAAAAAGCTCTGGCGCGGCATTCTGGTTCTGACCATCGCGGTGCCTCAGTTCATTTCCCTGCTGTATGTCTCCAAGCTCTTCGATACCAACGGCGTCGTGAATGCCATGCTCCTGAAGCTGGGCTTTATCGATCAGGCCATCCGCTTCTGGGAGAATACCACCTCCGCCCGAATTCTCGTCATCGTAATCAACATCTGGGTCGGTATCCCCTATCTGATGCTGGTGAGCACCGGCATTCTGATGAATATTCCGCAGGATCTGTACGAGTCGTCCAAAATTGACGGTGCCAGTGTCTGGCAGCAGTATATGAAGATCACGCTTCCGTACATGCTCTTCGTCACGGGTCCCTACCTGCTGACCCAGTTCATCGGCAATATCAACAACTTCAACGTAATCTATCTGCTGACCAGCGGCCGCCCGGCAAGTCCGGATCTTGTAACCAGCGGCGGCAGTGCCACAACTACGGATCTTCTGATCACCTGGCTGTTCAACATTACCACCGGCGTCAGCAGCAACTATAAGCTGGCCGCCGTGATTGCCATCATGATCTTCGTTGTTGTCGCGGTTCTTTCCCTGATCGTCTACAACGTGATCCCGTCTACCAGAAATGAGGAGGATTATTCGTAATGAGCAGGAATCGATTTCACATGGGAATCCGGATGAAAAGTACCGTTTCCAATACTGTGCTCTATGTGATCCTTGTCCTCATGTCCATTATCTGGCTAACGCCCTTTGCGTGCATCTTGCTGGAGTCCTTCCGGACTGAATCCACCGGACGTGTGGGCTACATCATCCCCAAGCAGTGGGGCTTTGATAACTACATCAATCTGTGGACCAAAACGAGCTTCCCCATTTGGTTCCGCAATACGCTGATCACCGCCCTGGCTACGGCGGTGCTGCAAACCCTTATGGTGCTGAGCGTCAGCTATGTTCTCTCCCGGCTTCGCTTCAAGGGCAGAAAGCTGCTGATGAACACCTGCCTGGTTCTGGGCATGTTCCCGGGCTTCGTCACCATGATCGTGCTGTATAAGGTTCTCAGCGGCATGGGGCTGACGGGAGCCAACTCCGTGCCGGGACTGATTCTCGTCTACTGCGCCAGCTCCGGCATGGGATACTATGTGTCCAAGGGCTTCTTCGACACCATCCCCAAGAGCTTGGACGAAGCGGCTCGGGTGGACGGCGCTTCCCGCTTTCAGGTGTTCTACAAGGTGATCATGCCTCTGTCCAAGCCCATTGTCATTTATACCGTTCTCACTGCGTTCATGGCTCCGTGGGCCGACTTCATGTTTGCCAAGTATATCTCCCACAATACGGAGGTGGGCATGAATGTGGCGGTGGGTCTGCAATACTGGATCTCCTCGAAGACCCTGATCGCCACCAACTATACCATGTTCTGCGCGGGCGGCGTGGTGGTGGCGCTTCCCGTCACCATCCTGTTCATGCTCCTGCAGAGGTACTATGTGGAAGGCGTCACCGGCGGCGCCGTGAAAGGATAAGGAGAGAGGAAAGCTATGGCATCTGTAAAATTAACCAACGTCAAGAAGGTCTACGACAAGAAGGTCGTGGCCGTTCACGATTTCAACCTGGACATCAAGGATAAGGAATTTGTGGTCTTCGTCGGCCCCTCCGGCTGCGGCAAATCCACGACCCTGCGGATGATCGCGGGTCTGGAGGAGATCTCCGAGGGTACCGTGGAGATCGACGGCGTGGTGGTCAACGACCTCCAGCCCAAGGATCGGGACATCGCCATGGTGTTCCAGAACTACGCCCTGTACCCCCACCTGACGGTGTTTGAGAACATGGCCTTCAGCCTTCGTTTGAAGAAGGTCCCCAACGATGAGGTGTTCAGGCGCGTCACGGAAGCGGCGAAGGTGCTGGGCATTACCGAGTATCTGACCCGGAAGCCCCGGGCGCTGTCCGGCGGCCAGCGGCAGCGTGTGGCCATCGGTCGTGCCATGGTTCGGGATTCCAAGGTGTTTCTGATGGATGAGCCGCTGTCCAACCTGGACGCCAAGCTCCGCAATCAGATGCGTGCCGAAATCATTCTCCTGCGGAAAAAGATCGACACGACCTTTATCTATGTAACCCATGACCAGACCGAGGCCATGACGCTCGGCGACCGGATCGTCATCATGAAGGACGGCTTCATCCAGCAGGTCGGCACCCCCACGGAGGTATTTGAGCATCCCGTGAATCTGTTCGTGGCGGGCTTCATCGGCGCGCCCCAGATGAACACCTTCCGCACGGAGCTGGTGCGGGAGAACGGCAAGTACTATGTGACGCCTCTCGGAAGCCGGATTGAGGTGGACGGTGAGACCGGTGAAAATCTGGCGGCAAAGGCGGTGGACGGCCGCAGTGTGGTTCTGGGCGTCCGTCCGGAGCACATCACCCTGTCCCAGCCGGGCCCCCATGCGATTCCCTGTACCATTATCGTAAATGAAATGATGGGCAGCGAGCTGCACATTCACGCGGAGACGGAGGACGGCGCCCAGCTGGTGGTTCGGGTACCCACCCTCGGCCTGCGCAGACAGGAGCGGGCGGAGCTGGTCAATGGTGCGAAGATCCATGTGAGCTTCCCCGGCGAAGTCATGCACCTGTTCGATCCCGAAACCGAGCGGAATCTGATCTACGGATAAGGCTTCACGGGTAAGCACCGTACCCCAAAACTGCGCAAAAGCCAGTGCATGAAGAGTTTGTGCATCATTTTCCAGCCCCCGCAGGGGCTGGAAAATGGTACGTTATCCATTTTGCCATGCGTTTGCATACCAAGAAGCCCCGCGAGCGCGGGAAAAGAATACATGTTTAATCTCCCCCGGCTGTACCAAAAAAATCGGCGCAGCCGGGGGAGATTTGCGGTGACGATAGTATCCGGAGCGGTTTTGGATGGCGATGGCGGTCAGGGAGCGGCGGAGCCGAGGATCAGGGAGGTCTGGGGGGCAAGGCTCAGGACGGTGCCTTCCAGAGACGCTTCGCCCATGCCGATAACCTCCAGAATGGAGCGGCAGGGAATGTCCGTATCCGCAAGATCTACCGTAAAGGGAATGTCCGTGCTGATGTTGTGAAGAATACACAGGGTGCTTCCCTCGTATTCCACGAGAAAGCCGCCACACTTGGCGCTGCCAAGATTCACCTGTGTATAGGTGCCCCGGGGAATTGCCGGGTAGCGGTTTCTTATAGAAATCAGGCGGCAGTAGTAGCGCAGCAGGCTCCCCTCCTGTGCCAGCTGAGACTCTACGGTTCCGTTGGTCTGCTTGGAAGAGGGATAGGTGCTGCCCTCCGGATCCCGGGGACTGCTGTCGTCTCCCCAGAGCATGGCAAGCCGCCGGTTGGCATCGGTATTGGCGGAACCTCGGACGCCCTTCATGCCGATCTCCTCCCCGTAGTACAGGAACGGCGAGCCGCTGCACAGCAGATAGAGATTGGCGGCCATCTGGGGAAAGTGGTTCGCCAGCATCAGATACCCGGCAGAGCGATCCATGTCGTGGTTGGAAAGGAAGCAGACCATCATGCCGTCGGGGTTCGCCTGAGAAATCTTGTCCTGAAAAGCGCACATGTAGCCCGTGAACCGGTTGATGTCCTGATCCTTGGCAGCGGAGGCAATGACGCCCTCGGCCTGGGCGGCGGCGAAATTGAAGCAGTTCATGGCCGGATAGTAGGCGAGGATCTCCGACTCGCCGGACCAGCACTCGCCCACAAGATAGACCTCCGGCTTCACGGCTCGAAGCTGGTCGGTGTACCACTTCCAGAACGCCGCGCTTCGGCCGGTTTCTCCATAGTAAAGATACTTGACGGCGTCAAAGCGGAATCCGTCCACGCCCAGCTCCAGATAGTACTTTGCCACGTTCAGCATTTCCTCCCGGACGGCGGGATTGTCATAGTTCAGCTCCGGCATGTCCGGGGAGAAGTTGCACTCGTAATATTCGTCCGCCGTTCCGGGAATCTTTTCGCAGGTGATCCCGGCCGGAAGCGTCTCGCCGGTGTACCAGCTGTAGTAATCGTAGTAGGGATCGTCGGGATTGGCGTCGGCGTGGGACTGGCAGAAGGACTGAAACCATTCGTGGTTCCGGGCAGTGTGGTTGATGACAAGATCGAGAATCACCTTCACGTTCCGGGCATGGCAGGCGTCGAGAAGCGCCCGGAGATCGTCCTCGGTGCCGAAGTCCGAGTCGATCCGGTAGTAATCCGTTGCGTCGTATTTGTGATAAGAGGGGCTGGCAAAAATCGGCGTCAGCCACAGCCCCTGTACCCCGAGACTGGTATCCGACAGGAGATTCCCGTCGTTCAGATAGTCCAGGTGCCGGAGAATCCCGTTCAGGTCTCCCGTTCCATCCCCGTCGGAGTCGGCAAAGGAGCCGACAAAAATCTCATAGAACACCCGGTAGTTGTCGTCCGTTTTGTCGGCCTCCGTGGGCACGGTCTCCGCCGGAGAGGCCGTGCCGCATCCTGCCAGCACCAAGGCCAGCAGAAGCGCCGCGGCGCGAAGAAGAATTTTTTTCATGTGTGATCCCGCCTTTGAACTTTTCATCCGAAAATCGTATCAGCATTCAGCACTGCGTCGGGTACGGGTCTCATACTGAACTCCAATTAAAATCTTAAAAAAAGATTTTAATTGCCTGAAGGGCATGGAGTTCATATGAGACTTGTTTTGTGATTTCTTTCCTTATAAATCACAAAACAGGCAGCGCCTTCAGGCGATGCCTTCCTGATTAAAATTAAGATTTTAATCAGGAAATAGTAT
>ERZ1026868.1439-NODE-1439-length-12286-cov-5.146022_pt1 | contig 12286 bp, 7 predicted proteins | sample MGYA00380164_ERZ1026868 | MGnify/ENA primary metagenome ERZ1026868 (study PRJEB33269, sample SAMEA4719800) | human gut metagenome | biome: human-associated habitat; feature: organic feature; material: feces | place: Cameroon | collected 2013-10 ... | reverse complement strand
GGCGAAGCAAGAAGGTAAGCAAGAAGGACTTGCGGAGGGTATGGAATTAGGCATGGAAAAAGGCATGAACCAGAAAGCTTTGGATATTGCCAGGAAAATGCTGTCGAAAGGCATGGAGGATGCTACCATCATGGAAATAACTGGGTTAACACGAGAACAGTTGATGCAACTAAAATAAATTGTAATCTCTACCCTCATTCGTAAACTTTTATCACAAAAAACGAGGATTTTATAACAACTTTAAAAAATCCTCATCAATACGAAAGAAAATTCGTAAAAACTTGTCGGTTTATCAAAAATTTAATATATCTTTGCACCAAGTATCAGATTTTAAACCTTGAAGTTTATCTAAGCAGGCACTAATATAGGTGCAAAAACTGGTAAATTCAAGCTGACTATATACCTTAATAATATAAATAGCAGCTTACAACGGAATTAAGAAATGAAAAGCCTGCAAGAACGAACAGAACAAAGTATGGCAAAAAATCTAAAGGTAGGTATGCTCGTATGCGCCTCTATCCTGGCTGCAAATGCTGCATACGCTAACTACCCATCATCTAATGAGCTACTGACTGTTACACAACAAACAGGAAAGATTAAGGGAACCATCGTCGATTCCAAAACAGGAGAACCTGTCATTGGAGCAAGTGTGAAAGTAAAAGGCACCAAACTGGCTGCCGTAACCGACCTGAATGGTGAGTTTGAACTCAATACCCACGCCAACGCTACCCTACAGATTTCGTATGTCGGATTCAAGGAGACTGAGGTGAAAGCCAGCAACGGCATGAAAATCTCACTGGAGGAAGACACCGAATCGCTCGAAGAGGTTGTCGTAGTGGGATACGGCACTCAGAAGAAAGAGAGCCTCACTGGTGCCATGGCAAATATCAAGGGAGAAAAACTGAAAGACATCACTTCTGCCACCGTTGAAAACATGCTCAACGGCAAGGTTTCGGGTGTGTATGTAGCTCCTGGTTCTGGCCGTCCTGGCTCTACGGGAGCCATTATTATCCGTGGACAGACTTCCATCAATGGTGCCACAGCTCCTCTATGGGTTGTGGATGGAGTCATCGTGGGCAACAGTGCCGGCGACCTCAACCCAGACGACATCGAGACGATGACCGTATTGAAGGATGCAGCCTCAACAGCCATCTATGGTTCTGAGGGTGCCAACGGCGTCGTAGTAGTCACCACCAAGCAAGCCAAGCACGAAAAGATGTCTATCTCCCTGTCTGCCAAGGCCGGTCTGAGCACTTTGAACCGTGGCAACCTGGAGATGATGGACGGTGCGGAATTCTACGACTACTATAAGTCGTTCCAGAATGTGGAGTCAGTGAACTTCCCACGCTGGAACGAAGACCTGAGAAACTCCAACTTCGACTGGTTCAAGCTTGCCAAGAAGACCGGTTCCACCCAGGACTATAACCTGACCCTCAATGGTGGCAGCGAGAACATACAGTCAATGTTCACCCTGGGCTATTTCAAGGAAGAAGGTGCCGTCAAGGGTTATGACATGAACCGCTACAGCACCCGTATCAAGGTGGTTTACAAGCCTTACGAGTGGCTCACCATCAAGCCGAACATCAGCGGTTCACGCACCAACGACAAGGACAAGCAGTATAGCGTGGGCGCCATGTATTCCATGATGCCATGGGATAGCCCTTACGATGAGAACGGCAACCTGGTGCCAAACTACTATGACGGATGGGTGAACTCCAAGGCAACCAACTATCTGAACGACCTTGCCGCAGGCGACTACTCAACAAGTACCACCTACGACCTGTCTGGCGGATTGGATTTCGACATCAAGATTACTCCTTGGCTTACATTCTCATCTGTCAACAACTACAGTTACTACAACAGCCAGACTCACGGCTACTACGATCCGAAGTCTAGTTCAGGCGAGGGAGTAAATGGCCGCACCACAGAGTACAACTATGTATCTACCCGCCGCTATACCAACCAGTTGCTCCGTTTCAAGAAGAGCTGGGGCAAGCACAACGTCAACGCTTTGCTCGCCTACGAGTTCAACGACTATGAAATGAAGTATACCGATGTGTATGCCACAGGATTCATCTCAGGATTCGAGGACTTCATGACAGCTGCCAAGCCGGAGATGGCCAACGGTTACCGCACGGCATGGGCCAAGCAGTCTTACTTCACACAGTGGCGTTACGACTACGACAGCCGCTACTACGGAGAGCTCTCATTGCGCCGTGACGGCCGTTCCAACTTCGGTTCCAACAACCGCTATGGTAACTTCTTCTCCGTAAGTGGAGCATGGAACATCAACAACGAGTCATGGTTCAAGGCAGACTGGGTAGACCAGCTCAAGCTGCGCGCCGCCTTCGGTTCTGTAGGTAATGTGCCTACCTCCCTCTATCCATCCTACTCTCTCTACTCAGTGGGTGCCACCTATAATGAGAATCCAGGTGCGCTCATCTCTCAGATAGGAAACAAGGACCTGACATGGGAGAAGACCTATACCACAGGCGTGGGTGTGGATGCCTCTTTCTGGCAGAACCGCCTGCATGCCACCCTCGACTACTACATCAAGAACACCAGCAACATCCTCTACCAGGTGCCTGTAACGGGACTGGTGGGCGTGACATCCATCTGGAAGAACATCGGCAAGATGCGCAACACCGGTATCGAGCTCACCGTCGGCGGAGACATCATCCGCACAAAGGACCTGACATGGAATGTTACAGCCAACATCTCCCACAACAGCAACGAGCTGAGAGACCTCTACAAGCAGCGTGATGCCAACGGCAACTATGTAGTGAAGCCAGTGCTGATCAGCGACGGTACATCGATTGCAGGTACAGCACAGCGCATCCTTGAGATTGGCGAGCCTGTAGACACCTATTATATGAAGGAATGGGCTGGCGTTAACCCAGAGGACGGTAAGCCACAGTGGTATATGGACGATGCGAATGGCAACAAGGTGGTAACCGACAGCTATTCCAAGGCTTCATACTACAAGTGTGGCAAGGCATCTCCTGATGTATATGGCAGCTTCTCTACCTCTCTGTTCTACAAGAACTTCGACCTGCAGGCAAACTTCGGTTATTCACTTGGCGGCCAGATCTACAGCTACTATCGCCAGGAGTTCGACTCCGACGGAGCCTATGCCGGCGACCGCAACCAGATGAAGCTGCAGAAGGGCTGGAGCCGCTGGGAGAAGCCAGGCGACATCGCCACTCACCCACGTGCCATGTACAACAACCAAGACAAGGGTAACCTGGCATCATCACGCTATCTGGAAAGCTCAGACTACCTGAAGTTGCGCTCACTCACCCTGGGTTACAACTTCGATTTGAAGAAGTATGGCATCCAGACCCTGCGCCTCTCAGTATCAGGCGAGAACCTGTTTACCATCACCGACTATTCTGGCGTTGACCCAGAGTTGCCAGCAGGCACCAACGACAAGGGAGTGCTGAGCGTAACCAGCACTGGAGGCACCTCAGTTTATCCAGCCGTACGCAAGTTTATGCTTGGTGTTAACTTAACATTCTAAATTCTTGACAACAATGAAAATGAATAAAAGTATATTGATGCTCATGCTTGGCGCAACCCTCCTGGGTTCTTGCGACATTGAGCGTTTCCCGACCTACAGCATGTCGGACGAACAGATAAAGAACAATCCTGCGAGCAACCTCGATGCCTTGCTCAACGGTATGTATGCTCAGCTCAAGAGCTGGTCTGACCCTATGCACCGTTGCGGAGAGTATGCAGGTGACAACATGGTGATCCGTGGTTCTTCAACCGATGCCTTCTTCGAGTTCATCAGCTATTCACGCACACCGAACAACTATCGTCTGCAGAGCTTCTGGGACTCAGGCTACAAGGCCATCGCACAGGCTTCCAACATCATCAACATGATAAATGAGGGACAAAGCACCGAAATCGACAACTCACTCGGCGAATGCTACTACGTGCGTGGCATGATGTATTTCTACCTCTGCCGTGCCTACGGTCGTCCTTACTACCAGGCACCGGAGAAGAACCTGGGTGTGCCTATCGTAAACGGTACCCCAGACAACATCCTCGACCTGCAGCTCGGCGACCGTGCCACCGTGCAGCAGACCTACGAGCAGGCCATCAACGACCTGAAGAAGGCAGAGCAGCTGCTCAGCACGAACCGTGGTCCAGCCTACGCATCAAAGGCTGCAGCCCAGGCGATGCTCTCACGCATCTATCTCTATATGAGCGGCACCTACGAGAACCCTAACCGGGAGTATGCACAGCTCGCCGTTGACTATTCCAACAAGGTAATCGAAAACAGCGACTACTCTCTGCTTCCACGCGAGGAGTTCATGAAGTACAACACCATCGTTCCTGAGAACAACCCGGAGGACATCTTCGTGGTGAAGCGCGTGGCTTCTGAATACTCAGGCTATGACCACTACTATGGAATCGGCGGTATGTATTCCAACATCGGTGGCATGGGATGGGGCGAGATGTACGCCAGCGAGAAATACATCGACCTGCTCAACGAGACGGGCCGCAACGACTGGCGTCCTGCATCAAAGAAGATCGTAGATGCACGTGCCAACTTCATCGAGCCTACATACACCGAAGACAACAAGGAAGTGTTCCGCTTCGTATATGTGGGCAGCGACGGCAACAAGCACTATGCCCAGTTCGACACCAAGCACAATGGCGACAAGGTATCCTGCACCGACAAGAACGGCAACTCCTACGACCTCACTCTGGTCAGTGCCGACGACGAGTACTATACCATCAACTATAATGGCACAGAGTATCAGGGCATGCTCGACAACTACATCACCGTGAACCGTGAGTATCCACAGTTCTACATCGTGAAGTGTTCGCGCGAGGGTGAGGACTCTCAGCTTCACTCACCGGTCATCAGCCGTCTGGGCGAGATTTACCTCAACCGTGCAGAGGCATACGCCAAGCTCGGCGAATATGACAAGGCGCTCACCGACCTCAACACCATCCGCAACCGCTCCATCGTAAACGGTGGTTATCCGGCAGGTAAGCTCAACGCCGACAACGCCTTCGAACTGATTGACAAGGAGCGCCAGCTGGAACTTGCCTACCAGGCAGAGCGCAGCTATGACGTGTTCCGCAACGGTCACTCGCTGACACGCGACTACCCAGGTCCTCACAACCAGCACGAGGAGGTGAAGGCATCTGACTATCGCGTAACATACTATATCCCTCAGAATGCCATCAACGCATATCCAGGCACTCTTACCCAGAACCCTACCGACAACAGCGGTGTGATTCTGAAGTAACCCACTGAAGGGATAACAGAAAATATCTGTTTCAAATAAAACGAAATGAATAACATCTATAGAAAAATGTACGTTGGCAATGCATTGGCAGTGGCTGTAAGCCTGCCAATGGTTGCCAACGCTACTAACGAAACTCCGTCTGCTTCGACAGCCATCACAGCACAGGCTGCGCAAGCAGACGGCGTGCAGATTCTAAGAATCAACCCAACAACCGTAGAACTCTGCTTCGCCAACCACCGCAGAGTGGCAGTTGACTTCTACGGCGAGAACATCTTCAGAATCTTTGAAGACCACAACGGTGGCGTGATGAGAGACCCGGAGGCAAAGCCTGAGGCTCACATCCTGGTGGACAACCCACGCACCAAGGTGGGCAGCCTGCAGATTACTGAGCAGGGCGATGAAATCACCCTCGCCAGCAGCAAGGCAAAGGTTATATTCAACAAGACCACCGGACTGTTCAAGATTGTAAACGCCGAGAACGGCAAGACCGTGGCTACCCAGAGCGCACCATCCACCTTCACTCCGGAGAAGGTGACGCTCACCCTCCAAGAGCAGCCAGACGAATACTACTTCGGCGGTGGCGTGCAGAACGGACGCTTCTCTCACAAGGGAGAAAAGATTGAAATCGTGAACACCAACAACTGGGTGGATGGTGGCGTGGCTTCACCTGCCCCATTCTACTGGTCTACAGCCGGCTATGGCTTCATGTGGTACACCTTCAAGCCGGGACTCTACGACTTCGGTTCCACCCAGAAGGGCAGCGTGAAGCTATCCCACGAATCGAAGAACCTCGACGTATTCTTCATGGTGGGCGAAAAGCCTACCGACCTGCTGGGTGAATACTATCAGCTGACGGGCAACCCGGTGCTGCTGCCTAAGTTCGGTTTCTACGAGGGACACCTCAATGCCTACAACCGTGACTACTGGAAAGAGGCAGACAAGGGTCGCACCATGACCTTCGAGGACGGCAAGAGCTACAAGGAGAGTGCCAGCGACAAGACGGGCATCAAGGAGTCGCTCAATGGCGAGAAGAACAACTATCAGTTCTCTGCCCGAGCTGCCATCGACCGCTACGTGAACCACGACATGCCTTTGGGATGGTTCCTGCCTAACGATGGATACGGAGCCGGTTATGGCCAGGAATCAACCCTCGACGGCAACATCGAGAATCTGAAGCAGTTTGGCGACTATGCCCGCAAGCACGGCGTGGAGATTGGTCTCTGGACCCAGTCAGACCTTCACCCTAAGGACAGCATCGAGGCACTGTTGCAGCGCGACATCGTGAAAGAGGTGGGCACCGCAGGAGTGAGAGTGCTCAAGACCGACGTGGCATGGGTGGGCGACGGCTACTCCTTCGGACTCAACGGCGTGAGCGACGTGGCGCAGATCATGCCTTACTATGGCAACAACGCACGCCCATTCATCATCTCTCTCGACGGATGGGCAGGCACACAGCGATATGCATCCATCTGGTCGGGCGACCAAACAGGTGGCGACTGGGAATACATCCGTTTCCATATCCCTACCTTCATCGGCGCAGGTCTTTCCGGTCTCTCCAACATCACCTCCGACCTGGACGGTATCTTTGGCGGAAAGAACCCAATCATGAACATGCGTGAGTTTGAATGGAAGACCTTCACTGCGATGGGACTCAACATGGACGGCTGGGGCTCCAATGCCAAGTATCCGTTCATCCTCGGCGAACCATCAGCATCCGTCAACAGAACTTACCTCAAGCTGAAGTCAGAACTGATGCCATACATCTACACCGCAGCCCATGAGGCTGTGACCGGCAAGCCGTTGATGAGAGCGATGTTCCTCGACGACCCGAACCCTTACACCCTGGGCAAGGCTACGGAATATCAGTTTATGTGCGGTCCTTACTTCCTCGTGGCTCCTATCTACAAGGAGACCAGGATGGACAAGCAGGGCAACGACATCCGTAACGGCATCTATCTGCCTGAGGGAGAATGGGTGGATTACTTCAACGGAAAGGTATACCAGGGCGGAAGAATCATCAACGAGTTTGATGCGCCTTACTGGAAACTGCCTGTGTTCGTGAAGAGAGGGGCCATCATTCCGATGGTGAACCCTAACAACAACGTTTCGCAGATAGACAACACCAACCGCATCTTCGAGCTTTATCCATACGGAGAGTCTGACTACAGCCTCTATGATGATGATGGCAAGACCGAGCTCTACCGCATCGGTGAGCACGCTACAACCCACATCCACTCCTCATTGGTTAAAGACCGCCTCACCGTCAATATCGACAAGACCGAGGGCAACTTTGCCGGACAGGAGAAGAACCAGTCTACAGAGATCCGCATCAACGTGAGCCAGGCTCCCAAGAAGCTGGTTGCCAAGATGGGTGGAAAGACTGTGAAACTGACAGAGGTGAACACGATGGAGGCTCTCCGCTCCACAGAGAACGCCTGGTTCTACGACAAGGCTCCACAGTTCAACCGCTTTGCCACCAAAGGCAGCGACTTCGAGAAAGTGGACATCACAAAGAACCCGATGGTATGCATCCATCTGGCAAAAACTGACGTGACTGCCAATGCCATCGAGCTTCGCATGGACGGCTACCAGTTCGACAACAGCGATGCCCTGCTCAAATCAGCAGGTGCACTGAACGCCCCTCAAGCTAGCCTGAAGGACGCAGAGGGTGCCAACAAGGCATTCACCATCACTGCAGCATGGGACAAGCAGGCAAACGCAGACTATTATGAAGTGAAGATTGACGGTATGCTCCACTCCACCATCCGCAGCACTGAATTCACCATCGAGAATCTGAAACCAGAAACCGAGTATGACATACAGGTGAGAGCGGTGAACAAGGACGGGGCATCAGAGTGGACCACCCTGAAGGGACGCACCATCAAGGACCCTCTCGACGAGGCAATCCGTGACATCACAGCCACCAACTCAACCCCAGACTGGGAAGGACTGGAGGTAGCCAAGATGTTCGACTTCAACGAGAAGAACTACTGGCACACCGACTACTACAAGAAGGAAGGCGTATTGCCATTCGACATGACGATGAACCTGCATAGCATCGCCAAGCTCGACAAGATTCAGTATCTGCCAAGCTCAGAGCGTGACAGTCACGGACAGATTTACAAGGGACGCATCGCAACAAGTTTCGATGGCAGCAACTGGACTGAGAACGGCACCTTCGAGTGGAACAAGGATGGGGGTGTAAAGGAATACAAGTTCAAGGGTGAGCCAGAGGCACAGTATGTGAAGATGACCGTTGAGGAGACCAAAGGCGGACAGGCGTCAGGTACTGAGTTGTATGTATTCAAGACCCCAGGCAGCAAGATGAAGAAGCCGGGCGACATCAACAACGATAACCGCATCGATGAGAACGACTTCACTTCCTATCTCAACTATTGCGGTCTGCGCAAGGGCGACAAGGACTTCGAGGGCTATGTAAGCAATGGCGACATCAACCGCAACGGCTTGATTGATGCCTACGACATCTCTGTGGTTGCCACCCAGTTGAAGAGCGGTGTAAGCAGCAAGCAGGTGGCTCCTGTTGCAGGCAGCATCTCGCTCGTAGCCGACAAGAAGGCATACCAGGCAGGCGACGTCATCACCCTCACCGTGAAGGGCAAGGATCTCGTATCTCTCAATGCCCTGAGCTTTGCCTTGCCATACAATGCCACCAACTTCGAGTTCATCGGCATCGACGTCAAGGATATGGGCAAGATGGAGAACATCTCCAAGGACCGCCTCCACTCTGACGGCAGCAAGCTGATCTACCCTACCTTCGTCAACATCGGTGAACAGCCTGCGGTAGAAGGCACCCACGACCTCTTCACCATCAAGTTGAAGACCAGAAAGGCATGCAAGCCATCATTCAAGTTCAGCAACCTGATGATGGTAGATAAGTTCTTGCGAGTAAAGAGCGAGAAATAAAAAAGTATAGTATATCATAAAGAAAAACCGTCTGTGGACATCCGATTTGCCCACAGGCGGTTTTCTTTTTCAAAACAACCCCGATGACAACCCTTGCTGCAACCCTCTACCTATTGCAAAAACCGGAAAAATGTTGTATCTTTGCATCAGAAATAAAAAGAAAGAAAAACGCAAAAGTATAAACAATTTTAATTGACATAGTTATGGAATACACAGAACAGGAAAACGAGAAGATGCAGAAGATGCTACTCTCACCCCACTTCGCCCTCGGGGAATTCACCAAATCGGGCACGGCCATCAAACATGGCGTTGATAATACACCACACGACATCATCGTGGTAGTGAGACTCACCACGCTCTGCGAGAAGATTCTGGAACCTCTCAGAAACCAGTTCGGAGCTATCCGCATCACCAGCGGTTACAGGTGCCACCTGCTCAATCTGCAGGTGGGAGGAGCTATAGGAAGTCAGCACGAACTGGGAGAGGCAGCAGACATCTTCGTCACCAACAGCGAGGTGCTGCTCAAGTACATGGAATTCATCCGGAAGAACTGCGACTTCGACCAGATGATTCTCGAACCGCGCGGACAACCACAGAAACGCTGGCTGCACGTAAGCTATACCATGCGACGGCCCAACCGGCATCAGACACTGAAATAACCAAACATTTCAAATCATCTAATACTATGAAAAAAGACACCATCAAGACCATCATCAAAATCGCCGCAGCCATCCTCACTGCCATCGCAACCTCACTGGGGTTTGCCAATACCGTGAACTAAGCTGGTGAAGAAATTGGGAAACAGCCCAGGGCTGTAAAAAAGACAAGTCCTGGGCTGAATTAAAAAGAAAAACACATTTTATTTTTTAACCTTTAAAATTTTTAATACTATGAGCGTAAAGTACAGAAAAGTAGTTAACAACCGCAAGAACTCCAAGACCAAGGGTAAGGTCTATGGACGAGCAGTAGTAGACGGTGTTATTGACACCAAGGAGATTGCTAGAAAGATCAACAAGCGATGCACCCTGACCGAGCCAGACATCATCGCAGTGATCAATGCCCTGGAAACCGAGATCGGCTACGGTCTCTCCGACGGCAAGCGAGTGGTGCTCGACGGCTTCGGTTCCTTCAAGGTGGGTCTCACCACCACCCCAGCCGACAGTGCCAAGAAGTTTACCAGTGCCAACATCAAGGGCATGCACGTCATCTTCCTGCCTGCCACCGAGATGGAACAGGGCAAGCGCGTGAAGAACATGCTGAAAGGCGTGAAGGCTGAGGAGATGACCGAATACACGGGCATCGAGTCGGGAGAAAACACCGGCGATGCGGGCAACACTGATTCAAGCAAGACTGATTCAGGCAAGACTGATTCAGGCGATAACTCTGGCAACACCTCAGGCGGAACCGACGACGGGAACGGCGGCCAGATGGGACTCTAGCGGGAGTCCACTCAGCAAAGGGCAAAGGCTTTGATTACAAGAAGCTTTTGCCCTTCTTATCTTTCAGCTTTCCACCAATGCCCCTTGGTTCAGAGCGCTTGTTTTTATTCAAAAAACGAACAGATATATTCATTTTCACTGTTAACTTGTTAAATAAAATGAAAAATATTTGGCATTATCAAGTTTTCATCGTATCTTTGCCAACGGATTTATATAAGTTATTGACAATAAAAGTTCTTACAGAATGAAAATAAAGGTTTTATCTCAATTTATAATTGCATCTTTTACGGCTGCCAGCATCCTCTCGCTGACATCATGTTTCAAGGATGAGCCCCTCAATGCCGAATGCGACATCGAACAGGCTTATATCGCTACCAACGGAGAATGGGAAAACTTTTTCCTCAATGCCACAGATACACTCAAGAACGTGATGTCAACCGATCAGGAAATCAGCTTCCTCGTGAAACGTGGCACCGACCTCAGCCACTTCGCCCCGAAGTTCAACCTTACCCCTGGCGCTACCCTATCGCCGGCCAACGGTTCGGAACAGGATTTCACCAACGGTCCCGTCATCTATACCGTTACATCGGAAGATGGCAACTGGAAACGCCAGTATAAGGTGAGCTTCACCTTCCCTCCCGTTATCTACGAAGAGATGAAGTACGACTTTGAAAACTTCTTCCTCAACGAAAACAAGCCTATACACAGATATTATGTATGGAGCGACAAGAACGACGACGGTACGCTCGCCAACAACTGGGCCACAGGAAACCCGGGCTTCAACATGAGCAAGGGTTCGGCAAAACCGGAGGAATACCCTACCGTGCCTGTGGAAGAAGGCTACGACGGCGCCTGCGTGAAACTCACCACCAGCGACACCGGAAGCTTCGGTTCGATGGCAAAGATGCCTATCGCTGCCGGCAACCTCTTTATCGGCAAGTTCGATGCCACCCAGGCACTGAAGGACGCCATGAAGGCTACCCAGTTTGGAGTGCCGGTTAGCTTCAAGCCTACCAAGTTCAGCGGCTACTATAAATACAAGCGTGGCGATGTGTTCACCGACCGACAGAAGAAGGTGGTGGAAGGCAAGAAAGACTACGGTACCATCTATGCCGTGTTCTACGACAACCACGACGAGGAGGGCAACAGCATCGTGCTCTATGGCGACAACGTGCAGACCAGCCCGCAGGTAGTGGCACTCGCCATCGTGCCTGATATCGACGACACGCCAGAGTGGACCCACTTCGACCTCGACTTCGTATACAAGAAGCAGGTGGACCCGCAGAAGCTGAAGAACATGGGCTACAGCATGGCCATCGTCAGTTCATCGAGCGTAGAAGGCGCCTCGTTCATGGGAGCCATCGGAAGCACCCTGTGGGTTGACAAATTCCGCATCACCTGCGAAAAAGAATAAGAAGATTCTTACAAAGAAGATTCAATGAGAAGAGATTGAGAAGATTTAGAAAAAAGAAGACAAGACAATGAAAAAGTCATTCATCATATCAGCCGTTGCCCTATCCCTCTGTTCTACTCAGGCATGGGGACAGAAGTTGGGAGAACTGCTCCACAACTTCACCTATCAGGCGCGCATCGGCTACAACCTGGGTGGCACTGCCCCTATCGGCATGCCTGCCACCATCCGCACCCTGCACAGCT
>ERZ1026868.1438-NODE-1438-length-12298-cov-3.547987_pt1 | contig 12298 bp, 25 predicted proteins | sample MGYA00380164_ERZ1026868 | MGnify/ENA primary metagenome ERZ1026868 (study PRJEB33269, sample SAMEA4719800) | human gut metagenome | biome: human-associated habitat; feature: organic feature; material: feces | place: Cameroon | collected 2013-10 ... | reverse complement strand
CGTTCATTTCAATTTTTTTCTGAATGGTGTCTATGTCGATAATACCATTTTCAATGGCAAAATTCAACAATTCACTTTTAGAAAGATTTTCCGTTTAAATCACCTTCTAATCTATTGATTTTTTTCTTTATATCAAAAATTCTTCTTTCAACCGTTCTTGGCGATATGCATAATTTTATTGCAATTTCTTTTGAAATAAATCCACGGGCAAGAAGAGAAAATATTTCCTCTTCCTGCTCCGTAAAATTGGCGTTTTCAATAATTACTTCAAGCTCTGGCTTAGTCAGTTTTGAAAACTTCATAAGCCGTTCTCCTCTGATATTTTTATTCTTCTCCCTTCCAGATCTTCAGCGTAACGTCTGCGTTAGTCATGACCCACGCCAGCATGGTTTAACCAAGATACTCTCTCATTTCGTCTACAGCGTCTGCTAAAAATCCATCAAATATTTCATCGACTTTCGCAATAAGTTCTCCCGAGTAACCATCCTCTTCCATCTGCGCCCGAAAATCTTTCTGTGAGCACTCAAGAAGACCGTTTTCTCTTCTTACCCATTCCTTTTTGTAAATTGTTCCATTCACTTCCAACGTCTCATTAACACCGTTTTCCGTTGTTTCTACTGTATACTTCACCTTTTCCTCTCTTTCCGCCCCGCCGCATTACTGCTGGCGGGGACTATAGCTGTTTGATTCTCATGCAAACCGGAGCTGTCCGGTCTGATCCGTCATTTTTTCTGTTTCTCCAAGAATTATCTTTCGAAACATGCTTTCAAATATCGGCACTGGAATGCTGTTTCCCGCTTGCTTATATAAAGCTCCGTTCAGACAATTTTGTTTTCCCGGATGCACCCTAAGTGCATTTTCAAAATCTTCATCTGAATACCCTTGAATGCGCCAACATTCTCTTTCTGTTAGATATCTGTATTTCCCATTGCCTAAGTCGATTACACCACTATTCGGGCTTCTCATTTGCTTACATGTAATCGTCATAGCAAAATCCTTAATAACTGGAACTCTTCCTTTAAAACTTCCATCGTAATCCGATAATCCATCTATTCTTCGCAACATGCTCGGCTGTGTAACGGTATAGTATTCTGGCACATCATTTTCCAAGAAATCTTTAATATTCCGCATGGGTGTATGTATCAAATTTGAAAAATCAAAGCATTCATTTCCAAGCACTGATACTGTAAAATATCTCTGCCGCGCCTGTGGCAATCCGAAATCTCTTGCATCCAAAAGTTCGTAACTGCTTGTATAACCTAACCTTGCCATTTCTGACATATAACGGTTATGATTATGAACCATATACTTACTGCGGACATTTTTCACGTTTTCCCAGATTACATACCTTGGTTTCCATGCTCCCATCTGTTGAATGATATGAATTGTCTCCCACATAAGACTTGATCGTGTTTCTGATCCTTCATCTGCACCTTTCTGTTTTCCGGCAATACTGAAATCCTGGCACGGACTTCCGTGTATCAAAATATCCGGTTTAAGATTCCACCCGACAACCGATTGTGTCTTATACGGCAGTTCATCCGCAAACATAGCATTGTAGGACCGAACTGCCTTTTCATCAATTTCCACATAATCAATGGCTTTGACCGATATACCAAGGTTGCGCAATGCACATCGTGGAGAACCAATGCCACCAAAAAGTTCTAAAATCTGTATCATGGCATCACCTCCGGAAAGTCCTCAAATCCCATCTGTTCATCTCTTTCAAAGACAAGCATTTCTTCCTTGGCTCTCTGATAAAAATTGCGATCAATTTCAAATCCGAAAGCATTTCTTCCCATCTCAGCCGCCGCGCGCAATGTACTGCCGCTTCCGCAACACGGATCAATAACCACGTCGACCGGGTCCGTAAAAATCTCAATCAGTTTTTTCAGTACCACAACCGGTTTCTGCGCTGGATGTATCTTCGGAATGTCCTTTCCGTCCTTTTCCCAGGTAAACCAGTTGAAGATCATATGCCCCGTACCTCTTATGGTTTTCCCATCTTCATCAAATTTTGCTCCATTTCTAAACTTTGGTAACTTGTCCCTGTATAAAACCAATGCATACTCCGTTGCACCTACTACACGCATATTTGCTTTAAGAACCTGTGGGCTGTAATTTTTTACAAATACAAGCGGTATGTAATGCTCAAATCCATGCTTCTTTGCCGCCGCAATCAATGTCTGCATCTGTTCAAAGGCGCAGAACACGATCATGCACGGCGCGTCAGAACTTCTCCCTCTAGTTCCGGCTTTCTTCGGCTCTTTCTTAAGCATCTTGCTGCAAAAATGGAAATACTCATACAGATTGAAATTAAAATCCGAATTAAATGCTGCTTTTCCTGCAAGTTTGCTTTCTCCATTCTTGTTATCTCCACCGTTGTACCACATCGGATTGCTGCCGTAGAAATTCTTCCCTACGTTGTAAGGTACATCGGCAATAATAAGCTGCGCCGGCGGTATCGCATATTTTTTATAATTCTGCATAGAATCTCTGTAAATTTCACATTTTGTTTTCATTTTTTCTCAAAGGAACCCGGCGCGCCTTTTATCCGGATAGGTTCCGGCTCCTTTCATATCAATTTTTCTAATTCCGGAATAATCTCTTCCGTCTTTATGTAACGCTGATAATACTGGTTTATAAGTTCTTCAATATGATGCGTTAATGTGTCTACTTTTTCCTGTGGCGCATCCCGCTCCTCTTCGCACTCTTCCAGTTCATCCTGGACGGCATCAATATCTCCCACTTCATCTTCGAGGATGTCATACTCTGTTTGCAGTTCATCATATTCAGCCTGTAACTCCTCATATTCCTGTCGTGTTCTGCCATCAAAACCATTCTCAAAGGCTTTCCGAACAGCTTCGTAGACTTCTGGTTCCATGTAATCACGGAAATCATCCATCCTTGTGATATAGGCAGCCTGTCCTTTATACTTAAATCCAATCATTTTTCTCAAGGAGCCGATGCGCATCTTCCCGGGAAGCTCGCACTCCTTTCTGATTTATTTTTTCTTACCTCTGGTCTTGAACTTATACACATCGTTTCTCTGCCGGCTTACCGCACTCCGGTAGCCGTTCAGCTTACTCGCTCTGCTCTTGCTCATGCACACCTCCCTCTATGGCATCTAGGCATCCGTTCCACCCTGCATCGAACATTCCATTGTCACAATGCTCTGGATGATCTGATCTCTCCGGCAGTTCCCTAAGCGGGCAAAAACTCGCTCGATCCTCCGAACTGTCTGATCCGTCATAATAATCATCTGCAGGCGGACAATATAACCCGCTTGGATCATCGTCAGCCAGTTGACAATCTGCGCAACTCTCCGGTATATCCATAATCAAAATCGCTTTAGCCATCTACTCCACCGCCTTTCACGATCTGGATAGCTTTGCCAAATGCTTCATATCTTCCCTGGCTTCTCCCGTCATCGTAGATCTGTTCGCCGTCTCCGCATCCGTCCTCGTCGCAATCATCTGGTCTGTCCTGCTCTACCTTCTTTAATTTTTCCAACTGCTCCACAACCTTGTCCGGATCATATGCGGTCGGTGCGCATTTTGCCGCAATTACAACCGGATCGTTCTCAACTCTTCCTTTTGTCAAGTCGTCCTCGTCAATCAATCTTCCCATCGTTCGCCCTCCTGTTCCGCATTAAAACGCAATCTCCAACATAAAAGATTGCAAGCATCAAACATGAAACATCATCAATCTTAGCCCCATTGTCCCAAGCGAAAAACATAATTATGAACCATACCACGCTCATTCTTCATCACTCCAATCTAACTTCTGACCGCACTCCCAACAGCTTTTCATTTCATCTACGGCGATGCAACACCCACAAGTAGGGCAACGATAAATCATACCTTTTCTGGTAATAAAATCCCGCAATTCGCTTTCCACGTCTTCATCTGTTGCTTTTCTTCTTACAATTTTCTTTGCCGTCTGCTTCTCTCTGGCTTTCAACAGACTGTCAAATGTGAATCCATTCTTTACACATTCATCCTCAAATTTCATGTATTCTTCCATGTTCTCAGGTGTAATTTTGCGATCAATCATAGATTTGCAGACTGCTACCGATTTCTGGCACTCTTCCGGCGTGACGATAGCCCGGTACTTCTGGATCTCCTCCAGTGCCTCGATCGCCATTTCCAGATCTTCCATTCCGCCTTTCCCTGCTACATGCTCCGCCGTATGCATCCGGTACTTGATTCTTTCGATTGCTTCATTCTCTGTCATGGCTACTCCTTTCTTACTGGCAGTCTGCCTGTATGAAAATATTCGTCATAAGCGTCAACCGTACAGCGTATTTCAGCCATAGCTATATCAACTGTTACATCTTTTCTATCCAATGCTCTTTCTGCATAATTTTTAATTCTCATCATTAAAGCCTGTGATATTACTATATTTGTGTTGTTACTCATTCCTACACCTCCAACAACTCCGGGTTGTCAATCATGTTTCCGATAACCTCCATACAATCCTGATAATCGTAAATATGTTCCTCTTCAAATCTTCCATCTTCAAGCAATACATCAAAGTATAAACCTGCTTCGCTTTCATTCCAACTAATGTAGCCACAGCATTCTGCATCCATGCAATTTGCAATGTCATTCTCCCAAATCAGCTTGCCGTTCTTATCCTTAAGTCCGGTGCACTGGCAGATAGTAGATGCATCTACAACACAACGACAGAAGAAACCCAAACTATCCTTTGCGTAGAAATAATAACTTTCGTTGCCCTTTTCTGTGCAAAATGGGTATGACAGATATCCTTCTACCCATTCTCCGTTATCAATCCGCTTTCCGCGATATAAATATCTACTCTCCATTTGCGCCCTCCATTTCTTTCAGCTTGGCTTCGGCTTCCTTTCTGGCCAGAAATACCGTCTTGCCAATATCGCAAAAATCGATTTCTGCAGAAACCCCTTCAACATCAATGGTCAATCTTTCACGAATAAAAACGCCGTGGTTTTCAGCTTCTGCATGATATTTCGCTAATAAAACTTCCGAAGAGATTACTCTGTCGTGATGTGCAAAATATAGTACATCTCCCACCTTACACGGTAACCGCAGAAGTAAGCCCTGCTCCTCGGCATCCTCATAAGCAGCAAGCTTTTCTCTCAAGTCTGCCATAGTCCACAGGTTCCGGTAAAACAATGCGATCAGTCCACGGATATCTGAAAACGGGTCTATCGTTAAATTGTCCAGTATTTCCTCGTCAAACTCTGCATCATCTACCGGCAATTCATTTTTTGTTAATGTAGTCATGAGATTTCTGGCGAAATCTCGTGCATCCATTTCCATCTCATAATCTCTGTATCTGGCATTACCTTCATCATCTACATAGCAGCTGTTATGCGCCAGTTCAACCATTGACATATCATCTACGCTTTTATTTGTTGTTAATCTCTCCATACTATTCCTCACTTTCTGACTTAAGCCACTTCATTGCGCACTCTTCCGTTCTTTCACACTCTCCGCAATGATTCGTAACGGTATTTCTTATACATTCTTCCGTAGGCTGACAGATAAAGTTGGAAGCTATTGGCAAAAACTCTGCCAATTCCTCGTCCGTCATGCTTCGGATCCGGTCTGCATTGGTCATGGCTTTATAATGCTCACAGTTGCGCTCCATGTCTAAATGTGGGCTGTCGTTAATCTTCGGACACCACTTACCGACAATTACATCATCTTTATTTGACAGATTATATAAGTTATTGCAGTTCTTACACTTCGGCATCTTTTTTTCTCCCTTCCGTGTCTTTATCTCCAATCAATTTTTTGACCACATACATCGCAAAATGAATACCTGCCTTTATTTCTGTAGATGTCACGTATATGTTTTTTACATGCAGGGCAGTAGAATTCTTTCCGCGCATACCTGGTTGCCACTTTTCTTGGCTGCTGTTTCATTTTTGTGTCCCTGCATATCTGCAATGCTTTCACAGCTTTTGTTAAAGCTTGGAGCATATCTCTATTATCTTTTTGGGCTTCTATAGCTTTTTCCAATATTTCTATGGCATCATTTATCGACATTCATTTTCCCTGCTTCTTTCTGCACCGCAACTGATACGGCACCTCTCTGAATCTCTTAATCGCGTCGCCTATATCGTTGCGCGTTTTTTCTTTCATACCTTTATCTCACTTTCACATCAGTGTCATTTCTGCAAATTCTAAAATCCAACCCACACTCTTCTTTCAAGATCTGTATCTGATCTTCCCATGTAGCATAATCATCCATGATGCATTCTGCCTTTTTATTGAAGCGATCAACAAATCTCTGTATGCGGCTTTTACCAAAGTCAAACTCATCGTGCAAAACCATTGCAGACAAAATCGTTACCGTGTCTATGGTATTTAATTTAATCTTGCTGACGCATTCATCTATTGCATTCTTTGGTAGCGCAAGTGGTAATTTTGTTGCGCCGCGAAAGCGGCACTCTTCTTCCAGAGAGTCAATTCCATTCTCCTTTGCAATTCGCAGAGCATATGCCATTCCCTCTCGCCTAAGTTCTTCATCTTTATTTCTCATGAATCAGTTCTCCTTTCTTTTCATCTCAATCGAATCGAGTTCCAAAAAGGACTGTGCATATATCTTTAAATTCATTTTCACGATCAGAAATTTGACCATCCAATTCATCGAGCCTATTAAGTAATGCTTTCTGGTATTCTTTTTCTGTAAAATCCGTATTGCGTTTTCTTCCCCTTGTTCTTATTGGAAGTTTTACATTTTCTCCGTTTTCCAATAAAATTCCAATAATTTTGTGCCTTGGGACGTCGTTTAGTTCCGCAAGAATCTCCAACTGTTCACCTTTATGCTTTGCATGTCGGTACCTGTTGCAAATTTCGCATTCGCCCATTTCCATCATTTCTTATCACGCCCTTCCCTAACATTTGTTTCCACCAAAGTTTTTTCTAATTCATCATAGTCATAAGATCTCTGATGAAAGTTATTAAATTTGTTTTTTGATCTTGGGTTACTCTCTTTCTCCTGCTTCTCCCAACTCCTTAATGCGGCTTTCCAGTCGGTTATTATTTCTCCATTACGTTTCCAACCTATTGATTTGTAGTAATCAATAAATGATTCTGCGCTAACACCATTCTTCCTCTTACGGCAATAATCAGCCACTTCCGCCAATGACGGTATGCACGCTTCCACTTCTTTCCCCGGCGAGCTTCCTGCGCTACTTATTGCATTCACTCCGGAGAAATTTTTTGAAGCATCAAATGTGTATGCTCCATTTTTTTTCGTATAAAGCATTGATTTTTCTTCTGCATAATTGGTTGGCTTATAACGGTCTTTTTGAATGCAGTTATGTAATTTCCAATGTTTTATGACAATAACATTAGATCCCGGAAAAGTAAGAACATAATGTTTGTCAATGAGAATTTGCAAGTCTTCCTTTGAAGCCTGGCACTCTCTTACTGTTTTATTGGCGCAGTCAACAAAACCGTCGTCATCTGCCCGTATGCATAAATGAAAAAACAACCCCTGCGCTGTGAGCGGCATGTCAAGAAAAGCATCTGACGTCACTAAATCTATACGAAACATCCGCTTACTTGCCATAATATCTCCTTCAAGTTCCAAAAAATTATCACTTTTCTACTTCCAAAAGCTCAATGACACGCGATCCTGCATCTTCCGGTCTGCAAAAAACAAATTCCACGCCGTACTTAAGCTGCATTGTCAGCATTGCTTTTCCAAGGACTTCCCCGCTTGTTGGCGGTGCCTTTGGAAGCGGTACATTCAACCACTTTCCAATACCGTGCATGTACTTTATCTTGTTGTATCTCTCAAGCCTTGGATTGTGCCAATGAAAAACGTCTTCAATAGTTTTTATTCCATCCATGTTCTCAACCAAAACATACAGTGCTATATTGTTGTTCTGCGCCAAAATACACTCGTCTCGGAACCTTGGATGCTGTTTTCCGCAGACGTTTCCCGTAATCTCCTGCATGTCCTTCTTAGTATCTACAGCAACCTTGTAGCTTCCAATAAAGTCCATCTTCTTAACTTCCATCTTTCTTGCTGACTTTCGTCTTATAACGTCAAGAACGGTTCCTTCCGCGATAACATAATCTCCAACTGGAAGAGGTGCTCGTAGCACCTCTATGTCATTACGATCAAAATAGCGATTCTTAAGTATGTGCTGACCCTCTTTCTGGCCTTTGTCCTCGATCAATAACATAAATATCTCCCTTCCATTGATTTATCCGAGTCATTTTTAAGTAAAAGGTAACTCTTCATCAATTCCATCCGGAATATGCATAAAACCATCCGAATCTGTCATGGGCTGCGGTTTGTAACTTCCGTTGTCCTGCGAAGCCTGTTTGCTCTCTGCAAATTCACAGCTTTCGATCAAACACTCATTGGTGTACAGCTTATTACCGTCTTTGTTGGTGTAACTTCCGGTCTGCCAGCTTCCTTCAATTACAAGCTTTGTTCCCTTTTTGCAATATTTTTCAAGAAACTCTGCTCTTTTACCAAACGCAAGACAATTGATAAAATCTGCCGTTGGCTGTCCATCCTGCTTAAATTTCCGGTCAACCGCCAGAGTAATTCTACCGATAGCTGTTGACTTCTCGCCCTGCGACCATCTTACTTCCGGGTCTTTGGTGCATCTTCCCATTAAAATCACTTTATTCATTCACTTATTCCTCGCTTCATTAAAACGGGCAAAGGTTCATTTCAACCTCTAATCCACGTTCTGCCACGTAAACATCTGATCCATATTTAATTGTCTCTGCTGTCTTTTGTTTGAATAATGCCGAATCTGCTGATTTATCTGATAAGTGAATTAGAACGACATTTCGCAATGCCGGATTATCGTTAGTAGAAATAAAGTCAAGTGCCGTTGGAAGGCTCATATGGCCTCGTAGGCGGTGTTCGTAGTTTGGCTCGTCCCGATTGACAAACTGCATATCGTAGTTGGCTTCACAAAGAATGTGATTTACCATCTGGCTTGAAAAATCGTATTTACAATATTCCAAGTCGGTCAAGAATAACAACTTACCCATTTCCTCATGCTTGATTAAATAGCCATAGCACTCAATTTCTGTGTCATGCGGCACATTAAACGGTACTACTGTAAAACTGCCGATTTGACACGATTTGTTAGGCGAGAGAGCTATTGCACGCTCTCCTGTAATGACTTCAAATGCGGTCTGTGTTTCAAATGCCGTATAAACCGGAATGCCGGATTTCATGAAATCTTTTATGTATCTTGCATGGTCTCCGTGTTCGTGGCTTACAATACATCCAACAACATCAGAGATTTTCCAATCAATCATTTTCTTAAAGTCCATGAATTTACATCCGGCTTCGATTGCAAGGATTTCTCCGTTGTCGGCAATTAAGGCGTATGAGTTACCGGACGAGCCGGAACCTAAAACTTTAAGCTTTATTTTCAATCACTCCCTTCGCTTTCTCGATAATCTCATCATCAAAATTCGCTAGAACTTTTCTGTAACTTTGCTTTTCAAATATTTCTCTCATTTTTCTTTCATTCGGATTATGACAAAAAACCTTAAAAAAATTATCAATATTGGATTGATGTTTGATTCGCTCAATCTTTGGAAGCCGTACCTCAAACTGTTCGTTACCAAAAACGTCTACACCCTGTTTGACAATACAGTCCATAATCTCGTAATCAACACGGTTCACAGCTTTTGGTTTTTCCAATATCCACATTTCCCGAGTAAATTCCGCATCCGGCACATATTTCTGAACTTCATCATTACTCATGACCTTGTCAGCTTTCAGATAGTAACAATGAATGATTACCGGCAAGCCAAGCGATTTCATATTTCGTACCACCAACCCGGCTTGCGGTATTGCGTTCAAGGCTTCAATTATGCTTGGTGCTACGCATATCCGTTTAATCGTGTCGTTTTCGCCCTCACACCGCTGTTTTGGAACTCTTGGAATAAACTCATCCACCAAGTCAAATGAAACGTGAATCATATGCTACTCCAATCCTTCATCCGCCGGAAACTCAAATACTCCACTCAAACCCATAGTAAGTTTTTCGTCAATTCCATCTGGCGGTGTCTGCCCCATCTTTACAAGATTATGGCACATATAAGCCATTCTTAATTCTTCCATGGCTTCTTTTGCTTTTTCTTCCGTGGAATATTTAGCAATTTCAACGTCCTCAGTAAGATGTTCCATTAAGTAAATGCTTTTATCATGTCTTGTAATTATTACCTGTTCATACGGCATATCAATCGTGCCGTCCTGGCTAATTACTCTCATATTTTTTCCTGCCTTTCTTCTTTGTTTTCCCCATGCCTTTAATAATTCTGGAAACCGTTCCCTGCGAAATTCCAAGTGCTTCGGATATTTCTCGTTGCTTTTTCCCTTCCACAAAAAACATAATAAAAATACGTTGTTCTCTCGGACTCAATTCCTCAAAAATCTGTTGAGCAAGCATGGAATTAACTGTATTTTCTTCATAATCCTTACGATCTGCTATCATTTCAGCATAAGAAACGCTTTCGCCATTTCCTATATCCACATTATCATCTAATGAAAATGCTGCATTTACTGATTTTTTACTTTTACGGAATTCCATAAGCAGTTCATTTCTCACAATTGGAAAAGCATATGTAGAAAAACATCCTTTTGAAGCATCAAAGGTGTCAATAGCCTTTAGAAGTCCAATGGAACCAATCTGAAACATATCTTCATCAAACGCTGGAATGCCTAAACGTCGCATAACAAAAAAGACAATTCCGTAATTCGTAAGGAACATTTGCTCTTTGGCATACTTCGAACGGCAAGTAATCCATAGGCGCAATGCATCCTGCTTACTCAATTCAGATTTTGGAAAGTTCATTCTATCATCCTACTTCATGAAGTCCGGCAAATCATTGTCATTATCAACAACTTCCGTCTCTACCTTTTCCGGTTTATCTGCCATCTTGGGCTCTTCCACAGTTTCGGCAACTTCCAGATCAACAGGAAAATCCTCTGTGTTTGCGTTTTCAGATATTTCATGCTTAACCTGTTCCTGTAAATCTTCCATCGGATATTCCTTGAAATCGTTGTCCTGCATTTCTTCTTTTGTATAAAGCCCCATCGTCAATTCCGGGCAATTCAGACTGGAGAAGAAAGATGCCGCTCTGTAACGAAGCATTAACTGTGGCATGGTTTTCCACTTACTACCGTTCTTACCAAGCCATCCCTCGGCTTTAGCCATTTCCATGTCCACGGTCATACCCTCAACTCTACGACCATTTTTCGTAGTCCAAGCAAGACACGAATAAGGCTTGCCATCCTTATCTTTGGTTTCCTCGAACTGTAATTCCATATCGAATTTGCCGGAATTATTGATTGCCGCAATCAGAAACTTTGAGCTCCAAGACGGTCTCCCCTGAATTACATACAAATTCTGCATAACCATTAGTGGGCTTACTCGCAGTCTCTGCGCCTGCTCAATAGCAATCAGACAGTTTGCATCGTTCTTCTGGAATGTTGCCGGAACGATAGTTGAACTCGCTAACGCCTTTGCCATCTGCATAGCCATGATGAAATTATCTGATGTTCCAAAAATTCCAAGGCTATAATCTGTAACCTTGTTGTTGCTGTGTGCAACCTCTGCCTTTTCCTCTGCCTTTGCTACTGCTGTGTTCTCTGCCATAATTATTTTCCCTCACTTTCTCCGGCATCTACCGGCTCATAATATTTCTTCACAACTGCAATCTTATCAGCACCGTAGGTGTCCACCCACTTCATATCCACCGATTCATCCGTAACTTTCAGCTTTGCGCCTTTGGCATTTAAAACCATGTCTCCGGCTTTTACATCGTCTGATGTAGCAAATATATATGACCGGCTCTGGTTTGGATATTTTGCTTTTATGTAATTCATTCTGATACCTCCGCAATCTCTCCATTTTCAATCGTATACCAAGTATTCGGCTTGATATTTTCCCCATCAACCTGCACCATTTTTGCACCGTTAAGAGACCATGCATTCTGATTGTTTCTTTCATAATCAGGATCATCTTCTGAACCAGTATATTTCCAGTCTGCAAAAACAAGGAATGATCCAAGAACGCCCTTGGCTCTTGATTTGTAACCCCAAGCTACAGCGACCGCATCTTTGTCTTCTGCAGAGGATGCTCCGTAGTATCCGGTTGCAGAGGATGCTCCACAGGTGCCGGTTGCAGAGGATGCTCCATAGTCTCCGGTTGCAGAGGATGCTCCCTTGTATCCGGTTGCAGAGGATGCTCCGTAGTATCCGGTTGCAGAGGATGCTCCATAGTCTCCGGTTGCAGAGGATGCTCCCTTGTATC
>ERZ1026868.1435-NODE-1435-length-12304-cov-7.052739_pt1 | contig 12304 bp, 9 predicted proteins | sample MGYA00380164_ERZ1026868 | MGnify/ENA primary metagenome ERZ1026868 (study PRJEB33269, sample SAMEA4719800) | human gut metagenome | biome: human-associated habitat; feature: organic feature; material: feces | place: Cameroon | collected 2013-10 ... | reverse complement strand
GGATGCGGCAGTGCTTCTTGATCTCCTCGTGGGCGAACTTGATGGACTCAAGCATGACCTCCTCGGGAACCTCCTTCATCTCTCCTTCAACCATCATGATGTTCTCCTCGGTGGCGGCTACCATCAGCTCAAGGTCAGCCTTCTCAGTCTCGCTGAAAGTAGGGTTGATCTTGAACTCGCCGTCGATCCTTGCCACGCGTACCTCGGAGATAGGACCGAGGAACGGAATGTCGCTGGCTGCCAGCGCGGCGGAAGCCGCGAGACCAGCGAGGGCGTCAGGCTGGATGTCTTTTTCGGCTGAGACCAGCCAGATGTTGACGAACACGGCGAGGTGGAAATCCTCAGGGAACAATGGTCTGAGGGCTCTGTCCACAAGACGTGAGATTAGGATCTCATAGTCTGAGGCCTTGCCCTCTCTTTTCATGAATCCGCCAGGGAAACGCCCCGCGGCGTAGAATTTTTCCTTGTAGTCCACCTGGAGTGGAAGGAAGTCTGTGTCTTCTGCTGCTTCTTTAGCGCATGTTACAGTGGCCAGGAGCATCGTGCCTCCCATCTTGACCACCGCTGAACCGTCTGCCTGCTTGGCAACTTTGCCGGTTTCGATCTCGATTACCCGACCGTCGGATAATTCAATCTTCTTTGTGATGATGTTCATTTTACTGTTTTTACCGCGTGTCCTCAACAAAATATATCTGAAAACTTCAGCGTCTTTCTAAATCGTGGAATATCTTCGATTCCATTTAATAAAAAAGGGACGGCTGCGTCATGAAGCGCGGCCAATCCCTTTTCTGTTCCTATCGTAAAGTTATCGACGGAGACCGAGCTCCTTGACGATGTTTCTGTATCTCTCGATGTCAACCTTCTGGAGGTAGTCCAGAAGCTGACGCCTCTTACCAACGAGACGGAGAAGGGAACGACGGGTGACAACATCCTTCTTGTTCTTCTTCACGTGTTCGGTGAGGTGATTGATACGGTAGGAAAATAAAGCAACTTGACTCTCTGGTGAGCCGGTGTCTGTATTAGACTTTCCGTACTTAGCGAAAATCTCTTGCTTCTTGTCGGCTTGTAAATACTCTGCCATTTCGCAAAAAATTTTGTTGATGATTAATAAACGTTTTCTTCCCCGCACCCTGCGGAAAAGCATGCAAAGATACTCATAATTTTCAGAGAATCAAAATATTTTCTGAATATTCATTTGGGATCACAGAACATTTATGTCGATTTTGTAGATGCCGTCGTTCATGTAGCCGTACTGGAATGATGGCAGGCAATAGACAGCGTACAGTTGAAAATGCTTGTCGTCGAGTTTGAGGTTCTGGCTGTCGTATTTGGAAAAATCACGTCCCCATTTGTAGTCACTCGGGAAGTATGCGTAGGCCATGTGCTTGGCGTTGAAGAGCATCCCCGTCGGGAACTCCTTGAAAGTGATGTGATTGCCCGTACAATGGAATTCGACATAGTCCGGGGTGCTGCCCATCCATCCGCTGGCGGCATATTCCTCGGCGATCAGGCCTTCGCGGTACGGATCCATGACCCGGTAGATCTCCTCTCCCTGCGCCTTGTAGATTTCTGTCGTATAGGCTCTCTCGAAGATGCACTCGTCGAAGTAGGTGCAGTCGCCATATTTCTCGAACACAAGTTTCTTGGAGACCGTCACGGTGACCGTACTTCGTCCGGAAGGGGACACGCCGTCTATGATGTCAAGTCTCATCCTGTATTTTTCGGAAGTCTTCAGTTTGCCGGTGTCTCCGAATCTTAGGCGTACAAGGGCGCGGCATGAGCTGGGGGAGAATGTCACCTTTGACGACACCAGAGAGAACACGCCGTCAGGGTCGGTGTCTTCCCAAACGGGATCAGGAGCGTCCTGTGGAGCCGTGTCATATTTGAAGGAGATCAGAGCCTGCTCGGCCGTGCCGCCGTGTCCTCTGTAGATGGGAATCTCCAATGTGCCCCTGTCGTCCTGGGACACTTCGGCGTAGAGTACCGTGGAGGCGAAGGCAAATCCGCTTTCGCCCTCGTAAACCGCCCCTTTATTATCCTTGGCGCATGACATCGCGGTCAGAGCGGTGGAGCAAAGGATGACGATTGTGAATATTCTAGTTCTGAACATAAGGATTCTGGTCTTCGGGATTGATGTTGGGGTTGTTGTCGATTTCCGCCTGCGGGATCATAAGTATGCACTCGATGTAGTCTGCCGGGAAATTGAGATACTCCGGATACTTTCTGAGGTAGTTCGTGTGGTTGGACTCCTCTCCGCCCACATTCCAGTAACGTGTCCATCCTTTCGCAAGTCTGAGGATGTCGAAGATGCGTCCGGTCTCACCCCATAGCTCTATTCTGCGCTGCAGAAGAATCTCGTCCATAAGGGTCTTGACGGTTCCTACGGTTCCGAAAGTCTGTTCACTGCCGCTCAAAGCCCCTAATGTGTCGTGCCAGTTAGGGTCACGGCGGCTCATGACTTCTCCAAGGGCGTCCTTGGCCTCGGAGTCATTTCCCTGGCGACAAAGCGCTTCCGCAAGAATCAGGTACGCTTCCTCAAGACGCATGAATATGTAGTCTCCCTTATAGGACTTCTGATCCGCCCATTGGAACTTGAACTGGTTGTAGTTGATGTTGGCTCCGTATTTCCATTCCTTTGCGCTTTTGCCGATGTTGCCGTTCCACCATCCCTTGCGTATGTCGGAGTCCGGGATCTGGGCATAGAGCCAGTTGCTGATGCACTTGGGAGCTTCAGCCGCGTAATAGACATTGGTGCATGCGTCCATATTCGAGAAAAATGACGCGAACACTGTCGATTGGTCGGAGATGATCTCGGCTCCCCACATGACTGAAGATGATTGGACACTGTTGAACGGTGTCTTGCCTGTGGTCCATTCTGTGGTGCTGTCGTCAAATGTTCCCTTGGTTACTGTCGCGTCCGACCTGGTCAGCAGGGAAGCGTCTGGGGTACTGATGGCTTTTTCCGCAGCCTGTACGGCCTTTCCCCAGTCATTCTCGACCAATGCGACACGAGCCTGAAGCAGACTAGTGGAGTAGAGGTCGAAGTTGGATATGTGCTTTCGCTTGATCCCGCATTTCCCGAACATGGCTACAGCTATCTCAAGATCGTTGTCGATCAGCGCGTAGACTTGTCTGACAGAAGCGCGTTTGTTGCCTGTGCTGGATGCGCTGGTCGGCTCGGTGTAGATTGGGACTCCAGGGAGATCCTCGTGGCCGACGAATGTCTGCTGGAAGGACTGGATCAGCATAAAATAACTGAACGCGCGTGCCGCATAAGCTTGGGCTGTCGTACAAAGGATCTCATTCTCGTCGCCGGTAGCCGTTTCGGAGGCTGAGATGATGTAGTTGACGTTGCTGATGATCTCATAGAAATACTTCCATGTGAAATAGCATCGCCAGATTTTGCTGGTGTAGCGGCTGCGTTGGTCGTAGTTGTAGTCTTTCCAGAACCAGCCTGCGCCTTGCGCTGTCTGCACCATGTCGTCGCCCATGAGATCGGCGGCAAGTGTTACAGCCATGTTGCCGAAGCACTGGTGAGCGTTCGCGGCGACGAAGTCGAGGCGGTTGTACATTGTCGCATATACCCCATCCATGGCGACCTTAAGACCTTCGGCGTCAGCCAGAATCTCTTCCTTCGCCACGTCTGTGGTAGGGGATGTCTCCATCAAAGAAGAACATGCGCCGCATGATATGGCAGCCAATAGAATAACGATTGGAAATCTTTTCATAAAGCTTAGAATTTAACGTCCACGCCGAGTGTGACTGTGCGGTTAGGCGTGTAAGTGTAGGAGGTGGATCCTGTGAAGCTGCTCTGAGGATTGAGACCCCTAAGCGCACTGAGCATCAGTAAATTGTCTCCGGAGGCATAAAGGCGGAGAGAGCGTATGTGACATTTCTCCAGCCATGCTGTCTTGAATGTGTAGCCGGCGGAAATGCTCTTGATGCAGAAATATGACGCATCGATTAGGAAGCGGTCGTTGATGACAGTCGTCGTGGTGCTTGTGATCTTCGGGACATCCGTGATTTGACCGGCCTCTGTCCATGCGCGGAGTGAGTTGATGTGGTAGGTCTGTCCTACGAACGAAGGCTCCATAAGAGAGCGGTAGGTACTGTCATAGATCTTGCCACCCAGCGAATAGGTGAACAAAGCGGAAACATCAATGCCTTTTGCGTGAAGACTGGATGACAGGGATCCGTAGATGGCCGGGATTCTGCTGCCGCAAAGCCATTTACAGCCGGAGGCCACGGTCGCGTCGTTTGTCACGAACTCGCTGCCGTTGATCGGATTACCTTCCGCATCCTTGCTGTAGGCAAGGTAAAGCTGTTCTCCGGTCGCCGGGTCAACGCCTGCGCTGCGCGCCATGTAGAAAGTGTTGACGGTCTCACCCTCACGGATCAGGTAAACGCCGTTGTTTATGTCCTCTCCGTTGCCGGTGAGTGACACGACCTTGTTGTTGACGGTGGAACCCATCAGTGACACGCTCCAGAACAGATCCGGATTATTGAGGATGTCATAACTCAAGGTCATGTCTATGCCGGTGTTGTACATTTTGCCGACATTGGCATAATAGCCCGGGAATCCTAATGAAATAGCGATCGGATACTCAAGCAGCATGTCTGTGGTGGTTCTTTTGTACCACTCTATGGTTCCGCTGAATCTTTTGAACATCTTGAACTCGACACCCAGGTTGACATTGCCGTTCTTCTCCCATGTCACATCTTGGTTCTCCAGAGATGAGATCACGGCTCCTGAATATGTGGCATTGGGGTAGGTCATGTCATAAAGAGCCTGCCAGGCATAGTATGAGCCGATGTTGTCGTTGCCTTGTATGCCGTAACTGGCCTTCAGCGTCATGTTGTCAAGCCATCCGAAATCTTTCATGAAAGGTTCCTGTGAAATCCTCCAGGATGCTCCCAGGGACCAGAAAGTCCCCCATCTGTGTTTCTTTATGAACCGTGAGGAGGCGTCTGCCCGCAGACTCCCTGACAGGTAGTACCTGTCCGAGAAATTATAGTTCGCTCTGCACAACCAAGAATTGATGCTGTAGATGTCGCCTGTCGAAGTCGCGTCCGCTATGGTGGAACCCATGCCAAGTTCCTTAAAATCGTCGAACGGAAAACCTGTCCTCTGTCCCATCAGATAGTTTGTCTCGATGTTGTAGAACTCATGACCTGCCATCAAGTCCACGTCGCTGTCTCCGAAACCGCGTTTGTAGGACAGCAGCTGGTTCCAGGTGTAGCTGCGGGTGCGCTGATGTTCCTTGGTCAGACGTCCCGTGCCGGCGGCGTTGCCGTTGTTGCGGTTGTACTTTGTCGAGTTGCTCTCGCTCACTATGTCGGCGCCAAGCGATGTGCTCAGCCTGAAGTCGCCGAAACTGATGCCAAGATGCCCGCGGAGGTTGACGTTGTCGCCGATCATGTAGTAGTCGTCATCGAAAAGTGTCGCGACGCAGTTGCGGTTGTTCTGTGCTCCGGCCGGTCTTGATGATCCATAGTCGAACACGCGCCCGCCATTGTCAAGAACCTCGTTTCCGTCAGCATCCACTTCATACACCGGGTAGATAGGAGCCATCATCATGGCGGTGTACCAGATGTTGTTGGCTTCTGTGCCGGACGCTCCGAGATAGTCGCTTCTTGTGTTGGAGTAATTGGCGTTGAGGCCGAACTCCAACCATTCATAAGGAGTGAATTCGGCTCCGAGTCTGGCTGTTATGCGTCGGAAGGAGGTTGTCGTGATGGTGCCGTTCTCATTGAGATAACCCAATGAGGCCATATACTTGCTGACATCAGAAGCTCCCGACATCGAGAAAAGATATTCCTGACGTGTCGGAAGCTTGGCCTTCGCCTCTCCAAGCCAATCAACGTCGTATTTCGTCTTCGCGTCCCCGACGACATTCCCTTTAGCGTCGAAAAGACTCTCGACATCCCTGTCAAAGATGTTGTACTTGTTGTTGATGCCGAGAATGTTTTTCGCAAGACGTGACGGGGTCAAAGCCGCGGCTTCGCCAGGAAGATGCCCTTCCGTGTAGAGAAGGTCGTTGTATGTCGCCCTATACATTTGTTCCATGTACTGTGATGCGTTCACAGTCTCGTAGGGGCTGATCGCCATCGAGTTGAAGCCGACACGCGCGGTGAAGTCTATGGAGATTCTTTCGTCGGCACTTCCTCCGCTCTTGGTCGTCACGATGACCACACCGTTGGCTCCTCTGGAACCGTAGAGGGCTCCGGCTGAGGCGTCCTTAAGTACGGACATGCTTTCGATGTCGTTGGGATTGAGCGAATTAAGGCTTCCGTCATAAGGGATGCCGTCAACGACAATGAGAGGAGAGCTGCTTGCGTTGATGGATCCGAATCCTCTTACCATGATTCCTGATCCGCTGCCTGGCTGCCCGCTTCCCGATGTCGTCATGACTCCGGACATCTGCCCGTCAAGCATTCTGGAGACATCCGCTACAGGCCTGTCCCGCAATTTATCGCCTCTTATTGTCTCGGCGGAACCAGTGAACGACTCTTTCGTTGACGTGCCGTATGCCACCACAAGAACATCGTCGAGGACATTGACATCAGCTGTCATCGCCACGTTGATGGTTGTGCGTCCTTTTACCGCTATGGTCTGTTCCTGCATTCCCAGACAAGAGAACACCAGTGACGCGTCTGAGGGAACTGAGATGGAATACTTGCCGTCCAGATCAGTGACTGAATATCCGCTCCCGTTTTTTTCAAGTACCGCCACTCCGGGGAGGGGGGAACCGCCAAAAATATCAGTCACCTGACCAGTGACTGATATTTTCTGCGCCCAAAGAGACTGCATGGCTGCAAGCAGCGCCAGCAATGAGAGCAGAGCTGTTTTCTTTCTCATATTACTCTTTTATGCAACGTGTGGCCGCTCCGTAGGAACGGTTGAGTCCTGCCTCGCTGGCAGGGTTACCCCATGCCATGCTCTCGTAAAACACGGTGTTGGAATTGTCTGTGCGGGTGTTGTACAACGCGCTTCCGCCGACGCTCTGGAGAGTACCCTTGCTCGGGTCAATGTTGCCCACAAGCGGGAACCAGTACACCTTGCCGGCTTTCGTCTTGTAACGGAATCCGATACTCTTGTCGTAGTCCTGGTACCAAGGATACGTCTCGTCGTATTTGCCGTCGTCATTGAGCTTGCCGGCTTTCTTGTACTCGCTGCGGAATCCCCAGCCGCTTCCGGCGGCAGGCATCCACCAGCCTTCCGGGCAAGGGTCGTAGATTGTCTTCGCGTTGGTCTTGCCGCCCCAAAGGTCGTTGTTCTGGAGAGAGGTCTTGTTTGTCAGCCAGTCAACCGCCGGCCAGGAGCTTGAAGGCGCATGGTAGAACACGTCAGGGTGTTCGATCGCCAACTGGAGGTTGGTGCTTGTGTTGTCGTTGTATGTAGGCCTTTCCTCGGTCTTCATGAAGATCTGATTGCCGTTGATGTCGTAGATGCGCTTCTGCACGCTGGACTCCACGTTGTCTCCTCCAGGGAAAGGATCCTTTCGTCCCCACTGGTACATCAGTCCGATTGATTCCTTGCTGAACATTTGGGCGCTCATCGCTCCGAGATTGCGATCCATGTATTTGTATGTGACACCGTTGGCGTCCTGCCATTCGAAAATGTCCGCCTCGGGATCGTAGTCTGTCACCCAGACATGCCAGCTCCAGACAACCCTGTCTCCGTCACGTGCGGCCACCACGGCATTGCCTTCCTTGCCGTCGGCGATCTTGACCACGACGACGCCTTCGCTTCCGTTTCCGGAAACCGAACTTACAAGTCCGATGGCATCCTGCCATACGAGTGCCGCGTTGTCAAAGTCCAATGCGGTCGTTGAGTTGCCTTTCACGGCTTTGATCGTGAGGATTCCGCCCGGTTTCACAATGTGGCAGTTGGCGGCTCCCGCCGTGGTCGTGATCTCTACGATGGAGAGTGATCCGGAATATTCCACCGTCCTGCCGTGATCGTCTGTCGCGCTGATCTTGATGTCGATCCGCTGGCCGATGGATGCAGGCGCATTGTATTTAACCTTAATGATGTCCTGATCGACGGTTGCTTCCGCACTCCAGCCGGAGGTTACCTCAACAGTTGGGATGCCGGTGATCTTGGCCGGGGCGAGATTGAGAACCTTGTAGGAAAGGGTGAAGGAACCTCCTGCCTTGACGGCCATCGAGGCCGGCTCGCCGAGAACGCTGATCGTGAGAGGCTCAGAGGCGTTCACTTTCACGCTGACACTCTTCGTCAGGCTGCGCTTGTGTGTGTCGCTCGCCGTGAGCGAAACCTTGACCTCTGTCGCTTCGGTGATCACTTCCGGAGCGGTCAGCTTGATGATTCCCTGGTAGTTGACATAGTCTACCTTGCCTAGCGCGCAAACATATTCATCGTTGTCAACGGAAGGAACCAGACTGAGGGTGGCGCCTTCTGAACCGGTTACAGTGAAAGGTATCTCCAATGTCTGTCCAGGATTTACCGCCGGGGCGCTTGTGTCGAAGAATATGCCGAGGTCGCCGTAGTCATTGTCGCCTCCGCCTTCTCCTGGATCCTCGCCACCTCCGCTACCGTTGCCGATAACAGTCACATCCACAAACCTTGTAAGCTTTCTGTGATGTGAGTCGGAGACTTTGAGGAAGACCTGAGCCTCCAGGTCTTTGGAGATTGCCTTTGATGCGGTCAGTCTGATGACACCCTGTGAGTTGCCATAGTCAACCTTGCTAAGCTTGCAGGTCAGTCTGCTGTTGTCCGTGTAGGGCTCAAGGTCGATGGCGGCTCCTTCGGTTCCCGTGACAGTGAATGGAATCTCTATGCTTTCCCCTGCGTTGAGTACAACGTCCTCGGTGTCGAAGAGGATGTCAAGCTCGCCGTAGGAATCAGTCATCTCATTATAGGTGCAACCAATCAGCGCGGCCGCACCTATGACAAAAAGTAAGACGCGGTTAATGAATCTGTTCATCTTGCTCTGGTAATTTGTGGAATCTTATTCTTTGACGCAACGTGTCGGGAAGGCGTAGTTGAGATTGTACTTGCTCATGGTGAGAGGGTTGACCTTGATTGCGGACACATCGTCATAGTTTCCGTTGCCCGATGTGTTGACCTTGAACGCACATCCTCTGAAGTACGAGGCATTCAGCCTGCTTGCATAGTCCGGATCCACGTCCGAACACCAGACGACCGCGGTAGGGAGAGGCTTGCCGATGCAGTTGGCATAAGAGAATGAGGTGGAGGTGGAGTTCATCTCTCCAGTGACCGTGAGTCTAAGACCATCGTAGACGCACCCTCTGAACTGGACTTTCTTTCTGTTGCCGGCAGCGTATTTTTCGTTTGTGCCTATGGCGGACTGGTCGAAAGTCTCGTAGCTGGAGTCCCATAGTTCCTTGACATCGGTGGAGGCCTTGACTGCTGTCCATGCTGCCGCACTGGCTACTTTGTAGCCCGCCGGACACGGGTCGTAGGCGCTCTTCTTTCCGCCGTTCTCCCAAAGAGCCTTGAAGTTGTCAGCTCCGAAGGTGGTGGCGTCCGTGGTGATCCAACTGTAGCCGTGCTTCGCTCCGCTGAAATACTTGTTGTTGTAGTAGACAGTAGGATTCTTGATGGCGTTCTCCAGGTTGTTTGCCTCGGTGTTGTGCACAATTGTGATCTCCACCTCCGCACCGGAAGCGTCATAGACCGGCCTTGTAGCATATTCACCGAACCTGATTCCCGGGAACGGATCCTTGCGGCCGTACTGGTAAACGAGACCTACGGAGAGTTCGCTTTTCTCATCGAGGTTCAGCGCGCCGATGTTGCGGTCCTGGAATGTGAAGTCCCCGACTTTGACATCCTTCGGAGCGTCAGCCGTTACCCAGAAGAGCCAGCTCCACACGACATTGCCGGAAGCGTCGAGGCCGTTGATGACGGCGTTGCCTTCCTTGCCCGAGGCGAAGTGGACGATGGCGTCGGATTCATTTACCTGCGCGACCTCGGCGAAGAGGCCGACAGCATCCTGCCAGGCGAGGGCAAGTGACACTGCTCCTGATTTCAGTCCGCTGTTGCCCTTGAAGGTAGGGAACTGGACGTATGCTCCAGGAGCCACGATGAAAGAGTTGGCTGCCTCGGAGAGCTTTACGTAGCCTTCAAGAACCGTCGGAGTCACGTTCACTGTTTTCGAGGCTGTCCTGTTGTTGAGCTCGTCGCTGAAAGTGACATTGACGTTGAACGGGGTCCCGTCAAGAATCATGGCCGGGGCTGCTATGCTGATTGTCCCATCGTCATTCCCGGAGTTGAGGGTGTAGCTGACCTTGTAGTCCTCTACGGCATTGTCATCTATTTTGACCGTGATGTCATTGCCGCGTACATCATTCAGCGTGAAATCAATGGTTACCGTCTCGCCTGAACTGATGGCGACGGACTTGCCGTCGCTGATGGCAGGAAATTGAGGATCCAGTTCCTCGTAGGACTTTTCGCAGGATGCGAAGCAAGCGGCGATAGCGGTTGCCGCGATGCATTTGAAAATCTGTCTCATTTGTCTTAGTTGTTTTATATACGATTTCTCGTCGGGGCTTGCAAGAAAGCAAATGATTTTCAAAAATCCAAATTCTTTATTCTAGTAGTACTTGATTATAAACGTTTTATACGGAAATTGCATGGCCTGTGAACTTTAATGATTATCACCGAACCCCTACTTATTCATTACTGAACGATTACTTTGGAACATGAAATACTATTGAATAGAAACGTATTCTGATAAAATGATATTTTTTAGACTTCCTGATTAGAAATTTGCGTTATCGGAGGAATTCATGGGGCGGTGGAGTTGATTTCTGGCAGGAAAGGCTTATCTTTGCGGCGGAAACGGGATTCGTGCTTGTTGAATCCCGGTCCGGGTTGTAAAATTTATGAATATGATCAAGTCAATGACCGGTTACGGCAAGGCTGAGGCCGTCCTGGAGACAGGGAAACTCACCATCGAGATCAAGACGCTGAACGGCAAGAACTCCGACGCGAACATCAAGTCGTCACTCCTTCCAAAGGACAAGGAACTGCTTGTGCGCAGGAAACTCACGGATTCGCTCGTGCGCGGCACGATTGACTTCTATGTCAATTGGGAGCCTAAGGCCGGTGGTGTGGCCAAGCAGATCAACAAGGAACTTCTTCGGGAATATTACGACCAGCTGATGGACTTCAGCGCCTCGCTTCCTGTTTTTGACTCTCTGTCTTTCAATCCTAACGAGATGCTTGCCTCCATCCTGCGTTTCCCTGACGTGATGGACAACTCCCGGCAGGACATCATCACCGAGGAGAACTGGCCGGTAGTGGAAAAGGCTATTGATGAGGCTCTTGCCGCTGTCAATGACTATCGCGCGAAGGAGGGGGAGGCTCTCTATAAGGATGTCACCTCAAGGGTGCGGAACATCCTTGACCTTGAGAATCAGGTGGAGGGCTTCGAGAAGGAGAGGATCGATGCCGTGAGGGAGAAACTGATGAAGAATCTTGAGGCTCTCCAGCAGAAGGTGGATCCGTCCCGTTTTGAGCAGGAGATGATCTTCTACCTTGAGAAGCTGGACATCAACGAGGAGAAAGTCCGTCTTCGCCAGCACTGCAAGTACTTCATGGACACCATTGACGGTGAGGAATATCCTGGCCGCAAGCTTGGCTTCATCATCCAGGAGATGGGCCGTGAGATCAACACGACCGGTTCCAAAGCCAACCATTCGGGCATGCAGAAGGTCGTGGTCCGCATGAAGGACGAACTCGAGAAGATCCGCGAGCAGTCCCTGAACATCCTCTGATGGGATAATCATAGCGCGCGTGTCGCGCTCCCCACGGAGCCTTTCTCGTTACAGAATGTCGGGGTACTGGCGGGCGAAAGTGGCGAACGCTCCGTAGAGGGCGGCTTCCTTGATGTTGGCGACGGGTGAAAGGTGTTTCAAGGAGGCCACACCTGCAAGCCCCCGCCTTAAGGTGTCTTCCATGAATATGTAGGAGCGGGAAATCTGGCCTCCGACCAGTGTATTTGCCTGCGGAATAGACATCAGCTTTGGCCTGTTCCTGAACTTCGCCCTTCTTCAGGCCGTGGCTGCTCCAGGGGTGATGGGCGGGGTGCTGATGGCCTCGATCGGCCTTCTGGAGTCGGTACTCGGTTTCACCCCTGACCAGTGCGCCCTGATGATGGCCATCTACCTTGCGCTTGACGGCTACGGCCCTGCCTGCAACGTCAGTGGTGACGCGGCGATAGCACTCGTTATTGACAGATTATTCGGAGGAAAGAAAAATGGATAAGATATTAAAACTCATTCTGTCTTGTGCCTTTGTCATCGGGCTTTCTGTCCA
>ERZ1026868.1433-NODE-1433-length-12331-cov-6.181248_pt1 | contig 12331 bp, 9 predicted proteins | sample MGYA00380164_ERZ1026868 | MGnify/ENA primary metagenome ERZ1026868 (study PRJEB33269, sample SAMEA4719800) | human gut metagenome | biome: human-associated habitat; feature: organic feature; material: feces | place: Cameroon | collected 2013-10 ... | reverse complement strand
GAAGAAGAAATCCTCGTTTAATAGGTTGTTTTTAGAACGTTTACTTGAAAGGCTAATTGCTTTTGTCATTGCTTTTGTTCCTTTCTTTTTCATTTGTTATTTTGCTTATCATTTTTCTATTGGCTCTACTCTCCTTTATTCTCTTATTGTGTTTGTCTATGCTCTTATTGTTATTTTGTTTAAGACGTTATCTGAGGCAAAGAAAGTGTATTCCGGAAAGGAAGAAAAGCGATTATGATTCAATTAAGAGGATTTTCTAAGATCTTTGATAATAAGACTATCTTTGATTCTGTTGATTATGAGTTTAAAGACTTTAATTTCTATGGACTTGTTGGTGAGTCTGGATGTGGAAAGACAACACTTTTAAGATTGATCTCTCTATTAGATAATCAATTTGATGGTGAATTAATTGTTTCAGGAAAGAGTATTAAGGGACTTAAAGAGAAAGAGAAAGAAAATCTTCGTGTGGATACCTTTAGTTATGTTTTCTCTAATGCACAGCTCTTTGATTATTTAACAGTCAAAGAGAATATTTATCTTCCTTGCACTTTACAAAAGAAAACCATTGATGAAGGTCGTCTTGTTTCTCTTTCTGAGCAGAGGAAAGCTTTTGATTTATTAGATCGTAAGGATGTTAAATCTCTCTCTGAAGGTGAAAAACAGCGTGTTTCTATCTTGCGTGCTTTATTACTAAATAATCCAGTTCTTATTTGTGATGAGCCAACGGCTCATCTTAATGAAGAGCTGAGTAAAGAAATTACTTCTCTTCTTTTAGGTGTTTGTAAGAAAGATAAGAAGATGAGGATTAGGTCTACTCATGATGAGAATTTAATTTCGTATTTTGATAAGACTCTTCATGTCTTAAATGGAAAGCTGATTGAAAATGAATAAGTTTTCTTTATTCTGGCATTTAAAGAAAGGAAGAAAGAAGTGGTTATTTACTGGGTTTATTCTTAACCTTCTTCTTCTTTTCTGTTTGTCTTTAGATGCTTATTTTCGCCCCTTTTATCAGCATACGAATGCGTTTATGGACTCAAATACTTTTACGATTAGAACATTAGATAAAGAAGAAAATAGGACATCTGAAAACATTCTTTCTTCCTCTTTAAAAGAAGAAGAGGATGTCTTTTCTAAACTTGAGCTTAAAGAAAAATGTGAGAAAAAAGAAAAGGCTTATTTGTTCTCCAGTGAACACATAACTATCTTCTTTGCGGAATCCTCTTTAAATCTTTTAAATCTAGGCTATTTACCAGATAGTATTCTTAGTAGTAATCGTAATGGAAAAACTATACTTTGTTCTTGGTCAACAGACGTACAAGAGCGTTTCTTATACTCCAATGAATTAATTTCAAATACGGACAAAGTTACGTTCCAACCAGATTTTAAAAGTACAAAGGTTCAATTTAATCCACTATTAAACAATCATAATTTAATTAGGGCACCAATAAGTCGAAGGGATGAGATGATTTCCTTCTATAACTTAACCAAAGTAAGCTGCTACTTTACTTATCATCTAACACAAGACCTTAAGGATCAAGAGTTTAATCGTTTATCGACTTTATCTGGTGGTACATCTGGAGTTGTTACTCGTCAGTTTAGCTCTTTTATTCATCCAGCAACATCTTATTATCACGTGTATATTCCAATTCATAATGTGGTTCAAATTTGTCTTTATCTTTGCTCTGTTATTTTAGCTATTTCCTTCTTTGCTTCTCTATTATCGGACTATCTTAAATCTAGGGATAAGATTGAAGATATTCATGCAAAGAAAATCTTTGGAAGGAAAGAGAAACTATTTATCTTAATTGAAAATTGTTCTCTTCCTTTGACTCTTGCTTTTACTGATGTAGTGTCACTACTTATCTATGTGATATTCAGGACAATCTTCAAGTCCGTAAAAGGGTTTAGTTTCTATTTTAATCCTACTTTCCTCTTAATCTTCTTAGGAGAGATAATTTTTGCTGTATTAATTCAGACTCTCTTTGCTCATCATTTATATAAAGAAGCTGATAAGGCTGAAGCAAAAGATAACTAGCGTTGATAAATTCAGTCTTGAACTTGATTAATCGTTGTAAATTATTCGTTTATTAAGAAAACTTTAAATGTGACAACTTTAATATAGTTAGATAAGAATATGCTGAGTGACTTGACCTTTTTCATATTGTTTGATGGAATCCATTAACCAATCATAGTTTGCTTTATTTGAAAGAAGATAGGCACTATCATTTAGGTGACTATCTTTATCTTTCGACTGATAGATTTTCCTAGATACGGTGTGCCGGTTTTTTAGTTTTTCCGATAAATGCTATAATTTTCATGCTACATAACTGAGATTCGAGAGATGGTCAGAAAGAGTTATGTAGCAATAGTCCTTCCCTGACTATCTCCCGAATCTCCACGGAAGGACTTTTTCTATGGAAGAAAAACCATCAAAGAAGAAAGATTACACGTTTTTGGGCGTAAAAACTTGTCCTTATTGCAATAGCACTGAATTCAAAAGAGGCGGGATAAGACATGACAAGCAGAGATTCCGATGCAAGAACTGCAGAAGAACTTTCACTGCTATTACAGGAACAATTCTAGCTGACACAAAAAAGAGTCAAAAGAAGTGGGAAGATTTTGTGATCCAGTTCACAAACGATGCGACCTTGATAGCGTCCCATGAGTATAATTCAATTAACAAAAATACCGCTCATCTTTGGCGTATAAAGATGATGGGATGTCTTGGTGGGATTGTTTCAAGCACCATCCTAAATGGTAATGCCTGGATAGATGAAATATATTTTGATGTTTCAAAAAAGGATATGATTACCAATGATAAGTGACTTTCGCTTCATGGAATCAGCAGAAACAAGATGGCTGTAGAGGTCGCCATAGATGAGAACGACAATACATATGCTGTTGTTATGGGAACAGGTAAACCGGGTTATTTTAAGCTGATGCAGACAGCAAATCAGTTCTGTGCCTTGATAAAAAGAGTTTTTGTCTTGCATGTGGGTATTAGCAGAAACCCTATTCAAGATTATTTGAATTGGGCATGTCTGCGTCAGCGCTTACGTTCTATAAAGCCACGAGAAAGAAAAGATTATGTTCTCAAATTGTGTGCGTCGGCAAAAATAAGTTACAAAAGGCCTAGAAAGAAGAACTCAGCACACCGTATCTAGGAATATCTATATCGAAAACAAACACTGCTTAGACAAGGGGGGAAGAAATTACGCTCTCTTTGAAGGCTAGGCTTCAAAAGAAAATCCAATACCTCTAACCATTAATCTCCTTCCACAAACTATTATGAACTACCGATAACAAGATCAAAGAATCACAAAACGATAAAGAAAATTGCAGAAAAATAGTCTAAAAAGAATAAAAGTTCTCTCTTTCTTATATGTGGAACCGCTTACAGAAAGAAACATTTTAAGTATTCCAAATGAAAACTATCAAAAAAATGGCGCTTTTTTAAAAAAATACGCCTGTTATCTAATAAAAATGAAAGAATAAGACAAAATCTCAGTTTTTTGCAGATTTTATAAAAATAAAAAAACAAATTAAAATTTCTTGCAGTTGTTCCAAAAACTACGTTATTTATTCCCTTTATCTGTTTTGGAACCTGTCAGGAGGTATCGAATATGAAAAACAATGAAGTCAAAAATTATGAAAAAAATGAAGGATTCGCTCGTTTCAAGAAAAAGCTGCTTCGTGAACATAGGATCAAATCCCTGCTCTTCGGTGTTGCCGGCGGCTTAGCTGGCGCCGCTATCTCAATTGCAGCCTGCAGATTTGCCAATCCTTCCGCGATGGTCTATGCAGCTCCAATCGCAACCGCAGCTGGTTTAGCCGCTGCCTTCGCTGCTGCTTACTTCATCAAGAAACCGACTGACAAGAAAATCGCAGCCCGTCTTGATAAAGACCTTAACCTTCAGGAAAAGGTTTCTACCAGGGTTGAATTTGAAGGCAAAGATGGCGTGATTCTGAACAAACAGCGTGAAGATGCAACGGTCAAGCTGGATGAGAAACCAGTCAAAGCTGTTCAGAGGAAACTTGCTAGTGTTACCATTCCAGTTCTTGTTATCGCTGCTGGTCTCTTCGCTGGTTCCTTCTTCATGCCGAATATTGCTCAGTTCCCTTCCCACATCAAGGATCCGATTAACTCTTCTAATATTGATTCCGTTGATTCCGCCGTCCATGTCATTGCTAGTAAGGCCAAAGATGAAATCGACAATATCAATCCAGATACGAATGTGAACGATAAAATCGATCAAATCATCGATCGTGTCCAAAACGATCTTGACGGCGAGACGAGTGAAGACAAGCGTAATGATATTGTTGAAAACGGTAAGGATGACATTGACAAGATTGTCGATGACGCCAACTCCAAAGACGAAATCGGTGATGAGCTCGTCAATAGTGACGATGATGCCTTAAAGCTTCTTGGAGAAGCTATTAAAGAAGGCGATGAAGATAAAATCACTGTTGCCTTAGGTCTGCTGAAAACCGAACTCAATGAACTAAGCGGTCAGAAGCTTGTTGATAAGCTTCATGCTATTGCTGCTGAAATTCGGAAAGCCTTAGAGAATTCTCAGATTCCGGAAGGTGATCCGCTTCGTGATGCCCTTAAGAAACTCGCAGATGAGTTTGATAAAGAGGCAGACGAATTACAAAAGAATCTCGACAACGGACAGGATACTTCCGATCAGACCAAAGATAATCTCGACAAAGACATCGATGATGCCAACAAGGACATCAACGACTCTATCAATCAGCAGAATAAAAACCAGGCTGCTGGTGATGCTGCTAAAGATGCTCTTGATCAGATGAAAGATCCGACTCAGAACGGTCAGAACGGCAACAGCGGAGATCAGGAAGGCTCTGGTGAACAAGGTTCTGGCGAAGGCCAAGGTGGTTCTGGTGAACAAGGCTCCGGTGAACAAGGCTCTGGCGCAGGCGAGGGCGGTTCCGGAGAGCAAGGCTCTGGTGAACAGGGCTCTGATGGACAGGGGTCTGGTAACCAAGGCAACAGCGGAAATAATGGCAATAATGGAAGCAGCGGTTCCGGCGATGGAAACGGTATCCAAGATGGTGATAAGACCGGTGAAGGCGCTGGTGGAGGCTCTGGCTCTATCGATGGCCTAGGCAATGATCATGTTTATACCGACCAAGGAGACACCAAGTATGGTGATGTCATTGATGGAAGCAACGGCGAGGCTCAGGACGATTGCGACAAAAATGGCGATGACGATATCAATGCTGCCTTGAAAGATTACTTCGATGAGTTATATGGCGATAAGGACAAGAAAAACCCGTAATCTGAGTCGAATCTGAAAACTAGTTTCTAATTTACAAAGGATATATACAGAAAATGGAAAACGAGCAGCTTATTAAGAATTTCAGTGATTCCGTTACGAAAATCAAAACCGAGCTCCATAAGGATATCATCGGTCAGGAAGAAGTCTTAGATGCGGTCATCATCGCCGTCATCTCTGGTGGTAACGTTCTTCTGGAAGGTGTCCCTGGAACTGGTAAAACCCGTCTTGTCCGTTCTTTAGGACAAACCCTGAACCTTCCGTTCAGCCGTATTCAGTTCACACCAGACCTTATGCCGAACGATGTCACTGGTGCCAATATCATCCGTAAAGATGAGAACGGCAACTTGGTCACGACGTTCCAGAAGGGTCCTATCTTCGCTCAGATTATCTTAGCCGATGAAATCAACCGTGCTACTCCGAAGACCCAGTCTGCAAGGCTTGAGGTCAGGCAGGAACACAAAGTCACTGTCTCGGGCGTCACTTATCAGATGGCTGAGCCGTTCTTCGTTCTCGCAACCGAGAACCCGATTGAGCAGGATGGTACTTATCCGCTTCCGGAAGCTCAGATGGACCGTTTCAGGTTCAAGGTCATCATGTCCTTCCCGTCTGCTAAGGAACTTGGCGACATCGTCAACAGGACTCAGAAGAACAGGAACGAAAATGCTACGAAGGTTGTTGATGGACCTAGGATCAGGGAAAGGCGTAAGCTTGCTCAGGAGGTCCCGGTCATTCCGGAAGTCTTGGACTATGCTAGGAACCTTGTCTCTCACACCCATCCGGAATTAGACGAAGGCGGTGAGGTTGCCAAGAAGTACATCCGTTATGGTGCATCTCCTCGTGCAGCTCAGGCTTTAATCACTGGTTCCAAGATCCGTGCCTTGATCCATGGCAACTATAACGTTTCTTACGATGATATTGATGCCCTTGCTTATCCGGTTCTCCGTCATCGTATCAAGATCAACTACAATGCAATCAACGAAGGCCTGACGATTGATAAAGTCATCGGTCTTCTCATTAAGGAAAACAGAAAGAACAAGTAACCCAATATGAAACAAGCGATCGACGAACAATTTCTCCAGCAAATCGAGCAATTTACGTTGGCTGTCAAGGACAACGTCGCCGGTCTTTTCGGTGGAAACCACAAATCCAAAAAATATGGTTCTTCCTGCGAATTCGCTGATTATCGTGACTATATCGAAGGTGATGATGTCACGAAAATCGACTGGAACCTTTACGGTAAATTCGAGAAGAGGTACTTAAAGCTTTATCTCGATGAACGTCAGAGGCATACCCGTATCTACATTGATACGAGTCGTTCCAGGAGCTTCTTCAACAAAGACGAGATGGCTCTTAAGATTGCATCCACCCTTGCTTTTAGGTCTGTTTCCGATAGGGACAAGGTCACAATCTATGCCTTAAAAGGCGACTATGCAGAACCGATTATCGAAAACTTAGTCGGTAAAGATAGTTACAGGAGTTCCATCAACCAGCTCAACAAGGTCAAGTTTGACGGAGAATCGAGTATCTCGGATGCTATTGTCCGTTCGACTGTCGGCTATGGAGATGGAAAGAGCATTATCATCTCGGATTTCTGTTCCGACAGCAACTTTACAGATGCTGTTGATTATCTTAGAAACAAACGCCGCGATGTCAGGTGCATCCAGATTCTCGGCGATGAGGAAGTTCATCCGCAATTCCGTGGAAAAAGGATCATTCATGATTCGGAAAATGATGATCGTTTCTTCAAGGATAACATCAGCCGTGATGTTGTCAACGCCTATCAAAAGGCCTTGAAGTTTGTCCAGGATAAAATCAAGAATTTCTGTCTTTCCCGAGAAGCCGACTATATCTTCTGTTCCACTGACGAACCCTTGAAAGAGGTGTTCTTAAATAAGAGGTTATCTAGGGGGGTTATCGAATGAGTTTCCAATATCCATATGCTCTCTTGGTCCTTCTTGCCATTCCGGTTCTTATTCTCATTTACATCTTACGGAACCGTTATAAAGAAGCGACCGCGCCGTCTACCTACCTTTGGGAGCTCAGTCAGAAATTCCTTAAGAAACGGAATCCGTTCCATTCCAGGGAAAACCTGATTGCTCTCTTTGTTCAGATGTTTGCTATTGCCTTCATGGCTGTCACTCTTGCCCATCCGATTCTGAGTCTGAAAGGACAAGCAGAAAACAGGGTTTTCGTCCTTGATGGTTCTGCTAGCAGGAACAGGAAGAGGGAAGGAACTGGCTATGATGGGAAAGAGACCAAATTCGAAGTAGCAAAAGAAGACATTCTAAAGAAAGTCTATGCCGCTAAGAAAGGTTCTACTTTCACTTTAATTGTCACGGATTCTGGAGAACCGAAAACGGTTTGCGAAGGTATCCAGGACGTAACAAGGTTTGAAAAGTACAGGGATACTGTCAACTGTTCTTATGCTACCAATGAGATTAAGGATTCGATTTCCTTAGCCCAGAAGTTAGTTTCTTCTGGTAGCGGTAGCGATGTCTATCTCGCCACGGATAAGAAAGTCACTTGTGATGACAATATCCATCTTAGGAGTTATTACAACGATAAGCAGACCAATTATGCCATCACCGATGTCAAATTTGAGTACAAGGATGGTGAACATGACACGAACATTGTCATTACTCCGACTTATGTCTGCTATGATCATGACAATGCTAGGTTCTGTATCCGCTTTGCCATTAACGGCAAAGATTTAGGGTCGGTTGCCACTGTTACAGCAGTTTCAGCTGGCCTTGAGTATTCCAGTGGATATGGTTTTAAGTATGATGATCCTATCGAGTCCATCACTTGTACAGTTGATGAAGACTACAACGAGAAGAAGAAAGGTTATAAAGACTGCCTTGAAGACGACAATTCCTTCACTTTCTACAATGAAAAGAACGATAGGCAGGCTAGTGTCCTTTTAGTCAGTAGTCAACCGCGTTTTCTCAGTACTGCATTCAAAGCCTGGGGTGTTGATTGCACAGTTGTTTCTCCTGCTGCTTTCAATACTACGAGCGGATACGATATCTACGTCTTTGATTGTGTTTCTCCGAAAAAGCTTCCGACCGATGGTGCTGTTTGGTTCATTTCTCCGAAGGGAGATGTCGCTGATACTGGTTTCACCTATGTCAATGACTATTCAGATTCTGAAAATGGATTCACTTGCACCTATACAGATAACAACAATAGTCTGACTTATCAGCAGCTTACTAAGAACCTTGCCAAAAAAGATGTTCTCGTCAGCTATTATAAGCGTTATACGCTTGTAGATGACTTTACAACTATTCTTGCTTATAAGAATGTTCCTATGATCTTCGCTGGCAAGACTTCCTACGGCCAGCGCGAAGTTATCTTCTCCTTCCCGTTACAGAGTTCTAGCATGCCTGTCTCCTATGATTTCTTACCGCTGACTCGTAACTTGGTACAGTTCTCCCATCCGTCCTTATTAGATAAATTCAGCTATACGGTTGGAGATAGCGTTGCTATCAATACGGGAGATGAAGTCGAGACTAGGACGATGAAACGTCCAGACGGAACTGCAGTTCCGATTGTCAAAGGAACAAGCCAATACCTCAGCTATGAATTTGATGAGGTCGGTACCTATGTCCTTACTACCGTTAATACGGATAAGACTGGTAAGGAAGTTTATAGGTACGTCAAATACCCAAAGGAGGAGGGAAATCCACTCGCCGAGGATTCTAACGCCTATCAGATTGTTAAGAATCCGGATGCAACGACGGTAAACGGCATTTTCGACTCGATACTTCCTGTCGCAATTGCTGCTGCTGTCTTCTTTGTCGCCGATTGGTTCCTTTATGCACGTGAACAATACTAGAATTGAAAATCCATACTTGTTCTTCATCTTGATTCCTCTTGTTGGACTTGTTCTCCTCGGCTTCTTCGTGATTCCGAAATACAAGCGGTATCGAATTAAGAACATCATCTCTCTTATTCTCCATCTTGTCAGGTCCGTTAGGCTTACTTTGGCCTTTGTCGATATTCAGTATGTCAAATCCAGTTCGACAACTGAATTAATTGTTCTTGCTGATTGCTCTAAGAGCGAATTCAACAATGGATATCAGATTGATAAGTTGATTAATGACGTCTATACGCAGGCTGGCAAAGTCGATGGTACCAAAATCGGGGTTGTTGCCTTTGCAAAAGACCAGGAAGTCGTCAACAATATCGGTAGCAAGTATAAACCGGAGTCTATTCTGAAGTATTTCGACAAGGATTCGAGCTTCGATAATTCTGCCACTGACTTAAAATCCGCGCTTCTCTATGCCGATAGCCTCTATTCCAAAGATAGTGCTGTCCGCCGTAGGATTATCAGGAGCGATGGACTTGAGACGGATGGCTCCGCCATTGAAGCCTTAGACCAGCTGACTGCTGATTCGGTTCAGATTGATGCTATTTCTAGGAGTCAGCCGGAATTTGATGAAGTCGCTATCACTGGTCTTGATTACACCGATCGTTGTTACATCGGCAAAGACCAGAAGGTCAAAGTCTCTGTCAAATCGAAAAAAGGCGGACTTCTGACTCTTACTCTTGTCTGTGATGGAAAGCAGGTTGCTCAAAGGAAAAATGAGCCTTGCAACAAAGGTATCAACGTCTATACGTTCGATATGTCAGCCGATAAAGCTGGTACGTTCCGTTATGAAGTCTCTATTTCTGGTAGGAGCGATACCTTCGAAGAAAATAATAAGAGGTCTTTCACCCAGGAAATCTCGGATCACTACAATATCCTTTACATCAGCGATGATTCTTCTGCCTTAGATAATCTTCAGACTTCGTTCCCTGCAAACGCTAAGTTCTCTTCTTGTTTGCTGAACTCCTCTGGCACGGCTGGCGTTCCTTATAACATTACGGACCTTATCCAGTATGATGAAATCATCCTGAATAACGTCAATAGGGAAAACTTAGATGAACCAGAACGGTTCGTCGCAAATCTTGAAACTGCGGTGAAGGATTATGGAAAGAGTCTTCTTACCCTTGGCTCTGTCTTTGCAGGCGCTGCCAAAGGCGACTATCTCTCTGACTATAATGCCAGGCTTCCGATTCAAAGTGAATCCGATGAAGGTAAAGCAATTGTCCTTGTCATTGATAACTCTGGTTCTAGGGAAAGCGACAATCGCTTGAAGAAGGCAAAAGAAGGTGCTAAGGCTATTCTTAACAAGCTCAATGAACGAGATTACATTTCCATCGTTACTTTCTCTGATCACACTAAGATTGTTAGTCCTTTGACTTCTGTCAAGAACAAAGAATCGGTCCTGAAGAGTATCACAAAGATCAAATCGGAAGGCGGAACTGTTAGGGCTGGCGGACTCAAAGCCGCACATCAGCAGCTGAAGAATTCTCCGACCGAAAACAAGTTTGTTATTACCTTGTCTGATGGTGATCCGTTTGATAGCACAAGCACCTTGAAGAAGCTTGTTCAAGGAAGGTATGCAGACAATATTATCTGCTCTTTCATCAACATCTCGAATTCCTCTGGTACTTCTCTGTTGAAGACATTAGCAAAAGCCGGTGAAGGAACTTACTATTATTGTAAGACTGCTGCTAGCTTGGTTGATGTCATGGTCACCTCGGTTGTTACGGATGTCAATGAAAAGACAATCCTAGAAGCTTCTGAAGTTAGAATTGTTGATACCAAGGATGATTCTGTTAAAGGTATCGAAAATCTTCCTTCCATTGATGGTTATAACTTCGTTCGTACGAAGAAATCCGCTAATACGATTCTTACCTTAACCTATAAGCACGAAGACAAGAAAGAAGATGGCGGCGATTCTTCTACGGCTGTTGCTACCGTCCCTCTCTATGCCTACTGGGATATCGGAGATGCTAAGGGCCGTGTTGCTTCCTTCACTTCGGATTTCGGCACTGTGTGGACGGAATCCTTCCGTCTAAGCGAAAACGGTCAGCTTTTCAGGAAACAGAGGATTGCTGAGACCCTTCCGACTCGTAACATCAATTCTATTCTTGATAGGAAATACGAAAACCATGGTGTTACTTCTTCTATCAGCTTTATTGCTGCTGAGAAGGACAAGAATGCCAAGATTCATATCAAGGTCACGTCTCCGGATAAGAAGATTGTAAAAGAGTATGATCTTAGGTATGATGGCTCTACCTTCTCTGCGGAAGTAGAGACTGGTGAAGTCGGACTTTACCAGGTTGAGGTTACCTATTCCTATGATGTGACGAAAGAAGACGGAAGTGTCGAAACGGTCACGAATGAGCCGGAAGTAAGACAGCTGAACTTCGATTACTCTTCGGAGTATGACAGGTTCCCTGAGTCGACTTCGACTCTTCTCTATTCCTTGACCAAGAACACTGGCAAGGTGACCTATGACTCTGTCGACTATCAGATTAGCAGTTCAGAATTCGCCTTCAAATCCTACAAATCCCTTAATGTTGTCTTTAGGATCATTGCAGTTGTTCTTCTCTTAATTGATATCTTCGTCCGTAAGAGCGACTTCAAAAAGAAGAAAAAAGACAGAGACAGGAACCTTAGGTCAGGTAAGTAAAAACAGAGGCTGCCGAAAGGCAGCCTCTTTCTTTTGGACGACAATTACTCTCATAAACTTTGGTCAATCAATTATCGCTTAGAGCTTTTCTATTTTCTGTTAATTCCACTTGACTTTTCCGGGGGGGTTATAATTACCTCTGAAAGGAAATAATAATATGAAAAAAATATTATTGTTAAGGAATCTTGGCGCCATTGCACTTGCAGGCATAATGCCACTGACTTCCTGCAGCAGTATGGACAACTCAGGTACTACTTCTAACAGTGGTAACGATGCGGTAGAAAAATTCTACAATCCAGGAAGGTTTGAAAAAGCAGAAAGTGTGCCATTAACGGACAAAGAAAAAGAAATTTATTATCCGGTACTAAGAGGGTATAAGAAAATATATAAAATTGAAAGACGTAATAATAGTGAAAATTATTGGTTTCCAAACATATTGCATATAAATAATAATGGTGATTCTTTCATAAGGGAATTTATCCCAATAGATGGAACAAAATATTATCC
>ERZ1026868.1429-NODE-1429-length-12370-cov-3.984166_pt1 | contig 12370 bp, 10 predicted proteins | sample MGYA00380164_ERZ1026868 | MGnify/ENA primary metagenome ERZ1026868 (study PRJEB33269, sample SAMEA4719800) | human gut metagenome | biome: human-associated habitat; feature: organic feature; material: feces | place: Cameroon | collected 2013-10 ... | reverse complement strand
TGGTGACGGACACATAGGACAGATAGACCAGCTTTATTATAATGATGAAGAAGTCGGCACTTATAAAACTGTTTCAAATGGAGCAACGCAGTATATCAGTCTTTTTAAGGCAAGAGAATATGAGTCTAATAACTGGACAAAATGGATAGATACAAGGGAGAAGCAGTATACTTATACAAATAATGTACACGATTTTGTTTTGGATCTTACTAAAAGAAAATTATATAATCTGGAAAAGGATGAGCAGGCACTGGTTGACAGATTGAAGTTTTATTCACCTACTTTCACGGACAGCAAGGGAATGCATCCGGAACTTAATAATGATGTGGAATATTATATTAAAGATGGCACCCTGCTTAATTATACCCAGATGGGACAGTTGATGAAGAAGTACAGGAGTGACAATGTTTTTGATTCATATGAAAATTTTGTAAACAAATCACAGTATCTTACTGTACGAAATGAGGACAGGGAGGCTGTTGGAAAGATTTTTGAGAGCAGAACATTTTCTAACGAGGTGGAAAAAGCAGAGTATATTAATTATGTATGCGATTATTTAAGAAAGAATTATTCATATACAATGCGTCCGGGGAAGGTTCCTGAAGGCAGGAATGCAGTTGATTATTTCCTTAATGAAAGTAAAAGAGGATATTGTACATATTTTGCTACGGCGGCAGCAGTTATTTTAAGATGTTCAGGAATTCCAACAAGATACTGTGCCGGTTATGTAGTTGATACAAGCCTTTCAGGAACACAGAATAGTGATTATTATGATAATTATATAGTTATGGATAATTCAGCACATGCATGGGTTGAAGTATTTATCAGTGGATATGGATGGGTTACTATAGACCCGACTCCCGGATATGGTGATGATTTGCCGGAGGAGGATACACAGGCATCTACAGAAGCCACACAAAGTGATTCTGAGACAGATGATGGCATGCAGGAATTTAACGGTTCTGTAGGTAATACGGCAGATAATACCAGTACAGAGGATAATTATGACTCATTAACAGGATTTTCTACATCTAAGGGATTAGGTATAGGGAAAATACATATCAATGTCAGGTATATTGTTGCAGCATTTGCAGGACTGATTGTTATGGTACTGGTTATGATATGCATTTTAAGGATTGTCTCAAGAAATGTACTTCTTAATCCGGATAAAGCTGATGATAAAAAGTTATTCAGGCTATACAATTATCTTGAAAAGCTTCTGGCATTTTCAGGATTTGAAAGGCTTTCAAGCGAGGATTATCAGGATTATATATACAGGATTATTGAAGCTGAAAGCAGCCTGCAGGGAATTGGACTTGAGAAAGCAGTGCAGATAATCCTTGCGGTTAGATTTGGTAATGTAAAATGTGTTGACAAAGCTGACATAACTGGGATAATAAATACTATAAGACAGGTGCGAAGCTACGCACTTAAGAAAGCCAGAGGATTGAAGAAGCTTATAGTATGTTTAATTTAGAAGAAGAGCTTAAGAAACTCCCGGCAAAACCGGGAGTTTATATTATGCATGATAAATGGGACAACATAATATATATAGGTAAGGCGAAGATTTTAAAGAATCGTGTAAGACAGTATTTCCAGAACAGCAGGAATAAGTCTGCCAAGATTGTGCAGATGGTGTCACATATTCAGTACTTTGAGTATATTATCACGGATTCTGAACTTGAGGCGCTTGTTTTGGAGTGCAATCTTATCAAGGAGCACAGGCCTAAGTACAATACCATGCTAAAGGATGACAAGAGTTATCCTTTTATTAAGATTACCATTGGTGAAGAGTATCCAAGGGTGCTTTTTGCAAGAAAAATGAAGCATGGAGCGGGTAAGTATTTCGGTCCTTACACTTCTGCGGCAGCAGTCAAGGATACTATTGAACTGTTATGCAAGCTGTATAAGGTAAGAACATGTAACAGAAATCTGCCTAAAGATGAGGGCAAAGACAGACCATGCCTTAATTACCATATCGGACAGTGCGATGCACCGTGTCAGGGATATGTAAGCGGTGAGGAATACAGAAGAAGAATTGATGAGGTTGTAAGTTTCTTAAACGGTGATTACAAGAAGATTATGGACAGGCTTACAACGCAGATGCAGGAAGCGTCTGAGAAGATGGAGTATGAGGAAGCTGCAAGATACAGAGACTTGTTAATGAGTGTGAAGCAGGTTGCGCAGAAGCAGAAGATTACAGCAGATGATGTTAATGACAGAGATGTAATTGCGTGTGCAAGTGACGGTCAGGACGCAGTTGTGCAGGTGTTCTTTATCAGACAGGGAAAGCTTTTAGGAAGAGATCATTTTCATATGAAGGTTGCCGAGGGTGACACTAAGAGCGATATAATTTCGGAATTCATGAAGCAGTATTACGGTGGAACTCCATTTATACCTAATATTATTATGGTACAGTATGAGATAGAGGATGCGGATACAATAGCACAGTGGCTCAGTGCAAGAAAGAGCCGCAAGGTAAGTATTGTCACACCTAAGAAGGGCGACAAGGAAAAGATGGTTGAGCTTGCATATAAGAATGCCCAGCTTGTTCTTACACAGGATGCGGAGAAGATTAAGCGTGAGGAGAGCAGGACAACAGGTGCAATGAAGGAGATTGCAGACTGGCTTGGACTTGGCACGCTTCACAGGGCAGAGGCGTACGATATATCTAATACCAATGGTGTCGAAAGTGTTGGTTCAATGGTTGTTTTTGAGGACGGAAGACCGAAGAAGAACGATTATCGTAAGTTCAAGATAAGGACTGTGAAAGGACCTGATGATTATAAGAGCATGCGGGAAGTTCTGACAAGACGATTCACAAGAGGTATGCGTGAGCGTGAAGAACTGGAGGAAAGCCACGGATTTTCGAGATATCCAGACCTTATTATGATGGATGGCGGACGCGGCCAGGTGAATATTGCGCTTGATGTACTTAAGGAACTGGGACTTAATATTCCTGTGTGCGGTATGGTAAAGGACGATACCCACAGCACAAGAGGTCTGTATTATAACAATATTGAGATACCGATAGATAAGCACAGCGAGGGCTTTAAGCTGATTACAAGGGTGCAGGATGAGGCACACAGATTTGCAATAACTTATCACAGAAGCTTAAGAGATAAGGCACAGGTATCTTCTGTGCTTGATTCGATTGAAGGAATCGGACCTGTAAGAAGAAAGGCACTTATGAAGCATTTTCTTGATATAGAAAAGATTCGGCAGGCATCAGTGGACGAGCTTATGAAGGCAGATGGCATTACTGAAAATGTGGCAGAGAATATATACAATTTCTTTCATTGATAATACTTTTATAATAGCATTTAGAGCTTGTCTGTGATAAACTTAGAATATATGAAATCGTAAACATGAGTTTGGAGGCAGAGAATATATGAATAATGGTAAAGAGAGGGTAAAGTTATCTAAAGTTATCCAGAAAATGAATCTTGTTAATCTTACACCACAGATAGATGTGTCAGGAATCTGGCTTAATCTTCCGGATGTAAACAGACCGGCTTTGCAGCTTACGGGTTTCTACGACCAGTTTGACAATGACCGTTTACAGATTATCGGTAATGTGGAGCATGCTTATCTTGAAAGTCTTTCTGAGCAGGAGAGATATGAAAGATATATGCAGCTTTTATCAAGTAATATTCCATGTATTATTTTCTGCAGAAATTTAAAGCCGGAGCCTAAGGTTATTGAGCTTGCGGTTAAGTATCAGATTCCGCTTCTTATGACAGATCAGGCTACATCTTCATTTACAGCAGAAGTAATCCGCTGGTTAAAGGTACAGCTTGCGCCATGTATTGTAATCCACGGCGTATTAGTTGATGTATATGGTGTAGGTGTACTTATTACAGGTGAGTCTGGTATCGGTAAGAGCGAGGCTGCGCTTGAACTTATTAAGAGAGGACATCGTCTTGTAACTGATGATGCTGTCGAGATCAGAAAGGTCAGCGATGAGACTTTAGTCGGAAGCGCACCGGGAGTTACCAAGTACTTTATTGAGCTTAGAGGCATTGGTATTATTGATGTTAAAACTCTTTTCGGTGTTGAAAGCGTTAAGGAAACTCAGGAAATCGATATGGTTATCAAGCTTGAGGACTGGAATAAGGACAGAGAATACGACAGACTCGGACTTGAGGAGGAATACATAGAATATCTCGGCAATAAGGTTGTGTGTCATACACTTCCAATCAGACCGGGACGAAATCTTGCTGTTATTGTTGAGTCAGCAGCGGTCAACCACAGACAGAAGAAGATGGGATATAATGCAGCGAAGGAATTATACAGAAGAGTACAGGAGAACCTCATGAGAGGTGGGGAGGATGACGATGAGTAAGATTATATTTGGAATTGATGTTGGAGGAACAACCTGCAAATGTGGTACATTTTCTGAAGAAGGTGAGCTGTTAAGAAAAGAGGAGATTCATACAAGAAAGGATGAGGGCGGAAGCCTGATTCTTCCTGATATAAGTGAGTATATCAAGGGCGTTATTGAAGATATGAACCTGACAACAGAAGATGTTGCAGGAATCGGAATGGGACTTCCCGGTGCATGCCTTGAAGATGGAACTGTCAACAAATGTATCAACTTAGGCTGGGGTGTATTCAATGCGGCTAATGTGTTATCAGAGCTTACGGGTATTCCTGTTAAGATTGGTAATGATGCCAATATGGCAGCACTCGGAGAATTCTGGGTTGGCGGCGGCAGTGAATATAACAGCATGGTTATGGTTACGATAGGAACTGGCGTAGGCGGTGGAGTTATTATTGATGGAAAGCCTCTTTATGGATTTAACGGAGCAGCAGGTGAGATAGGACATCTTCCACTTGTTGAAGGTGAGACTGAGAGCTGTAACTGTGGAAAGAAGGGCTGTCTTGAGCAGGTTGCTTCTGCAACTGGAATTGTAAGAACGGCTAACCGTATGCTTGCAGAAAGTGACATGCCTTCATCTTTAAGAAGCGTGCCATACATATCGGCAAAGGTTATATTTGACGAGGCTAAGGGAGGAGATGCCCTTGCTATACAGGTAACAGAGTATGTATGCAGATATCTTGGAAAGGGACTTGCATGTGCAGCAGGCATGGTTGACCCGGAGGTATTTGTAATTGGTGGAGGAGTTTCTGCCGCAGGGGAATATTTTATCAATCTTATTGATAAGTATTATAAGGAATGTGTGTTCCATGCGAGCAGACAGACTAAGATAGTTAAGGCTGCACTTGGCAATGATGCAGGAATGTATGGAGCAGCAAAGCTTATTCTTGGAAATTAGTATTAAGGATAGTGAGATTATATGGATAATAAAATGTTATCAGAAGCATTAATATCAATGCTTGGTGCAGAGAATGTAAGAATAAGTGAGCCAATGAAGCCACATACTACATTCAGAATCGGCGGTGCTGCGGATTATTATGTAACACCACAGACAGAGAAGCAGATAGCAGATGTTATTACATTTTTGAAAAAATCGGACATTAAATATATTGTTATTGGAAATGGCAGTAATATTCTTGTGAGTGATGAAGGTTTCAGGGGAGTTGTAGTTGAGCTTGGCGATGGTTTTTCAGGTTTTGAGTTTCTTCAGGATTCACAGGATAATTCAGATGAAGTGCTTGTCAAAGCAAGTGCAGGCATGAAGCTTACAAGACTTGGCAACCAGCTTGCTGCTAATGGAATTGCTGGATTTGAATTTGCAACAGGTATTCCGGGTTGCATAGGTGGTGCAGTAAGAATGAATGCAGGTGCTTATGGCGGGGAGTTCAAGGATATTCTTGTCAGTGCAAAGGTTATTGATGATGAAGGCATTATCAGGGAGCTTTCAGCAGATGAACTTGAGCTTGGATACAGAACAAGTATTGTAGCGAAAAGCAATATGATTGTTCTTGAAGCAACTTTGAAATTAAGAAAAGCTGAACCGGATATAATAAGAAATAATATCTCAGAGCTGTCAGCTAAGAGAAGACAGAAGCAGCCGCTTGAGTATCCTAGTGCCGGAAGCACATTTAAAAGACCAGAAGGATATTTTGCAGCAAAGCTTATTGAGGACGCAGGTCTTAAGGGCTGCAGCAGAGGCGGCGCACAGGTATCTGAAAAGCATGCAGGATTCGTTGTCAATAAAGGCAATGCGACAGCTAAAGATGTATGTGAGCTTACAGATTATATTAAGAGTACTGTTATGGAGAAGTTCGGTGTTAAGCTTGAACTGGAAGTTGTAAAGGTCGGATTCTGAGCCGTCTGATAGTTGAAGAGAACGGTAATTAAAGACTGATAAGAAAGAGAAGATGATAAGATGAAGATGATTATTGTTACAGGTATGTCAGGAGCAGGAAAATCAACAGCACTTAATGTGCTGGAGGACGAGGGATATTATTGCGTTGATAATATGCCAATATCTTTGATTCCAAAGTTTGCGGAGCTTGCCAATGCAGGAGATGACGGATATAGCAACATTGCAATTGGAGTTGATATACGAAGTGGTCATGCACTTGTGGAGCTGGATTCTGTTCTTGATGATATGCTTGATAAGCATTATAACTATACCATTCTGTTTCTTGAATCAAGTGATGAGGTACTTGTAAAGCGCTATAAAGAGACACGAAGAACACATCCGCTTGCTAAGGACGATCATGACAGGATAGATAATGTTATAAAACTGGAAAGAGATGAGCTTAAGTTCTTAAAGAAAAGAGCTGATGTAATAATCGATACAAGCCAGATGCTTACAAGGGAACTTAAGGCAGAGCTTGAGGGCATATTTTTTGACGATAAGAATTTCAAGAATCTGTTTGTTACAGTTCTTTCTTTCGGGTTTAAATATGGAATACCTGCAGACGCAGACCTTGTGTTTGATGTTAGATTCCTGCCTAATCCATATTATATTGAAGAACTTAAGTACCTTACCGGTAATGATAAGCCTGTACAGGATTATGTGAAGAAAGCTCCGGAGACAACAGAATTTCTGGAAAAGATAGATGATTTATTGAAGTTTCTTCTGCCTAATTATGTTAAGGAAGGAAAGAACAGTCTTGTTATTGCAATTGGCTGTACAGGAGGAAAGCATCGTTCAGTTACTCTTGCTAATGAAATATATAAGCTTATAAGCAGGACTGAGTATGGATGCAAGGTTGAGCATAGAGATATTGAGAAAGATTCTAAGAGAAAAGGTTAAGTATGTCATTTTCATCAGAAGTAAAAGAAGAGTTAGTTAAGAAAACAGATTCCGCGAGGCATTGCCAGATTGCGGAATTTGCTGCGTTTATGGGAATGTCTGGCAATGTAAGCGAGACAGATAATGGAGAATTATGTCTGGAATTCGTTACAGAGAATGAATTGTCAGTCGAGAAATTCAGTGACCTGTTATTGAGAATATTTAGCATTAAGATGGATGCTGATACGAACGAAATGGTTAAGAATGGCAAGGAAACTATTATAAGAATAATCGGACAGAGTGATGTTGCTAAGATATTGCAGACATTAAAATGGTGCGACGACCGGTTTACACAGATTGAACCGGTGTTTGTTGACGCAAGAATTGTAGCGATGGACTGCTGTAAGAAAGCATTTATAAGAGGAGCTTTTATGGAACGAGGTTCTATAAGTGATCCGAACAAGTTCTATCACTATGAGATTGTGTGCAAATATGAAGAGGACGCGGACGTTCTTATGGACATGCTTCGTTTCTTTGGTCTTGATGCAAAGGTTATTGTAAGAAAAAACAGTTTTGTTGTATACATGAAAGAGGGGAATAATATAACGGATACCCTTAATCTTATGGGAGCAGTTGTTTCACAGATGAATCTGTATAATGTCATGATTCTTAAAGGAATCAGCAATGATGTCAACAGGAAGGTAAACTGCGAGACTGCTAATCTTAACAAGACGATTGAGGCGGCGGTCAAGCAGATTAAGGATATTGAGTTTATAAGGGATACAGTCGGACTGGACAGTTTAAGTGACAGTCTGATGGAGATTGCACTTTTAAGACTTGAGAATCCTGACATGAGCCTTCAGGGACTTGGCGAATTATTAGACCCTCCGGTTGGTAAATCGGGTGTGAATCACAGGTTAAGGAAGATTGGAGAGAAGGCTGATGAGTTAAGGCAGAGCATGGGAATCTCTGTCTGATTAAATATTTTTAATAAAATTTTACATTTTCTTTTCAAATAGGGATTGACAAGAAGTGTATAATTGAAAATATGAGATAAAAGAGCAGTCATATACTGCAGAAAGGTTGATTAAGATGACTAAAGTAGATATAATTTCAGGCTTTTTGGGAGCAGGTAAAACAACTCTTATAAGTAAGCTTTTAAAGGAAGCCTTAAAGGGAGAGCAGGTAGTTCTTATTGAGAATGAGTTCGGTGAAATCGGTATTGATGGAGGATTCCTTAAAGATTCAGGCGTTGAGATAAGAGAGATGAATTCAGGATGTATCTGTTGTTCACTTGTTGGTGATTTCGGAACTTCTCTTAAGGAGGTTGTTGACAAGTATCATCCAGACAGAATTATTATTGAGCCTTCAGGTGTAGGCAAGCTTTCAGATGTTATCAAGGCTGTTAAAGACCTTCACATTGAGAATGAAATTGTTCTTAACAGTGCTTCAACAGTTGCAGATGCATCTAAGGTTAAGGTATATATGAAGAATTTTGGTGAGTTTTTTAATAACCAGATTGAGCATGCAGGAACTGTTATTTTAAGCAGAACACAGAATGTTTCTGAAGAGAAGTTAAAGACAGCTATTGAGCTTATTAAGAGTGTTAATCCTAATGCACATATTATCACAACTCCTTGGGATGATATTGATGGAACTAAGATTCTTGGTGCAATGGAGAATGTTACTAACCTTGAGTTAGACATGCTTGCAGAGGCAGCGCAGAAGGCTTATGAGGAGCATGAGAAGGAGCACCACCATCATCATCATGAAGATGGAGAGTGCTGCTGTTGTGGCGGACATCATGACGATGATGACGAGCATGAGCATCATCATGACCACGAGCATGAACATCACCATGACCATGACGAGGAACATGAGCATCATCATGACCACGAGCATGAACATCACCATGACCATGATGAAGAACATGAGCATCAGCACGACCATGAGCATGAACATAACCATCATCATGCAGATGACGTATTTACAAGCTGGGGAACAGAGACTCCTAAGAAGTATGAGAAGGCAGAGCTTGACAGCATATTAAAGAAGCTTTCTGAGAGTGAAGATTATGGTAAGGTTCTCCGTTCTAAGGGTATGCTTCCTTGCACAGATGGAACATGGATGTATTTCGACCTTGTACCAGAAGAATATGAGATTCGTGAGGGAAGTGCTGATTTCACAGGAAGAATCTGTGTAATCGGTTCTGAACTTAAGGAAGATGCACTTAAGGAACTTTTTGAAGTTTAATTAGTGTTTAATAGAAGAACACATTTTTACAATGCATTTATAATGAAATGATAGCGCAAATGCGCGGAAATGAGGATAAATATGGCAAATGAGGAATATCAGATTCCGATTTTCTTGATTAACGGTCAGCTTGACAGTGGTAAAACAAGATTTATCTCCGATACTATAGCAATGGGACAGTTTGCAGACGCTAAGAATAAACTTCTTATTGTGTGTGAAGAAGGTGAAGAGGAGTACAGCGAGAAGCTTCTTAAGGACAACGGAGTTGATATGGTTGTTGTAGAGAAGGAAGATTTTAATATCAAGACTCTTAATGAACTGGATAAGAAGTATGATCCATGGATTGTTATTGTTGAATATAACGGAATGTGGGATCCTGCACTTATTCTTGGAAGTGAGAAGCCAAGAGGATGGCAGGTATACCAGTCTATAACTTTAGTTGATGCCAATTCATTTGGTTTACAGTGGGCTAACATGAAGTCTATTATTGCAGAGTCTGTTAAATATGCTGATATGGTTATCTTTAACAGATGTAAGTCAGGGATGGACCTTGGCAGCTACAGAAGAAGTATGAGAGCATTAAATCCTGCACTCCAGATTATCTTTGAGGACGAGAAGGGTGATCAGGTTGCTATATCTGAACAGCTTCCATACGATATCAATGCTGATGTTATTCAGGTTGATGACGAAGATTATGGTATCTGGTATATGGATGTGTCTGAAAGACCGGAAGTATACGCAGGCAAGAAGGTAAGATTCAAGGGACAGGTTCTTAAGAACAAGTACTTTAAGGATAAGAATTTCGTTCCGGGAAGAAAGGTTATGACATGCTGTGCAGAAGATACACAGTTTATCGGTTATATCAGCTTCTACAACAACATAGCTTCTCTTGAAAACAGAGAATGGATATGGGTTACAGCTACTATTAAGTATGAATTCCAGATGGCATATAAGAAGAAAGGTCCAGTTCTTTATGTTGAAAGCGTAGAAAAGACAGGTGCACCAAAGGAAGAGATGGTGTTCTTCTAGTATGATACAGGATATATGGCCAAAACATCTGGACAACCAGTATAAGAATCTTAAGCCAGGTAATGGGGACACTGTGTTTTATTTTCAGGGTTCCTCATTGCTTGCGAGATTATCAGGACATTTTAACTCACAGAATCCTGAAGAAAATGTATTAATATATCCACAGTATAGTGAGTTCGTTAAGGGGATAAAATCCTCTTACGGAGACAAAGCTGTGGATAACTTTGAATTTATTTATCTTTTATCAATTGATGAGGAACATTTTTTCCTCGCAAGAAAGACGGGAAGCCTCGAAAGAGGTACATTCTTGGGCGAGATGGCTGATTCAGCGGTACACAAGGATATGTATTCTTTCGTCAGAGGATATGAATTCATAGGAGTTGATTCTTTCCGTAAGGCACAGCCAAGAGAGCATGCTTATGCGGCTATTACTGCATTTCATCTGTATGGCTGGTACAGGGATAATCATTTTTGCGGAAGATGCGGAAAACCACTCAAGCATGATGACAAACAGAGAATGTTACGTTGTGACTGCTGTAAGAATATGGTATTTCCTAAGATATGTCCGGCTGTTATTGTTGCAGTTACAGACAAGGACAGAATTCTTCTTACTAAATATGCGGGAAGAACTTACAGGAATTATGCTCTTATTGCCGGATTCACTGAGATTGGTGAAACAACAGAGGAAACTGTAAGCAGAGAGGTTATGGAAGAAGTAGGTGTGAAGGTTAAAAATATCACCTATTACAAGAGCCAGCCTTGGGGACTCAGTGGTTCTCAGCTTCTTGGTTACTTCTGTGAGCTTGACGGTGACGACACAATAACTCTTGAAGAAGATGAGTTATCGGTCGGCACATGGGTCAAGGCAGATGATATAGATGTAATTGATGACCATATCAGTCTCACAAGGGAAATGATTGAGAAATTCCGCAGTGAGCATGTGAGTCACAATTAATTGTAATCTTTAAAACTAATATTAAGATCTATGGTATTACCACTGACACCGTCTAACTTAGCGGATTCAGTGTACTGCCATATAGAGAATTCATATGGGAAGTAAGGTGTGTCTGAATAATAGGCAAACCACTTCTCATATTTTTCTAAGCGGGTAAGGTCAAGTCTTCCAACGAATCCCTTAAGGTTGGAATATATCATTGGCTTGTAGCCTGCTTTTTCTATCTTATCACAGAATGTGATTATGATATCTGTAAGTTCTTGTGTAGACAGATTCTCCTGTCTGTATGTATCTCCTGCGATTTCTTCAAAATCCAGAACTACCGGATAAGTGATTTTATAAGGCTTGATAATATTAAGGACATAGTCAGCCTCTTCAGCAGCTTCTTCTTTAGTTATAGCAGAAGAAAAGAAGTATGCTCCTATTTTGATGTCGTTCTGGATTGCATTTTTCGCAAATGTATCAAATGACGAATCTGTGTTAAGAACTCCATTGCCGTAGCTTCTGAAACCACATCTTAACATGGCAAACTCAACGCCCTGTTCTTTTAATTTCTTAAAATCAATATTTCCCTGAAACCTGGAAGCATCCACACCCATATGTGAAATGACAGTACCATTATCACTGTAGGTAATAATTCCAGCATCGTCCTGCTTAAAATTCTCATCCTTGTAATTGTTCTTGGCAACATCAGAAAGAATGTCTGCAAATACATACTGGTTCTTATTGTTAACATAGACAATATTATCAGGGAAATAGCTCTTGAATATTGATAAGGAACTGTCACCGTTAACAAGCCTCAGTTTCATATCAGATAATATGTCCTCGCGTTCCTCAGCTTTGAATTTTTCTATGTCTTCATCACTGATTGTTGCAGTATTATCAGAAGAAGCTGAAACAGACGCATTCTTATTCTTAATAACAAGAGCTGTAACAAGCAGGCCAAACATAATTGTAGTCATAAAGAATATTATAGTTG
>ERZ1026868.1426-NODE-1426-length-12398-cov-9.850442_pt1 | contig 12398 bp, 20 predicted proteins | sample MGYA00380164_ERZ1026868 | MGnify/ENA primary metagenome ERZ1026868 (study PRJEB33269, sample SAMEA4719800) | human gut metagenome | biome: human-associated habitat; feature: organic feature; material: feces | place: Cameroon | collected 2013-10 ... | reverse complement strand
TACCCGCCACAAGGTCAGGCGGCGCTCTCTGTTATGCTTTTATCGTTGGTTTATTTGTCGGCTGCTTTCTGCGCCTCGCGCGCCTCTTTCGGCCCAAACTCTGCGATGTTCCCGCGCTCCCGCTGCGGTCTTAGCCCTGCCGCCTTGCTGAACGCTTCGTATTCCTCGTTGAGACGACGATACCGCACAGCCTTTACGGTATACTCCTCATCGTCTCCGCGCCCTTTGGCGGCTATCAGCTCGCGTTTAACTTTACGCAGCGATGCTTCAACCTGTCGCTGTTTCTGTGTGGCTTCGTAAAAGGTGTATTTCTTCCCCTCAAACTCAAACGGCGGCGGGTCGATGTTCTCTAATTCTTCATCCGTGTATGTCCGCTCCGAAACGCCCTCAACCCAGACGTGGTACATATGGCGGCAGTTAGCGCCGCACAGACCGTCCACCTCGTCAAGACCGCAGACCTCATAAATGGACGGGTAAATATCGCCGGTGCGGACGGAATAAACGCGCCCCTGCCATTTCTTGTGGCTCGCCCATGGCGTTTTACCCTCTCCGTCACGCGCTCCGCGGTGCGCCGTAACCTCTCTGTATGGCGTGTCAAGCAACGTAGCCGTCTGCTCGGTGTACTGCCTGGAGAGCTGCGTAACACCTGTCATAACAGCTCTGCGAGCTGCTACGTCAACGCGGTTATGCCAGCCAGATTCATAGTCAACGTACTGCAAGCCGCTGTCCGTCAGCATCTTTGTTGCGTCACGGATCGCCACGTTATAGCTCTGTCCGCTCTCTACGCGCATCAACGCATCGTCAAGAACACGCTGGTACATCCGGCCTATATCATCGACCTTTACCGTGCCGTCCGGCGCGCGGTACGCAAAGCCCATGCTGCGTGTGATGTTCGTAAGATCGCCGAGCGTCTGCATCTCTATCGCGTTGATCTCTTGCATGAACAGGTCAGCGTTGAAATTGTTTTCGCCGAGAATAAGGTTATCGTCGATCAGCGCATCAAAATACTGTTGATTCCGCTGGACAGCCTTGTTCCATACGGTGTCAAACTCACTCTGCGTGAGCTTTAGTGTCTTGCGGATGTACTCATTGATTTTTTTATAATCGTATCCCCGACGCTGTAAAGAGCGTATATGCTCGATTGCCGTCTCCGTCATTTCTCCGGTCATGGCAACGCGGGAGCATATATCTTCAAGTATCTGCTCTTCCAAACGCTGGAAGAGATAGATCAGCGGCAGGGGAAGGGAGTACATGAACTCCGGCGTGATCGGATAACGCATTACGCATCACCTGAAACAAGGCTCTCCATTTTCGGAAGCATTTTTGCGGCGGTCGTTTCGTCCTCACCGTACCATTTCATGCGGTATTCCAGCAGCCCCATAACGCCCATAGAAACATCAAGCCGGTCTTGCGCCCTTGCCGATTCGGTATCAATAATGATGCTGTCATCGAACTTAACAGTTACCTCGACATCCTCATTAAAGCTGCCGCCCATGTATGTATTGCCCAGCCGGAGAATGATCCGCGCGAGGTCAATAAACACGCTTCGGAGAATCTTTTCATGCTTCACCATGGTTTTGTACATGGTGGAGTTTTCGGAGATGATCTGCGTCGCCGTGGACACACTGCCCAGGTCATATCGGTAATAGTTCTCACCAAATCCGCACTTGCTCGAAAGGACGTTCAAAACATCCTGCATGGCCGTGTTGTGTTCGGAAACACGGAGCGTCATATCGCTTTCTTTGAGCAGCAGCGCCGGATCGCCATCCTCCGGCAGAACGTAATATGTCGTATCGTTCGGGTCGAATATCGGCTCGCCTTTTACGTTCTTCGCCGCTTCCGGCTTTACGAAAATCCTCTTTTTGCCGAGAATAAATTCGTTGATGTAAGAATCGTAAACGATGTCACATCCTTTGAGCTGGTCGATGCTGTTTGCAAACACCGAAACGCCCATCGGAGAATTGATATCAAGGTTGTTTACGATATTCAGACGGTCAATGACAAACTGCGGCTTATCGCTCCCCGTATTGATCGACGGCTGCACCGTTTCAAAGCCTCTGACAGTGGATAACGGCACTTCATCATACCCGTTAGCCGTGACAAGATAGTTTTCGACATAGTACATACCGCTTTTAATATGGTGAATCTGGATATAGAAATACTCATTCTCTCCGTCCGTCACTTTGGAGAGGAACGCGCATTCCTTTACCACGCGATTGCGCCACGAAAGCGGATAAATGCGGTCTGCCGTTATGTAATCGATCTTTATACCGTCGGCATTTCCGCCGATCTCTCCGGTATCCGGGTCGATCTCCGCCCCCTCGACGCGCAGCACATACGCCGCCGTACCAAGCGCAGACTTGAGTTCCTGCATTTCGCTGATCTTGACATCGAAATTGTTTGCAGCGCAGACGGAATCGAAAAATTCCTGCTCCTCCGGCTTTTCCAGAGTAATCAGCGTCTTTTCGTTTTCAAGCAGATTCGCCCAATCCTCGCAAACTCTCTTTGCCATACCGAGGGACATACGGTTGCAGTCAACGTTTGTTTGCCCGTTAAATACCCGGTAATTGTGGAAATCTGCAACTCTTCCATCGTACCATGAACGCCAGCTTTTGATAGCGTCATAGATCGACGGCTGCACAACGTCAAAGCCCTTTTCCCGGAGGAAACTGTAAATATCACTCATGCTTTACTACCAAACTTTCTAAATACTCTCTCAAGGCCATACCGAGCCGCGGATATAAAGTGATCGTCCCGGTCGGGATATCCGCTTATGACGTTCCCGTCCTTGTCGCGCTCGTATTCGTAGTTAACAAACTCTTTATATGCCTCCGGCGTGCGCTGCGGGTCGATTATGATCTTTCGGCATTGCAGCCACTTCATACCATATTCGACGCTGCCGGGGCCTTTTTGCGCCCCCTGCGCGTGAAGTCCGCACGCGCGCAAGTCTGCAACGCTTTTCGGCTCTGCGCCGTCGCACGTAACAAATGTATCGTTATAGCCATTTTGGATTATCCATTCGGCGTTTTCTTGATTGCTTGTCTTGTTGCTTCGGTGTTCGTCGATAAAATATAGCGTCTCTGCCGATGCATCGTAATGCATGCGCAGAAAGGCGAAAGGATCGGGATACCACCCGAAGTCCACGCCCTGATATATTCTGTCGAATCGCTCTATCTCATCGTCCGTGATCGTCCGCGCCGTGATGTTGTCAAACACGTTGCCGCCGTCACCGTTGGGAACGCCAAGATATTCATGCTCGTATGCTGCCGGGTTTACCTCTTTCAGGTGCTCGGCGTCATTAAGAAACACCGTGCCGAGCCATTCCGGAGGCGCTTCCAAATACGTCGAATGATGCAGCACCCGGTTTTCGTTCGGCTCTAACATCTGTTGATTGACCCAGTTTGCGCGGCTCTTCGGCGGGTTATAAGATGCGAAGAAATAGGAATCCACACCGCCGCGGAGAATGGATTGCTTCACGCTTCGCAGCTCCGCAGCACCGGCGAGCTGGTCTAATTCTTCCACCCAAAGAATACCGATATGACCGAACGGCGGCTTTATGGATTTCAGCTTTACCGGATCGTCGCACCCGCGGAAATAAATCTTTTGTCCGGTCTTTTTGAGTGTGATCTCCAAAGGCGAGACCTTAAACTCAAAGTCTCCCGCTATGCCCAGCTCGTTTATCGCCCATTGGATTTGTGAGTACACGCTATCTTTCAACGTGTTCGTCTGCTTACGGACGATACAGGCATGCATCATCGGATTGTTTTTTACAAGCTCCGGAATTTTAAGGGAAATAAAGGAAGATTTCAGCCCGGCACGCCCGCCGTCGAAGATATAATCCTTGTTCGGTACGATCTGCCGGTTAATATCCACAAATGCCTTGCCGATAAGTTCGGCGGGAATCTTGCATGGTCTGTCTTCCGCTGCGGCTTCGTTTGTCCATGTCTCCCAACGGTCAACGGCTCTGTCATCGCCGCTTATGGCCTTACCGTATACGCCCGCGACAATAGCCGCATTGCACGTCATGTCCTCATCGTCAATGGCAAGACCGGCGCGGGCGATCTGGTTTTTGAGCTTGTCCGGCGCGGGCTGCTGCGCTATCGACTTTGCTAGGGAAGCAAGGCTCTTGTTAGCCCTCTTTGTCTCCCCAGAGGCTATACCGCCCTTTTGCCCATTTCTCGCCGCTTTCTCGCCGCTTTGAAACTGCGTATCGCGTCCTTTTTTTAAATTTGCGTCCTGTTTGGGATTGCGTGGCATACCCTCCCTCCCTTGAAAATAAAAAAGCGCCGTTCTGAATTATCAAAACGACGATTCATATTTAATTATAAATGGCAAGCAACCGGAATCGAACCGATACCTCCGCTATCACGGCGTGCTCCGTTTAACACTATTCCTTGCCGCGTCTACTATACCAAAGTTTACGCACCTTTGCAATGAGCTTTTCCTCTTTTTCGGTTAAGGGAACTGCTTCACCTGTATGCGTATACCCGTCATGCGCGTGCATCTGCATTCCATCGTGTGATTTCAGCAGATCAAGAGTTCTCGACCTTTTACCCTGCGTATCATAAAATGATATGAACGCCGGGTTATTTTCGCTGTTAACCGTAACGTATACGCGATTTTGCGTCTTTGTCTCAAGCGGCGCTTTCGCATTATCAGCAAGCCGGTATTTTACAAACTTTATATTGCCGTCCTGCAATACCGTTTTGTACTCGCTGCCGTATGGGTGCTTGCCCGTACCGCTTGCTGCGCCTCTGCTGCCCACTAACTAAACCTCTCCAACAGTTTCTTTTTTGCAAGTCTGACGCGTCGGCGCTGCGCCATCAAAGCGCGCATATCTCCGTCTTTAACGTCACCTCGCTGTATGGCGCTGATTTCCGATTGTACGGCATTCTCAAAATCTTGTGCGCCTTTGTAAACGGCTTGGACCTGTCTATCCGTTTTCGCGCTTTGAGCAGCTTTGACTAACTTGTCAGCGCTCTCCACTACTCCGGGATAATGCCATTTCCCGCCGCTCTGCGTCCGCGGAAACTGCACAACATTTGATACGCCGCTGCTCGCTCCACGTCCGCCCATCAGCTTTCCCCTCCGAATCTCTCCGTGTTGTGATTTGCAATGTAACTCACGCCGCACGGGAATTTATATCCAATATCGCCGCCGTAACATACGACGTGCGACGGCCTCAACCTCTTTATTGCTTCGTCCATACCGGCAAACCATATACCACCGGCGTTTTTATCTCGCTTAACGCCTATCGTGCTGACAGAGACTACACCGCCCGGCTCTATGCCGTCAAAGCAGAAATCAAAGCTCCGTTCATCCGCCCATTGCAGCGTCGGAATAACTGTTATGCCTGCGTCCTGCATGATCTGCCCGATCAAACGAGAGCGGTACACGTTCCATATCTGCATGGCAAGCGGCATATCCAGATAAAGCGAAAAATCCGGCGTGAGAACGCAGTCGAACATACCCAGCTTATCAATGTACTTGTCCGGCGTTGTCCACACTCTTTCAAACTGGTAATCATCGATATAGAAGTGTATGCCCTTGTCGTAATCCTTGCTCGTGAGCATATAGTTGAACGAGATCAAGTCCTCCGGTGTATGGTCTGTTGCTCTCAAAATCGGCATATCCCATTTACCGGCAACGCGCGTATTATCGTAGTCGTGGAGATTGACGCTGTTGTATGTCCGCTCCCGCTCATCGCCGTAATAGCCGTCGTCCTCTTCTTCCTCCGGTTCATCGGCATAGCCGAGAAAACCAAGATCGAGGTCGGGAAGCTCCAAGGACAGCATATCCTTGTCAAAGCCGCTGTCCATCGTGGTCTTGTTGTGGGCAATGGTATATTCCCGGCGCTGCTTATCAGTCAGATGGTCGAGCCGTATACATGGAGCCTCTTTTATGCCCATTTGCCGCAAAGCCTCAAAACGCCCGTGACCTTCTACAATGGTGTTTGATTTGCCCCATACAGCAATAGGGTCATTCATTCCATACCGGGCAATGGATTCCTTGATCTCGTTGATCTGCTCCTGCGGATGCTCTTTTGTGTTGTTGGCGTACGGCTTTATATCATCCAGCCGCAAAGTGATTACTTCCACTTGTAACACCTCTGCATGGTACGAAAAGAGCGCCGGTGTTTTCCCCGGCGCTCTTTGAGCGTACCCATTATACACCTTGTTTTTGGCTTTTTTGGCTCAACTTTTCAAATCAGCCCGAAATTTTTCGCTGTAAGCTCGATGAATCGGTTGTGCCAACGTTTGGCCGTGGTGTAACTCACATTGCATGCTGTCGCCGCGCCTTGCAGGGTGTGTGTCTTGCTGAAAAAAACCATGTCGATCAATCGAATACGCTCTTTGCCGTCCGCGCACGTCCGCAGCGTCGTTTGGATTGTCTTTTCTACCGCGACATACTCCCGCATTTCTTCCCGTGGAAGCTCTCGCAAAGCTACACTTTCCGCAGCTCGGTTAACATCCGTCCCGCGTCCAGTTGCGCCGTATGCGGGAACAGTAGACTGCTCGCGCATATCCCGTAAATCCTCACAATGCGTCGGGTACGCCCGGATAATTGCTTTCACGAACCCCCACCATTTGTATCTCGGCTTGCTCATATTACCTCCGTTCTCGCAGCGTTAAACACTCTGTGCGGCATTTTCGATTGTCAGGCGCATCTTTTCATGCCTCCCATGAAACGATCAATTTTGCCATACTCACGGAGCCGAGAACGGAGAAAACAAAGTTCAGTGCATCTGTGGTCGTCGTGTTCTCGAAACAAAGACTTCCGCTGGTTGGAGCGCCCCCCCTATTCTGCACCGGTGGGGCAACAGGGGCTTTGATTTCCTCCGGCGGATCAACCGGCATTTCCGGCTCGGCAGTTTCCGGCTCTACCATATCGGCGGACAGCTCACCGGCGCAGAAAACGCGGAATCCTCCGTTGTTGTTTTGTGAAAACCTGCCTCTACGCGGGAACGTAATGCCGAGCTTCTCTGTCTCCAAACATGTCGTCTGGACAGATACGCCAAACATGGCGGCAAGGTCTTTCTGCTGCACGTCGAAACGCTTTTGTAAGCCCTCTATGTATTCCCGGCGTATATCATCCGGGAGCAGTTTAAATTCCTTCCACAGCATGGGGCGGTTGAGCGAGTAAGTTTTTACTTCGCCGTTCATAGCTTCACGTTCCTTTCTTGTGAGATAATCGGACGGGAAGCGGACTTTGCCGCCCTTGCCTGTATGGGTACGCTTGTTGTGGATGCCCCGCGCCGTCCGCTTCTTTTCAGCGCAGTCGGTGATAAACACATATTTCTCATCGTTCACGGCTTAAAAGCTCCCTCGCAATCCTTGCAAAAAATGCCTCCGGCCAAGACCGTGACGCCTCGGCCTCTTGAATTATCGCTTCCTGCGGGCACGGGATTTTTGACCTGTAATCATGTTCGATTCGATGTGTCTCGCCGTCTACTGTGTACATCGTTATGGTCTCGCGTATCACCGGCGGAGGCGACGCAGGAACAAGGACTGTAATCCCGTGCCTCGTCCCGCAATACTCGCACACGCTCCCGGTGATCGGCGCTCCGCAGTTCGGGCAGTTTGTCATATTTCCCATCCGAACTCATCCTTTATGGCGTCACGTACCATCCAGACATTGAGATTGCCTGTTGCTACGCTCTCCCGGATATTGGCGACCTCTGCGGACAGCTTGTTTACATCCTCCTGCGAGGGGTGGAAGCACTCCATCCATGCCCACACAAAGATCGTCATGGCAATGGAGACGGCCTTGTTCATGGAAATGTCTTTGGGCTTGCGCTTTGATTTACTGCTCATCTTTTCGCCTTTCTCCGTTGCCGCAGAAATAATCCGGACTGAACATCTTCCACTCGCTGCTTTCGCTGGGGTAGCAGAACTTACCGTCCCGCGTGATAAAGTGCGAGTGGATTTCGCAGAACTCCGTGTCCGGGTCGTAATGTCCGCACTCGCGGCAATGGATCACCTTTTCATACCCCAGCTGCGCCGCCATGCGCTTAAACTGGCTGCGGGTGGGGCGGTCAATCTCGACTGTCGGAGCAGCGTCGATAAGTTCGTTTACCTGTTCTTTATCAAGTAGCACACAATTTCTGCAATTCTGGAATGCGTCAACGCTTGTTTCCGGGATAGCTTTCTTGAGTGCATCAGCATCAATTGTCCGCATGGTCTTTACCTCCTTGTGCGTATTTGGCAATCAGCATATTGAGATCGTACAGACCGCTCATTGTGATACGGTCGGTTTCGTAGAGAGAATCGCGGAGGGCGAGAAGTTCGGATACGGGGACGGCGGAAACCGTAGGCAGATACTCGGCATATTCCAGCACCGCTTCAATGCCGAACACATAATGCTCGTTCCCGTGTTCCTTGTCGTAGTGGTCGAGCCGAATCGGGAATTTGTTCAGCTCGTCAAGATCAATCAGCCTTGCCATTCACTACACCCCCCATTCCACCGCCACACACAGCGGGGACATTTGCCATAACAGGGTTTATGCATCATCCTTTACCTCGCTTTCAAGCCATTCTCTTATTGCCTCGCCTGAAGGCGGCGCATCATTGCTGGCAAGGCAAATTTCGTAAATCGCGCATTTTTCGCAGTCTTGACTCTCCGGGGCGACACAGTCTGGGAGTTCCGCAATTTGGATCAAGACGGTCGCCATTTCGTCAAGTCTCATGTCCCTGATCTTCTCAAAGTTCGTCATCGGGTTTATCGTCCTTTCTTCCCAATTCCACAATGTTCAGTCCTTCAAACCGCGGTTTTTGCTCCTTCTCCTTTTTTTGATAAAAGCTCATTGCCGGGGTTTCCGGATAGCAGATACCGCAGGGCTTCCCGCCCATCACGCTCGGCGGGTAGTGGATGCAGGATTCACAGCCGTTCATTCCGCACCGTCCATTCTTGCGCCACAATGGGGACAGTAGGCCGACAAAACATGCTCATCATTGCAGTCATATATGGCCTCCGTTCCACATTCGGAGCATACATATCCGAAGATCGGGTCGCGACCTGCAAACTCAGGGTTCCAGCCGGTTGCCTCGCTTTCATACACGGGTTTCCAAAGCCCATGCCGTACAGGCGCAACGTCGGCGGCGGGAAGTTCGTAGAGCGCTTTTCTTGTTGCTTCATAGTTGCCGTAGGAAAGCTGCACCGCCCTTATTGCTTCGTGCCGCGAAATGTATTCATCCATTATCTGCATCTCCTTTCGGCGGTTCGGGAAGCGGCATCCATGCAAGCACACGCGCGTCAACTCCGAGTGAATCACTCGCGCCCGTCCAATGACCTCCATACTGGTAAGCGATTTCGTGGGTTTTGAACATTCGGTTATAAGAGCCATAGCGGAAGTATTCGTACCAGATAAGGACGTGCTCGCCATCTTCTGGCAACCTGTCCTTGACGCTGATCCATTGCGGGACGGAGACGGCGGCAGGAATTGAAAGCAATCTCCGGACATCCCTTGACGTGTGACCGTCCCACGGCTTTCCTTTGTCCAATTCCTTGCACTGAAACAAATCCCAGTCTTTCAGCTCATAGTGGTATGTGTAACATCCTTCGTCGGTGTCAAAGCCCATAATGAACCATCCTCCGCCGAAAGGAACGCTGCCGTCCTCATGCCGCTTGCTTTTCCATGCATGCGGATTGTTTTTTGCAAGAGCGGCAGACAGAACAAGCCGCTGTTCATACAAGTCTGCGAAAGTGTGGTATCCGTCTGAAATCGCTTCAACGTCAACTGCGGGAGCAGCGCGCAGCGCTTCTTCAATTTGCGTCACATTAAACCCGAAAGTCTGACGAATGCCATGAGGATCGCTATCATAAATCGCCTTGATTGCCGCTTCGCGGTCTATGTATTCAGCCATTGTCTACCCTCCTATTCCATGCTTCGATTGCTTCTTCTGGCGTAGAGAAAAGCCATGTTTTCGGTTGACATGCGCAGAGCGGGGCGTTACAGAGCACGCGATATTTTTTGACGTGCTGGATCATACCAACACCGGCATCTATTGCGCAGGGTATATCACAAAAAACGATCTCCTTGTGGTACGGTCTGTTGCCGCAGAACGGGCAAGGTTTAAGTCTCTCCATTGTCATCACCCCAGCCTATTTTTTGACCGCAGCGGAAACAGTAGTCCCCGCCTCCTTTGATTCCGTTGACATCCGTTCCGCACGTCGAGCAGTAGTGCCCGTATGTTAGCTTTTTGGGAATCCGCTTTTCAATGGCTGCTCTTGCCAAACTCAGAACGTCCAAAGAAAAGTCCCATGATGTTGCGCCGTCAAGCTCGCTAAGAGCTTCTTCGTAGGTCATGTCGTCATCTCCTTCTCATATTTGCAGCTCATCATGTCGCAGTTCTTATTGTCTGCGCACACGCTGCATCCGTGTTTGCGCGCAAAATCAGCAAAATACTGCTTCGGCGTTTTTTTGTCGCAGCCGCAAGAGGTCTTTTCCCCTTTTCTCAGGGATCGCCCGTATACGGTGATTTCGCGGCCACAGTCACAGCGGCAGTCAAAAACAACATGCCCCAGCGACGATGACGCTTCTTCGTTTCGGCGGAGGACAACCAGCTTTCCGAATCTCTGACCGTCAAGGCTGATACGCTTTGCGCCTTTCGGGCCGCAGCCGCACGATTTCGTATGTTCGTTGAGCAGATCGCCGCGACGAACGATGATCTCCTTTCCGCATTCGCATCGGCAACGCCAGCTTGCCGTTTTGACTGGTTCGATGACTGTCAGCATCCCGAACACTTGCCCCGTCAGGTCTGGCCGTTGCTTTTTCGTCCGGGCTTCCCGCATCTTCTCGGCTTTTTTCAGTCCGCGTTCCTTTTTCAGACACCCGCAGGATTGCGTGAGACCGGATTGCAGATTCTGCCGCCGCACAACGGTCTCATTGCCGCAATCGCACCGACAGCGCCAACAGGCATTTCCCTCTTCTGTCGTGTGGTCGTATTGGATGACAGTCAGCCGTCCGAAGCGCCGACCGGTCAGGTCTATTCGCTTCGTCATCACAGCCTCCGCTTGGCGTAGAGTGCCATCAAAAGCGCCTCGGCCAGACCGTCATGTTCCTTGCGGCATCCCGGCGGGATGAGATTCACGCCGGGGAAAAGCCGCTTGCAGACCTCTATGGACGTGTTCTTGTCTGCGGTGACGGAAAATTCTTTCTTCCATTTCTGCGGCTTTACCAGCTCGTAGGGGACGCCGAACGCTTCCAGCGTCCCCTGTATCCAGCCAAAGTTTTCCCCGAAGTGGAACATCGACACGCTGCCGTTTTTCGGCATTACGCCAACGTGTTCCAGACAGCACACCGCTTCGCCAATGTCCGACAGGACGGCGCGGTATGTGTCTTTGTCGAAGCGGAACGTATACGTCTTGTCTCCGTCGATGACGGCCAGCGCCCCCTTTTTGCCGGGGTCTATATTCCGATGTAAATCATCGGATATCACCTCCCCACTGTTCGGCCATTGCTTCCGCAATGCCAGGAAATGTTTTGCTCCGCTCTTTCGCCGACGTTCTTCCGCTCGTCCCCCAACGATCTTTTCTTTTTATCTTCCGATGATCTGTAGACGAAACCCACTTCTCCGTAGGCTGGACAATATCGGTTGCGTAAAGTGGAGGAAGCCCACGAAGCCATAAGCATGTTGTCTTTATGTACGGCTCGCCAAACATATACGGCTGTATGATCTGAGAGTATCGAGGCAGACCGAAAATTTTTAAGGGTACAGGATTCTCAACTGCAATCTTGTCAATCGGCGCATCGTGGAAGCACATAAAGAAACTTTTTGCTTCAACGCCTTTGTTGAATCGCTCTTGCTGGATTTCTCCGTTTATTCTTAGCCTGTTTCCTCCGGCTTTCGACAGGTAAGTGCACGGCGGATGCGCGATCATCAAATCCCACCGTCCGATATCATGCAACTGTTCGTCCATTGTAGTCACTTGCCCCCCCTCTATGGCCTTGAGAGCGTCGCCGAGAATGTGCCATTCAGGATGACCGCCGGACGGCTCCTGTATATCGCAGCTGTACGCTTCGTGTCCGCGCTTTCGGAACGCGATGCATACCCGCTGCGATTCTTCGCAAGCAATCAGGACTTTCATCCTTCCGCCTCTACAATCTCACCGTTTCGCAGCGTGTAAAACACATCCGCTTTGATGATCTCTCCGTCCACCTGATACGACTTCACGCAGATGCAGGGGTATCCTTCTCCGTCCCATTCGCCGTACTCCGCGAGCGTGCACCATGTACCAACGGGAGCCTTGATCTTTCCGCGCTTGCCGACAGCCGCCGCGACGCCATGGGCATTCTCAATCACAATGCGTGCGTCATCGCCGGAGCTGCCGATCTGCGCGTATCTGCCGGAGCTGCCGATCTTCGCGCCATCGCCGGAGCTGCCGATCTGCTGTCTCTT
>ERZ1026868.1423-NODE-1423-length-12402-cov-9.812505_pt1 | contig 12402 bp, 9 predicted proteins | sample MGYA00380164_ERZ1026868 | MGnify/ENA primary metagenome ERZ1026868 (study PRJEB33269, sample SAMEA4719800) | human gut metagenome | biome: human-associated habitat; feature: organic feature; material: feces | place: Cameroon | collected 2013-10 ... | reverse complement strand
ATATATAATATAATAAGGTGAATATTGTTAACAGATATTAAATACAGAAACTTTTTTGCTGAAACATTTGCGCAATTCAATATAAAGCATTACTTTTGCACTCGCTTTAAGAAACCAAGCTATAGTCATCCGACTGAATTGGAGAGATGGCAGAGTGGTCGAATGCACCGGTCTTGAAAACCGGCGTACTGAGAGGTACCGGGGGTTCGAATCCCTCTCTCTCCGCAACAAAGTCCTGTAAATCGAAAGATTTACGGGACTTTTGCTTTTTAGTAACGGTTAAAAAATTCGTCATGCACCTACCGCTGAATAGTTACTTTACTCCGCCTCTTTCGTAAAAAAAACTAATTGAAGCGTCCGTGAGACCTCCTCGGATAAGGGCATTATCTTTTCATCTTATACCTACTTCATTTTTTCGCAAGCTCAAGGAAACTCCACCAACCATTCCGAATAGCTATGGGACTTTGATTTGTTTCGCAATCTTATCCATGGTCAAATGCGTTATACGAAGTTTCTGTACGTTAGGTCAGATGTTTGCCGCCAGCTTCTTTCAGATTCCACCTCACAGTGGACACCCTTGCTATTGGCTATGTAATTCCTGCTATTAGGGCTTACTCGGGACTTTCACCCGTTAGACAATGCTCATGTCGAGCGTACAACAAAAAAACGGTCAGGCAAAAAGTAACATAACCTTTGCCTGACCGTTTTTCATATTACTCCTTATTTATAATCCTATCGGCACAACAACCTTGAATGTAAAGTTGCGACCCATATTAAACACTCCCATTCTGCCAGTAGTCTTATTCACGTCAAGATATTTCAGTCGGCTTAGATGACTCTGATAAGCACGGTCGGTGATGTTCTCACACGAAACATACAGCGAAGCAATGCGCTTGCCGTGGCTTTTTATGTCGGTTCCTGCATACATATTTAATAATGTATATGATGGTGTGGCTGTCTCCGAACCGCCAGCTGCATAATAATGGTTCTGACGAAGATTGCAGTCTACGGCAAACTTCACGTACATATTGTCGAACGTGCGTCCGTCGCAAACAATCTCGTAACGCACATCTCCTTGCCAACGAGGAGCAGGAGTGAACGGCAGATACTTTGCTTCGTGTGGCTGACCGAGTTGCACGGCATCCACATAAGCGAAACTATTGCCTATGTGCAAGCGCTCAAACGGATGAACATCCACATGCACTTCACCACCCATCAGACGGGCATCTCCCGAGGTGAACCGGTAGGTGTCGGAGCCGTCTGTAACGACCGGCGTGCCATCGGCATCGGTGAGACGAGTGCTGAAGATATAGTTGCTGATGCGATTTGCGAAGAGCGAGAGCTCGGCAGACACAATCTCCGAAGAATAGCCGAGTCCGAGATCGAGCTGCCAACTCTGTTCCGGCTTCAAAGCCGTATTGCCAATCTCATAACGCTGTGCTCCCTCATGCTCGCCGTTAGAAGCAAGTTCACTGATGTTTGGTGCACGGAATCCGCACGACGCATTCAGCTTGATATTAAAGTTCGGCAGCAGTTCGTAAGCCATTCCTAAACTGCCCGAGAACCCGTCAAACCCACGGCTGAAAGCCTTGAAACGCTCCACGACGCCGCCATCCTCTTCATCTTCCATGAGATTATCGCCATGCAGATGACGATGGTCATAACGCACACCGCCACTAAGATTCAGCTTATCGACATTGCACGTGGCTGTGGCAAACAAGCCATAGTCGAAGAGGCGATAATCAGGAATGAGATACTCCGTACCCTTATTGACAGACCGTTGCCACATGCCATTCAGTCCTGCGGCAATTTTCCACGAACCCAACAGTGGCGATGTGTAGTGCAAGTCATAGTTGACGGTATGGAGCATGAGGTCGAGCCCGCATTCATCGCGCTTCTCCTCATATTCCTGTCTGCGGTTCTGCTGGTAAGCAGCCAGTAACTTTATGTTGCCTTCACCCACATACCACATATTGTCAAGGACAGCCTTGTAGTGATGGATCTGCTGGAACGGCAGAGAACGACCATAACTCTTAAGATTGAAGCCGTCAGGAATCTCAAGTCCGCCCGTCTCTTCATCACGTTCTCCCTCAACTATTCCTGGTGTAAGATGATAATAGTCGAGCGTAAGATGAGTGTGTCCGACACGATGATTCCAGCCAAGCATCTGCACGAACGACTGCTCACGGAAGGCAGAGCCATACACATAACCATCGTAACGGTTCTTATATGCATGCGCCATCTTGCCACTGTAGCGAGTATTCCACACAAAGCCACGCTTATTGCCAGCGAAATTAAGTGAATAGTCGAAGAGTCCGTTGTTGGTCTGATAACCGCTCATTATGTTGCCGCTCATCTCTCCCATAGGAAGTACCGGTGCGCTATTGAAAACTATCACACCTGCCAAAGCGTCCGAGCCATACATCAGACTGGCAGGACCTTTAAGTATTTCGACAGAGTGAACCGACGCTGCGTCTATCTCAACTCCATGCTCATCGCCCCACTGCTGACCTTCCTGACGCACACCGTCGTTTACCACCACCACACGATTATATCCCATTCCGCGTATAACGGGCTTTGAGATGCCGCTGCCTGTGGTTATCTGTGACACGCCCGGCTGATGACTGATGGCATCTATGATATTTGTGGAAGGCTGTGCTTCAAGTTGACGAGGCGACACGATGCTTATAGGAGCTGCCGACGTTCCGAGTTTCTGATGTCCTGTAAGTCCTGTGACCACCACTTCGTTAAGCTTCACATTGGTTTCGGTCATTGGTTGATGGCGAGTGGTGTCTGCTTCTTCGGTTATAGCCATAACGGGGACTGTTGCCGACGAGCATATGCCCATCAGCAATAACGATTTATATATATTGTTCATTTATTTGTTTCCTTATTGTTGTTTGTTTAAAAAAATACATGGGGTGACCATCAACAATAAGGCGGAGCTCTTGTGCTCCTTACGCCCACAATCAGCAGACATGGCTTTCGACATGACCGCTGCACGGTGAGCCTCATCATCACAGCAAAGACAGCCAACACAATCAAAGTAGGCACAAGATAAGACGTGCTATGAAGCTGACATAGCAGACAGTCGTGCGTAAATGAATGTGTGGAGGCAATGTGTCCACTATGATGAACATGATGCAGACAGTCCTGACAATAGGACGCAACGACATCGTCTTCCACCTCATCATGATGATGGAAGCTTATCGCTACCAACATTGGCAAATACACCAATATCAGCAGCCATGCCAAACGCCTGTGCTTTCTGTCAACTGTACGCATTCTGAAATCAATATTGTCATCAGACTGCTAAATATAGCAACCGATGATACAAATTATCGGTGCAAAGATATAATATTTACGCTAAATATCAGATATCATTACTGTTAAATTACCAATAAAACTTAGATTAACTGACATTTTAACACAACAACATGATAAATTTGGTTAAAATATCAGTTTTGACAATTTTTCTAACTCATTTCTTGTAGGGAAGAGTAAAAACATCTATCTTTACAGTTAGATATTTAGCTTTGCAATAAACTATGAGTATATTATACGGGAAAAAAATAAACCAACTGCTTGCCAATACCGCACCGACAGGATTGTTGTTTGCAGACTGGCTAAAGAAGAAAGGCTATTTAGTCCAACTGTAAAAGAAATACAGGGACTCTGGTTAACTGACAGCGATGTGCAAAGGTGTGATGTACCGCATGGGTGGGCGTTTGAATGCTTATGACGCCATAGCGTCATGTAACAAACAGATGGGTGGTACGATGCTGTAAGAATTACTGCAAAAATAGTCGCACCATATGACTATTTTTGCAGTGATTTCATTCTGTTCTTTTATTTCTAACCAAGAACTCTACGGATTACCATATATCCTTATTAGTCTATTTTGTGTAAATACACATTATTAACGACTACAAATTTAGTCTTATTCCTTTATTCTTGCAAATTCATATCTTTTACCGAATAAAATGTGTTTCTTGCCGTCCGCTGTACTATCACTGGGCGCTTCCGTGTATGCCACAACAAGCGTATAACAAGTAATAAGATGTTCCGTGATTATGCAGAAAGAGGTAAAAGCACCATGGAATGGTGTTTTGGTTTCAAGTTACACCTGATATGCAATGAGAGAGGTGAACTGCTTAACAATGCACATGTTTTTCTTGATTTTTATGTGGTTTTCGGGATGTATTGGAATGTTTCTTTTTTGACTTGTGTTTCAAATGCCACATAATGTCTTTGTATAATACATACAGACCGCCACCTCCGAAAAAGACAATGCCCACGAACTCAACTGCACGGTTGAACTCAGGGCATGGGCATCGCCGTGATGTGGCCTCGGGATGGAAGGTTAACATGTAAGTTGGGACAAGTGCCATTACAAGGTAAACTGTGTAGAACTTGACTCTTATGGGGGCTGTCTTTCTGAAATAGCAGAATACGAAGCTGGTAATACCCAATAGCGACAAAACAACAGTAAGTTCCAGGGTTTCGCCAGTAAACTCCCTGTGTCGCCACACCGTTACACCTACAGTCAGTATGGCGAGAACAATGCTCACAAAACTGATGGCATAGCCTCCCCACACTGTTTTCTTGTTATCAAAATGTTCACGAAAACTTTTTTCGGTATTTTCCCAAAATATGTCTATGTTCTTCATTTCGTTTCAATAAAAACCGAGTGAGGCAACTCTTCCTTGCGGCAAGCCTTGCTTACGGCTAACCCTTTCATAAGTCGCCGTAAGTGCCGATGCATCCCATCTGAATGCCGTACAGTTGTCTCTTTCGTGTAGATACATATAGTAAAAAATGATTTATGCGACATTAAGAACTTTATGACGCCGCAACATCTGCGACAAAATTAATGTTTTTTTGTAGCATAACAAAATATTAAACGGTTTAAGTAGTCCCCACTAAGTAGGAATCGAATAAAAAGCTTCGTATCAAGGCATGATACGATCGTATCATGGCACAATACAGTTATATCATGGCATGATACGACTATTTCATGGCACGCAACTTATCTCTATATCACGTTCATGACATAGCAAGAACGCATGAAAAAACTATGTATAATGTAGTGTAACGTTCTAATGACTGATTTGGGTTAAAATTTTTCTTTATTTAACCATGAATTCTTAGAGAATATCAAAGAAAAAGTATATATTTGCATACAAAAAGGAATCACCAACACACAAAATGGGTAAAAGAATATCGACATTTATAATAACATTTGTTGCATGGATAGCAGTTTTTATATTGCAGAAGCCTTTGTTTATGCTTGCTTATAATGGTAAGTTGCCTTCTGATTGTGGTATTATGCAATATATAGAAGTTATATACCATGGACTGCCGCTTGATATATCGTTGGCAGGCTATCTCACTTGTTTGCCTGCACTGCTACTGATAGCAAGCGTGTGGATAAGGGAAAATATTGTTAAGGCTATAATGAATGTGTATATCGTTATAGCTGCACTGATAGTGGCAGTAAGTTTCTGCATAAACATAGGATTATACGAATATTGGGGATTCCCATTGGATGCAACACCTGTTTTTTATTTCCTTTCATCGCCTAAGGATGCTATGGCAAGTATGACTATACCTATGGCTATTGGCGGTATTGTGGGAATAGGGGCGCTAACGGCTTTGATATCTTGGATATTAATAAAAGTGATAGTAAAGGCACCATTTAGCGGATTTAGCGATAATCATCCAGGAGGCAACCGCATTGTTACTTCCGTTGTATTACTCGTACTATCAGGCTTGCTGTTTATCCCTATTCGTGGAGGTTTTACCGTTTCTACCACTAACACCGGCAAAGCATATTTCTCAGAGAAAGCTATATTTAACCATGCAGCTGTAAACCCGCTGTTTAGCTTTATAGAATCTATGTCGCACCAAGAAGATTTTGCAAGTCAATATCGCTTTATGGACGACAAAAAGGCTAACGAAATATTTGCAAAGATGAGCAATACTTCATCAGAAGGAAATATCATAAAGCTAAAGAGCAAACGCCCTGATATTTATCTATTTGTATTAGAGAGTTTCTCGATGGAACTATGGAAGACGCAGGCTGTACCTAATCTAAAAGAGATAGCTACTGAAGGATTATTCTTCGAGAATTTCTATGCTAACTCGTTCAGAACAGACCGCGGTCTGGTGGCTGTGCTTGGAGGTTTTCCTGCGCAACCAACGATGAGTATCATGAAATATCCTAAGAAGACGGCTAAGCTACCATCTATAGCAGCACAGCTTAAGAAAAATGGATATGACCTAAAATATTATTATGGTGGAGATGCCGACTTCACTAATATGCGCTCATATTTGGTAGGGCAAGGTTTCGAAGATATTGTTTCGGATGTAGACTTCCCTGTAAAAGAGAGAATGAGTAAATGGGGAGTACCTGACGATAAGGTGTTTGCGAGATTGCTTACAGACTTAAACCAGGGACAGAACAAAAAGCCAATGTTTAGGGTGTTGCAGACATCAAGTTCGCATGAGCCATTCGACGTACCATACCATAAACTGGCAGACGAGAGCTTGAATGCTTTTGCTTATACCGACAGTTGCGTAGGCGATTTCATAAAGAAGCTAAAAGCATCAGACAGATGGGAAAACAGTTTGGTGATAATAGTTCCTGACCACCTAGGCTGTTGGCCAAAGAATATAAACAACGACCATACCAACCGCTATCATATTCCATTGATATGGACTGGCGGAGCAATAGCAGCTCCTGAAAAAATAGCAACAATAGGTTCGCAGCAGGATATTGCAGCCACGCTGTTAGGTCAGTTGGGCATTGACCACTCTGAATTTATATTCAGCAAGGATATTCTCTGCCCTACTACCCCACACTTTGCCTTCTTCACCAATAACGACTTGTTTGGCGTGGTAAGCGACGACAATGCCATCGTTCATGACAACAAATTGCAGAAAACGGTGGTAAACACAGGCAAGACAAAGAATGCAAACCTCGAGAAAGGCAAAGCATATCTGCAGAAACTATACGACTATATATCTGAACTATAAACAAGAGCCATCACATATTATATATATGGAAATACATCCAATAGCACATTTCCACTCTCCCTTCACCTCGAAGTTTGGTATACCAAAGCAGAGCGGACTTGTGGAAGAACTGTGCGGAAAGATTGTTTTTATGCCAGAATACCGTAATCCTGACGCTCTGCGTGGCATGGAGGAATTCGACTATCTGTGGCTTATTTGGGAATTTTCTGCCAACAAGCACAAGGCAAATAGTCTTATGGTTCGCCCACCATTGCTCGGTGGCAACACAAGGATGGGAGTGTTTGCCACTCGTTCACCTTTTCGTCCAAACAATATAGGATTGTCGTCGGTAAAGATAGACCGTGTGGAATACGACACTCCGCAAGGTCCTGTTATCCACGTAAGAGGTGGCGACTTAATGGATGGCACACCAATATTCGACATCAAGCCATATGTCACCTATGCCGATTGCCACGTTGGTGCACGATCTGGTTTTGTTGATAGCTATCCTATCAAGCGTTTAGAGGTTGAAATACCTGATAACTATGCCAAGATGTTTTCAATTAGTGAGATAGAAGCATTGCGCAAGACCCTTGCCTTAGACCCTCGTCCACACTATCATTCTTCACCAGACAAGAGATATGGTATGCCATTTAGCAATTACGACATACACTTCAAGGTGGCAGACAATGTATTGAAAGTGGTGGAAATAGAAAAGTTAAGAAGTTAGAGAAGTTAAAGAAGTTAAAGAATAAAAGAAATAAAAAAAGAAATGAAAGTAATAATCGAGACATCATTAGGCGACATTACCGTTCGCCTCTACGATGAGACTCCTCTACATCGCGACAACTTCGTTAAGCTTGCTCGCGAAGGCTACTATGATGGCACACTCTTCCATCGTGTTATCAAAGACTTCATGATACAAGGTGGCGACCCTGATTCTAAGGGAGCACCTGCAGGCAAGCAACTTGGAATTGGTGGTCCTGACTATACCATAGAGGCAGAAATCAAGCCTACTTTGTTCCACAAGCGTGGAGCTTTGGCTGCAGCACGCCAAGGCGACGAGGTTAACCCAGAACGTCGCAGTAGCGGTTCACAATTCTATATCGTTTGGGGACAGGTATACAACCAAGGTCAGATAAAGCAGTTTGCTAAGCAAATGGAGATGCAGCAGATGCAACAAGCCTTCAACGCTCTTGCCACGCAGCATCGCGAAGAGATTATGCAGCTACGTCGCGACCGCAACCGTGCAGGATTGCAAGAATTGCAAGACAAGCTTGCCAATGAGGCTCAGCAGCAGGTGAAGGCAAATGGTGCTGGTATGACTGCAGAACAGCAGAAGATATACACCACCATTGGTGGCACACCACATCTCGATGGTCAGTACACTGTGTTTGGCGAAGTGGAAGAAGGTCTTGACATCGTTGAGCAGATTCAGCAGGCAGCTACAGGCAGAGGCGACCGTCCTATAGAAGATATAGAAATGAAAATGGAAGTGATTGACTAATCACTCCCATTTCATCATCTATTTAGCATTTAATATCTTCCTTGCATTGTCCACACGCTCCTTTGTTGGCGTAGGCACATTGGCAAGCGGATATTCAATGCCAAGTTTTTCGTATTTAAATGTTCCGAGCGTATGGTATGGTAAAACATCTATACGCTCGATATTTTTTAATGTAGACAGGAAGTCGTGCAGACGATGCAGATATGCATCATTATCGGTGATACCAGGCACCAACACATGGCGTATCCACACAGGCTTTGCTATCTCGGAAAGATAGCGTGCGCAGTCGAGGATATTCTCGTTGCTAAAGCGTGTGAGCTTGCGATGCTCCTCATCGTCAATATGCTTGATATCAAGGAGAATGGTATCGGTGACAGCCATCAGCTTTTGGAAATTATCAAACCATGGCGACTTGCGAGTGAAAGGTTGAGCTGAGGTATCGAGACAGGTATTTATGCCCATAGCATGTGCCTTCTCGAAAAGTTCTGTAACAAACTCCATCTGCATCAAAGCCTCACCACCGCTCACGGTGATGCCACCTTTATCGCCCCAATAAGTGCGATAGCGCAAAGCCTTTTCAAGCAGTTCGTCGGTTGTCATTTGTTCGCCCACTCTCGTCTTCCACGAGTCTGGGTTATGACAATACAGACATCTCATCGGACATCCCTGCATGAACACTATGAACCTTACACCAGGTCCATCTACCGACCCAAAGGTCTCAATACTATGAATATATCCTATTTGCATACTTAGATAAACGCTATCGCCACCTTTTTATTGTATCCATTTATGACATTAGAGTTTTTTTGTGTAATTTTGCAACCCAAATAGCATACAACAATGATATACCCACAGAATTTTGAGACAAAGATAGGATTTGACGAGATAAGAGATTTGCTCAAGCAGCGTTGCTTGTCTACCCTTGGCAAAGGAAAAGTCGATGATATGGCTTTTTCGTCCGATGCCGACGAGATAAAGGAATGGATTGAGCAAACTCGAGAGTTTAGGCACATTCAAGATGGTGCCGACGACTTTCCATTGCAATATTTCTTCGATGTCAGAGATGCGATAAAGAGAATAAGACTTGAAAACACCCATTTGGAAGAAAGCGAGTTGTTCGACCTTCGTCGTTCGCTCCAAACCATCAACGATATAGTACGCTATCTAAATAGAGCTGAAGACAAAGGCGAAGATGTTGATCCAGCTCCGCTATATCCTGCATTATACCGACTAACACAGGATGTTGCTACTTATCCGCAACTTGTTCAGGGCATCGACCAGATATTGGACAAGTTTGGTCATATACGCGACAATGCCTCACCAGAACTTCTAAACATCCGCAGAGAACTTGCACGTGCCGAGAGTTCAGTATCTAAAACTCTATATAGCATATTGCGCTCAGCTCAAAGCGAAGGTTTGGTTGACAAGGATGTGACACCGACATTGCGTGATGGCAGATTGGTGATACCTGTGATGCCTGGCATGAAACGCAAGATTAGCGGTATCGTTCATGATGAGAGTGCTACTGGTAAAACTGTCTTCATAGAGCCTTCTGAGGTTGTAGAGGCAAACAACAGAATCCGCGAACTTGAGAGCGAAGAGCGCCATGAGATAATACGCATCCTCACCACTTTTACTAATAAGGTGCGCCCCCACTCTCGCGATATTTTGGAGTCATACTCCTTCCTTGCAACAATAGATTTTATCCGTGCTAAGGCAGAGTTGGCAAAACTAACGAAAGCTATTGAGCCAGAAATAACAGACAAGCCACATGTTGACTGGATACAATCGCGACACCCTTTGCTACAACTATCGCTTGAGAAACAAGGAAAGAAGGTGGTGCCTCTCGACATCATCCTCAACAAGGATAAACATATTCTGATAATCTCTGGTCCTAATGCTGGAGGTAAGTCAGTGTGTCTCAAGACTGTAGGTGTGTTGCAATATATGGTGCAATGTGGACTAAGCATACCTGTTGGCGACAGGTCTACCGTTGGCATCTTCGATAATGTGATGATAGATATCGGCGACGAACAAAGCTTGGAGAACGACCTTTCCACATATTCGAGCCATCTTCTGAATATGAAGAACATGATGCGTCAGGCTAACAACAAGACTATCATCTTGATAGATGAGTTTGGTACTGGTACCGAGCCACAAATTGGCGGTGCTATTGCCGAGGCGGTATTGGAACAATTCTGCAACAAAGGAGCATGGGGAGTCATCACCACCCACTACCAAAATCTAAAGCATTTCGCAGACTCCCACGAGGGTGTTGCCAATGGTGCTATGCTCTACGACCGTCATGAGATGCGGGCTTTATTCCAGCTTGCCATAGGCAGACCAGGTAGCTCGTTTGCTATAGAAATAGCTCGAAAGACAGGACTTCCTGAGGAGGTGATACAAAAGGCTTCCGAGATTGTGGGTAGCGACTACATACAGAGCGACAAATATCTGCAAGATATCGTGCGCGACAAACGCTATTGGGAAGCTAAGCGACAGACTGTTCACCAAAGGGAGAAAGACTTGGAGCGACAGATTGCAAAATACGAAAGCGATGTTGCAGAACTGGAGAAGAAGCGTAAGGAGATTCTCACTAAAGCCAAAGGTGAGGCTCAGGAATTGCTCAAAGAGAGCAACAAGCGTATAGAAAATGCCATCAAGGAGATAAAGGAGCAACAGGCTGAGAAGGAGGAGACAAAGCGCATACGCGAAGAGCTCAACGAATTCAAGAGTGTGGTTGCAGATATCGACACCAAGGCTATGGACGAAAAGATAGCCCGCAAGATGGAACAGATAAAGCAGCGCAAAGAACGTCATGCCAAGTTTAAGAGCGAAAAGGAGGAGAAGCAGAAGAAAGCTGCAGAAAGTCTGATGCAGGCAGCTCTAAAGGAAGAGAAGAAAGCAGGCAAGGCTAAGCTTGAAGTTGGCGATACCGTTAAAATGAAAGGCATGAAGACTATCGGAAAGATAGAAGCCGTAGACGGAAATATGATAACCGTGATATTCGGCGACATGCGCACAAAGGTGAAAGCAGACAGACTTGAGTATACTGAGGCAAAAGCTAAAGAGGAAGATTTGGCTACCAAGCTTCAGGCTTACTCTGTGAGCAAAACCACAAGAGCAACTATCGATAGCCATAAGTCTTCGTTCAAGCAAGACTTGGATGTTCGTGGTATGCGTGGCGACGAAGCACTCACTGCCGTACAGTATTTCATCGATGATGCTATCCTCGTTGGTATGCAACGTGTGCGCATCTTGCATGGCAAGGGCAATGGCATATTGCGTCAGCTAATTCGCCAGTATTTAGGCTCTGTACCAAACGTTATCCACTATGCTGATGAGCATGTGCAGTTTGGCGGCGCCGGAATAACTGTTGTGGATTTATAAAAAACATATATATCAACTTAAAAGGCATAGTTCAATATTGCAAAGAGATATTGAACTATGCCTTTTTCTGTAAATCTTTACTTAACAGAAATATATGCACAAAAAAAGGATGCATATCAATTATGCATCCTTCTGTTTGAGCCTCTTGTCGGATTCGAACCAACGACCCCGAGATTACAAATCACGTGCTCTGGCCAACTGAGCTAAAGAGGCGGGTGGGCAAGCGATTCATATCGCACCGCTACGACCTGATACCCTTGCTATGTTCCCATCCTGGGGGATTTTCAAGGAGCTGGTCGTATGAGACTTACCCATGTCTTGTAAGCGGGTGCAAAGGTATACATTTCGTTTCAAACAGACGAATATTTTGAAGAGAAAATTCTCCTTGTTAACATCTTTTTACTACTTTACATGTTACAAACCAACAATATGAAACCACCAACTATCTATTAACAATGGTCAGTATATAACAAAAAAATCAAATTTTT
>ERZ1026868.1422-NODE-1422-length-12406-cov-5.010364_pt1 | contig 12406 bp, 4 predicted proteins | sample MGYA00380164_ERZ1026868 | MGnify/ENA primary metagenome ERZ1026868 (study PRJEB33269, sample SAMEA4719800) | human gut metagenome | biome: human-associated habitat; feature: organic feature; material: feces | place: Cameroon | collected 2013-10 ... | reverse complement strand
TTTATCATATAGAACACTTTTTACGAAGGCAGTCATGGGAATCAGCGTTATCTGCCTTTTTGTGTCTGATGGACTTACAGTTTCGGCTACCACCATCAAAGAGGAGAACATTGCCTACAATCAGTCACTGGCAGTGCAGTCCAATGCAGTGGCGAACTGGCCTACGGGACCGGTGATCAGTGCGGAATCCGCAATTTTGATGGATGCGGATACCGGCGCTATCTTATATGCGAAAAATATTCATCAAAAGGAATATCCCGCCAGTACCACGAAAATATTAACGACCCTGATTGCTTCAGAACGCTGCAGCATGGATGAGATCGTGGATTTCTCCTATGATGCGGTACATGATATCGACCCCGGAAGCAACCATATCGCCATCGAGCCGGGAGAGCAGCTGACCATGGAGGAATGTCTGAATGCGATTCTGATCCGTTCAGCGAATGAGGTCTCTTTTGCGGTGGCGGAACATATCTCGGGGACGACCTGGCAGGATTTCGGTGATATCATGAACGAGCGTGCGAAGGAACTGGGATGTGTGGATTCTCATTTTGTCAATCCCAACGGCCTTCCCAATGAGGAGCATTACACCAGCGCCTATGATCTTGCGATGATCGGCAGAGCTTTTTTTGCCAATGAAGCATTATGCAAGATGACCATGACGCACATGCTGCACATTCTGCCGTCGGAGAGACAACCGGATGACATCATGGAAGTCAATAAGATGGAACTGATCCCGGGCGGAAAATACGCATATCCCTACCTGGTAGGATGTAAGACCGGTTATACCGATGTGGCGAGAAGCACCCTGGTCTCCTGTGCGGAGAAGGACGGCATGAAGCTGATCTGCGTGGTGATGAAGGATGAGAACCCTAATTATTATGAAGATACGATTGCTCTGTTCGACTATGGATTCAGTAATTTCCAAAGAATGAACATCTCTCAGACGGAGACGAAATATAATATCGACAATACGGGAGCTTTTTACAGCGGCAATGATATCTTCGGAAATTCCAAACCGATTCTGCAATTGAACCAAAACGACAGTATTACCCTGCCCAACACGATTACGTTCCGGGATGCTGTGTCCGCAATCTCCTACGACAATACCGCGCCGGGGCAGGCTGCCGTGATCACCTATACCTACAATGATGTGGTACTGGGAACGGCATCCATAGATTTCACGGCTTCGGAAAAAGGAAGCAGTGTGTTTGGGGACGAGACCACAGGAACAACGGATGGGGCAGAAGCTACAGCAGCGACGCAGGAGCCGGACAGCACCGGGGCTACGCAGCCGGCAGCTTCCGGGGAAGAAGATACGGCCTCCGGCGGTCCGGCAGTGATATTTATCAATGTGATCAAGGTATTTTTCTGGATACTGGGGATCGCTGTAGTGATCTTCCTGATACTTTTGATCCGGGCGTTTATTAAGAACTACCAATTCGCACATCGCAGTACCAGGCTGACGTGGCGGTTTGGCCGCAGGAGAAAGCGCTCCAGATCCCGGTACCGCTCGGTGAACCAGGACCTGCAAAGCAGGCGGAGAGAAGCTATCAGACAGGCGAAAAAGCGGCGCAAGCCCAAGAAACCAAACCGCTTCCGCGATCTGGATTTTTAAAAAAATTAAGGCATGTCCCATCACAACGGGGCATGCCTTTTAAATTCAGTGTTGCAAATTTCTATTTGCTCAATAAATATTCCGCCAGATCCACTGCGGTATCCGCATGTTCCGCATTGGCATAGATGCCCATGACGATACCGTCTCCGCGGAAGTAATAGTTGTCGGTCAGATCCGTACAGCCGGTCAGGCAGATGCCTACCGGGATGGGATCCTGCATCTCTTCCGGGTGGAGAGGATCGGGATATTCCGGAGTATAATCGGTATTCAGATCATCGTTTGCTGCCTCGATCGCCAACACCACTTCTCTGTCCACATAATAGAAATAAGGTTCCAGTGCCTGGAGCTGTTCTTCTGTGAGGATATCCCGCAGATCATAGAACAGGCTGCTGTTGGCATATTTTTGGAAAGAATCGAAATCCGTGATCATGCTGTCCAGCTCATTTGCTGCCACATATACCATCAGCTTCTGGGTAGAAGTGACGGAGACCTCGTCCATGCTGCCTTCCACGATACGAATAGAAGTATCAAAGGTGATATCGCTGGTATTCAGATCGATGCCCTCTTTTTCGGCGAAATCCGTAATGAAATCCGGCTGCTCGGAGGATATCTGGTCTAAGAGACTTGCGTTTAATAAAACGGTGTTAAAAGCTGTATCCTTTCGGTTTACGAACTGGTAAATAAAGCTTACGATCATGCCGATGACGATCACAGAAATGATCACGTGCCATTTATAATAATACCAGAAGTACGCCAGCTTCTGCTTGGGAGTGCCGTTTTTCAGTGCTTCCCGTTCTTCTTTAAATTCATCCATTACCGCCATGAGAAAACCGCCTTTCTGCGTGCAATATAGATTTATGATAAAGGTTCTCTATCCGAAAGTCAATGAAGGAAGCGTGAGGGGATTCTAAAAAAAGAATTAAATCGCCCGGAAAATCCGGGCATATCTTGCAAGTTTTCCACGGATGATATATCATAATAGGAGACGATTGTCAGGAGAAGCAGAATCCGGACAGACGTAAACAGAGATTTCCCGAAGGAATGGAAGAACGGCGCGGAAAATCCCTGCTACAAAATAAAGGAAGAGAAAAGGAAACGAAACATGAGTGATTCTTACGTAGAATGTCTGGTAAAAGCAAAGCAGCCCATATGGGCAAAAATCTTAAAAGTATTACTGGTTACCCTGACGGTGTTAAGCTGTCTGGTAATGTTTGTATTTATCATTTTCCTGCCTATAGCTCTTGTCGCAGGTGTGGGAGCATATTTCCTGAATATGTTCACGGATCTGGAGTATGAATATCTCTATCTGGATAAGGAACTGTCTGTGGACAAGATCATGGCAAAGAGTAAGAGAAAGCGTGTAGCTACTTACAGCCTGGACCGCATGGAAGTATTTGCACCGGTCTATTCGTATCATCTGGACAATTTCAAGAACCGTCAGGTGAAGGAGAAGGATTACAGCATCGGCGAGGTACTTAAGCCGGATGGCCGTTATGCCATGTATTATGAAGGCGGCGAGAAGATCATTTTAAGCCCCAACGAGGAACTGGTGAAGGTGCTCAAGAGCGTGGCACCCCGTAAGGTATTCAGCGAATAATGATCAGTGAGTGATTCATGAACAAAAGGATTCCGGTGAACAGGATGCATCGGAATCCTTTTTTGATACAAAAATATGCAATATCCGGTTGACAGTCATAGAAAACTTTGCTAAACTCATGGAAATGTTATAAGCACAGCAAATATTTATTATAAGCATAGCTTATATTACCAAAACAAATCATTCACAAATCTTATCAAATGAACACAGGAGGAGAGAAAATGGGACAGATTATTGGTGAAGGCATTACCTTTGACGACGTACTTCTGGTACCGTCTTATTCTCAGGTAGTCCCCAATCAGGTGGATTTGACCACATGGCTGACAAAAAAGATCAAGTTGAACATTCCTATGATGAGCGCAGGAATGGACACCGTTACCGAGCACCGCATGGCGATCGCTATGGCAAGACAGGGTGGTATCGGTATCATCCATAAGAACATGTCTATCGAGGCACAGGCAGAAGAGGTAGATAAGGTAAAGCGTTCCGAGAATGGTGTCATCACCGATCCGTTTTCCCTGTCTCCCGAGCACACTCTGGCAGACGCAGATGCATTGATGGCGAAATTCAGGATCTCCGGTGTGCCTATCACCGAGGGCAGAAAATTAGTCGGCATCATCACTAACCGTGATCTGAAGTTTGAGACTGATTTTACCAAGAAGATCAAGGAGTCCATGACCAGCGAAGGACTGATCACCGCTCCTGAAGGTATCACTCTGGAAGAAGCGAAGAAGATCCTGGCAAAAGCAAGAAAGGAAAAACTTCCTATTGTAGATAAGGACTTCAACCTCAAAGGTCTGATCACCATCAAAGATATTGAGAAGACCATCAAATATCCTCTGGCAGCCAAGGATTCCCAGGGCAGACTGCTCTGCGGTGCCGGCGTAGGTATCACCGCAAATGTACTGGATCGTGTGGCAGCTTTAGTAGCAGCCAAGGTTGATGTCATCGTACTGGATTCCGCACACGGCCATTCCCAGAACGTACTGAACTGTCTGAAGATGATCAAGGAAAAATATCCCGATCTGCAGGTGATCGCAGGTAACGTAGCTACCGGCGATGCAACCCGTGCACTGATCGAAGCAGGAGCAGATGCTGTTAAGGTAGGTATCGGACCCGGTTCCATCTGTACCACCCGTGTGGTTGCAGGTATCGGTGTTCCCCAGGTATCCGCTATCATGGACTGTTACAGTGTGGCAAAGGAATACGGTATTCCCATCATCGCAGATGGCGGTATCAAGTATTCCGGAGATATTACCAAGGCGATCGCAGCCGGCGGTAACGTATGTATGATGGGTTCCATGTTCGCAGGATGTGAGGAGAGCCCGGGAGAATACGAGCTGTTCCAGGGCAGAAAGTACAAGGTATACCGTGGCATGGGCTCCATCGCAGCTATGGAGAACGGCAGTAAGGATCGTTACTTCCAGGAGAATGCGAAGAAACTGGTACCCGAAGGTGTCGAGGGTCGTGTGGCTTACAAGGGCAGCGTAGAAGATACCGTATTCCAGTTACTCGGCGGTCTTCGTTCCGGTATGGGCTATTGCGGTGCACAGGATATCGAGACCCTGAAGGAGACCGGCAGATTTGTGAAGATCTCCGCTGCATCCCTGAAGGAGAGCCATCCTCATGATATCCATATCACCAAGGAAGCTCCGAATTACAGCGTGGATGATAAATAAGTTGTAAGAAAATAAAATATAGAACCAGGAGAAACGCACCCTCGTCGGTGCGTTTTTCTTTGCGGAAGAAACTCGTTTACAAAACGGGAATCTCGGGTGACTATTGAACCTCTGCCATAAGGTGATTATATCATAAAAGCAAGGAAAAAAACGGGAAAGTCATTACAAAAGTGGAAAGTCGGATACAAAATTTGAAGGTCGCTTTCAAAATGTGAAACTCGTTTACAAAACGGGAGTCTCGGATGACTATTGAACCGAAATACTTGCAGAGATTTCCCCTACGGTCGATTCATGTCATTTTGGGGTCGATTCATGCAAAAAATGGTTTTGCCGAGAGAAAGTGTGGTACGTTATCTTTAAGATAATGGGTATCACTATGCCCGTTGGAAAGAGGTAGAACGCTATGAAAAAACGAGTATTGAGCATGTTACTGGCATTTATTCTCTGCTTCTCAACACTGCCCATGACGGCATTCGCACAGGATGCTGATGTGGTGACAGAACGGGAAGAACAGCAGGAAGCAGACTCTGCGGAAGAGCAGGGAGAACAGCAGGAAGCAGACTCTGCGGAAGAGCAGGAGAAACAGCAGGAAGCAGCCCCTGTGACAGAGCAGAAGGAAGCAGAAGCAGCTGCGGCACCGGGGGAAGAGACTCCGTCCGATAAGAGCACCACTGCGGGCGAAGCCCCCGATAAAAGCGTCAGCGATAGTAATGCCGGCACGCAGGATGCCGGGGCAGATGATGAGAAGAAGGCAGCAGTGCAGAAGGTACAGGCACTCATCAACGCTCTGCCGGAGACAGTGACGGTGGAAAATGCAGAAAGTGTCAGTGCACAGCTGGAAGCTATTGCCGAGGCTATGGAATCACTGACCGAGGAACAGATCGCAGAACTGGATATGGAGCATCTCTATGCCATTTCTGAGGCGATGAATGCACCAATGACGGTGGCAGCACAGCATACGCATTACCTTTGCGGAAAAGAGACATGTAATAATGTAGGCGGACATACGGAAGAAAGCATGACGACATTCACACACAAATTATGGATGGATGGCAATACGCTGACGATAGACAATGTGGCAGTGAATATAAAGACCGGAATGGCCGGATATAGTGGAGCGTGCTATGTGTTACCGTCGGGAGACTATTATCTTGGTAGTGACATTACACTTTCCTGTCCCATTTACATAGGACAGGAAGTTAACCAGGATACGAATGCTAAAGTTGTGAACCTCTGCCTGAATGGCAGAAGCATTACGGCGGCTGGTGATTTTGATACCATAATTTTGTATCGCGGCAATAGTACGATGGATATGACTCTTTCGCTGACAGATTGTCAAGGCACCGGTAAAATCACACACGAGGCTGCGAATACTGGTTGCGGCGTGTATGTGTATTCTGATTCTCGTGCAAAATTCAATATGTATGGGGGTTCTATTACCGGTAATAAAGGGCATGTAACCAGTAGCAACACCTCGACTCTTGGCGGTGGCGGTGTGTACATGAACTGCCCAAATAATATGGAAGAATATGGTGGCATTTTCAGAATGTACGGCGGCACCATACAGGGTAATAGTGCTACTAATGGCGGTGGTGTATATATGTGTAACAATGTCGGAAACATTTTCGAAATGTACGACGGCAGCATTACCGGTAACACAGCAACCGGCCAGGGTGGTGGCGTGTATTCTGCCAGCGGTAAAATTACCATGACTGGTGGCAGCATCGAAAATAATAATGCTTCTCAGGGAGCCGGCATGTATGAAAGTGGTGGAAGCGCTGCTATGTCTGACGGCAGTATTACCGGTAACAAAGCAACCCAAAAGGGTGGCGGAGTATATGTAAGCGAGGGTGGTTCCCTCAGAATATCCGGTTTGGTACAGATCACCGGGAATAAAAAGGAGGATGCTGCAAACAATGTCGAACTGGCTGCCGGTAAGACGATCACCATCCAATCCGGCTTGGCAGAGGGAGCATCTATTGGTGTGACTACGGCGAAAACGCCTGAAACTGGTGACTATTCAAAGGTTGCTTCCGGTGCGGAAGAATATTTTCTGACTGAAGCAGATGCAAAACGTTTCTTTTCGGATGTTGATCAGAGCGCCTATACTATTATGTGTGCGGACAATCAACTTATACTTACAAAGGCTGGGGATGGTCAACTTCACTACCATCCCATCTGCGGTGAAACCTGTGCTCATAAGAATGCGGATGGCACTTTTCAGCATAAGGATGTGTATTGGGAAGCAACATCTACTTTGACAAATGATATGCCGGCTGGGTACTATTATCTGACCAAAAATGTTACATTGACACAATCATGGCAACCTGTAGCAGGAATGGTTCTTGACCTGAATGGTCATGACATTATCATGAATGCCGATGGCTATGTAATCAGCAGAGGAAACGATCCCGGGGCTTTTACACTGACAGATTGTATGGGTGGACAAGGTAGATACGGAAAGATTACACATGAAAACAAACATACTGGGGGCGGTATAAAACTCGCCTCTCCGTGGAGTCATTACTATGCAATGAGTTTTGAAATGTATGGTGGCTCTATTACCGGAAATATCGGATCCTATCCGGGCGTATGTTTGGAATATAATTCAACTCGCTCAATTACATTTAATATGTACGGTGGTGAAATCACCAACAATAAAAATACAAACACCACTGGCAGTTACAAAGGCGGTGGTGTATATGTTGCACGTGGTAATACTTTCATTATGCAAGGTGGTAAAATTACCGGAAATCAAACAGCCACCAGCGGAGGAGGCGTATATGTAGACAAGCAATCGAATGAGCAAGGGGAATTTATTGTCAGCGGTGATGCAAAGATCACAGGGAACTATAAGACGGATGGTACGACTGCAGACAATGTTTACCTGCAATCAAATACTAATGGAATACAGGCATATATCAAGGTTAATGGAGCATTATCTGACAATGCGTCCATTGGCGTGAGCGCCGGAACAATTGATGAGAGCAGTTATAAAATTGTCGCACAAGGCTCAAATTACATGCTGACCCAAACTGACGTGGGACATTTTAATAGTGATGTTGATGGTTATACATCGAAATTAGTGGACAACAGTATTGCTTTTACTAACGGTGATCCGCATGAGCATAAGATCTGCGGCAAAACGGACTGCAACGACGGTCACAGCAATGCACTGTGGATTCCTTTGACGTATGATGCTGATGCGAAGACATTGAAATACGGTGCAACCGAGGCAAGCAGGGAAATGAAAGAAAAACCGACTGAGCATTACATATATACGCTTCCGGCGGGCAATTATTATCTGGCAGAGAATATTGAACTCGATGGCTCAATTAGTATCAGCGGTAATGTGAATATCTGTTTGAATGGAAATACTATTTCTACAAACAAGTATTGTTATGGAGTCTTTTACTTTAAAAATTACAAACTGACGGTTTGTGATTGCCAGGATACAGGAAAAATTTTAGTTGCTAATACCCAAGATGGGCGATCAGAAGCTGTACAGATTATTAAATCAAGTGCATCGTTTGAGATGTATGGAGGCACCATCAGTGGAGGCAATAGCGGTGTGTATACATATGGTCCGGTTGGATTGTACGGAGGAACTATCGAGGGCAACAAACGGGGTGTAACATTATTTAAAACAACATTAACAATCGGCGGTGATGCTAAGGTTATCGATAATACAACAAATGTCATCCTGAAAAAAGATCAGACCATCACCATCGATAGTAGTCTGACAAAGGATGCGCGAATCGGTATCACTACATCCGCTGTGCCTACAGAGAATACGAGCGTCCAAATTGCTACCGGTGCGATTAATTCCGACCTGGATTATTCCACAATCTTCATTCCGGATGTGAAGGATCAGAATTATGCAATCTTCAAAGAGGATGGCAATCTGTACCTGGGAATTCATCAGCATAACTGGACATATTCCGCAAAAGAGGCAACGATTACAATCAAATGTAATGCGGAAAACTGTAATTTAGGAACAGATTTTGCTGCAACTTATACGGTTAAAGCACCTGATGTTGCCGATTTGGTCTACAGTGGCAGCGAGAAACCTGCTACGGTAGCAGTTAGTGATAATGCTACAGGTTTGGCTTTACCTGCTGTGTCTGAAGTCCCTATTACCTATACGAAATCAGATGGAACGACTTTGAAAGAAGCACCTACGGATGTCGGTACTTATACGGCTTCCATTACGCTTGGAGGCGAAACAGCCAGTGTAACCTACGCCATTGTGAGTAAGGTAGTTACAAATCCGACTATTGAGGTTTCGAATGCCGGAACATATGATGGTAGCAAAAAGACTCCGTCTGTAGTTGTAAAGGATGGAGACAAGGAGATCCCTTCCACCGAGTACAGTGTTTCCTATGAGAATAACACCGACGCGGGCACTGCTACCGTAACAATTACGGATGTAGCCGGCGGCAACTATGATGTCAGTGGAAGCACAACATTCACCATCGGTAAGTCTACAATTACTGTAACTCCGACGGCTGGGCAGAAAATAATCTATGGTATGGCAGATCCGGTACTGAAATATAGTTTCTCAGGTGCTGAAAATAGTGAGATACCTGCTTTTACCGGTGCACTGTCAAGAGCTGAAGGCAAGGATGCAGGAAAGTATGATATTACTCTTGGTACACTTGCACTGGAAGACAATAGTGCAGGTAGCTTCAAGGCGGCTAACTATGAACTGAAACTTGTCGATACTACGGTGCAATTCGAGATTGTACCGAAGACTCTGACTGTAGCAGATTTAGAGTTTACTACAGATAGCATTTTTACAAAGACTTATGATAAAACTACAGCTTGTACAACGGCTGCGGTACAGATTAGGTCCGACGCTATCGTAGATGAAAATGATGTATTACCTACAGTTGCAGGAACCTATGTTTATAACAGCGAAAATGTAAAAGATGCCGACAAGGTGATTTTTACCTCCGAGGCGGCAAGCGCTCAGAACTATATCCTCCCGGCAGGTCTTACGGTGGAACATGAAGCAAAAATTGACAAGGCGGCGCAGTCTTATTTGATTATAACTTCTACCACAGTACCCTACGGCACTGACTTTGACCTGACAACGATTGTCAGTGGAGGCAACGGAACTGGTGAAGTGACCTACTCCGTGACGAATGGTAGTGGGGCGGCTACGATTACCGGCAGCATATTGCATCCCGTCAAAGTAGGAGAGGTTACAGTTGTTGCAGTTAAAGCTGCTGATGACAACCATTACCAGACCACCAGTAAAGAAAAGATAATTACCATTAGCAGGGTAGATTATACTGGTACAGTCGGTAAAACAGTAAATATTATAAAGAACCGTGGCACTGCACAGAGCGGAACTCTGACGGCAGCAGACTTTTTCCCGGAGGGAGCGGTACCTGATGGTGCTGTAATTTCCGATGTTAAAGGTGGTGTTGATAGTGATGTAGTGGCTAATATGGTGTTAAATACAGCCACCGGAGAATTTTCCTATACCAGTGCGGTGAACATTACTTCCACGACAGACCAGACCTGCACAGTAACCATCACTTCCACAAACTATGAGAATATTACGGCAACCCTGACCTTCCATCCTACGGATAAGATGACGGTTACAATCGACGGTCTGACCTATACGGACAAGACCTATGACGGCAGTGCTATGGAACCTACCGGTACCCTGAAAGTATCTGACGACAAAGTTCCTGTTAGAGAATTGGAAGTGAAGTACGAGGGTACGGATGGTACGAACTATAGCAGCACCACCGCACCTACGGATGCCGGTACTTACAAGGTGACCTATAAAGTAGCAGGCAGCAATGCGGATTATACCGGTGAGAAGGAATATACCTTTACCATTTCTCCGAAGGATGTAACTGCGAATATGATCGGCGCGATTGCTGCACAGGAATACACCGGTAGTGCTATTACGCCTACACCGGAAGTGAAGGACGGTAATGCTACACTGACCGCGGGTACAGACTTTGAGTTCAGTTATAATAAGACTACCGATGTCAGCGAGAATACAGCGACCGTGACTATCACCGGAAAAGGAAACTACACGGGAACCGCCAGCAAGACATTCACGATCAAGCCTAAGGATATTAAGGGCGCAACCATTACATTACAGGAAAACAGTCTGATCTATACCGGTCAGATACAGGAGGTGACGATTGCATCCGTAACGCTTAACGGAGTGACCTTGTCTGCTGATGATTATGACATTGTAAAGGACAGTAACAAACAGATCAGTGCGGATGATTCCATCACTCTGACCATTGCGGGTAAGGGCAATTATACCGGAATGGCTACTACGACTTGGAAGATTACTAAGGCAACTCCCGAGCTTGGGAACTTCGATGTGACTCCGGATCTTTCACAGAAGCAGACCTATGATGGCAAACCGAAAGAGGTGACTGCGAAGACTAAGAACGGTGTGATCGACATGGGTAATGTAACGGTATGCTACGAGGGTACCTCCGGTACTACCTATACCAGAAGTGAAACAGCACCCACCAACGCCGGAACCTATAAGGTGATCCTGTCCGTAGTGGAAGGCAAGAACTACACCGCAGCAGAGATTGAGGCAGGTACATTGACCATTGATAAGGCGGATCTTACAGTAGAAGACGTTACAGAATTCTTCGAGTACACGAAGACCGGCACACAGACCATCAATGTAGCGAACCTTGTGCCGGGCGCAAGAAGCTATACACTTGGCGCATATGCCGATGACAACGGAATTCTCATCGGAAATATTACTATTGATGCGACCGGTCTTATGAAGTTTGCGTTGTCAGCATTGACGAAAGGCAATATTGACAATAAGGTGACCGTGCCCGTGACCATTACCTCGGAGAACTATAAAGATGTCACCGTCAAAGTGACTATCTACATTTCTCCGGAATACCGGATCATCGAGGGAGCAAATAGCTCCTGGACACAGAACACGGACGGTACTGTCGTGATCCGCGGAGATGGCGAATTTAACAGGTTCCATGCTGTAAAGGTAGATGGAAAAGTGATCGATCGTACTAACTACGATGCAAAAGAAGGCTCTACCATCATCACCCTGAAGGCAGAATACCTTAAGACATTATCTACAGGCAGTCATACCTTTGCTATCGTCTGGAACAATGGTATCGCAGGTACTAACTTCACGGTTGCAGCTAATACCTCCGGCAATAACAGTGGTAATAACAACAATAATGACAGTAATCATGGCAGCGATAACAGCGGCAACAATGACAGCGGTAATACGGCAGGTGCGGCTGCCAATACCGCTGGCAATCAACAGTCCCAGGAACTGGACAAGGTTCCGGCTACCGGGGATCCCTTCGGTATCTGGCTGACGCTCTTTGTGATATCCCTGACAGGACTCGCTGGAATGCTGGCAAGAAGAAAGAAACAATAGTTTCGCATTAGCAGCCCCACCGCAGGACAAAACTCTGCGGCGGGGCTTTTTGTGCATTTTGCGGCACACGTTTCTCTATGGGAATATAGCTTATAGTGGTA
>ERZ1026868.1421-NODE-1421-length-12423-cov-9.813066_pt1 | contig 12423 bp, 11 predicted proteins | sample MGYA00380164_ERZ1026868 | MGnify/ENA primary metagenome ERZ1026868 (study PRJEB33269, sample SAMEA4719800) | human gut metagenome | biome: human-associated habitat; feature: organic feature; material: feces | place: Cameroon | collected 2013-10 ... | reverse complement strand
TCGTGAATTATTCATATTTATAAAATTAATTTTGAACAGTTACTTAAGTATACCCCATAGCTATGCTGTTTTGTTTTAGTTGATAAACACCCTCTATTGCCAGCATTATTCGTTTTTCAGGATATATCCTTTTGAAAGTTGTTATAACACGATGAGAAAGTGATGTCTTCAAATTCGAATTACCCATAGTGATATTCAACGGATCTGTAGTATCGTATATGTTTAAATACATATTCATATTGGGCAACTGCGATGAAAGCATATATTGCAGTTTGAAGTTATACCTTCTATCTTTACTTACCCAATCAATATACGAACTGTATATATTCATTAGAATATTTTGTTTGGTGAATGTGGTATCTACTTTATCTCGTCTATAAGAAAGTCTGCGATTTTGGATTGATACAGGAATCGCAAGTTGTCCATTCCAAACAGATTTCCCAATTTCTTTTCTCCATACGAAGAATGGTTCGAATGTAGAGGTATTTATTGTTTGTCGGCTTCTATAACTATTAGTAGGGTCAAGAGTATGCATATATTCCATATATGAATGTAGGGTTCCCAACTCATACTGAGTTTCTTCGCCCCATCCTTCAATATTATCCAATAAATACAAATTAGACCATGTGTCTGAAAGGTTACGATTGAACGAACAACTCAAATCCAAAATTACCCCACGCTTTATTATATACGAGTAAGTAGCCTTAGCTTTAACATCATATCCACAGTTAGGTTTTCCATCAAAAAAACGGTTTTTATAATCAACAGATGCAAGATTTCCCTGAGAATATTTTTCTATTCTGTTGTGTTCAAACTTCTCTGTTGATGAATTTTTATAAGATCCACATGCATACAATGTTACATTATCTGGTGTTCTATTAAATTTTATCCTTGACTTAATAGCCATACCAGTTTGCCACTCATATCCATCAGCTGTGCTCTGACGCATGTTTCGATTAATAGCAAATGGACGGTATGTAGCAATCATTTGTTTGCCAAAGATATCATTCTCGGTGTCATTCTTTTTAAGAAAGTCTTGATTGAATGATGCTGATGCATAGTTGATATGACTATCGTTGTGACGATATTGGGCTTCAGGGGATAGTTCAAGATTAACATTACTCCATTCGAAGTAAAGACGGTGTTTGGTCGACATATTGAAGTTTTTTCGGTCTTCATAGTTTCTTAGATTGGTATATACATTTCCACCTGAAAGAAACAAAGTCTGATATGTATCACTTTTTATATCAACATTGTTATGACTAAACTGAACGTTACCTTCTGCTTTGTATTTTTTGTTCTTATCATCAATGGCATAATCTAATCCACCAACCTTTTGTGTCGTTTTCCCTTTACGGGCATCTGCCGGGCTCCAGGTTGTACGATCACCTGGTTTGCCGTCATCATTCATGTTATTTGCATTAAAATAAACAGATAGGCGAGAATGATTTGTAAATCGCAAAGCAAAAAGACGTGCAAGATATTTATCCGTAGTACCAGCTCCAAGTTCCACGTTACCAGAAAACCCGACAGAATATTTCTTTTTCAGTTTTACATCCATTACATAACGTGTGTCGTTAGCCATCTCTTGCCCCAAAAACTCACTATCATCTCCCAATTTCTCATATACCGCAACTTTGTTGACCATATAATTTGGTAGATTATTAAGCAATACTCCATTGTTTCCTTTGAAGAAATCCTTTCCGTTCAACAACAAACTTTCAACAAATCGCCCATTAACAAATATTTTTTCTCCTTTCAACTCTACTCCAGGCAACTGACGAACAAGATTATCAAGCATTGAGCCTTCAGAGAGCTGAAAAGCGTCTGCATTATACACAATAGTATCCCCATTCAAATAGAATTTCACTTTTGTGGCTTTAACAACTACTTCATCCAAATTAACATATCGCTCTTTCTCCAAATAAATATCTGAAATCGTACGCGAGAACTCACGTTTATACAGATTCTTCAATAAAACATTTAAGCAAGTTGTTTCATATCCTTTTTTTGATACACGAATAATATATTCTCCTTCCTTCTTAGGAATATTCAGATTAAAATCAGATGTATAGTATATATCTTTGCCGTTTAGATACTTTTGAATTGCATTAGTAGTAGCAATTACTGTACTATCGCCTGCAGAAAGTATTTCAACATTGCTTTCCAATAATTGCGTCTTAGAATTTGCCTCAAAAATTCTTCCTTTTAGCGTAAAGATTTCGTTTTGAGAAAAAGATTCTATTGCAAAAAGTTGAATAGTTAATAGTATACTTATTACTTTATAACCCATAGGTATAGACTTCATAATGTTTTAGATTTTAGTTTTTCTTTTTCATTTACTAAAGTTTCGCGGTTGAATTTAAAATTAATAATCATGATCCTTTTGAATATCCATTTTATACAATTTATGGAACTTTAGATTACCATCAACAAGTACACTAAGGAATATAAATGCCAACAGCCACAAGCTTCAATACGACTATTCGCAGAAGCTTATGCGACTAATCGAAAGGCGCCATTAGAATAGTCGCATAAGCAATAAGAGATAACCGCTATTCAGCAGCAGAAACAACGTCGTCCCAGCTGATGCCGAGGAGCCTCATCTGACGAACAAACTCAGGGAGAGTAGTAGTCATAAACTCTTTTTTGCGAGATTTCTTAATCTCTCGTGCTGCACCAGGCGTGACGAAATAGCCCAAGCCACGCTTGTTGTAGATGATGCCATCGCGAGCCAGCTGGTCGTAGGCTTTTACCGCGGTATTGGTATTCACCTGCAGCATCACGGCATATTCCCTAACGCTCGGTATGCGATCGTCGTCGGCATATTTGCCTGCCAAAATCTCGTCGCACAGTCGGTCTGCCATCTGGATATAGATGGCTTTATCGTTGCTAAATATCATACGTTGAGCCATTTATTGTTAATAACTTGCATGCGGGAAAACAGTCGGTAGCTACCCCAATACATCAATGCTATCACCACCCATGCTATGGCTATGCATAAATATACAAGAGTGAGGGCAGAAGATTCGTTGAGCAAATTGCCAATAGAAGGGAAACTGAGTACTCTAAATATCATTATCACCACAAATCCTATCACCACCTGCGAAGCTAAGGTAAGGAGCCATGCGTTGCGACGGAACAGGGTGCCGCAGAATATCCAGAAGGCATAGTTGAAGGCAAAGAATGTGAGATAGCTCAACGATTCCATGATGCCTACCAAGGTAAAGCCATTAGGGAACAACAACCAGCCTTTTATGATTTCGCCATTGATGTCTTTATAAATAGGAGTAAACAGAGCGGTAACAGATTTGACCACCACACTATAGTCGGGACCCTTGAGCAATATGAACGACAAGAAGAGTTGCATGATGTCGGCAAATGCCAATGCCACAAGAAAACATAGCGGATAGCCTATCATAACATGGAACAAGCGAACCAAAAATTTCTCCAGGTTAGAGGCTGGCAGACTGAAAAACGCTATGCGCTGCTGCTTGGTGGCAACGTTCTTGAACACAAACGAGGCGCCCAAGAAAATGGTGAATAAGTATACTGTCCATGCAAAAACTGAGAGTTTCATGGCGATACCTTTCTTGAACTCTAACATCACATCTTCAGGATAGCCATTCACATCATCAAAATATAATGCGATTATTGTGGCGCAGAACAAGAAGGTAAGGGTTAAAGCAATACCTATAGCAAAACGCATATAGTCTTTTCGCTCGATCATCATCTCCCACTTCAGCAACTTTACGAAGCGAGTTTTATCAAATGTAGTATTCATAATAATCTGTATTTTTTTAAAGACCTTTGTATATAGCATTAAACAATAGTTCGAGATTTATCTGCGTCTCGTCGTCGCCTTCGCCACGTAGTGCCATCACGGCGTTGCCCTGCAATGTAGGCTCGGCATAGATAACCGTGGAGTCCATCTCTTGCGGAGAGCGGAACTCGAATTTATACTTCTCGCTGATCTCGGCAGTAGAAGCGTCCATCAGCATCTTGCTCTCTGAGAGCACGAGGATGTGGTCGAGCAGCGACTCTACATCGTGCACCTGGTGGGTGGAAATGATGATGGTGCGGTCGTCGGTCATGCTGTTTGCCACCACCCTACGGAATTGCGACTTCGACGGAATATCCAAGCCGTTTGTTGGCTCGTCCATAAAGAGGAAGCGAGTGTTGGCAGCAAGAGCGAAACTCATAAAGACTTTCTTCTTCTGTCCCATCGACAACTCGTTGAGCTTGTTGAAGTTTGGCAACTCAAAGTCGCGCAAGCAATTGTCTAACACTTCGCGGCTAAATGCCTCGTAGAAGGGTGCATTAACCCTCACATATTCATCGAGAGATATAGGAGGCAAATCAAACTCCTCGGGCACGATGAAAATATCGCGGAGCATGTTTGGATTGCGCTCTTTGCTATTAAGCCCCTCTACATACACATCGCCATGATTAGGAGTGAGCAATCCGCTGATGAGGTAGAGCAGGGTCGACTTGCCTGTGCCATTTTTGCCCAGCAAGCCATAAACATTGTTAGCCTTGATGTCAAGACTGAAATCTGTGAAAATGTTGCGCTTAGTACCAGGGTACTTAAAGCTGATGTTCTTTACTTGTATCATATTCTTCTTACATTATGGTTTCTTATGTTATGCTTTCTTACATTATGCTTTTTGTACTTGTAATAGTGCACTACTATAATAGTACACCGCAAAGATATGACATTTACAAATATCAGCCAAGCCTTTAAGCCTAAAACTTTAAATATTAACGCATTATTAACATTTGCACATTAATAAATATATAATTGAGCACACCCTTTAAGGGGTATATAATGGAGCTTTAGCCAGTTCTACTCTATCGCTATTTTGCGCGAAGTGGTATTTTACCCTATCTCGCACAAAATAGTGAGTCGTTATTTTGCACGAAACTATATTTTCAGTATAGTTCCAGCAAAATAACGACTTAAAATATTAGAATAATTATGATAATAATGCAGTTACTTAGCCACCAACGCTTCGCACAACTTGCGCTGCAACACACGGGCATCGAGTACAGACATTTCGCAATCCATGATGGCGAAGGCAAGCTTGTGGCCGTCGGTGCCGTCGCAGATGCCAGCGAGCGAGCTGATGCCGTAAGGATGAGAGAGGGTGCCTGTCTTTGCCTTTATCTTGCCACGAGTTTTTGGTCCTGTCATTTCGCGCTTCAAAGTACCGTCGGTGCCTGAGACAGAAAGGTTGCGCTCAAGAGCCTCACGGATATCGGGGTCGCGATAGCCATAGTCGAGAACGGCAGTAAGCGCACGAGGCGAAAGATGATTGTGGGTACAAAGACCGCAACCATCGTGGATGACGAGCGACTTATGGGTCATGCCAACTTCATCGTGAAGGAAACGACGAAGGTAGGCAACGCCTGCTGTGGCAGGATGCTGCTTGGGGTCTACCCTATGGCCTATGGTATAAAGCATGGCTGTAGCCTGGGTGTTGGAACTATTCTTCCACATTTTCTTCACCACCTCGTCGATGGCGAGGGTGTCGGAATGCACGGCTGTCATTCCCTTAGGAGTTGGAGCCTGAACAATCTGGCTATCTCTAACGGCAATACCCTGCGAACGGAGAGCCGACTTCAAGGCTGCTATGATGCGAGTGTCGCCCTTGTAGAGCAAACCATATTTAGAAAACGAGAGGTCCCAAGGATACCAATGGGCTTCGCTCTGCACAGGCTGTTTTGCCACAAGGTCAACAATCATTTTGCCACCAATTTTCTTTACTCCCTTTTGGCTTAGAGCCTTGGCAAAGTCGTTGAGGTCTACAGGCTGCAACTGAGGGTTCAAACCGCCACTAAAGGCTACATCGCCATTCAAGCAGCCATCGGCAGCCACCTTGCCACGCATAAACATAGTGGTGTAGTAGATATAGTTGCATCCCATCAGATGCAGACCGGCGATGCCCGAGAGGAGTTTCATACACGATGCCGACGACATAGCCATATCCTCGTTGCAACCATAAACAGGCTTCTGGGCAGTGATATCGTAGACCATAAAAGCAAATTTGCCATTAGGGCGAGGACGGAGACTAAACTCCTTGAGTCGCGACTGCAAAGCGGTGTCTACAGGCAGATTGTTAGCTACGGCAATAGTGTCGGCAGCAGTAAGTTTTTTATTCTTATTGCTTCCGCACTCTGTGAATAGGGATATAATAAATACTACTAATACTACAATGCCCAATATAACGGCAGCTGTGAGTATGGATAGTAGCAGGAATTTAGTTTTATTTGGTTTCATGATGCAAAAGTACACATTATCTTTTTATTGTGCAAACGATTGCCACAGAAATACGAATATCTATAAAAATCTATTACTGCCCGGTAAAACTAATAATGCAGTTATAAACGGGCTGAAAGCCCAATAATCACATAGCCCAGGACAGCGCCTTGGGTAAACATTATACCCCGCATCTCCATTCGCCATGTAAGGGCAAAAGCCTAATTATTAAGGTGTTAATCTGCAAGATATGAGATTGAACTCTAAACAGCAAAAGCATCGTCAAAGTTTAAAGAATACTAAAAGATTTTCATTTGCTTGAAAATCCTTTTAAAATGTCTAAATTTGCAATGCCATTAGAAATGATGGCAAGCATAATTAGAAAGCAACATAGCTTTGTTCTATCTGAGAATCTGGACAATTCGCAGTACACAGGAACGACAGCCAAGGTTGTTTATCTAAATATGTATACTCATATCCATCCCGCTTCTGTGGGATGGGTATCTCTATACATTCGTTCTCGAAGTTTTAGTTAACTTTGCAACCGAACTATCATCCAAATCTGCATAACATGGATTCATATTCCGGAATTGTCATAGAAGAAAGCAGAAGGTCTGAACAATTTTCAGACTTTACTCCCATACCTTGCAAAGGATTCAACATTCTTTGTAAGGCAAAACGCTATGGCAGATGGTGGGTGCTCAAAGGATTGAAGGAACAATACCGTCAAGACGAAAACTACAAGAACCTGCTGCACAAAGAGTTCGATATCCTCATATCCCTGCAGCATCCCTACATCGTATCAGCCTACAGCATGGAAGAAATACCGGAAATGGGTACCTGTATCGTGATGGAATGGATAGATGGTATCACGCTGGAACACTGGAGCGGCAGGAAGACTGAGGGAGAAGGCATCTTCCTCCAGCTGCTTGATGCAGTGCATTACATCCATGCCAAGCAGATAGTACACAGAGACTTAAAACCTTCCAATATCATTATTACCCATAACGGCAATCATGTAAAACTCATCGATTTCGGGCTTTCAGATACCGATGACTTTGCCATCCTCAAACAGCCTGCGGGCACATCGGGCTACATCTCTCCAGAACAGTCCATCTCCAGAAAGGCTGACATCCGCAACGACATTTTCAGCATAGGTTGCATCCTCGAGAAAATACTTCCAGGCAAAGCATATACAGCTATCATCAATCGATGCAAAGCTCCAATTGCCCAACGATATGCCAATGTTGACGAACTCAAAGCCGATTTCATGGCTCGCAGAAACAGCCATCCATCCGGTATCAAGCGTATCGCAATCGCAGCCTTGGCTTGTATCATCCTATTGGTTTTCATTAGTTATCCTTTGCTGCAGCAACAGGAAAAGAGCATTAGCATCACCCCGACACATCACGAAGCCAAGAAGGATACAGTCATCCGCCAGCAAGCGGGTGATGCTGCCCCACTCTCCGAAAGCAAACATTCCCAGCAGCCTGCAGCTGCAGAGCCATCTTCTGCATCCCATTTACAAAGCGCCGAACTCATATCCAAGGGCAAGAAAGCTATCGACAAAATGTGGAAAGAATCAGGCATAGACACCATCCATTCTGTTGTAAGAAAGAGCGAGGCTTTCTATCAGTTTATAGATAAGAGCAATGATTTCATCACGACCACTTATCCGCAGACATTCTCTAAAGACATCGCTGGTAGCAAGAAGACAGATATCATCTATGAACTGTCCTCCTATACCGCAGAGAGATATGTGAAACCCACCTTGTCGAGTTTTCAATCTTCCAGATAATGCTCTACGATGATGCCGTTCTTCTTACCTATGGCATAAGTGACCGGCTCCCTATCTCCATGTTTCCAGCCATGAAGATAAGCAGGTTCATGGTTGATGAAATGATGGCACTCAAAGGTATCATCTTTCGACAATCTGGTATTTTCTGATGCCAGGACCCTAAATCTACCGTTTCCCTGATAACTGACGATGCAGGTTCTGTCGGGCAACCAAGAAAGTTTAAGCTGTTGCCCCTCATAAAGATCATCACAAGAGATTTCCTTGCCAATAACCATCTGGCTCTGCTGTTCTCCCGTCCCTTGAGACAATCCAAACTGCTCGAAATCCGTATAGCCGAGAAATTTCGCCAAGACGTCCTTGGTAAACTTGCTTGCAGAAACCCCTTCGCTCACATATCCCCAGAATCGACGAAGCGTAGAGGCACTCACCCTTTGTTGAGTACGCTCCTCTACCTTTTGGCTTAACCATGTGAAATCGCGAGGTACAACCATCTTGCGTCCCACCATCTTTTCTATCATTTCACGTAACATCTGTTCCATATTGCAAAGATAGCGAAACATATCCAACCTATGCACTAAAGCTAATATTTTTTCGCAAAAAACTATACCATATTAAAAACTTGGAACAGAATGGAACGCAGAATAAGCTGAAAAAGCTACTATTTTTGCAAAAAAATCAGCTCACTATGAACAACTTTAGAAAAGATTTCTTATTTTTGCAGTGCTGTTATAAACAAACAGCAGACATATTAAGGAAACAACCATGCTTGGTTCGTACTGAGAATCTGGACAATTCATTGTACACAAGAACGAAGACAGAAGTTGTTCACCCAACCGTATATTATTGTATCCATTCCGCTTCGGCGGGATGGGTATCAACATATACCCATTGGTGTGAGCTGATTTTCATTCTTTGTGTACAGGTAGTCCAGAACCTTCAGAACAGAATGAAATTGGTTCGCACCTTTTTTTGTGCCTAAATCTTAAAAATAACTTTAACAATGAAAGAACTGACATTAAACGAAGTAATCTCCAAATATCTAGAGAAAGGCTTTGGCACAATGAATAAAAATGACTTTGAAGTGTGGATATTCCATTATTTATTGGAGCACGAACTTCAAGGAAAGAAGAACTATGAAATCAGCATAGCTCTGAAGATACCAGAAAGCAAAGTTAAACGTCTGCGCTATGAAGCAGAACTGAAATATAGCAACAATACATCCGTAGACAAATATAATATGGTCTGCGAACATCTCAAACAGGCTCATTTCAAGAAAGACGGCAAGTGCATACAATTTGTCATAGAAGACATTTACTTGCGCAGATATTTAGACTCCACATTAAAAGCTGGAGGCAGATTCTCAGACAGCTCCTTCAACTCAGAAATAGTCTCAATGGATTTCGACGACCTTGAGTATTTTCTCTGTATTCCAACAGATGGTAAAGAAGAAATAAACAAGTTGCTAAAAAAAGTTCAAAAAAACAAGAACAACGAGAAACTGACTTTCAAAGAACTAATGACGAAAATGGCAGAGAAACTCGGTACGGCAGCCTTTGACTTCACTGTGCAAGGAATTCTCAATGCAGCAACAATAGCATTGTTTGCATGAAAACAAATACATAAAACATTATAATTTTAAATCAAAAACATTATGAAACATTTAAGATTTATTCTACTGCTACTGGCAGTAGGCTTCACACAGATTGCTTTCTCACAGGATTTAGCAAAGAAATGGGAGGAAGAAGATAAATTCAAGTCTGCCATCGAACAGGTTCTTACTGAAGCAGATACAGAAGAAGAAGCTGAGAAAAAAATCAGTAGTCTGTTGGAAGGTGACGGCAACTACATCACAAAACAAGACAAGGCAAATATTGCCAACGAATATTTCGAGAAATGCAAGAAGAAGCTTGCCAAATGGGATGCAAAACTTGCTGCAGGCAAGAATGTGTATCCCCAATACGCCATGTATGCTGCCAACTACTACATCTTGGGATTTAAGAAGATTTGCAACCAGGACTATTCCAAGGCTTTGGAATACATCAAGCTGTGCCCACAGATTCCTGTCACCAAGATGTATACAGTAGCCCTACAGTACCAGCTAAACAAAGACAAAGCTGCTGCATTGGCTGCCATGAGCTTTATAAACAAGCCTTCTAAACAACTGTCCAACGTGGCATCACAGTATGGGCTTGCAGACGTGTATCATGAAAAATTAATGTCACTTCTTGCAGAAAAGAAGCAAGCCCTCAAGAGAGCTATCCGCTCAAAGGACTTTGATACTCTTCTGTCGTTCATACCATACGACATACCAGAGGTTGACTCGCTTTTTGCAACAAGCGATGTTGATATTGCCATAGCAAAATATACAAAAGGCAACTATATATATAGCCGTAAAATCGAAGAGGTAGAAGACTTCGATGACCGGAATATCATTAAGATTTATGATGTAGGATACTACGACAGTAATTGGTCTTCTAAAAAAGATGACTACAAGGATTATTTCATAAATAAATGCCTCTTCAAGCACGAGATGTCATGGGCGCTGCAAAAAGTTATGAATGGTCCCTACGACAAGCAACCGAGCTTTACAGAAATAGCTGAAAGTTATCCTGTCAAATTACTAATGCAGGCTTTTACCCTTAAAGACCAAAGATCGACTTATCATATAGGTGTATACGAAGAATTCTACAGAATAAACGATTGGCTATACAGTTGGTGTCATAATAATAATTTTATTGACGACAAAGAAATTCTCCATTATATAGGAACTCTCAAATCACGAAACATATTGGCTAGTTTCCTTGTCGCAGTGATGGTGCAAGTTTATGGAAACTCATATACTCCGGTATTCAAAGCAAAATTGTTTAACATCACAAAGGAAATTGTTGACCAAGCTCCTTTGCTGAAGAATAACGAGGCTCTACCTATCATTATAGACAGCAACGGAAAAGTCACGACAAAAGAAAATTATAAGTCTCAAGAAAGAAAGAAGATATACGAGCCTATAATGAACTTCATTTTGGCAGAATACAATAAGAATAAAAATAAATAAAACACGACATTATGAAAAAAATATTATTAATAATATGTTGCGCATTTAGTATAATATTGTCCTACGCCCAAGGCGCAGGACAAAGCGCCGAGTCCGTTTGGAAAGCGTATCAAGCCGACCCAAACAAGATGTACACATTCATCGATGGTATTACAAATTCTGATTCACCAAAGGACTTCATTCCTTACGTGCAACGCTTCGTGAAAGAGAACATTAAAAGAGGTGTTGACTGGGACGCGCTGTATGACGAGTTGAAAGAGACCATACTCCCAAAGGATTCGGATGTCGCAACCTACTTTGGAGTAAGCCTTGCACAGAATGCCGAAAATTATTCAAATATGATAAAAGCTTTGGACGTGCTACCAAAAACCCACACGTTTGATAACGGCTTCCTAAAAGACGCCGTGATATATCCCGACGGAAGAATTGCTATAGTGATAAATTGGGATGAATGTAAATTAAAATATGGGTATTATATATATACTCTCTTCGAAGAGGACAAAGATCCAGCTATTATATCCCGATTTAGAACAAACTGCCAAGTATTTTTGTATCAGCCTGAAGGCAACTCTATGCTTGGAATTTTTAAGTATGCAGGTACTAAAGACGACTATTCTTTTACGCCACAGACCGCCAAAGAGAATGATAAGTTGGAGTTATATGTTGGTATATATCTGAACAAAAATGGCGAGAAAGTAGGCGAGAAGTGTATACAATACAACTCTTTCGCTCAAGCATATAATGCAGAAGTAAAAGCAGGACAAATAGCTAAAAAGAAAACACAAGACGCTGCAAGGAATAAGCATGCACAAATCGAAAAAGTTCTCGTACAGAAGTATGGTCGAAAAGCATTCAATGCGATGGAAAACTTTAGGCCATACATAGGTATGCCTGAGGGCATTGTTCGAGAATATAAACTTGTAATGCAGGACGTTAATTTTAACGCATATGGCTTTGCAAGAGTAGAAAAAGGCTATAAGGTATATCTCCCGACACGACTCTTTGCAACGACTGCCTCATATATAAATGCAAGGTTTCCTAGAGCCATCTATACCAAAAACGGGAAAGTGGCTGCTATTAAGTGGTAATTATAAATTAAAAATTACAAGACAATGAAAAAGAAATATTTTTTGTTCATGATGCTTGTCTGTTTCACAACAAGTATCACAAGTTGCTCCAACAGCAATAGAAACAGTTCTGAAAATGGAATAGACTCAGTTGCCATAGCACAAGCTAAAGCTGACAGTATCGCTAGGGTTGACAGCATAGTTCGTGCTGATAGTATTGCAAGAGCAGACAGTATTGCTAAATCAA
>ERZ1026868.1420-NODE-1420-length-12459-cov-31.297646_pt1 | contig 12459 bp, 18 predicted proteins | sample MGYA00380164_ERZ1026868 | MGnify/ENA primary metagenome ERZ1026868 (study PRJEB33269, sample SAMEA4719800) | human gut metagenome | biome: human-associated habitat; feature: organic feature; material: feces | place: Cameroon | collected 2013-10 ... | reverse complement strand
GGAGGGAGTGCGTTTGAAAACTGTGTGTCATTAAATTTCGAGCAGTGTTCGGCAGAAAATATTGGAGCATGGGCGTTTAAGGGTTGCAACAGTCTTCATAGCGCAGAAGGAAGTTATGGATCTAGAATACCTATACGATTTCCGAATCTCATTACTGCTGGGGCTGGTGCGTTCGAAAATTGCAGCAAACTTGACCGTATAGACTTGCCATCATTAACCGCTATTCCCACAGATATGTTCTCAAATTGTGATCGTCTTTACACTATAAGCGATGCCGGAAAAGTTAAAAGTATCGGTGATGGGGCTTTTCGTTATTGCAGTAATTTTACTGGTTTTACCGGGACTGAAGTCCCGACATTAGAATCGATCGGTGAATCGGCATTCTACGGCTCTGGAATCTCAGAACTCAAACAAAATCTTATTACAATCATTGACAAGTACACTTGCTATGCGTGTTCGAATTTAGCAGAGGTAGAATGCGACAATGTCCTCACAGTTGGACTAGCGGCATTTGCATCTTGTAGGGCCCTAAAGACTGTGAAATTACCAAAAGCAACGACGGTTGGAGTATATGGACAGACGAGCCCATTTAATAATTGCACAAACTTGAAACGTGTAGAGTTACCGAGTGTTGTTAAGTTTGAGACTTGGGATTTGTTCAAAGACTGTGGGAACTTGGAATACGTCGACATACAGAGCACCGAGAGCATATCGCGATGTATGTTTGAAGGTTGTACAAATCTGCGTGAACTTATCGCTCCGAATTTAAAATCGGTTGACGCAGGCGCTTTCGACGGTTGTTCGAGTCTTACATTCGACGATATTGATCTCTCCAAGATAACCAATGTAGGCATGCGCGCTTTCCAAGGTTGCTCAAGTCTAACACGCATATATATGCCATTATTAACGGCGTTATTAGATAACGGTTCTTGGTTTAGTGATTGCACGTCTCTCGAAACTGTAGATCTACCAAATCTGAAAATCATGTATACTGGTTTCGCATTCGATGGGTGTACAAAACTGCGTACTGTATCTATTCCGAAAATAACGGGTCTTAAGAACACTTTGTTCCGTGGTTGTACTGTGTTGGAGACCATAGATATTTCTGAGGTAACGTCAGTACCAACAATCCATGAAACTACATTCTATCAAGTCAACGATACTTTCAAAATTCTTGTCCCTCCGACGTTATTTAGAACCTGGTATAACCAAACCGGAATTTGGGCGAACTACAAGGATCACTTGGTGCCTAAGGGTGTCGACGTGTTCCATATCACAACGTCTGCTAACGATGGTGGAACTGTCGAGAGTAGTTTAGGAACCATTGCGATGGCAGGTGAAACCGGAACTATATCAGCAAGACCAAACGATGGTAAAACAGTATCGAGTGTGACCTTAGATGGTACTGATGTTACCGACCAGCTTCAGAGGAATTATGCGGTGACTTTGCTTCCTGTCCCGGAAACCGTAAGTGGAGCTTCGTATGGATTTACTCTTAATTCGAATGGATATTATGAAAGTACAAATAAAAAAGTGTCCAACTCAGCCGCTGTTTGTAAGATAAACTTCAATTTTGAGAAGGAGACTGTTGTCAAATTCGATATTATCAATTCCGGCGAATCTAATTACGACTATGGAATACTTGGCAAAGTTGATAAGGTCCTTGCTACATCGAATACTTCGGATTCCTTGAGTTTATATGCTTGGATAGGAAAAGGTAAGTCGTCTGCCAGCATTGTAAAAGTAAACTATACAATACCAGCCGGAGAGCATTTCATTTATATGAAATATCGTAAAAATGGCAGCGGAAATAATGGTAATGATAGTCTTCAGTTTAAGATCATGAATCCCGAAGTGTTCCCTCCAGATACGTCGATTGAGAAATACTATTACACCTGCACCCTCGAAAACATCCAGGCGGATCATGATATTGTCGTGACGTTTGGAGACACAGAAACCGAAACAACTTAATTAAGAAAAAGGAGCTAAAAGATGAACGGCATGGAAGATATTCTGAAGAGCGAATACTCGGAGGAATTCGACAGGAAACGCAAAAACAGAGTTGCTGTCTCGTATTATAAATACGGGCCGGCACGGAAGAACTTTGGAGAAGGCAGGGTTGATGCTATTAAAACAGCGGAACTCTGCCTTTCTGCTTTCGAGAAAGACCACAACCTGGAGCATTTGGTGGATGCTGCTAACTACCTTATGTTCCGTTACAAATACCCCCTGCCTGGTGATGTATTCGAGGCAACAGATTCCAAAGGCAGTGTAGGAACTGTAGGAACACCTATAAACATGGAGGAAGAATCATGGCGGTAAAGATTGTGAAGCCCGGTAGAGTTAAGAAACAGGATCCCATATATTTCAAGTGTGAGAATTGCGGATGCATATTCACGGCTGACGACAAGGATGATTACGAGATGGAATTTACCCTACGAAACGAGTTTGACCTCAAAATTGACTGTCCTTGTTGTGGGGAAACAGTATACAAGGAGGAAAAGTGATGGGACCTCTAACATATTTCTTGCTTGGGTGGTGTCTATGCCAGCTTGAAGCGCCGCTGATAGTCTGTTTTATATTCTTCATCTCGGCGGTTTGGAATCTATTGAAGTGGATTTTTAATGATTGAAAGGAGAAAATTATGTACGAAAACACGATGCACATTAACAAGAGGACTGCCTATGTTGAGGACGGTAAGGTATATCTCAGACTCTCGTATACTTACGAGGGTGAAGATGGAACGCGCGAGATTATCTTCCCTAAGATTGACCTCGGGTTCTATACAGAGCAGATACCGCGTTATGAACGTTATATCGGGTTATACACAGACAAACCGGTTATATACAACCAATACGGAAAGTCTTTCGATCTTTGCAGTGTCGAGGTTCTAGGCATAAAAGATCCGGTAGACTGCTTCGACAAACCCATCAGACCCGCAGTAAAAGAAATGACCCTCGAAGAAATCCGAGAAGAAGCTTGGATATCCCGTCAAGATTGTGAATAAAAAGGAGAATAAAAATAATGGAAACCTCACCCGTGAAAATTAAGTATGTAGTTGAGTATCGTAAGGACGGTAGCCAGAACTGGGAATATTTTGATGCTTCTAGTAAAGAGGATGTTGCCCAGAATATATATTCTGAGTTATGCACTCTTATGAACAGCAATAACAACACATGTAATATTATCGAGGTCCGGCTTCGTGCAAAGATCTCGCAGTCTCAGATTCTGGAAACAAAGGAGAAAGGGCATTGAAATGGATAAGATAAACGACGCAATAATAGTCTCAATAGACTACAACGAATCGGATGGAACTGGGGTTCTTCTTGTAGGACGAAGGAGACGTGGAGGCGGTATTGATATTGTCAACGCCTTCTCTGGAAACGAGGCACTGGAACTTTATAAGAAACTTGTAACGGTAAAGGAGAATAACAAATGAGTATCAAAATTGAAAACGTAGTACTTCCATCCCCTGCTCAGATGGAGGCTGTTATCCGTGGAATGCGGAATCCACTTAACTCGTGGCATCTCTCTGACAGCTACATCACTCATATTGAAAACCCCGAGACACTGAATACCGCAGACTTCCAGTTTGTACTTGGTGAGAAAGATGAAACCCTCATGAGGAAACTTGCTAAGGCGGGTAGTGTGCATGGGAAATACCTTCGCATGATGACTGTGATCCTTGATATCACGGCACCGTTCTATTGGTGGAAGGAGTTCGACACGTACAAGGTGGGTACGGTCGCTAACTCTTGCTCCACGATGCATAAGATTGCCGATAAGGAATTTACGCTTGAGGACTTCAGTTGCGAGCATCTTTTGAGTTTTACGTCTGAGGGGGATGAACGAAAGATTCCGTTTGTTGAAGCTAGTCCATATGCAGAGGACGAGATCATGTTTAGTCCTAAAGGTGTTCTCGAATGTATTATCATTCCTATACTAAACCGTTGTCGAGATCGTTTCCTCGAATCTAAGGACAAGAAATATTGGTGGCAGATGATCCAGCTGCTTCCTTCTAGCTATAACCAGCGACGGACGGTCATGCTGAGCTATGAGGTTCTGAGAGGTATTTATAATTACCGTAAGGATCACAAGCTCGACGAATGGAAATCGTTCTGCAAGTGGATCGAAACACTTCCATATTCATATTTAATTACTGGAGAGGAGAACTAATTATGTGCGACAAGATTGAAGAACTCGAGAAGAAGATTGCGGATCTCGAAAGGACGAACGACCTGCTGAGGACGCTTGTCAAGAAAAAAGACGCGAGAATCCAGGAGCTGCGTGAGGACTACGACGAGCTCAATGATATTTCTATTGAACTTACTCAGGATGTCAATGAACTCGAGAAAAAGAAAGAGGAGCTTGAAGTGACGATTCATGGGTATATCCAGGAGAATCTCGATCTCTATAAGGCTAAGGAAAAGCTTGAGGATGAGAACGAGAAGCTTAAGAAAGCCAATGATATTCTCACCGAAGAATGCAATAAAGCCTTGATGCTTAATGACAAGCATGGTGGTGAGGCTAAGGATCTCAAGAAAGAGAATGAATTGCTTCGGTATTATGTTAACGATTGGAAGGATCGGGAGGAATCCGCTCGGAATCTTTTTGCAAGAAGCTGCGACAATGTGACTAAGCTTGAGAAGGAAAACGAAGACCTCAAGAAGCAGCTCGATAATGCTCTGGATCTTTACGACGAGCGCGGTGAGGTTATAGAGAAGCACGAGGAGCTCAAAGCTTCCCTTAAGACTATCCTGAATTTTATATACGGTGTAGATACGGACGTAGATAAAATTGAAAAGCTTGAGCGTGAGAACGAGTTACTCCGTCAGACGAACATCGAGCTTGTAAACCGTTTCGGCGGCGACACCGACTGCATCATACGCAGCATAATGGTTAACGGAGGAAAGATATGACCATCAACGAATACCAGAAGCTTGCCTTGAGGACGAATCCCGTTAAGGAGAACAAGTCCATACAGGGCATTATTCATGGAGTAATGGGCCTTAACGGTGAGGCTGGAGAGGCTATTGATATTGTCAAGAAGTGTACGTACCAGGGGCATGCACTTGATGACCACCACCTTGCTCTTGAGCTTGGGGATATTGCTTGGTATATTGCAGCGACTGCTGATGCTCTCGGGTATGACCTTGAGACGATCCTTCAGATGAATATCGACAAACTTCGTTCGAGATATCCTGACGGCTTTGATCCTGAGAGAAGTATACATCGTGGAAAGGATGATATTTAATGAAGCCCATACCACCTTGCTATGATTCTGTCAATAAGCAAGACTGTCCTGATAGAAGGCCGGGGTGTCATTCGAAATGTAAGAAGTGGCGTCAGTACGAGAGAAATAGAGACCGAGACTACCATGAAAGGCTTATTGACGTAGATATGTACGATACTGAAGGAACTCATAAGCGTTATGTAGACGAGATCAGACACTCGAAGAATCGATGGAATAAGACTCGCTTCAGATAAAAGGAGATATTTGTATGAAAGCTTTGGTCAAGCATAGCTGGAGTGCTGCCGAGAGAAGAGCTATGGATCGAGAGATTAAGGCTCAACTTGCTGAATACAACGAGAAGAACATGCGGGAGGTAGACGCAACTGTTCTCTGGGTATTACATGATAAATTTGGTTGGGGTCCTGAGAGATTGCGTAGATTCTATAAGGAATTTATAGAATGTATGGACGAGCTCACTGCCCGGTACGAGATGGATAAGGATGAAGCTCCTTGGCTATGTACTTACAAGCTTAAGGATTATGGTATTGACTTGGAGGAATGGGAGAAGGAGTTCTACTGATCCTTGCTACCTGCTCGCGCAGAAAACATATTATGTTATGGCAAATACATAAAATTTTCTAAGAGGAGAAAATACCATGACACTTATCGAGACCCATGTTCCGAAGAAAAGGAGGAAACGCAGTTGGCACAACCTGACGACCGTGTTCGAGGATTTCTGTGCTATGCATGTACCGGTTGTTAACGTAACGATCGATTATGCAGGTGGAGAATACACGAACTACAAGTCGGCGTATAATTCACTGCGGATCGCATCCAAAAAGTATCCGGAATACCATATCGAGGTAGTTAGAAGAGGTACTGAGATCTATCTCGTACGAACAGACATGTAAAACCAATAAAAGGAGAGTCCACAACACGGGCTCTTCTTTTTTCTTATAAACGGAGGTAAAAATCATGATATTCAACAGAAAAGCAGACCAGGAGGAGAAAACTATGGTGATCAAAAGCATTATCTTAAGCATTATATTTGCTGAGGGAGTGGCTCTAGGAGCCTTCTACGGGCTTCACAGTGAGCCTAGAGAAGAGGATAGAGGAGTAATTGAGACGGTGGCTTTAAGCGCCCCTAGCGTCGTTACAGAGGCTTGTGAGGGCATCGGTGAGGAAGAAATCTTGGAGCAGGTTGTGGTAGAGAGCTTTACGGCTGAAATACCTTTTGAAGAGTGTAAGGACGATGGGGCTTTATATTTTGATGTACCCCTTGAGCACAAATTGCAGGATTATATCTTTGAGTTATGTGAGGAGAAGTGTATTGATCCGGCTATCATTATAGCGATGATAGATAAAGAGTCTAAGTTTGACATTGATATTATCGGAGACAAGGGTAAGTCTTATGGCTTGATGCAGATACAACCTAGATGGCACAAGGAACGTATGAAGGAACTTGGAGTGACGGACTTGCTTGATCCGTATCAGAATGTAACGGTGGGGATTGATATTCTTGCTGAATTACTTGAGTCGGGTAAGTCTCTTGAATGGGCTTTGATGGCTTACAATGGCGGACATTCTTATGCTAATAGACTTGAGTCAGAGGGACGATTGAGTACATATGCCTCGACTGTTATTGAAATTGCTAGTGAATTAGAAAGGAAGTAATAAATTATGGAACGTTGGGAAACTATTAAGGAACATCCGAATTATGAGATTAGTAATCTTGGGGAGGTGAGGAATACTAGGACTGGACGAGTATTAACGCCTGTTTTGAATGGTGGATACGAACGTGTCAACCTTGACGGCAGGTTATATTATGTCCACAAGCTTGTAGCAGAAGCATTCCGTGGAGACTTCTATGGTGATGCGAAGGTTCGTCATATAGATGGAGACGTACGAAATAACGAGATCTCCAATCTTAGATTCACTACTCGAGACGGTCAGACCAAAAATAGCAACGATAAAGTGTCTGTTGTGAGATGCCGAGAGTGTTCTCGAAGGGGTCAATACGATGTCTGCGAGGATAAGGACGACGATTTTTACTGCTCGTACGGGCGAAGATGATCTCTCTATGGATAATGTTATGGACAAAACGGGATGGAGGTGGTGCTGTTATGGATAATGTTATGGACAAAAAGTGACCATATTTATGGATAATTTTATGGACAAAAAGCCCGATTTTCTGCCCAACTTTTTTGGCCGCGCCCACCTTTTCATGGATAATTTTATGGATAAAAGCCCAACTTTAGCCCAAGTTTGCTGAAAAAAGCCCAACTTTTAAGAAAAACTTGGGCAGAAAAATGAGTTAAAAACACCATAAAATTATCCATAAATCGTTGTTTATATATGGTTCATGGATAAGAAATGGGGCCTTTTGAGGGGTTTTGAGGTAAGAATCGACGATTTCTGCCCAAAGCCCAACTTTTTTTTATTATTAATCTAAAAGTAAAAAAAATAAAAATATATGTATATTTAGAGAAATAAAAGAATTAACGAAAAAAAGTTGGGCAAACCGGGCAAAACATATTTTTGAACCATCAAGGAGGTATTACGATGGAAGGAAGCTTTTACGATGATCTTATTTTCGATCATCCATATATTAAAGACCGAATAGCTCGTACTTACGATGGCGGTAAGATGGAGATGATAGTTGAGACGACTGATGGATGTATATATTTATACTGTCTGCTATACCACACCCTTACTCTCATCTCAAGGGGCGAACCAACCGATGAAGATCGCAAACGGATATTTGGTCAAAAGCTTAGCAAGATGATTTGGCTTAACGGAATGAACCAATATGATTTCGCCAGAGAGCTTGGCGTTAGCAATATGACCATAAGCAATTACGTTAATGGCAAGAGCGTACCTACGTTCATTCTAGTTCAAAGAATGATGCGAATACTCAAATGTAACGAGAACGACTTATTCTTTATGGGTTAAATTCGCGAAAAAAACATGCCCTTTTATGAGAGGAGAAATTATATGTCAAATTTCTATGAAATTGACATCTCCTCTCTTGTTTCCCTAAAGAAAGGAGGGTCTAAGATGGCCAAACTCGAAAGTAAGTTTCAGAAAGAACTGATGGACGAAATCAGATCAAGATATCCTGGTTGCGTAATTATCAAGAACGACTCTGGTTATATTCAGGGTTTCCCGGACTGGACCGTCCTGTATAAAGACAAATGGGCAGTTCTCGAAACCAAGCGAGAGAAGAACGCAAAACATCAGCCGAATCAAGATTATTATGTGACTCAGCTGAATAGCATGTCCTTCTCAAGATTTGTGTACCCAGAGAACAAGGATGATATTCTGACAGAACTTTCAAAGATTTTTGATGCATAAGGAGAGAACATCAAATGAATTTTGTCAACCACAAGAACCTTAGTGGATTCCACGCCCCATTTAGCCCGAGTCAGTCAAGCTGGCTTAGGTATGATGATGACAAAGCCCTCGAGGTATTTGCTAACAAGAAAGCAGCCGAGATGGGTACAAAACTTCATGCCTGGGCTAAAGAAACGATAGACCTCGGTATAAGACAGCCAAGATCTAAAAAGACAATTTACACATATGTGAACGATGCGATCGGCTTCAGGATGTCTACTGAAGTCGTTTTGTTTTATTCTGAGAGATTCTTCGGTACTGCCGATTCTATATCTTTCAGTGATAATTTCCTTCGTATTCACGACCTTAAAACCGGTAAGAACCCGGCAGACATGGAGCAGCTTGAAATATATGCTGCTCTTTTCTGTTTGGAATACAGAGTCAAGCCGGAAGATATTCAGATGGAATTAAGACTCTATCAGAACGATGAAGTCATATTCCACAATCCAACAGGAGAAGATATTCGACAGATTATGGACAAGATCGTTCATCTCGACAAAGTACTTGCCAGTGTAGAGGAGGCTTAATTCTATGAACCCCAGCGAAGATAATAGCTTAATGCATTATGGAATGCCACGACGCTCAGGCAGGTACCCCTGGGGATCGGGACAAGACCCTTATCAGCATTCCAAAGACTTTCTTGGTCGAATCGAAGAACTCAAGAAGTCTGGTTGGCAGGAAACTCCTGAGAATATTAAAGCGGAGTTCGGCCTAACCACAACCCAGTACCGTATGGAGAAATCTCTCTGCACATCTGAGAGAAGAATGCTCGATGTACAGAGAGCCAAATCTCTTAGAGAAGACAAACTCGGAGCTACTGAGATCGGCAGACTGATGGGTATTCCTGAGTCTACTGTAAGATCGTTACTTAACGACAAATCTGAAGCTAGAATGAACCAGGCTAGACAGACAGCTGATTTCATTAAGAAACAGATCGATGAAAAAGGAATGATCGATGTAGGTGTTGGTGTCGAGCGAGAACTTGGCATATCTAAGGAGAAGCTCAACGAAGCTCTTTATATTCTCGAGAGAGAAGGCTACCCCGTCTACAAGGGAGGAATCCCCCAGGCTACAAATCCTGGTAAGCAGATCAACCAAAGAGTTATTTGTCCTCCTGGTACAGAGCATAAAGAGATTTATGATTATGACAAAGTTCATACCATGAGCGAATATGCTTCTCAAGATGGCGGCGAAACATTCCGCAAGTTCGAATATCCTAAGAGTCTTGACTCAAAGCGGCTCATGATCAGATATGCTGACGATGTTGGTCCTGATGGAGTCAAAGGTATCGAGAAAGACGGAGTTATCGAGCTTCGTAGAGGCGTTGATGATTTGTCTCTTGGAGGATCTAGATATTCTCAGGTTCGTATTCTCGTAGACAATGATCGATATCTGAAAGGTATGGCTGTATATTCTGATGACATGCCTGATGGTATAGATGTCATATTTAACACCAACAAGACACCGGACAAAGCCATGCGAGATGTTCTTAAGGAAATTAAGAAAGATCCCGACAATCCTTTTGGATCACTCATTAAACCTAATGGCCAGAGCCATTATATTGACAAAGACGGAAATGAACAGCTGTCCTTGATCAATAAGAGAGCAGATGAAGGTGACTGGGATGATTGGAGTAATGCAATACCTTCTCAGTTCTTATCTAAGCAGGCGCTTCCTTTAGCAAGAAAGCAGCTCAACTTAGCGAGACTTAACAAACAGGAAGAGTTCGAGGAGATTAAATCTCTTGAGAATCCTACTATAAAGAAACACCTTCTTGAAGACTTCGCAAGTAATTGTGATTCGGCAGCTGTTAATCTTAAAGCAGCAGCATTGCCGGGTCAGAAGTATCACGTAATTCTGCCGATCAATAGTCTCAAAGATAACGAGGTTTATGCTCCTAACTATGAGAATGGAACTAAGCTCGCTCTTATAAGATATCCTCATGGTGGAACATTCGAGATACCGATACTTACTGTCAATAATAAGAACCCCCTTGGTCAGAAATGGATTGGCAATGAAGCAGTTGATGCTGTTGGTATAACTAGCAAGGTCGCAGAAAGACTTTCCGGAGCAGACTTTGATGGAGACACAGTTATGTGCATACCAACTCATGATGCTTCTGGAAAGGTTAAAATAACCTCAACCAAATCTCTTAAAGGTCTTGAAGGATTTGATCCTAAGCTTAACTATGGTCCCGAGAGTAAAGTGAAAGATCCTGACGGAACCGAACACTACTATCGTAATGGCCATGAATATCGCAAGATGACAAACACCCAGACTGAAATGGGAAAGATATCGAATCTCATTACAGATATGACTTTAGCTGGTGCTAATGAAGATGAGTTAGCTAGAGCTGTAAGGCATAGCATGGTAGTTATTGATGCTGCAAAGCATAAGCTTGACTACAAACAGAGTGAGATTGATAACAACATTGATGGACTGAGAAAAGATTATCAGAGGCATGTTGATGCTGATGGCAATGTCAAATATGGTGGCGCATCTACCTTAATATCGAAAGCTGGAAGTCAGACTTCTGTTCCTAAGAGACAGGGTTCACCTATTGTCAACATCAAAGGTGCTGATGGTTATGACCCTAGCAAACCAGAAGGTTCTCTTGTGTATAAGAAAGCAGATGATCTGTATTATCCTGAGCGTTCTTATGACAAGAGCACAGGCAAGATGACAATGAGAACTACCTCTGGTAAGAAGATAGTCTATGATGTGTCTGACAAAGAGGCCGCTGAAAAATACGCCCCAATCAAGCGAGTGAATGAGAAGACTGGTGAGGTAACCTTCACTAATAAGAAAGGTGACATCTCCTACAAAGTTGAAACTCGCATGCAGAAAAGTACAAAGATGGCTGAAACAGATGACGCTTACTCGCTTATGTCTGATGCTAAGCATCCTATGGAAGTCCTCTATGCCGACTATGCTAATAGTATGAAGTCCCTGGCTAACGAGGCCCGTAAGGAAATGATAGCAACCGGTAACATAAAATACAGCAAGCAGGCAGCCGATACCTATAAGTCTGAAGTAAGCTCCCTCAATGTAAAACTCAACACCGCCCTCCTAAATGCAACAAGAGAACGGGCGGCTCAAAGAAAAGCAAATGCCGAGATTAATGCTAAAAAGGCTGCTAATCCGGATATGAAGACCGCAGATATAAAGAAAGAGAGCCAAAGAGCCCTTTCTGCGAATCGTAATGCTCTAGGATCGGTCTCTAGAAGGGATAGGAATATAGAGATCACCGACAACGAATGGAAAGCCATACAGGCAGGCGCTATCTCTGAAAATAAGCTTGTACAAATACTGAATAATACAGATATAGACAAGCTTAGACAAAGAGCAACACCTCGTGCTAGCACTTCTCTTAGTGCAACACAAGTTAGCAGAATCAAAGCTTTGTCTAATTCTAATTACACATTGTCTGAGATTGCGAACAAACTTGGTGTTTCTACTTCTGTTGTATCGAAATACTTGAAAGGAAAGAGTGCATAACTATGTCAAACGAAGTTGCATTAACAACAATCGACAATCCTTTCGATCCGTTTGAACAGTTCAATGATTGGTTTGAGTTTGACATTGAAAAAGGTTATTACACTTGTTCTCGTCTTGCTCGACTTGCAAATCTTTCTGATGATTTGTCTGAAGTTGAAAGGAATAACGAAATCGAAAGAGCAATTGATGAACTCATTAAGTATGACTTTCTCGACATTTACAAGAAAGTAAAAAGAGAAACGAAAACAGATTCAAATGATGAATCGATTGCAAACACAAAAGCAAAAGAAACAGGCCACACGGCCCACGTTGAATCCTAAAAGACATAGGGAGGG
>ERZ1026868.1417-NODE-1417-length-12464-cov-6.979289_pt1 | contig 12464 bp, 9 predicted proteins | sample MGYA00380164_ERZ1026868 | MGnify/ENA primary metagenome ERZ1026868 (study PRJEB33269, sample SAMEA4719800) | human gut metagenome | biome: human-associated habitat; feature: organic feature; material: feces | place: Cameroon | collected 2013-10 ... | reverse complement strand
TGTGTAGTTTTCGCAAGTAAATATAAGTTTTTCCTTATGCTTAACTTGTGAAACAACATCAAAAGTCCGTTTGTGCTTGTGTTTTTCTACTTATTATATATTTTATACACGTCTGATCCGTACAGCAATTATCCATCGTACCCCGGCTTCCGCGCACTACACATTCCGGATAATCACTGGCTCAGCTCATCCCGCACACCCATATAATACGACGCAAACTCCTGTGTAATCATTTTGTTCCGTATCATCAGATTAAGTGTATCTTTAAATTCTGCATAACTGACCGTCGAATGCGCCAGATTGCCCAACGTCTTGCTGATGCGGTCTGCATATCCATTGGCATCAATCACATTATCCCGCAACAGAATATTGGATTTATAAGCTTCCTTGAAATAGATATTCACCTTGTTCGACATTGTAACCCGGTCATCTACCTGGAAAGGAACTCCCAGCAAATCGAACAGTGCAGATGCCGAACGGTTTGTGACATAGATATCATTTCCGATTCCATACAGATTCTTATACACCGACAGGTCATCGACCACTGTACTGTGGGAATAATCCGGCAGATATGGACGGAACAAATCCGCAATCACACTACTGCTTCTATATGCGGCATAATCGATATCCTCATTCGCCGGCTGTTTCTTCAGATAAGTAATCTCCTTAATCTGGTAAACCGGAATCGTAATATGCCGCGGCTCCTGCTCGATCAAAAGCAGATGGAAATCTTTCTTTTCAACCCAGATATAGGCAGGTGTCTGATTAACCTTGAGCTTTTCAGAATGATCCACAAAAATCATACGATGGTCCCGCCGCACCTTGAACTTATGCAATGTCTTCCTGACCTTCTTCCGGTCATACGTCATGACAGTCTCCTGCGTAAGCGCAGCGGCTGGTTGTTCTTCCGTCTGCTCCGGATTATCCTGTGCTATCTGTCCGTCATCATCCGCTTCCCGCTTTTGTTGTTTCTTGCGCTTGTGGTGGCCATTTTTTTCCTCGGCATCCGGAGCTTCTTGCAGTTTTGAACCATCTTCCGGCGTTACAATCTCATCCTTAACCTGCTCGTTTGTATCCGCATATCCCGCATCTGCTGCCTTCTCATCCTGCCGTTTCTTACGCTTCGCGAATACCGGTGGTTTCATATGATCGACCCGCTTGTCCGTATCCTGCGTCCTCATACGTCCGGAACGTGTTGTATCACGTTTTTCCACATTCTCTGCGTGATCGGCAACCCCCCCCTGTATCATCAACGTCTGTGCCAGGGTGATTACTATGAATACGCATACAATCATGGCAAAAACAAACAGAATCTGCCGGAACACGATTGCACACACAACCGCGCCAACAGCCCCTATCGCAAACAGCAGCGACAAGAGCACGATAGCCCTTGCCTTTGCTGTTCCATATTTAATTGTATTCAAACATTTTCGAATCATTATGCTTTATATACAACCTTACGGAAATTCTTCTTTCCCTTCTTCAATACGAACTCCTCTGCGAAATCATCCGGTGTGAACATCTTCTTCACATCTGTGATCTTCTCGCCATTCACAGAGACACCGCCCTGCTCGATTGCACGTCTTGCCTCGCTCTTAGATGCTGCAAGTCCTGCCTGTACGATGATAGACATCAGATCTGCCTGTCCGTCATTGAAGAGATCTGCTGTGATCTCAGCAACCGGCATATTCTCTGTATTTCCACCACCGAAGATATTCTTCGCTGCATCGAGTGCTTTCTTCGCCTCTTCCTCGCCATGTACAAGTGAAGTCAGCTCATATGCCAGAATCTCCTTTGCCTTGTTCAGCTCGCTTCCTTCCCAGTGCTCCATCTCCTGGATCTGCTCAAGTGGAAGGAATGTCAGCATTTTCAGGCACTTGATAACATCTGCATCATCGACATTTCTCCAGTACTGGAAGAACTCATAAGGGGTTGTCTTGTTCGGATCAAGCCATACAGCCCCCTTCTGTGTCTTACCCATCTTCTTACCCTCGGAATTCAAGAGCAATGTAATCGTCATCGCATGTGCATCCTTACCGAGCTTTCTACGGATCAGTTCCGTACCGCCAAGCATGTTCGACCACTGATCGTCACCACCAAACTGCAGATTACAGCCATACTTCTGGAACAATGCATAGAAATCGTAGCTCTGCATGATCATGTAGTTAAACTCCAGGAAGCTCAGCCCCTTCTCCATACGCTGCTTGTAACACTCTGCCGTAAGCATACGGTTCACAGAAAAATGTGCACCAACCTCACGCAGCACTTCTATATAATTCAGATCCAGCAACCAATCAGCGTTATTAACCATCATGGCCTTACCCTCTGAAAAATCAATAAAACGGCTCATCTGCTTCTTAAAGCAGTCACAGTTATGCTGGATTGTCTCCTTCGTCATCATCTGGCGCATATCCGTTCTTCCGGATGGATCACCGATCATCGCTGTACCGCCACCGATCAGAGCGATTGGCTTATTTCCACCCATCTGCAGACGCTTCATCAGGCAAAGAGCCATGAAATGTCCTACATGTAAGCTGTCTGCTGTCGGGTCAAATCCAATATAGAACGTTGCCTTTCCTTCATTGATCAGCCGACTGATTTCCTCTTCGTTTGTCACCTGCGCAATCAGGCCTCTTGCTACCAGTTCTTCGTACAATGTCATCTTTCTTTCCTCCAAATATAATATGGTATTGCCCCTCGCATACGCTCGGCGGCAGGTCGTCGAAAGCATCCTGAATCATTCACTCCGCTCATGATGCTTTCTCCTATTTAAGGACATAAAAAATCGTCCTTATAAAAAATATAAGGACGAAGTATACTCCGTGTTACCACCTTATTTCGCGCTTACTTCACAATAACCGCCTTTGCAAGTATCGATACCAATACTTCAGCCTCTGTAACGTGTGCCAATCCGGCTACCCCTACTTGTCTGACGTTCAGGGAGCAGCTCCGAGATGTATTCATGTTTCCGACTTACCGCGCCTCTCATCAACCGGCTGCTTTCTGTGGCAGCTGCTCGCAAACACTACTTGTTCTCTTCCTCGCCTTTGCTATCATTCACAATGATAAAAAATTATATATGAATACTTTCTGTTTGTCAACAGTATCCTTTGTCAAACGTGATTACCGTGTAATACGTATCCGGCATCTTCGAGAGCTTCTGCTGTATCTCCTCCTTGATCTGTGTCTCCGTCTTCCCGCATTCATATGGGACAAGCACATCAAAGATCAGATTCGTATGCGTCGGTCCGGATACAATCCGGAAATCATGCATCGTAAGCCCTTCATCGATCTCATGTAAGATCTTCGCCATCATATCACGACAGACATTTGTCTTCTCGTCATTATAATCAATCGGATCCATATGGATCGTCATATGTACCTGCAGTTCATCATAGATGTTCCGCTCTAACTCGTCAATTGCATCATGGATCTCCATGATATTCTCATGACAGTCTACTTCCACATGCACACTGCCGATCAGATTCCCTGGTCCATAGCTGTGAATGATCAGATCATGCATCCCATGGCAGAACATATTCTCCATGACAAGCGCTTTGATCTTCCCGACCAATTCCTCGTCTGCCGGCTGCCCAAGCAGCTGATCCACCGTATCCTTCACGATACCAAATCCGGAAACCATAATCATGACGGACACAACAACACCCATGATTCCATCCACCGGAAGATCGGAAAATGCTGACATCACAAGTGCAATCACAGTTGCCAGCGTAGCAAATACATCGCTGAAGCTGTCTTTCGACGTAGCGATCATGATCGATGACGAAAGCTTCGCTCCAAGCTTCCGGTTCATGCTTCCCATGCCGATTTTGACCAGCATGGAAAGCACAAGTACAGACAGAGCAACAAAAGAAAATGTTACCTGCTCCGGATGTATCACCTTGCCTACCGAGCTTCGCAGCAATTCAAATCCAACCGCCAGAATCGCTGCTGCGATCACAAGCGAAGTCAGATACTCCATCCTGCCATGCCCAAACGGATGATCCCGGTCCGCCGGTTTTGCCGCCATCTTATAACCAAACATCGTGACAATACACGTCGCACAGTCCGATAAATTATTCACACCATCCGATACGATCGATATCGAACCTGCGATCAGACCGATTGCAAGCTTACCTGCAAATAAGATCACATTACAGATAATCCCAACGATAGACGAGAAAAAGCCATACCTCTTGCGCACCTCCGGCCGTTCGATCTCATCCGCATCCTTTATACACTTATGAACCAGAAATTCAAGCACGTTTCTCTAACTCCTTTACCCTTCTGCAATAATTCACAGTTCCAACCCCCATTGCCAAAAAAACGAAGAAAAGCGGTGTCGTAATCGGCTGGTTCAGGTTCAGTATACTCTGCGCAAAATATCCTACCGTTGCCGCAAGACATACACAGATCCATGCATGCTCCTTTGCATGTTTAAACATATAGACGATACTGCTGCCGACCAATGCCAGATACGAAAGCAGTCCCACGATACCTGTCGTAAATAAATACTGCAACAGCTCATTGTGTGCATTGTCATAGACTTTGCCGGTAACCTGAACCATCTCATTATAGCACGCTGCCTTAAGCGTCAATCTCACGGACTCATTTCCATAGCCGAACAATTTATTCACAAACGGTGCATCCCCATAGACTTCCACGATCTTTCTCCAGATATAGCCCCGGTAGCTGCCCCATTTATCATTGAATGTAAAAAGTGATGGATCCATAGCCTTCAAAGCGCTCATACCAATCACGCCAAGCGCCACACAAGCACCGCAGACAATCAGCACGATCTTCCCTTTGTTCCAGGTCTCAATCCGGTTTCCAAGCCTCCATCTGCACATACACACGATCACAAATATAAGCAACGCCACGCCCCATAAGGCAAATGCGATATCCAGGCGGTTTAGCGCTATCGCAAGTCCACCACGCTTCTTGTCATATCTCGTATGTGCATATTTATTGATAAAGCCAAGCACCAGATTGCCAACAAACAACAGGAACACACCAAATGTACACTGCCGCAGTCTACCCTGCATAAATGCAAGAATCACCAGAACGACCGTCCCCGCAAATATACCCAAGAACACACTGTCACTGTTCGCAATCAGTATATTACAACCTGCGGCAATCAGCAGAATACCGGACAGGATCCGGCAAAACCAGTTCCTGCAGAATGTAAACACCGCCAGCAGCACCGGAATCGAGATTGATAAATAACTTGCATACATATTGATATTTCCAAACGTTGAGATAAATTTCGTATACTGTTTCTCCGCGATATTAAATCTCAGATTCAGGAAATCATGTTCCATATACTGCCCGATTGCAACCGCATATGCAAACGCATTCGCCGCCGCAAAAAACACAAACATGATCATATGTGGACGCACACGCTGTGCCACAACTACAAATACGATCACCAGCACAAGATACATGCCAAGTCCCATCCTTCTGCCCTGCAGACCATAGAAGGCATCCTTCTTATTATCTGCACAGATCCATGCAAAGAAGTTCGCCATTAGGAATACAATCGCATAAAACTCCGGACGCAGGAACCGTCTCTTCCCGGTATCCTCGACAAGCAGCGAATCATACTTATAATAATTCTTCAGGCTCGCCTCCACAATATAGCTGATCAAAGCAAGTGCCAGATAGATACCCGCCGCATACAAGAAGAAATGATACTTCGTAATTGTTATATTAAAATAATGATCATCATAAATCAATGGATACACGCCAAATACCAGCAACGCAAATACATACATTGCCACATCCATCACACGAATCCCTCTGCAATATTCCACATTATCTGACTTCTTCGTCTTTGCCATGACTCTCTGTCTCCTTATCCAGCTTCCTGCTGTTATTCTAACATATTTATAAAAAAAGAAAAGAGAGATAATTGTTATCTCTCTTTCTCAACGTGCGGGAGATGGGACTTGAACCCACACGACGTTGCCATCACTAGATCCTTAGTCTAGCCTGTCTGCCAATTCCAGCACTCCCGCATTCTCTTGCGTGTCGCTCACGCTCAACGCAAGACATATAATATCATTTTGATTGATCTTTGTCAACGACTTTTTTCTATTTTTGTAAATATTTTTTCACCATCCGCCACAAGCCGCATAAATACGTGCTATTACCGCTTGATATATGCCTGACTCCGGATGCTTCGGATGCCCTGATAATCTACAGACGGAGCCGCTCCATTCTTCGGTACCAGCACGATCTGGATTCCCTCGAGACGCTTCGCAAGTCCCGCGGTTCCTGCCGGTGCACCATTTTTTGACCAGCCGAGCCAGCCATAAGACTGCGCATGTACACGGTAATACACATCATAATGCTCTGCCATCTCACCCGTCAGAGCGATGCAGATCGCCTCGAGACGTTTCGCCTTGCCGGAGGTTCCACTCATCTGTCCATCCCGGCACCATGTATTCGTATTATTGATATCTCCCTGCCAGCCATATGACTGTACATGCGTTGTGTAGACAATGCTTCCATTATATGGTTTATTCGTAAGCCTGATATTGATTCCTTCTAGGCGCTTCGCAAGTCCGCTCGTGCCACTCATTGTGCCATTATATTTCCAGCCCTGCCAGCCAAATGACTGCACATGTGTACGGTATTCCACATTCACAGTATTCTCGCCTGTCACGACCGGATTTGCTACCGCATTTGATGCCGGAACATACGCTTCTCCACGGACAGACCGGATATTCCCTATCGTGCGATTGAAGCTCTCGCCCTTCTTCACGATTACGACCTGTATCGCCTCCAAACGCTTCGCAAGACCTGCGGTTCCTGCCGGAGCACCATTTGATGCCCATGCAAGCCAGCCAAACGACTGTGCATGCACGCGGTAATACACATTATATTTATCTTTATCTGCTCCTGTCAGCTGAATCTTGATTGCCTCTAAGCGCTTCGCTTCGCCTTCGGTTCCGTTCATCTCGCCATTCGCTGACCATGGCAGCCAGCCATAACTCTGGCAATGTGTCGTATACTGGATTCCAAGACTGCTATTGCCTGCGACCGAAATCTCAATCCCTTCCAGCCGTTTCGCCTTACCGGAAGTCCCGCTCATCGTACCATTCGTTACAACGCCCTGCCAGCCAAACGACTGCACATGTGTACGATAAGAGACTGTCACGTCCGGGATTACCGCCACTGCCGGTGTCGGGGCCGGCGTCGGAGATACCGGTGTTACGGACGCAGCTTCCGCTGTGCGAACCGTAAATACACATGCATCGCTATCCAGATAATACCCTCCGCCAAGCTTCTTCACATAGCAGGTATATGTCGTACCTGCCTGCAATCCGGAGAATACCGGGCTATTCTGCCAGTGGCTTCCATCCAGTGAATACTGACAGCCCTCAAGTGCCGCGAATGTAATCTGACTGGTTGTTCTAGAGACAACTGCCGGTGCTGTAGGAACTACCTGCTTCGCATAGACTGTCACATGGCAAGTGGTTTTGAGGTTGTTAGATCTCTTTTTAACCGTAATATCCGTTTGTCCCGGATTAACTGCTGTAATATTTCCATATGAATCAATAACTGCAATATTCGAATTATCTACCTGATACTCAAGCTTTTTGTTATTTACCCGCAAAGGAGTAAACGTAACAGAAATCCTTGTTGTTCTGTTCTCTTCCAGATTCAATACAATATCCGGGGTATCTACCGAGAGCGCAGTCGCTTCCACATTCGTTGTTCCATTTGCATAATCCGTCTGACACACAGGCGCAACAGTATCATAATAACCGTGCTGCGTATGCGATTCCTTTGAATATCCATCGTAAGATTTCATTGTCGCATCTGACTTGTTAAAATACGTATAAGTGAAGTAATCTCCGGTCGAGCCATCATCCCACGTCGTATCGACATTGTACCACCGGTCGCCAAGCTTCGTCCGGTTCCACCCATGCGTTGCACTCGTGACTGAAACCGTCTCTAAGCCCGCTGCATTCGTCAATATACTATAAAGCTTCGTGTAGCCTGCACATACAGTCTCGCCTTCAATCACCGCACTATACGCCGACTGGCTATAGGTTCCATCCTTATATATGACCTGATCACACACGATATCATGTGCGGCTTTCTCCTTATCATACTGAGAACTCTTCTGATTTACCTCTGCTACCCATGCATCAATCTTATTGTACATCTGTGCTGACACATCCGAACGATCTGCCCCCTTTGCAAATGCCTCATATACGCCCAGATACACAATCTTATCGCTATAATAAAGTGAATTCTGAAGGAAATAATACTGCGGATTCTGATAGACAAAGATGTAAATCAGAGAGGATAATTGCTCTTTGGTCTTATTCTCATAGCTGATCGGACCAATTCCATATACTGTCCTGCCATTTACCGACAGCTTCTTAGCATCCGCCTGTGTATTCATATATGTGATACATAACTGCTCCATCTGGTCATATAACGCCTGATCTGCCTTGCTTAAATTATGATAGCAGTAATCATCACCGTAGGAAGCCCAGTTCTCTCGTGCGACCACAGATGCAGCCGCACCACCTGCGGCATCACAGACTGCGATCTGGGCTTCATCCAGACCTTCCTCGGCTGCATCCAACCTGTATGCTTCCATCGGCTGCATGCCGGAATCTTCCTGCAGTGCCTCTTCCTGTGCTGTTTCTTTCTGTGTCGTTTCTTCCTGTGCCGAAATATCTGTCGTATCGTCTGCAGTTACCGATACACTCGCCCGGTCATATTCTGCCTGCGCATATGCGGCCGTCACTCCAGCTTCCGCATGTACCGTTTTGCTGCTCGTCCATGCAAATATAATTGCACATAACAGTGCCAGTATCCGCCTCGCAAATCTCCGATTCATCTATCTTCAGCCTCCTTTTTCCCATAGACATACGTATATATCCTATACATACAAATCCTATACATGCAAATAAACATATCGTCTACATTATAACAAAACCCGCTGTCCAAAGACAACGGGTTTTTGATATTGAGAATATTATATTCTACATATGTGCAGACTAACCGCCTTATGCAAGCTTGCTCTTAGCAACCTCAACTACCTTTGCGAAGCCTTCCGGATCGCTGATAGCCATCTCTGAGAGCATCTTTCTGTTAAGATCTACACCTGCAAGCTTCAGACCATACATAAGCTTGCTGTATGAAAGTCCATTCATTCTAGCTGCTGCATTGATACGAGCGATCCAGAGCTGTCTGAACTGTCTCTTTCTCTGCTTTCTACCAGCATAAGAAGATGTCAAAGCTCTCATAACTGACTGCTTTGCTACTCTATACTGCTTAGATCTTGCTCCCTTGTATCCCTTAGCGAGCTTCAATGTTCTATTATGTCTCTTCTTAGCGCCAACGCCGCCTTTAATTCTTGCCATCGTTCATTCCTCCTAATATCCTATAAATATGGTAAAATCTTCTTCATAACTTTGCTGTTTGTAGCGTCAGTCATAGTTGCTTTTCTAAGATTTCTCTTTCTCTTTGTAGACTTCTTAGTAAGAATGTGGCTCTTGTAAGCCTTGTTTCTCTTAAGCTCACCTGTTCCTGTCTTCTTAAAACGCTTTGCAGCTGCTCTTTTTGTCTTTAACTTTGGCATTTCTTTTCCTCCTTAAAAATCATGCATATGCATGGTAATTCTTATTTATATGAATTTAACGTTTTTCAGCTAAAAACATGATCATGCTTCTACCTTCAAACTTCGCCGGCTTATCTACAACGGCAACATCTGAAAGCATCTCGGCAAACGAATTCAAAATCGCTTTACCATTATCTGTATGTGCAAGCTCTCTACCACGGAAACGAAGTGTAACCTTCACCTTGTCACCCTTGGTCAGGAATTTTCTTGCCATGTTCGCCTTTGTATTCAGATCATTGTCATCAATATTCGGTGACAAACGAACTTCCTTCACGTCAATTGTTCTCTGCTTCTTCTTCGCTTCCTTCTCGCGACGAGTCTGCTCATAACGGAACTTACCGTAATCCATAATCTTGCATACCGGCGGCTTCGCTGTCGGCGCAATCTTGATCAGGTCTACGCCCTGCTCGTCGGCAAGCTTCTGTGCATCCTTGGCTGACATAATACCAAGCTGCTCTCCAGTCTCGCTCACAACACGAACTTCCTTGTCACGAATCTGCTCATTAATCATTAAATCGCTAATAATATACACCTCCCTCGGGTATCGCCCCTCACATCCGTTCGGCGGCATTAAAAAAGTGGATAGACAAACTATCCACACATTGTTATAATAAGAAATCTATATGACCCGCATCCTGTGATGCATACTCTTACTATAGTAACCCGAGTCGCCCATGCGCTAAGGTGAGAGTGGATACTCTGCTTTCATCAACATACTTGTATACTATAGCATGCAGATATGGAGTTGTCAATAGGTAAAAAATATTTTTCTTAATTTTTTATTTTCCTTGAGCCAATAATCGTCTTTCCTCTTTCTTCAAAAAATATACTGTTGTTCCGACAAACTCATCCCGTTTATCCGCATTCATGAATTTTCTTATTCTATTTTGAATATTAGCAGACGAATATTTATTTCTTTTTTTCAAAACCTTAATAACTGCTTCTGACTTTCTGTACGCATCACGTCTGCCTTTCACAAGACCTGTCGCTGTATCACATACCAACTGACCTTTTTTATCTAATTTACCATTTAAGCCAAGAACATTATTAATATCTTCATTGAATATTGGATTGTCTGTGTATATCCTACCATCCTTTGTATATTTTACTTTGTCCATATGTTCCTGACTCAAAGGATTGATACTAAGTTTCCGCTCTCCCTTTAACGAATCACAACATAATATGCGATCCTCATCATGCGAAATATTAACTTTCTCTCCTCCAGTACATACAGCCAAAAAATTATTATAATCCATTGACGTTTTCTTCTCACTGATTGAATTCCAATGTTCAATCTTTGTATGCATAGAATCATTCTCTATTCGTTTCATGCAATAGGCACACAAATAATGCTGTTCATCCAATAAAGATTGTCGTATAGCATCCTTCGGCAACTAGTCAAAGCAAAAGCGCAACACTTGCGTATCTCCATCCTTCGCGGATTTCCATTCCTGCATATTTTTTACTTCTGCTATTTTCTCAATAATTTCATTATTGGGTTTGTCTTTTCTTATGTAAAGCATAAGTCATTTATCCTCTTTCAGAAACAATTCAGTTTCAAGTTCTTCTTTCATAACTTTTACCTCTGAATTATCGTCCCCGTACTCTGTTTTCATCTTATCGAAAATATCTTGTGCTCCAGAATAATCTTCCCTGTCAATGGCTTTATCAAATGCATCCCTAAATTTTTTTATTCCAACCAAAACATCCCTGCTTCCCTGTCTCAGCTCCAATACATCATTTACCGAATACCCGTATGCATCTTCTAAATACTTAATATTTTGATCATCATCAATCAATACCAAATTACTTCTCTTGCAAGAAGATATAATAATCGGTGAATGCGTTGCAATGATAAACTGGATATTCGGAAATATCTGCTCTAATGCCGGAATCACATTCCATTGCCATTTTGGATGTAAATGCATATCTATTTCATCTATGAGAATTATACCCTCACATTTACTATAATCAAAATTTCTTGGATTCAATGTTGCCATTCGATAAGCAATATCCATAATCATCCACAATAATGATTGATACCCTGCACTCAAACAAGAAACCGGCTGTATGCTTTTCCCCTCTTCGTAAACAAGGTCATTATACAATCTTGAATAATATATCTTCGGTACATTTTCCGTCTCACTCATCTTTTGCATAAACATTCCAACTATTTTCTTAAATTGTTCATACTCTTCTATAGTACAGTCCTGATCAAATGCGACACGCTGCATTTCATAGCACCACTCTTTGATTCTTTTTATATCCAAAACAGAATCAAGACATCCCAAATATCCGCATCTTCGATCATCCATTTTCTTTTTTATGTTTGCTCCAAAATCCCCTCTTCGGGTCTGAGAGGCTCTAACAGAACTCTGATAACTAAATATCGGTAAATGCTTCTCTATATCATTCGTAATTGTACGCGCATACTTTGATATATCATTTAGTTCCTTTACCATTCTTGTATTTCGTCTCGATCCTTCATCTTCGCGAATACGTTGCCAGCTATATCGCTCGCCATCTGCCCAAAGTTCGCATCCAATTCTTACTGGTGTATCATATTGAATACTTGCCGCGGCTCTCCCTAGATTAATTGTATGCATCTTTATATCAGACAGCAAAATATTCTTTGAGGAAACGCCATTTACCCCATTCAGGAAACCACCTAGTGCAACTACAATCGCATCTAATATAGAAGTCTTTCCGACACCATTATCACCAATCAATAAATTTATCCCTGGTTTTAAATCAATAGACATTTTTGAAATTGCTTTGAAATTATCAATTTTTAATTTACTAATATACATCCTTGTTA
>ERZ1026868.1400-NODE-1400-length-12552-cov-4.607586_pt1 | contig 12552 bp, 11 predicted proteins | sample MGYA00380164_ERZ1026868 | MGnify/ENA primary metagenome ERZ1026868 (study PRJEB33269, sample SAMEA4719800) | human gut metagenome | biome: human-associated habitat; feature: organic feature; material: feces | place: Cameroon | collected 2013-10 ... | reverse complement strand
GGGGGGGGGGGCTACTTTCTGATTTACTTCTATCACATGCCGGCGTTCTTTTTTGTCTCCGGGTGGCTTTGGCGGGAGATGGGCTTTGCCGATTTCATTAGGAAGCGGACGCGGAGGTTGTTGATCCCCTATTTGCTCGTCGGCCTTGTGTCAATCGTGATCTTCGCAATGGCCGGCGGGGCGCAGTGCATGCATGTCGGGGTAGAGGGAGGATATTTGTCCGCGAACCGTTAACAGGGGCCTTATGACGTGATGATGAAGAAGAGGGAAGAACGCAGGATGAGAAGTAGATTTGGTATAATGCCCATGTGCTGACAGGAGGCAGAAGATGTTATTGCGATTTACTGTTGAGAACATGTTCTCTTTTCGGGGTTGCGAGACTCTTGATTTAACGGCCGTTAGAACGTGTAAGGAACGGATCGACGAGGCGTCTTTCCCAGTTTGTGATGGCCCAGATCCAAGACGTGCGTTGAAGGTCATCGCCTTTTATGGAGCGAATGCAAGTGGTAAGTCTAATCTGCTGCGCTCGTTTCACTTGTTCACGGAGTTTGTCCGAAGCTCGGCAGTTGGGAGCCTGACAAATGCGCGTGTGCCTGTCTCGCCTTTCTTGCACGTGGCGAAGTGGGAATGCGAGCCTCCTCCTTCGCGGATGGAAATTGTATTTGTCCATGCGGGGATTCAATATCGGTATGGCTTTGCGGCGACAGGCGTCAAGGTGTTGGAGGAGTGGCTCTATCGCAAAGAGCTGACGCGAAGGCATGCGCGGGAGGTGGAGCTGTTCGTGCGCGATCAAAAAGGAGGACGAGATGTAATTGAGCCGTCTGCCGCATTTGAAAAGGCGGACCGGCTCATCGTGGAGAAAACGCGGCCCAATGCGCTGTTCTTGTCAACAGCGTCTATGCTGGCGGTTCCGGAGGCGATGGAAATCGTTCAGGAATGCTTTGGCCGGATGATGGTCTTCTCGGCGGACAGCGATGCGGCAAACGTGCAGACGTCAAGAATGATCGTGGAGAATCGCCATCGGGACCAGATTTTCTCTTTTCTGATGCGGACGGATGAGACCATCGACCGCATTGAGATCGAGCAGAAAGACGTGACAAATGAGTTTTCGGCATTGATGGGGAAGCCTGTCGGGGACGCGCGCGTCCTGGAACCTCGTGTTTACCTGAAAAATCCAAAAGGAAAGAGCTATGAGCAGTCTCTCCCTATGGATTCAATCGTGTCGCGAGGGACGTTCAAGGCGTTTCACCTGGCCGGCCCCATGTTTGAAGCTCTTGGGTCTGGGGGCGTGATGATGGTTGATGAATTGGATTGTCGGCTGCACCCGATTCTTGTTCGGCAGATTATCCGGCTGTTCAATTCCAAGGATTCCAACCCTAAGAATGCACAGCTGATATTTAATACGCATGACACCAATTTGCTGAATGACAAGGTGTTCAATGAGGAAAGGAAACGGTACGAACGTCTTCTCCGCCGAGATCAGGTCTATTTTGTTGAACGTGACAGCGAGTATGTCTCACATGTTTATTCTTTGATTGACTTTAAGAAAGAAAGGCGGGGACGTAACGATTCGTCGATCGAGAAGAATTATCTGAATGGCCTTTATGGGTCGATTCCGTATATCGGAAATTTCTGGGAGGCATGAGATGGCGATGCGGAAAGTTTTTGGAGTGAGGCCCTATCATGAAAATGATTCCCGTCGTCAGGGCCATCGCCCGGTGCAACGAAATTTTCTTATCGTTTGCGAAGGTGAAAAGACAGAGCCAAATTATTTTATGGAAATTAAGCGCCGGATGAAGAGCGGCGCAGGGAGCAAGGTCGAGGTTGTCGGTGCGGGCGCACATACGAGGGATTTGCTTGATTGTGCGCGGGCGGCGATTGCAAAGCGCCGGGCCGAGGGTCTTCCCATGTATTACCACATTTGGCTTGTCTTCGACAAGGACAGTTTTGAGGCGGATGATTTTGACAATACAATTAAGGTGGTGGAGTCGGAAAATTGGCATGCCGCGTGGAGTAACGAAGCGTTTGAATTGTGGTACCTTCTCCATTTTCAGGATGTGACAGGCGGTGCGTTGCCTCGGGAACAGATGTTTGAGTTGCTGGGCAATCACTTTGGAGATGGTTATCGAAAGAATGACGAGGGCGTGTTTGAGCGAGTCAAAGAGCATTCCTATCATGCGATTGAACGAGCAAGACGACTGTCCGACCGTTGGCAGGGATACCCTCCACACCAAGCGAATCCCTGTACGACTGTTGGCATTCTTGTTGAAAACCTCCTAAAGTATACGTAAGACGGCGTCCGCCGTCCATGCGCCATCTGCGTGCCTCGGCTTCTTCTGTTCACATGCGCATCGGCATTATAACCATCCAGAAGTGCGACAACTTCGGGGCCGACCTTCAGGCATACGCCCTGGGGGCGAAGTTGCGCAGTCTCGGATACGAGGCCGAGAGCATCGATTATCTCTTCTACAAGCATCCACGGCACGTGGGCGGAACGGGCGAGAAGCCGATCTTCAGGCTGCCGCCTGTCACCTGGGTGAAGGAACGGCTCTTCCCGACTGTTTCGGCCGTGAGGAACCTGAGGCGCCGGGAGACCGTACGGGCGCGTTCTGCACGGTTTTCCGCATGGGCGGAGGCGCATCTTAAATGCGGGGGCGAATATCGTTCAGTCGCATCGCTCTACGCGAACCCGCCGCGCTATGATGTCTACATGGTCGGGAGCGACCAGGTGTGGAATCCGCGCATGGGGTCAAGCCTCCTTCCGTACTTTCTTGACTTTGCCCCGGACGATGCACGATGCGTGAGCTATGCGGCAAGTTTCGGCGTCTCGGAACTCCCGGCGAATGTCTTTTACACGTTCAAGCGATTGCTGCGGCGGTTCAGTGCCATTGGCATGCGTGAGAAGGTCGGGGCTGACATCGTCTCTGCAATGGCGCTGGGCGTGGAAGTCTGCCATGTGCTGGATCCGACCTTGCTGCTGGATGCCAGGGAATGGCGGGACGTCGCATCGCGTCCGGCGAACATGCCCGACGGGCCGTTTCTGCTCCTTTATGATCTGGTCGCGTCCGAGGAGACGAATGCGCTCGCGCGGCGTTGGGCGTTCGCGCGAGGTCTGCCCGTCGTGCGGATGGGGGATGGCGCATATGGACCGGGCGAGTTCGTCTGGCTCTTTGCGCATGCGGAATGTGTCGTGACAAATTCGTTTCACGGAACGGCGTTCGCCATCAACAACGGCAAGCCGTTTTTCTCGGTCGTACCGAGAGGCATGAGGAATGCGTCGCGGATCGAATCGTTGCTTCAAGTCCTTGGGCTGACGGATCGGCTGGTGACGGCAGCCGACTGCGGCAGGGTCGGCTTGGACGGGGACATCGACGGGAACGCGGTTTCATTGAAGCTTGACGAAGCGCGAACAGGCTCGCTCGCGTTCTTGCGGCGCGCCGTTGAGGGGCCGACGGTTCGCGTCGAGCATAAATTGCCGCGCGGATGCTATGCCGTCTGGAATGCGGATGACCGTGTGCGCGCGGCAAGCACGAGCGGCGGAATCTTCCGCGTCCTTGCCGAACATGTGATCGGGCAAGGGGGCGTTGTCTATGGGGCGGCCTTTAGCGAGGACTTCCGTCATGTGCGGCATCAGGCGGCCGAGAGCCTTGCGGCGCTGGATCCGCTGATGAAAAGCAAGTATGTGTGGAGCGATCCGACGAAGGCGTACAAGCAGGCGGTTGAAAACTTGAAGGCGGGGCGCACGGTGCTGTTTACAGGCACACCGTGCCAGGTCGCCGCGATCAAATCCTTGGCGCGTGATTGTTCGGAGCGTCTTTGGACGATGGACCTCGTTTGTCACGGCACGCCGCGCCCAGAGATCTTTGCCTCGTATGTCGAGGAGCTGGCGGCGCGCTTTGGCGGCAAGGTGATGCGCTATGAGTTCCGAAACAAGGATGCGGGATGGAACTTCCCCCGTGTAAGCGCTGAATTTGCGACGAAGGGCGTGAAGTTCAGGAGTGATGCGTACTTCCTTGGATTTGGCCTGAATGTGACGTTGAGGCCCGGTTGCTTCACGTGCCCTTATGCGAATCTTGAACGAGTGGCCGACTTCACGCTCGCTGATTGCTGGCGTGTGGCCACGACGCATCCCGAATGGGACGACGGGAAGGGCACGAGTCTCGTGCTGGTCAATTCCGCTGCGGCGGCGGTAATCTGGGAAGGGCTGCTGGCGAGCGGGAAGGTCAAAGGCGGGGCGTATGACCTTGACCTTGCGCAGATGCGCAACATGCCGCTGATGCAGCGCGCCCGCAAGCCGGCGATGTACGAGCGCTTCCAGAAGATCTTTGACGAAACGGGCTCGTTTGCCGAGGCGGCACGATGTTTCCTTACGCGGAAGCTGGTCTTGAGGGCGACGTTGGTCTACTGGATCAAGAGACTGGGGTGGTTCTATTTCAGGCGTCATCAGTAAGGGAGATCGTGTGGAAGAAGAGATTGGCAGATATCGCGATGCGTTAAGCTTGAAGAACAAAATGGCTCGGGCCGTCTGGATTGCCTTTGCCGCCGTCTTCTTTCGCCCCTTTGCGGGACCGCTTTTCCGCTATTACCGCGCGGCCGTTCTGCGCGTGTGGGGAGCAAGAATCGGGCGGCGCTGTGCCATTGCGGCGGGGGTGAAGATATGGGCACCGTGGAATCTGACGGTGGGCAATTACGTGGCAGTGGCCAATGGAGCGGAGCTCTACGGTGTCGCGTCGATTGCCCTTGGCGACCACAGTACAATCTCCCAAGGCGCCTACATTTGCACGGCAAGCCATGATATCACCTCAAAGTTGAAGCCCCTTGTCTTCAAGCCAATCTGCATTGATTCATTCTCCTGGGTCTGCGCGCGCGCAATCGTCCTTTCAGGCGTGACGGTCGGTGAGGGCGCGGTTGTCGGAGCCGGTGCGGTCGTCACGAAGGATGTTTTGCCGTGGACGGTTGTTGGCGGGAATCCGGCGAAGGTGATTGGGAAGCGGGAGTTGCGGGCGTGATGGGATTGGCCGTGTAGATCGGGAGAATCGGGGGTATGGGTGAAAAATCGGGAGAGTGAGATGGGATTAGCCGTGGAGATCGGGAGAATCGGAAGTGCGGGAGTGAGGGATATTGCCGTGTAGATCGGGAGGATTGGGAGATGAGTAGGGGAGCTTGCAGGCTTTGGTCATATCAGTTTGAATCTCGATGTTCACGCGAGTGTTTCACCATCTCCCGATTCTCCCGATCTCCACGGCCAAACACAACGTCGCGGCAAGGTGGTCGGCTGTTGATGGCGTGTGAGGGGCTTCTGTGGGATAAGAATCAGCCGTGTAGATCGGGAGAATCGGGAGGACATGATGGGATTGGCCGTAGAGATCGGGAGAATCGGGAGATGAGCCGGGGTGTGCTTATAGTCTTTGATCATACAAGTTTGAATCGCGTGTTGTTCACGCGAGGGATTCGCCTTCTCCCGATTCTCCCGATCTCCACGGCTAGACAAAACACAACGTCGAACAACCTTGTCTTTTGTCTGTATTCAGTCTCCGTCACCCTTGTTTCCTGTCCGAGATGATGTTATAATAACCTTGTTTTTTGGAATGGATGACGACATATGTTACGAAAACTCGATAAGAAATTAGATTCTTGGGCTAAACGTCCGAGACGGCATCCGTTGATTCTTCGTGGCGCACGTCAGGTCGGTAAGACATATCTTGTTCGTGAACTGGGGAAACGGCTGTTTAAAAACTATCTGGAACTGAATTTTGAGCAAGATGTAACCCTTTCGTCTCTTTTTGAGTCGAAGACACCTGCTACAATTTGCGAACTCCTGTCCGTCAAGTTTTCAAAGGAGATTGTTGACGGTGAAACGCTGGTTTTCCTTGACGAATTGCAAGCTGCCGAGGTCTGTGTCTTAGAGTCGCTTCGCTATTTCTATGAGCAACGTCCGAACTTGCATATTATTGCCGCGGGGTCGCTTCTTGAATTCATGCTGGACGGGAAAACGCGCGAGAAGCGGCGGCAAGACTTCCCGATGCCCGTGGGACGCATTGAGTATATGTATGTGCCGCCGCTTGATTTTGAGGAATTTCTGTTGGCACTTGGAAAATCCGGGCAGGTCGCGTGGCTTGCTCGTTTCCAACTCGGAGATGATGTGCCGGATGCGATTCATCAGGAATTGACGGAACTCGTGCGTAAGTATCTTGTTGTCGGCGGTATGCCAGCCGCCGTCTCAGCCTATGTCCAGGGCGGCGCACGGGAGGCCGAGCGTGAGCAGCAGGTGATTCTTTCGACATATCATGATGACTTCCCGAAGTATTCGAGTCGGATTCGGGCGGATTTGTTGCAGAAGGTGTTTGTGTCCGTGCCATCGATGTTGGGACGGAAACTCATTTATACGCATCTCGTCGAAGGGGAAAAATCAAAGGATCTCTCGGCTGCATATGATCTTCTGCGGCTGGCCAGGGTGGTGGCGAAGGTTCGCCATGTGCCCGCAAATGGCATACCGATTGGGTATGGCGCAGATGATCGGAATTTCAAGCCGCTGTTCCTTGATGCGGGGCTTGCCTCTCGCGCACTGGGTTTGAAGTTGACGGATTTTCTCGACGGAGGAGAGGCAATCCTTGAAAACCGGGGCGGAATCTGCGAACAGTTTGTTGGACAACATTTGATGTTTGCGGGCGAGGAGTACGAGGAGCCGGTGGCTTACTGCTGGATGCGTGAGGAGCCAAGTTCAACGGCGGAGGTTGATTATCTGGTGCAGTGCGGGAATAGCCTTGTCCCCGTGGAGGTCAAAAGTGGAAGCGGCGGGAAAATGAAAGGTTTGCTGATCTTTCTGAATGACAAACATCGCGACTTTGCGGTTCGCTTCAATTTGGATTGTCCATCTTATATTCCAGATGCGGAAGCAAAGGATTCCAAGGGACGGGAATGCCGATATGCGCTGTTGTCTCTTCCGTTGTATTTCATTTGCCAACTTGACCGTCTGATTCGCTTTGCAATAGCAAACCGCGAGATGCGTATGCGCCCAGGGCAACAGACGAATGGGAAACGGGATGGGATTGGCCGTGTAGATCGGGAGAATCGGGGGAATGGGTGAGATGAGGTTAGCCGTTGAGATCGGGAGGGTCGGGAGATGAGTAGGCGTGTGCTTGCAGGCTTTGGTCATATCAGTTTGAATCTCGTTGTTCACGCGAAGACTTAACCTTCTCCCGATTCTCCCGATCTCCACGGCTAGACAGAACGTCGCGGCAAGGTGGTCGGCTGTTGATGGCGTGTGAGGGGCTTCTGTGGGATAAGAATCAGCCGTGTAGATCGGGAGAATCGGGAGGACATGATGGGATTGGCCGTAGAGATCGGGAGAATCGGGAGATGAGCCGGGGTGTGCTTATAGTCTTTGATCATACAAGTTTGAATCGCGTGTCGTTCACGCGAGGGATTCGCCTTCTCCCGATTCTCCCGATCTCCACGGCTAAACATAACGCCGAACAACCTTGTCTTTTGTCTGTATTCAGTCGCTGTCACCCTTGTCTTCTGTCCGAGATGATGTTATAATAACCTTGTTTTTCGGGAGTGAGGGTGAGAAGGGATGGCCGTGGAGATCTGGAGGGTCGGGGGTATGATGGGATTAGCCGTGGAGATCGGGAGAATCGGGAGATGAGCAGAGAAGAACTGGATAGTCTGATTGAACAGGTTAGGCAAGTCGCGTATCGGTTGCATGTCTACCTTGGGGTTGGCTTGCTTGAGAAGGTGTATGAGAATGGCTTGAAGCATCGTTTAGAAAAAGCCGGTTTCAAGGTGGACGCGCAAAAGCCGTTAAAGGTGGTTGACGAAGATGGGTTCATTCTGGGAGATTACTATGCCGATTTAGTCGTGAATGATGAGCTGATAATTGAGTTAAAGGCTGTAAAGATGATAGCAAATGAACATCTGGCGCAGTTGCTGAATTATCTTGCCATAACCAAACAAGCCGCAGGTTTGCTTATTAACTTTGGATCATATAAGTTTGAATCGCGTGTGGTTCACGCGAAGACTCAACCATCTCCCGATCTCTACGGCTAGACAGAACGTCGCGGCAAGGTGGGGTCGGCTGTTAATGGCGTGTGAGAGGCTTCTTGGGGAATCTGAATTAGCCGTTGAGATCGGGAGAATCGGAAGTGCGGGCGTGAGGGGTATTGCCGTGTAGATCGGGAGAATCGGGAGATGAGGTTGGCCGTGTAGATCGGGAGAATCGGGAGGGAGAGATGAGGTTAGCCGTAGAGATCGGGAGAATCGGGGGATGAGTAGAGAAGGGCTGGATAGACTGATTGAACAGGTTAGGCAAGTCGCGTATCGGTTGCATGGTCATATAAGGCTGAATCTCGTGTGGTTCATGCGAAGACTCAACCTTCTCCCGATTCTCCCGATCTCCACGGCCAAACACACTCGGGAGATGAGGGGGAAGGGGTATTGCCGTGTAGATCGGGAGAATCGGGAGGGAGAGATGAGGTTAGCCGTGTAGATCGGGAGGATCAGGAGATGGAGTAGGGGAGCTTACAGGCTTTGGTCATATCAGTTTGAATCTCGATGTTCACGCGAAGACTCAACTATCTTCCGATTCTCCCGATCTCCACGGCCAGACACAAGAAAGGATCGCCTAGATGCTCGACAGCACATCAGGAGTAAGAAAAACGGATCTCGCCGTAATTATCCTTCAGAAAAACGAGAAACTCCACATCAAGCGGTGTCTGGAGAAACTCGCGCCGCTTGCGCCTCGGCAAATCTTTGTCGTGGACTGCTTCTCGACGGACGGGAGCGACAAGATTGCCGCCGAGATGGGCGCGACGGTCGTCTACCACGACTGGCCGGGGAATCAGGCGGCGCAGTTCAACTGGTTCCTGGAAGAGCTAGGACGTCGAATCGCTTCTGGCGAATGGAGGGCGACCTCTTGGGTCTTGCGGCTTGATGCGGACGAGTATCTCTATCCTGAGACGATTGAGGAGCTGCGTGGACTGGTCACGTCCGGCGGCTTGCCGCCGGACGTGACCTCTCTCTCTCTCTCTCGCGCGCGACACATCTTTGGCGGGGAGATTCGGCACGGGAAGAAGATTGAGATTGTCCGGGCCTTTCGCCGAGGATGTGCCCGCTATGCGCAGACCGAAATGGACGAGCATCTGGTCATCGACCATGGGCGCAACTATAAGATGAAGGGCCTGTTTGTCGATCACGCGCTTGTGCCGTTTGCGGATTGGAAGGCGAAGCACCGCGATTACGCGCGGCGCGAGGCCCACATGGCCGTCGCCGGGCGATGCAATGCCAACAAGCGGCTCTATTACCGAATGCCGCGTTACCTGCGGGCGTTCGCCTACGTTTTCATGCGCTACTTCCTCAGAGGCGGCTTTCTCGACGGCCATGCGGGCTGGATGTGGAACTTCTGGCAGGGCCTCTGGTATCGGTGCCTGGTGGATCGTGAGATCGGACGGTTGAAGCGCGCGGCCGGATCGAGAGTCAAAGCCGTCCCGCGAGCCCCAAGATAAATGGTATACTTCTCACAGGGAGATGGCGACAATGCTTATCAGTTGCGCGGACACATCAAAAAAGGCGAATAAAAAGCATGAAGATTTTCGACAAGACGGTCTTTGACACGAAGAGTTTCTGGATGGCGCTGGGCGCGCTTCTCCTGATGACGCCGTTGCAGATGTGGTCGGAGGGGACGGCGTATGCCTTCCTTGTGCCGTTGGCGTTTGTGGCGATTCTCCAAGGGCGCATTGAGCAGATGGTGTTCTGGCTCATGAGTTCCATGCTGTTGATTGTGGGAAACTCCTTCTTTCTTCCCAAGGGGCCGGCGTTTTACATCGCGCAGCGTCTGTTGTTCATCTTGCTTGGCGTCTACATGCTGGCGCAAAATGTCGGCAAGCGGCAGTCGCCAGTGGTCTCGCCTCTTTTGGGGATGATGTTCTATGTGGCCTATATGGCCTTGACGGCGATGGCGGGATGGAATCCCGTTATTTCCTATCTCAAGTTGATTCTGTTCTCGTTTGTGTACATCGCCTATTACGGTGTCGCCAACATGGCGGGGAAGAGCGCGCGATTCAATGAAAAGGAAGTGCGCAGCATCGTCTTGGCGATTGCATCGTATTTGTTCTTTGGCTCCTTGATCCTGATTCCGTTTCCGGCCATTAGCCAGCTGTCGGGAGAAGAGTATGCTGTGGCCCTGGCGTCCGGCCAGAATGTCGTCAGCCTGTTCAAGGGGATGGTGATGCATCCGCAGGCGCTGGGCCCCGTGGTCGCGTCCATGTTCGCCTTTCTGTTCACCGACTGGGTTGTGAACGTGCGGAAGATGAATTGGCTGTATGCCGCCTTGCTGCTTTCGGGACCTGTCCTTGTCTACAAGTCTTCAAGCCGGGCCGGCATGGCGGCGTTGCTGATGGCGATTTTGATGGGGGGCTTTTGCGCGATGAAAATGCGTGGTGTTGGCGTTCGGTGGCGCAGCAAGGTCAAAACCTGGCTAGGTTTCTTGTTTGTGGCGGCCCTGGCCGCCGTCCTGATGCTCCCCAATCTCCGCCAGTCGGTCACGCGGTTCGCGCTGAAATATAACCTTGAGGCGCGTGCGGGAGATTTTACCGTGGAGGAGGCCATGAGCACGCGCCAGGCGATTGTCGATCGCCAGATGGAGAACTTCAGGGCAAGCCCCATGGTCGGGAACGGCTTTCAGGTCAGCGAGGCGCAGATCGGATTACGGAATGCCACGTGGAAAGAGCTGCTGTCCGCTCCCGTCGAGAAGGGCGTCTGGGTGACGGCTGTCCTGGAGGAGGGCGGGGCCATTGGATTTGTGATTCTGGTCGGCTTCTTCCTGACAGCGGGGATGCTTATGTTGAAACGCGGGGCCTATACGGGGCTTTCGGTCTTGGCGGTTCTGCTCGTCTCCAACATGGCGGAGTTCACGATGTTCTCGATGTCGGCGATGGGCGGCTTGTTCTGGGCAATGGTCTTCATCGGCACGGCCATGGATGCGGCCCGGATCCGAAGAGATCAGGTGAACGTGTACGCGGCGCCATGGTCATGACGGTTGTCAGCCTGCTCGCGCTGGGGACGGTGGTGTGCCTGCATCTGCCGTCCTTGCCGCGGCATTGGATGCTGGACTGGGCGGTGCCGTGGTTCTTCTTCGCGAGCGGCTTCTGGTACGCGCGGAGCGCGAAGCCATATGGCGAGCAGGTCCGTGCGCGCGTGAAGAGCTTGCTCGTCCCCTACTGCCTTTGGAATCTTGCCTGGTTCCCGATCCTGTTCGCGGCCAATTGGCTGGGCACGCGGTATTGCGGGGCGTTGCGCGTGGTGGACGAGAGCGCGGCGTGCGTCTTCCGATGCCTCGGACTGAACCCCTGCGCCTGGCCGGCGCTTGTCCCGACCTGGTTCCTGCGCGCCTTGTTTGCGGTCGTCGTGGTGGTCGGCGGCGTGGAGAGGCTGCTGGCCTTTGGCGTGCGGCAGGCGGCGGCCGTGCGGCTGGCGGTGTGCGGGTTCTTCTGGGGCGTGTACATGACGTGCGATCTCTGGATGCCTGCGGGCGAGGCGTGGAGAGGGTTCTTCTCGTTCGGGCTGCCGCACTTCGGCTGTGCGTGGTTCGCGACGGGCCTTGCGCTGGCAGAGGTCACGCGGGGGCATGGCCAGGCGCCGTCCGCGCCGTGGATTCGGGCGGCGCGGCGGCAGATGATGCCCGTCTATCTTCTGCACGCGCCCGTCATCGTCACGTTGGGATGGGGCGCGAAGGCGCTTCACCGCTTTGATCTTTTGACGACGGCGATGGGCGATGCCGTCATGTGGGTTGTCGGCGTCGGCGGGGCGGTCGTGCTGGGCGAAGCCTTGCGCCGCGCCGCGCCGCGCCTTGCGGTAGTCCTGTTCGGCGGAAGATGAACGTGCCGTCGGCGCGGGCCCGGCCCTGGCGGACGGCCCCCGTCGCGCGCGCGAGGGCGTTGCCACGGTGAATCAAAAAGGGTAAACTGTCGCGGATTCAATGAGAAAATGGAGCGACGCTTTGTACTTTGTCCATAAGATCGTCGGCTGGGTCTTGAGCCCGCTGGGAATGCTCTTTCTCGGCTGCGCGCTGGGCGCGCTCGTGCGCCTCTGCGGCGTCCGCGCGCGGCGGCGCGCCCTGGTGCGGGCCGGTGCGGGGTGCTTCGTCGCGAGCCTCGCCCTGTTCTGGATTCTCGCCTGCGGGCTCACGACGCGCGTCATCGGCGTGCCGCTGGAGGGCGAGGAGGCGCCGCTCGCGGACACGCTGGACGTCGGCGGCTGCGACGCGATCGTCCTTCTCGGCGGCGGCATGGGCGCGCATGAAGCGTGCGGCCGCGCGGAGATGTTTTCGGCGGCCGACCGCGTCTGGGAGGCGGCGCGCCAGTGGAAGGCGCATCAAGACGGGAACGTGAAGCTGACGCTCAGCGGCGGTGGCGTCGAACAGTCGACGGTGCCGCTCCTGAAGGACCTGGGCGTGGATGAGAAGGCCCTTGTCTTCTTTCCCGAGGCACGCAACACGGAGGAGGAGGCGCGGCTCGTCGCGGCGGCCGGCTTCCGGCGGATCCGCCTCGTCACGTC